>ENA-UZWY01000601-UZWY01000601.1-metagenome-genome-assembly--contig:-Day-2--50m-contig-601_pt1 | contig 143676 bp, 128 predicted proteins | sample MGYA00260341_ERZ794901 | MGnify/ENA metagenome assembly ERZ794901 | reverse complement strand
TTTATCCAGACAAATCATGCCAGACAACAACCAGTGGCCTCAAGCTTCTAAGATAAGGTCTTGCGAAGTGGGGACAATAAACTTGCGATGCTATCGATCAGTTTATTTTTTGTCCATACATCTACTTCAAGTACCACGCTTTTCGTTCACGACTAAAGCTGCTTTGAGTAATGTGCTCATCATATATTAACAACCCTCCCCTTGAGCGCGCACAACTTTCTCATCGTTATCGACTTTTAGATAAAAACAATCAGGTCGACGAGTATGGCATGCCGCCCCTATCTGATTAACCAAACATAGGATGCTATCACCGTCACAATCGAAAGACATGGAAACCAGCTCCTGGGTATGTCCACTTGTCTCGCCTTTTATCCAAAGGGCTTTGCGACTGCGCGACCAATAGGTAACTTTTCCCGTAGAGAGTGTTTTTTCAAGCGCTTCTAGATTCATCCACGCCATCATTAATACGCTTTTACTCACTGAATCTTGTGTGATTACGGGAATCAACCCTGAGTCATTGAATAACAAATTTTCAATGACTGTGTTGAGAGGTAAAGCGTCACCACCTGACATGGATTCCAAGGAGTGGAAAAATTTACGATACATGGAGTACCCCTCGCTCTTGCCAAGAGTGACCGGGCATTTTTCCATTCGCTTTGCCGGAGACTATTAATATTTTGCTATAAAATATCATCTTAAATTCAACATGTGACCTAGATGTGGACTTGAGCATTGATGGTATACCTAACTATGATAAGGGATTACTAAAACAACGAATATTTAGAGACAGGCATTGTCACGGCACGATAAAAGGTCCGCCTTAATAGAACAAAAACAATACCTGCAAAAACGCAAATATAATGACCTGCCATAACACCGAAGAAGAGGTGAATTACACCGCTTTCGGATGCGAAACGTTCCAACCTTAAATAAGCGTATAATGCGGTTTCAGCAATCAAGCTAATCGATAGTCCAATCCAGACTTCGATTAGCAAAGCCACAGCAACACCGTCGCCATACACTCCAACTAAATGGGCAGAAATCAGCACAACAATAGCTCCTCACCTCAACAGGCCTAAAGCACATAGATAGAATAAACGTTAGCGTTTGCCAGACAGATTCATTCTCCTCGGAGACATGGGCATGAGAACAACCACAGTTGTTTCCATATTCATGACCGTGCTTATGGGCATGCCCGGCGTTAGGAAAAATTGGTGCTTGGATATTAGAAAATGTAAGGGATTGATTGGAAAATAAATTGTGTACATGATTATCATAGTGTCTATTTCGAAAGCTAAAACCTAACTTTGGCAATCCTAAGATACCTAATCTTCGCCGCGCTAAAACAACCAGCATGCCCTCAGCATCAAGACCAGAACATAACTCGATAAGGCCAACTAATTTCTATAATTATGCACTTCTGCCAGTTTAAACTTTAGCAATCTCGCCAATCTGACTGTAAGCAGTATGGGTGCAACTTTGATGCAGCAACTAGGCAGCCTCATTGACGCAATCATCACACACGCAGTTTATTTCCAATTGCGGGCTCACCAACTGAAAACCGGCTTGTTCAACATCCTGCCTTAGTTCTTCTTCGGTAATTTTTCCGAGGCTAATTTCCTTTACTCTCTGGCACACGCTACAAATCAAAAACTGAGGGACTTCATGGGCATGATCACAATCGATATGGCAACAGGCGATATATTTATTTGCCAAATTCAACTTATGCACGAGCTGTTGCGTTTGAAGAAAATCTAAAATTCGGTAGACCGACATGGCTGGAATAACTTCACCCAACTCATCTTTGTAACGATCTACAAGCTCATAAGCCGACATGGCTTTGTCAGATGTGAGCAAGCTCTTTAATATGAGCTTTCGCTTGGCCGTCAGTCGAACACTATTTTGATTGCATTTTCTATCAGCATAATCAATTTTATTCTGAAGCTGATTCATCCCACATCCACCCTTTTAGTTTCATTAAACAATACAATACATCAAGTCCGACTCTAGGTTCTCGTTACCTTCATGGTAGATGACTTCGATACGACTTTCAAAACAATCATCTAGTACCATTTCCGTTAAGGCGTCATCGGTGAGGTTATAACCAAAGATGCCTTCGCTAGTAATAAAAACGGCCTTCATTCTTTCCACAATCAACCCACTAAAAAATACAAACAACTTCTTTCGATCGAAGGTGTTTTCGGGCCCAAACCGCCATCCCACACTTTGATAACCTTCTCCCTGGTTGGTCGCCTTAAGATACCCACCCTCTGGAATAGGCTGCTCAAATAGAAGAGGCTTAGGATCCTTAATATGGTGATGATGGTGGGTCATTTTCAATTCAAACGTCCCCTTACCTACTAACAACTCATTATCGAGTCGTCCATATTCAGTAAACTCTACGCGAACATCAGGCCGCGAATGCTGCTTGACATACTCAAGCAAAATCGATTTCTCAACACCCTGATACAAATCCTGCTTGTTACCAACGACAACATCCGCCATCGCTATTTGCTGATTAAATGTTTGATGCTGCGTATAGCGCTCATCACTCAGTTTTCTAGCATCAACCAAAGTAATCGTTTTTTGTAAGTCGAGAATTTGCTTGTAGACATCAGACGTCAACACCTCAAGAACCTCGAAAGGATGGCCCAGTCCAGTCGGCTCAATCAGCAGACGATTGGGCTTTGATCGCGCCAACAACTGGTTTAGCGCTATTTGCATTGGCAGCCCAGCCGCACAGCACATACACCCTCCAGGTACTTCTTTGATATAGACGCGCTGCTCTTCGGTATGCTGCCCAGCAAACAAACTTCCATCGACGCCAATTTCGCCAAATTCGTTAACCAATACGGCCCAACGCTCAGATACTGGTTTAGTCTTAAGCAATTGCAAGATAGCCGAGGTTTTTCCAACCCCTAAGAAGCCAGTAATAATATTTGTTGGCACTGCCATAATTGAGCCCGTTGTTTCTTCCATTGATGAACCCAGCTTATTCGCCATGTCTGTTCAGCTCTTGTATATTCTTAGCCCTAGATGATTTTGCTATTCTAGACACAGGTCGCCAACTAACAAGTGGCAGAACACGAACCGCCACGTTAGTTGCTATAAATAATGTTGCACTCACCGCGACTATAGTCGGACCAGTTGGCGTATCAAATAAATATGAGGCACGAAGCCCAAGCAAACTAGCACAAGCGCCTAAACAGGCGGCCACTCCAGCCATTATTTCAGGTGTAATGCTAAAAGGGCGTGCCGTCGCAGCAGGTACAACGAGCATCGCAGCAATCAGCAACACGCCAACTACCTTAATAGCAACCGCAACAACGATTGCCAAAGCAATGGTAAGAATGAGTTGTTCACGTTTGGGGTTAAAGCCACTAGCAAGCGCCAAGTCAGAATTAAGCGTAGATAATAAGAGCCCTGACCATCGCCATATTACTAGGACCAAGACCATCAAAGCGCCCCCCCAAATCACTGCAAGATCAATTTTACCAACTGCCAAAATATCACCAAACAAATAGGACATTAAATCAATACGAACGCCCGACAAAAATGATACGGCGACCAAGCCAATCGCTAGAGAAGTATGGGACATTACCCCGAGCAAAGTGTCCATGGCGAACCCTCTACCATTTAGTAGTGACACAGCCATTGCCATTACGAGACAAACCCCTAGCACACCAACAAAGATGGGGGCTGATATAGTTAAAGACAGGGCGACACCAAGCACTGCAGCGTGCGCCGTCGCATCCCCAAAATAAGCCATACGGCGCCAGATAACAAAACACCCCAAAGGGGCAGCAGCTAACGCAACGCCGACACTGGCCAACACCGCTCTTACTAGAAAATCATCAAACATGGGGCGCGTTTCCTGAGTGAGCATGTTGGTGGTGATGTTGATGCATGTACAACGCAGCTTCGTCTTTGTCGAGACCAAACAGGGTTCGGTAGGCCCGAGAGGTCCCCACTGTCTCTGGCTCTCCTTGGCAACAAATATGGCCATTCAAGCAGATGACACGATCTGTTTTGCGCATCACAACATGCAGCTCGTGACTGATCATCACGATTGCGCAACCTAGATGTTGCCTAACCTCTGCGATCTGTCGATAAAAATCGGCTGCACCTCTGTGATCGAGGCCTTGCGTCGCCTCGTCAAGCAACAATAGGTTTGGCGAGCCTAACAAGGCCCTAGCTAGCAATACTCGCTGGAATTGTCCGCCAGATAAATCCATGATCTGCTGCTTATCCAAATCAGGTACGCCAGCATATGACAGGGCTCTCGCTACTTCTTGAATGCTATGTCCGCCCGGTAACTTCATGAAGCGCCCAACGGTCATGGGAAGTGTTTCATCAATATGCAGCGTCTGAGGAACATAACCTAACCTCAAACTTGACAATTTTTTTAGTTTACCGCTACTCGGCTGAACAGCACCAAGAAGCGCTTTAAACAAAGTCGTCTTACCTGATCCGTTGGGCCCGATGATAGTGAGAATTTCGCCAGCCTCAACCGACATCGTAATATCATGCAGAACTCTTCGCTTACCATAGTGAACGGATAGCGACTCACACTCAATTAACGTGTTACTCAAAGATAACTCCTCTTTAACCTCGCAAGAGATTATTGCTTGTATAGTCAAAAACTAATGTTATGATATAACATATCATTATTTCTTTCTACACCATTTATTCAACCTTTGAACAAAACTCTTTACAACAGATCTGGAGCAAAATTTTATGCAAAATAAGTCATTAGCCTGTGCATTATTGGGCCTATGCCTCCCTATCAACGCTATCGCGACAGCACCGGATGTTGCAGTCGACATCGCGCCCCTGCATTCTCTCGTAAGCCAAGTAATGGAAGGAGTAAAAAAACCGGGGCTAATCATTCCAGCTGAAGCTTCTCCGCACGAATACACATTGCGTCCAACACAAGCCCGCGCCTTATCAGAAGCCGATATTGTGTTTTGGATAGGCGAAGAACTAACGCCCTGGCTAGAAAAAGCCTTGAGCAATGTCTCAGACTCATCTCAAAAAGTTAAAATGCTTGAGCTAGAAACTACTACAAAATATGCGTTTCGCGAAGGCGCCACTTTTGAAGGACACAATCACGAGGACCATTCTGATGAACATGAAGAAGAACATCATGATGAACACCACGACGGTCATGCTGATAATAACCACGAAGGGGCTGACCCCCACGCTTGGCTAGATCCTGAAAATGCGAAAGCCTGGGTTAGTGAAATTAAGAGCGTCTTATCAAAGCACGATCCGGAAAATTCAGGCGCATATGAGCGCAATGCTAACAAGGCTATCGCCTCCTTAGATGAGTTAATCAAAGCAACCCAAAGCAAGGTAAACAGCCTTGGTAAACTGAAGTTTATTGTCTTCCATGATGCATACCAGTATTTCGAACAACGATTTGGTATATCCGCTGCAGGATCTATTACTTTGGGAGATGCCCAAGCTCCAAGCCCTGCGCGCATTATCGAGATTCGCGACACTGTTAAGAAACTTGGGGTAAATTGTGCCTTTACCGAACCACAATATAATGAAGGTATCGTGCACAATGTATTCGAAGGCACTAGCATTTCGGGAATTGGTGTGATGGATCCGATAGGTGCAAACATTCAATCAGGTAGTCAGCACTATTCGAAATTAATACAAGCTATGGTTAATAGCCTAGGCGAATGTAATAAATAGCCGGCCATGAATAACTAATATTATTTATTAAACAATAGTATAGATGCCTTTGCCCGATTAAGTTGGCAAAGGCTCACTGAATCGCCACTAATTTCCTAGACACCTTCCTGATGACGGGTAAACTGTCAGATCAAGTCTGAATTTCTACAGCTTAAAGGTCAATTGACAGGCTAACTACTAGCAACAACAAGTTTCCAAAACATTTAGTTATAGAAGCTTGCTTTCATATTTGCCAAGTATACACCATGACCGAACCAATGCTGGCGCTCTGTAGCAGGCATTAAAGCGACACGTAATATTGCTTCGGCAACATCCTCTCGACTAATATCCATAGTAGAGTGTTTTAACGGCAACATTTGGTTATCAAACCCGGTGGTATCAAAGCAATAATGATAGCGTCTTTTGGCTGGCCCCTTAGTTAAAAAAGCAGGCCTGAATATTACAAACTGCATCCCATTGTCAGCGGCTTCGGCAAGTAGCCCTTCACTTTCTCGATAGTCTTTTACTATTGGCATGTAGTTAATCATATTAAGTAACCACTTGAGCCTGTAGTTGTCTGGTAATTTAGCAAATGAATGGCCAGGCACCCCCTCTGTGCCAGAAGACCCATGATAGTAAAATTCGACTAAGCGGCTATTTTGCATGCCCCTTATAATAGCCTTAATGGTTTGGCTATAAAGTTTATTTTGCTTGTTTAACATATCCGCAAGCTTTGTTACACCAACAAAACAGCAAACTGCATTTATTGATAAGTCATTTTGCAATAGGGTTATATAGGTTTCTGCAGACAAAATACTTCGATTTGTTGCCCTTAAAATACCTAATTGTATCGGCTCTTTCGCTAGGGAATTACATAGTGGATTTGCTGTAAGTGTGGTTTCAAGCAGCAATGTGTTCATTCGCACTAAAGCAGCACTCTCACTTTCGGCTCGGCAAATTGCCGTTACATCATGTCCCTCTTGGAGGGCTTTTTTAATGAACAACCGCGCGCCTCTTGAGGCGCCAGCAACGACTAAAAAGTGTTTTTTATTTAGGGACATGATATTCCTTACCTGTGATTTGCTGGCAATCTAATATTTGATGGAGCACTTGTTCCACTTTCTATGTGTCGTGAAGTATACTGATCCCATTTTTATCGTAAAGACTTTTTCTAAAACTGGTACAAATTCACAGGAGAGTGCGCCATGAAAAGAACTGAGCAAGTAGCGCATTCTCGAAAAACCATAACTGATGCATTATTCAGGCTATTTAAGAAATATGATTACGACAAAATAACAGTTTCTCAGATCACCGCTGAAGCAGGCGTGGCAAGAAATACCTTCTATCGAAATTTTAGTTCTATTGAAGATATCCTGATCTACATGTTTGAAACATCGGTAAACGATGCCCTAAAAACACTGACGGAGCATGACAATATCAATAGTCGGGTTTTAGTTGAATGGCGGGTGAATTTTGCTAAGCAGCATCCTTACTTTGCGTACATTCATAACCAACCCAAACTTTGGCTGATGGTTGAGAAGTATTGCCAAGAAAATCAGCGCCGAATATTTGATCTACTAGAAGGTACTCATAACGGCACAGCCGACCCCTTTGATATTATCTTCGAACAAGCAGGAATGAATGCCGTACTTGCTCTTTGGGTACAAAGCGGTTTTGAACGTGAGGAGGAATCGGTTGTAGACTTCATCTATTCCAAATTAAGAGCAGATAATAAAGGGTAATGCAAAAATAAAGCATACACTGCACCTAAGATAGCTTCTAAAATGACGTATTGGCAACCACTGGGAACCACCAAAAGAATCCTCTCACGCCCGCTATTTATTTCTAGAAAAATAGAATGAGGTTTACAGAAAAAGTTACAGGAATAGAATTGAAAAACGCTGCCAAATTCAATATTGTCAGGGTTCCAGCGGGGCTTTCGAAAAGATGGTGCCCAGGAGAGGACTTGAACCTCCACGGCCATACGGCCACTAGCACCTGAAGCTAGCGTGTCTACCAATTTCACCACCTGGGCAGGAGGTGGGGCGTATTGTAAACGATTGATTCCTAAGGTCAATAGATAGCCGTTTTAAAGCGCAAATAACCAACGAAATGGCCTTGCCGGCACTTTCTATAAGACTACCGAGCAACTAGGTAATTGAATGGTGTGCGGCCATGGCGCAGTTGCAAGTTACCCGTGGTTTGTGCCTCAACAAATTGTGGCATTTGGGTAACCAGCCTACCTCGGTGATCAATTAATGCGCTAATGCCACTATTGGTGGCTCTTGCCACCGGTCTGCCGTTTTCCAGCGCCCTCATCTGTGCCATTTGCAAGTGTTGCCAGGGCGCCATAGTATCGCCAAACCAACTATCATTGCTCACTGTAACGATGAGTTGTGCGTATTTAGCCTGTTTAGCCACCAAACCTGCGTAGGCGATTTCATAGCATATATTGCCCGCAACTGGGGTCGTTTGTGATAACAACAAATCTTGTTCAAAAGATGGCAAACGAAACTGGGACATGGGCAAATCAAATAACTGCATTACCCCCCTCAACTGCGTTTCCCATGGTACATACTCACCAAAAGGCACCAACCTTTGCTTGGCATAAGCGCCCTGCTCGGCACCAAAAGCAACGAGCCCATTATAATAGTCCCCATCTGACTGTGCTTCATTGCGCAAAACTGTACCAGCAATAACCACGGTGTTTTGCGAGGCTGCCAAGTCACTAAGGGCCTCCGCCGCTGGCTGCACATTATCCCAATAGGTAGCCGCCGCCGTTTCTGGCCAAATAATCAGGTCACTATCTAAATGAGCATAGGTACGACTGAAGTAATATTCCAGGCTCTCATTTAGCTGCTGCAGCTGCCATTTAGTGGCCAGGTCAACATTGCCCTGTAACAGCGTAATCTGGCGCTGTTGTGAGGGTTCAGTCCAATCAATAGTTTGCAATGCCAAGCCACCAACCCACAACAACGTAGGCAATATCACGTGCCGTGGTTGTTTTAGCGCATAAAATAAACATAGGCTAGTCAATACTATCAAGAAGGTAATGCCATGCTGCCCCACCACAGGCCCATAACCCGCCAACCAATTATCTAACCCGCTATAACCAAGGTATAGCCATGGAAAACCAGTAAATAACCAAGCCCGAATGAAATCCAGTAAAACCCAAAGGCTAGCGAAAGCAATTATAATTAAGGGCACCGGTAAGCGGCGCATATAACGGTGGTATAAGAAGGCCAATAACACATAAAAAAGCCCCAAGCCCAAACAAAACAACAGTGTAAAAGCAGCCGCCAGTAACACGGGGGTAGCCGCATGATCCACCATGCTTACATAAACCCAACTAATACCAAACAAAAAATAACCCGCCCCATAGGCAAAGCCAATGGACAGACTACGTTTTAGCGTATCCGCATTGTACAACAGGCCATAAAATATCAAGACACTGAGCAGCGCCAACGGCCACCATGAAAATGGGGCTAAAGCCAAACAAGCCAGGCCGCCCGCAATCAACGCCAATAAGTGTACTGGCAAGTATTTATTGACCGCGAGCATGATATTAGGCCTTCTCTGAAGCGGTGTCCTGACTCACCTGAATAAGCCGAATACGGCGATTATCAGCCGCCAAAATGCGGAACTTGAGCTCGCCAATCACTAACTCTTCGTCCTTACAAGGTAGGTGGCCCAACTTCTTGGTGATAATACCACCGATAGTGTCAAATTCATCTTCACTGAAGGTGGTCTCAAAATGCTCATTGAAGTCATCCACGGGAGTCAGCGCTTTGACGATAAAGCCTTGGTCGGCAAAAGTTCGAATATTACTATCGTCTTCTTCAATATCGGTTTCGTCTTCAATTTCACCGACTATCTGTTCCAACACATCTTCGATGGTCACCAAACCGGCAACACCACCATATTCATCCAAAACGATGGCCATATGATTGCGATTGGTGCGAAACTCATTAAGCAGTACTGACAAGCGTTTACTCTCCGGCACAAACACGGGCTTACGCAAGATTGACTGAATATCGGTTTCTTCTATTTTGCTGTCAAAGGCCAAAGGCAGCAAATCCTTAGCCAACAATATGCCAACAATTTCATCTGGGTTTTCGCCCATTACTGGAAAGCGGGAGTGTGCCGTTTCTGTAATAGTTTGCATAAATTCAGCCGCACTCTGATCGGCTTTAACGGTGGCCATTTGAGGCCGGGGAATCATGATGTCGCGCACTTGCATTTTCGACATCTGCATGGCGCCCTCGATGGTATCTAAGGCTTCTTTATCAAGAATTTGGTCTTCTTCGGCTTGGCGAATCTGCTCCAATAGCTCTTCTGAGTTACTGGCCCGGTCGCTAAAGAAAAGGGTGATACGTTGCAGCCAGGAGCGTTTTTCCTGACTGTTGGTCGACTGGTCGTCGTTCATGTAAATTCCTATCTGCCTTTAACCAAAGTACCAAATTGGCACACACTAAATTCTTGTTAAAGGATGTTGATGCCTATGAATTCATTTATACCCCTAACAATAGGGATTAGCAATGCCCATGGCAGCCAATAAAGCAATTTCCAAGCCTTCCATTTGCTCAGCTTCATCATCTTCTATATGGTCATAACCCTGCAAATGCAAGCAACCGTGAATCACCAAATGAGCCCAGTGTTCCATTGCCTCTTTATTTTGTTGGAGCGCTTCACGCTTCACTATGGCTGCATTAATCACCAAGTCTCCCAAGTAGCCCATACCCCCGGCCTCTTCAATCAATTCAGGTATAGAAAATTCAGCTTCAAATTCATCCATTTGTGCTGGAAAAGAAAGAACATTGGTAGGTTGATTTTTGCCACGATAATCAGCGTTGAGCTGCTGACTCTCGGCATCATCGACCAAGCGTATGGTAATATCAGACTGCGTTGTTTGCCCTTCAGAGGCCAAACTCACCCATTGTTGAAATTGCTCATGGCTGGGTAGGTCTTGCTCCTGGGTGGCAATTTGCAAATCGATCATGAATTCGTATCTTGCGCATTCTTTTGCTCATAAGACTCATAAGCATCAACAATACGCTGTACCAAAGGGTGGCGCACCACGTCGGCAGAATTGAAATAAGTAAAGCCAATATCATCCACACCTTGCAATACCTGCATAGCGTGCTTTAGACCTGAATGAGTGCCACGTGGTAGGTCAATTTGTGTCACATCACCAGTAATCACCGCTGTGGATCCAAAACCAATACGGGTTAGGAACATCTTCATTTGTTCACGGGTTGTATTTTGGCTTTCATCCAGAATTACGTAAGAACCATTCAAGGTACGACCACGCATATAGGCTAGTGGTGCAACTTCAATGACATTCTTTTCAATCAGGCGGCCGACCACTTCAAAGCCCAGCATCTCATACAAGGCATCGTACAAGGGGCGCAAATAGGGATCAATTTTTTGTGCCAGATCACCAGGTAAGAAACCCAATTTCTCACCCGCTTCAACTGCTGGGCGTACTAGCAATATACGACGCACCTCTTCCCGCTCTAGCGCTTCTACGGCACAAGCCACGGCAAGATAAGTTTTACCCGTACCAGCGGGACCAATGCCAAAATTGATGTCTTTTTGACGAATCGAACGCACGTATTCCTGCTGCATATTGCCACGCGGCTTAATCGTCGCGCGCTTAGTACGAATACTTAAGCCAGCGGCTTGTGGTTCATTAGCTTTTTTAACACTGGTGGGCGTGGATGGGGTTTCTTCTTGCATAGTCTGTTTAGCTTCCACAAGTACAAGATGTACTCGCTCTGGTGTGATTTCTTGATTTTGTTGAGCGTCTCGATATAACTGTTGCAACACTCGCTCTACAGCACGTGCCGCCAGAATGTCACCCGCCACAAAAAAACGATTACCGCGGTTGCTTATCTGCACCTGAAAACGGTTTTCAATTAACTTTAAATTATCGTTCAGATAACCTTGTACATTAGCAAGGTGTTGAGGATTGTCTGGCAATAAGCAGAAATTGAGCCCAGACTCCTCTTGAGGAGCCGAGTTAGGATCAGTTAGACCATCTATGGATGGCTGTTTGGAAGTGGCCAAATTTAGGTTGCCTTAGTTTTGTGTGTGTAACCAGTCATACTGCTATTGCACCACGACTGAGGCAATGGGTGCAACCCCATGTAGCTCAGAAGTTACTAATTCTCCGCGTAAAGAATGAGGAAATGCCTCTAGTATGCGCACTTGAGCAAATTTACCTATCAGGTCCACTTCATCACAAGCGAAGTTGACCACTCGGTTATTTTCCGTACGGCCTGACAGCTTTCCAGGATCTTTTTTAGAAAAACCACTCACTAATACCCATTGCAAACTACCTTCCATAGCACGACTGATATCAAAGGCTTGCTGGTCGATACGGCGCTGCAAAATATTCAAGCGCAACTTTTTGTCTTCCAACGTGGTGGTGTCTGGCAGGTCCGTAGCGGGGGTACCTGGGCGTGGGCTATAAATAAAGCTAAAAGACATATCAAAGCCAATGTCGCCGATCAAATCCATGGTGGCTTGAAAATCAGCCTCCGTTTCTCCTGGAAAGCCAATGATGAAGTCAGAAGAAAAACAAATATCTGGACGCAATTTACGAATACGCCTCAGCTTGGACTTGTATTCCAAGCAGGTATGACCACGTTTCATGGCCATAAGAATCTTGTCTGAACCGGATTGCACAGGCAGGTGTAGGTGACTTACAAGCTCAGGTACTTGGGCATACGCATTAATCAAACTATCCGTAAATTCCACCGGATGGCTAGTTGTAAACCGAATACGGTCAATACCATCAACAGCCGCGACAAGAGTGATCAATTCAGCTAAATCAACCACATCACCGTCGTCGCTATCGCCTTGGTAGGCGTTAACATTTTGACCCAACAAATTAACTTCACGCACCCCCTGTTCAGCTAGCTGGTTTACTTCCAACAAGACATCCGCTAACGGGCGGCTAACCTCTTCACCACGGGTATAAGGTACCACACAGAAGGTACAGTACTTACTACAGCCTTCCATAATGGAAACAAAAGCCTCTGCGCCTTCTACCTTGGGTGCAGGTAAACGATCAAATTTCTCTATTTCTGGGAAACTCACGTCCACAATACCCACGGCACCAGCATCGGTAGCCTCAATCATTTCAGGCAAACGGTGCAATGTTTGTGGACCAAAAATCATATCAACGAAGGGCGCACGCTTCTGAATAGCCTGACCTTCCTGACTCGCAACACAACCACCAACGCCAATTTTTAAGCTGGGATTAGCTTCTTTAAGCTTGCGCCAACGGCCTAATTGATGAAACACCTTATCTTGGGCTTTTTCACGAATTGAGCAGGTATTGAGCAACAAAATATCGGCCTCTTCTGGCGTATCTGTTAGCTCCATTTCATGGCTTTCACCCAACAAATCGGCCATACGCGAAGAATCATATTCATTCATCTGACAACCATGGGTTTTGATAAAGAGTTTTTTGCTCATTGGCTCACCTGTATTTTGGACGCCGCATTATACATCAAGGACACCATTTCAGGGAATTGCTGCATCATCAAAACAAGCCTAACAATCTAAAGATATAAACCAGTCAGCCACAAGCTGGCATTAATACTGAAAAAAGCAGCGATAGTAGTAGGAACCACTATCGCGGCCGCCTCACTGCCTAGCCCAAAACGGGTAGCAATAATAGGAAAGATACCAAACATGGGGGCACTGGCACTGACAATACCTATGGACATCATCACCGGATCAATACCTCCAACCAATAAAAAACCAGCTGTCACCAACAGCGGGTGTAAGATGAGTTTCGCCGGCATCACCGTTAACAACGGTTTGCGCATAGTGCCAAGCGGCACGCCAACTAACATACCACCCAAAGCAACCAAAGCAACCCCGCTCACCGTAACCGCCAGCATATCCACCACCCGAGTAAATATCACAGGTAACGGCATGTTTAACAAGGAAGCCAATGCGCCCGCCACTATAGCAATCAAAATGGGATTCTTCACTAGCGGTTTAAAGCTATCCAACACTCGCTCCAACCAGGGCTTGTGCTCCTGACCACTAGACTCTGCCAAGAACAGACTCAAGGGAAGTATTACAAAAGTCTCTACCATCAACATTAAGGCCACAGGCACAGCCGTTTTTTCGGCACCGTATAGCAGGATCAAAATAGGCAAACTCACCATCAAGGTATTGGAGAAACTACTACCCAAAGCCCACATGGCACAGCGCTTTCCGTCTTCCATGAACAGCCAACGACCAAAGGCATATACCAAGCAAAACGAAGCCAATGAGCCAGCCCCATAGGCCAGAAAATAGTCTGCCTGAAACAGCTCTGTCATAGGCTTGCTGCTGACTGACCGAAACAACAAAGCCGGTAACGCAAAATAAATGGCAAAAGCCGCTAACGCTTTATTGGCATCGCCAGGAAGGAAGGATTTTTTGGTTGCCCAAAACCCCAAAGCGATAAGCAAAAAAATAGGGAGTGTGATACCCAAGATGTGCAGCAAGCCTGCCATAAAATCCACAACTTAAAATTAGTTAACTTGTGAATTATTGCACAAGCTAGCAGCGATAAACAACAATTAAGCCCAGCCCATACCCAATCAAGCATCAGCATTACCAACGAGCTGGCTGGATAGCAATTGGCAACCAACCAATAATCACAGAGGCGCTATTTAGTGCATCTATAACATATGGATAGTGGAAGTTGAACTGCCAAAAAACAGCCCACAGCCACAACAAACCAGCACTTATACCTGCAACTAGCAACAACCATTGTGAGAGACGAGCAGGCATAGGAGGCATTCTTATCCATTAATAACAGTTCCCTATATATCGTCCAAAAAAGCAAAATATTTAGTCGCCTGCCATGATTTCAATATCTAGCCAAACACGTACACCCATCAATAAAACAGCAACAGAAAACAAACCGCTCATCACGCTCAACTATGCTTTACCTAGATTGCCACACCCACTTGCAGCCCCTCTAAAATGGCTTCCTCCGCTGTTCTCGGTGTTAAACAGTCACCAATGCGCACTGCCTGATCATCATGGTCCGCAAAAGGGTCATAGGATTCATGCCCCATGCACAGTATCAAACCATCTACATGGGTCACAGTGCGAGCACTGTCATTCCCAGTATGTTGTCCATAGACCGTATTATCATCATAGCCAAACAGGCGGAAATGAGGAATCATAATCACTTGCAGCTCGTACAAGCGGGCCACACTGGTATCTCTCACATAAGACTGCAACATATGACCCGCACTAAGCCCATTGGTGACCAAGGTCACCTGATAACCCTCTCGTGCTAAAAGTTCTGCCACCCCCAAACCAACCCAATCACCTCGCCAGTCGGCCACCACTAAGTGCTGCCCCGAGGGCCTTTCACCTTGCAATACCTGCCACGCATTGTTCACCTGCAAATCACCCATGGCCTGCAAAACTGGCATAAAGGGACGCGCCCCCGTTGCCACTAATACATCATCGCCCTGCTGCTGCCATTGTCGAAACTGCTCACTGCTCACCGCTTGGTACATATGCAGTTTCACACCCGCTCGTTGCAGCTCCCGCTCAAAGTTGCCAATCAAACCGCCAAACTCACTGCGGTGCGGCAGTAGTTGCGCCAACCGCACTTGACCACCCAACTGACCCGTCTGCTCATAAAGATGCACCTGATGGCCACGCTGCGCTGCAGTCAAAGCCGCTTTCATGCCAGCAGGCCCAGCACCTATAACATGCACAATACGGGGTTGTTTGGTGACAGTTAACTGCCCATAGATAAGCTCACGACCAGATTGCGGGTACTGTATACAAGAAACTGGCAGGCCTTTATGAAAATGACCAATACAAGCCTGATTGCAGGCAATGCAAGCTCTTACATCATCCAATGCTTGGCCCTGTGCCTTAAGGGGCATGAGTGGATCACAAATAAGAGCTCGAGTCATACCACAAGCATCCATGGCACCAGCCTGCAATGCCATTTCGGCTTTTTGTGGCTGGTTCATGCGGCCTGCAACCAGCAATGGCACTTTAAGGTGCCGCTTCCAGTGGCTAGCCAGATTTTGCAGGTAGTCCTGTGCCACTGACATGGGTGGCACAATATGAGCTGCCCCCGCATAAGTATTAGACGTCCCTGCCGTCATACTGATGTAATCCAACTCGTCTTGTAACGCTTGCGCGGCCGACAAGGCTTCATCGGCTTGCAAACCACAAGCATCATATTCATCGCCACTGATACGCAAGCCCAGTGCGAAATCTGGCCCACAAGCTTCACGCACAGCGGCCACAATTTGACGCAAAAACAAAGCTTTATCTGCACCATATTGATCAGTACGCTGATTCACCGCAGAGCTAAGAAACTGGGCGGGCAAATATCCATGGCTAGCCACCACTTCAACGCCATCTAAGCCCGCTTTTTGCATGCGCATAGCAGCCTCAGCATAACCTGTCACAACCTCTTGAATCAGGCTTACCGACATGGGCCGTGGCATTTGATAGAAGCGTTCATTCGGTACGGCCGAGGCCGAATAGGACACTGGCTGCAAGCCATCTTTGGTCTCCATGATTTCCCGCCCCGGGTGAAACAACTGGCCAACCACTTTGCAACCATGAGCATGGACCGCTTGGGCCAACTTGGCATAACCAGAAATACAAGCATCATCGGTGGCCATCAATAGGTGAGAGGAATAACGTGCACTCTCATGCACGCCTGACACCTGCACAACGATTAGACCAACACCTCCAGCGGCTCTTGCTTCATGGTACGCAATAAGCGCCTCATTCACGAAGTCACTGGAAGGCAAGCAGGTATCATGGCCAGAAAAAAAAATACGGTTTTTAACCTGCACGGCTCCGATTTGTAGAGGACTGAACAAATGCTGAAAATGTGCGGCCATAATGTCATTTCCAAAGATTACTTACAAAGCCTCAAGCTAGCATGAGCCAGACTCTTTAGACAAGACAATGACTGGCATATATTGACCACCTGTATAGAACCTAGCCCTGAGGCTAGACTCTAGCTGGCAGCAGGGCAGAAGCAATCAACAAACACCCGTTTTGGCAGGGGGACGAATAGCAGCGGGCACCGCCTCTTGATCCCAGTAACCAATCAATATACCGCGCCGAGCTGAATCACCAATACGACTTGCCATGGTATCATCAGCTACAGCAACTCGGTTTTTTAGACCTGCCGTCCAATCCAGCATCAACTCACTCAAATACCCACGCTGCACAGCGTAAGCAGGATCACGCCCCAAATCAACCAGCTCCATGGGGTCTTCCTGTAAATCAAATAACATAGGCGCGAAACCCAAACAGTGAATGAATTTGTGGCGGCCATCAAAAATCATAGTTAAACGCGCATTATACTGATCGCGACCCAGCTTTTTTTGGGCAAATTCCAGGGCAGCATAATCACATTCAGATACCACATAATCATAACCCTTAAAGTCGCCACTGCGTAAAGCAGGCACCAAGGATTTACCCTCTAACCAATTCCACCGTGGTGTGCCGCCAGCCCAATCGACAAAGGTAGGCACCAAGTCAATGGCACACACTAGCTCGTCACATTCAGTACCTCGGCGATCATCAGCCTCAGGACTTGGGTCCATAATAATCAAAGGTATACGGGAAACTGGGTCATGGAATAAATCCTTCTCAGCCAACCAGTGGTCACCGTAATAGTCACCATGATCCGACGTAACAACGATCAAGGTATTATCTGCTTGGCCAACGGACTGCAAATGCTGGAACAAACGGCCCAAGTGATCATCCAACTCTTTTACCAAGCCATAGGTACCTGGCAAAGCATGGTTTCGATACTCATCAACAGCATAAGTTTTACTCTGATGGGTTTCAGTAAAGGCCTTGTAGACTGGATGGGGATCAACCAACTCTGTGTCTGATTTCATCACCGCCGGCAATTCAGCGCCCCTGTATAAATTATGATAAGGCGCCGGTGCCGCAATAGGCCAATGGGGTTTAATATAGGATAGATGCAAACACCAGTTATTTTCACCCAACTCAGAAATCATCTCCATCGCCCGATCAGTAGTATAAGCTGTTTCTGAATGAGCCCGATCAACCCGGGCCGGCAAGTGAGCATATTTCAGATACATGCCATTGCGTATCACACCATTTTCATCCTCCATGGCATTCGCCCAAGTAACCCAAGGATTGTCACCGTCGTAACCCAAACGGTTTAGATAATCAAAGTACGCGGGACGACTGGTATCATACCCGCCATCAACACCCAGAGTATGCAGGCCGTCATCGCGCTCACCTTTACCAAACCCGGCGTTGCCCAAGTAACTCCCCAGTTCAGAATCCGGATCCACAGCCAAGCGCTGCATACCCATAGTATCCGGTCGCATGTGGGTCTTACCCATCAAATAGGTATCCACACCGGTATCGGCCATGTGGTCAGCCAGCGTCAATTCATCGACGCGGTTGGCCCAGCCATTCCAAGTAGCACCATGAGAACGAACGTGGCGGCCCGTATAAAAAGATGCCCGTGAATTACCACAACTGGTGCCCTGAATATAACAGCGGTTGAACTTTACACCTCGCTGCGCTAAGCGGTCGATATTGGGTGTATCCACCACCTGATTGCCATAACAAGACAACGCATCCATGCGCATCTGATCAAGGATGATAAAGAGGACATTATTCTGTGACATGACGCTGACCTTTACTATTGATTGACCGCACACAATCGAAGTTGATTAACACGTTAATTACTCCAGCATACCGAGCCTACACCTTAAAATGCAAGCCATATCCAGCTAGAGTGACAAGTTGAATGAACACAAATCAGACCCACAACCAAAGCCTCTCGATAGATATCCTGAGTATGCCATTTTCGCAGTCTAGTATATTTTTAATCTACAGTGCCAGTGAGCACAGCCCGAAAGCCGCCCTTAACAACATCCATAGCACTCAATTACTCTGTTAAAGGGATGCTTGAAAATAGTCATAAAAAGCTAACAGACGCTTTACATGGTCTCGTTTGTCTTTCCAAATTCATAAAATTAGCGTAAAATTTTCGTTTTAAAGAATAAACGAAAGGTTTTATATGACAGCTAATGTAAAAGGCAGCAAAGCGCGAGTTAGGCGGGCACAGATACTCAGCCATATACAAAACAAGGGCCGCGCCTCTGTTGATGAATTAGCAGCGATATTTGGCGCAACGCCACAAACGATTCGCAAAGACCTGAGCATCATGGAAGTCGAGGGGGGCATTATGCGCGTGCATGGTGGTGCCATGCTATTAGCTGGCAATGAGTACACCAACTATGAAGCACGTAAGGAAATGGCTAGTGAAGAAAAAAATCGCATGGGTGCAGCCTGCTCAAAATTAATACCAAACAACACCGTTATTGCTTTAAATGCAGGTACCACAACAGCCGCTGTAGCTCGCAATATCAAATACCATACGGGCATGAGAGTGGTTACTGACAGTGTACTTGTAGCCAATGATATCAAGTCTTTTATGGACATTGAGGTGCTGGTACCAGGAGGCGAAGTACGGCGTTCGGATGGTACTATTTCCGGACCCACTGCAGTTGAATTTATCAATAACTTTCGTTTTGATATTGCCATTATCGGCGCCGCGGCAATTGAAGACAGCGGTGCCCTACTCGACTTCAATCTGCATGAAGCTGCAGTGGTTACAGCGATGATTTCACACTCGCGCCATATTATCTTGGTTGCCGACAGCTCAAAATATGGACGCTCGGCCCCCGTACAAATAGGCCACTTGTCAGAAATTGATACCCTGGTAACGGATAAGCGATGTTCTCGCCCACTCCGGCAACTAGCATTGGAGCAAAGTGTTCGATTAATAGAAGCCTGACAACCCCTCCTTTATTTGCCCTGAGTCAAGCCAAGGCACTTGACTTTATTTTTGTTTTGTCTATTATTTAGAAAATAACGAAAATAAAACGCGCTTAACAATCAACTTAAAATCTCCATTTTTAGAGGCTGTAACAAAAAAGCGCAAGATCAGGTGAACGATGCCTTTCTTCTTTATGCTTCATATCTGGGTACGCCCATGTTGATGCCGGTACTTAGACTCTTTGCTGCAGTCAATAACCGCATACTGCTGATCTGTCGCTGGGTTGCTAGCATGGCCCTAGCCACAATGGTGGTGGTGATTTTACTGCAGGTGTTTTTCCGCTACGTACTAAATGACGCCATGGCTTGGCCAGATGAGTTTGCCCGTTTTCTTATGCTTTGGATGGCGTGTTTAATGGCCCCCTCAGCGTTTAGATGGGGTGGTTTCGTGGCCATTGATATGTTCCTGCGCTACTTATCACCACTGGCTGCACGCTTTTTTGCCATTGTATTATTGCTCATGTCTGGCACTGTTTTATGGGTGGGCATTCAGCACGGTTATACCCATACCATGGGTTTCGGCGGCAGCTTCACCAGCTCCTCCTTACGCTTACCCCTCGATCTTATCGGTTTTGAGATGGTCAGGTTTAAATTGCGTTATATGTATGCCTCCTTGTTTTTGGGCACCGGTTTAATGCTAGTGGTTAATGTGGAATTGATACTGCGCATGGTCATGCATATATGGGATAAAGACGCTGTATTACCTGTCACAGACCAACCAACCACCCAAATTATGGAGGCTGAATAATGCTTATTTGGGTTCTACCCCTGTTTTTGATTCTAATACTAGTTGGCCTGCCCGTGGCCTTCTCCCTACTATTCGCACCTGGGGTCATGCTTTGGTTTAACGGCCAAGAAAGAGATATCGCCTTACTTTATCGCAATGTTTATAACGGTATCGATAGTTTCCCACTTATGGCGCTGCCGTTCTTTATGCTCGCTGGCGAGCTAATGAATCGCGGAGGCATTACCATTCGCTTGGTGGAATTTTCACAAGCCCTCATGGGCCACCTCCGCGGCGGCCTTGCACAGGTCAACATCCTTTCATCCATGTTATTTGCCGGCTTGTCGGGCTCCGCTGTAGCAGATACTTCAGCTTTAGGCTCCACACTCATTCCCGCCATGGAAAAGAACGGATACTCGCGCAAGTTTGCCGCCGCCATTACCGCCGCCAGTTCCGTTATAGGCCCGATCATTCCTCCTTCCGGGATTATGATCATTTATGCCTATGTAATGGGCGAAAGTGTGGCCGCACTCTTTTTGGCTGGGATTGTGCCAGGCATCATGGTGGGCGCTGGTCTGATGATTGTGGTCAGACTCATGGCCGACCGCCACGAACTGCCAAAGGCCGAACGTATTGTTAACAAGGATCAAATAATATCATCGGCCGAGCACTGGGTTTCCTTCTTTCTTTTACGATTAAATATTGCAGGATTAATGTTTGTTTTGTGCTTGGCAGTGGTGGCCTTGATTAATCGCATTGTCGGTATGGATCTGCAATTGTCTAGCTGGGTCATGTACTTGGTCATGCTCATCCCAGCACACTTATTCCTGTTGCGTTTGCGGCGCATGGTATCCAGTGATTTCCGGATCATCTGCAAGAAAGCGGTTGCCCCTTTGCAGACACCGATCATCATACTGGGTGGCATCCTAATTGGTGTATTCACCCCCACTGAGGCCTCGGCTATTGCCGTGGCATATGCTCTAATCATATCTCTTTTTATTCTCAAGTCCATGAAAATTCAAGACTTGTCTCAAGTGCTGGCTAAATCTGCATTAGCTTCATCTACCGTATTATTATTGGTCGGGGCTTCCGTGGCATTTAAAACCGTCATTAGCCTCAGTCATGCGCCTGAGCAGCTAGCCGCTATGATTCTGGATTTAAGTGACAATCCGTTAATACTGCTATTTTTGATCAATATCTTGTTATTTGTAGTGGGCATGTTTTTGGACGCAGGCCCAGCCATTATTATCCTGGGCCCAATACTAGGCCCCATATTTATTGATCTGGGCGTACACCCTGTTCACTTCGCTGTCATTATGGCCGTGAATCTAACCGTAGGATTGGCAACCCCGCCAATGGGGCTGGTTTTGTTCGTCGCCTCGTCCGTGTCTGGCGAAAGAGTCGAGACTATTTCGCGCACCATTTTACCTTTTTTGGCTGTGGAAGTGGCCGTAATATTTCTTATTACTTACTTCCCATTTTTGTCAATGACCATTCCACGGTTAACCGGGTTTGTTCAGTGATGGTTTGTGCAATAAACCAACTAAAGTAATACAACTAGGAGTCCATAAGATGTTCAAAAAAACCCTAAAAACAGTAGCACTTGCGACCATGATGGCAGGTATAGCCTTGCCTGCTGTAGCCGCAGATTTTAATTTGCGTGCTACCGCAAACTCAAACGAGAACGACGAAGACTATGATGGTTTAGTGGTCTTCAAAAATTATGTGGAAGCAGCGTCCAACGGTGCCATTTCAGTGGATCTTTTCATCGGCACCCAGCTATGTAAAGGCGGTGCTGAGTGTTTGCAAAGTGTGGCTGATGGCTCGGTCGACATTTATATTAGTACCTCTGGCGGTGCGGCAGGTATCTTCCCTTACGTGCAAGTGCTTGATCTACCTTACCTGATGGCTGACGATCGTGTCGCTGAACACGTATTGACGGGCGACTTCACTCGCACCATCCGTGATATGGCACTAGAAGATTCTGATGGCGCTATCCGTCTGATGACCATTGGTAACACTGGTGGCTGGCGCAACTTTGCCAACACCAAACGTCGTGTACAAGGTCCTGCCGACATGAAAGGCTTAAAGATTCGTACGGTGGTAGCCGATCTTCCTCAAGAGCTAGTGCGCTCCTTAGGCGCTTCACCTACGCCAATTCCTTGGCCTGAGCTATTTACCTCTTTCCAAACTGGTGTTGTAGAAGGTTCTAAAAATGGTATTACTGACATAATGGGCATGAAATTCCCAGATGCTGGTCTGCAATATGTAACCTTGGATGGGCATGCTTACATGGGTGCTTTATGGTGGATGAATAATGCCAACTTTAAGTCCATGCCACCTAGTCTGCGTCAAGTGGTTGTTGATGGCTTCCATGCCTTGCAGCAAGCAACCTTTGCTTCACCAAAACGCAAGTCTATTAGTGCTTACCAAGACTTCGTAGCCGGTGGTGGTGACTTGTATGTACCTACCCCAGCAGAAAAAGCTGACTTTAAGAAAGCCTCTGCACCTGTGTATGATTGGTATATGAAAAACGTGCGCGGTGGTGAAGCGTCTTTCAACGCCCTCACTGCAGCCGTCGCTGAAGCCGAGAAAGACATCAATGCAGCTCGCGCTGCTGATGTGAACTAAACACTTGGTTGATCGGACTCGGACACATCCATAAATCGATGTGTGCGAGTCACTGCTGTTTTTATATTGTTAATTGCCTTGTCATAGTGAATGCCAAGGTAGTTAACAATACCTATGCCGTTTATCGAAACGGGTATATCCAACTTCTGTAATCGTCGATGAGTAAATGTGCCTTTTCAATTTGTTCTTTAGACATCTTTTTAACAACTTCCTCTTGCGATATAGCCGCATCAGGATCGCCGCCTATGGCAGAAAGAGCGTACCACATATAGGCTCTAATCAAGTCCGGCGTGGGCATACCGCGTCCAACCTCATAGTACCAGCCCACACCAGATTGGGCTCCAGCATGGCCCTTCATGGATGCGCGCAGGTACCATTCAAACGCCCGCATATCATCCTGCTCAACGCCAAGGCCAGAGGCATACATTACACCAATCAATTCCTCCGCTTCGGCATTGCCAGATCGCGCCGCCAAAGACAATTCTTGCAGTGCTGTGACATATTGTTTTTGGTCCATCAGATCACGCGCTGTTTCAAGCTCAGCCCATACCGGTTGGGCCAAAATAAGACTTATAGCCAACGTCGCTACCCTACCTATTTTGGGTATATTATGTTTGTAATTACTGGTTTGTTGAGTAGCCATGTTGCCGCCTTAGAATTACCTAAATCACAGCATGATAGCGATTTCCATAAATTTAGTGAAGAGCAAGCACAGTTAGGTCAATTGCTTTTTTATGACGCCATTCTATCTGGTAACCGTAATATTTCTTGTGGCACCTGCCATAATCACGCTCACGGCAGTGCCGACGGTCTTGCCTTGGGTGTCGGCGAAGGTGGTGTTGGTTTGGGCCCGCAACGCTCCACTGGCAGCGGCACTGATAGGATACTCAAGCGCATCCCACGCAATGCACCTGGGTTATGGAATGTAGGAGCCAAAGAATATGTCACTTTTTTCCTGGATGGACGTGTGAGCCATGCGGATTTTTATAATAACCGTTTTAATACTCCTGCTCAGGAATGGTTGCCCCAAGGTTTAAACAGTTTATTAGCGGCACAAGCCTTGTTCCCCCTGACATCACAATTTGAAATGGCAGGAGACCCTGGTGAGAACCAGGTCGCTGGCGCCGTCTATGATCGCATTGACGCCGTATGGCCCATTCTAGCCAAGCGAGTACGAATCATCCCTCAATATGGAGAAATGTTTGTTACGGCATTTGCCGATATCAACAAACCGGAACAAATCACAATCTCCCATATTGCCAATGCCATAGCCGCTTTTGAGGCATTGGAGTGGCGTTCAACAGATTCACCTTTTGATGCTTATCTACAAGGTCAAAAAAACGCCCTAACACAAGCTCAACAGCGCGGCATGACCCTGTTTTATGGCGCTGCTGATTGCCACCAGTGCCACTCAGGTCCGTTATTAACAGACCATCAATTTCATGCTCTAGGTTTGCCACAGTTTGGCCCAGGGCGCACCCGACAGTGGGATATGATCGTGCGTGACCTAGGCCGCATGTCGGCATCAGATCGGTTCGAGGATGCTTATCGGTTTCGCACCCCATCCCTAAGAAATGTTGCCCTGACCGCGCCTTATGGTCATAACGGTGCATACCCTACCTTAGAGGGCATTGTACGTCATCATTTGAATCCACAGCTAGAGTTTGCCAGTTGGCGACCAGAGATGGTGGATTTACCGGTCGCCGCGTGGTTACAAAAAACCGATTTCATGGCCCTAGAAGATAGCCGTGAACGCCAACGCGTCAGCTCAACAATAGATATACAGCCACAGCAACTGCAAGACCATCAGGTGGCTGATATTGTCGCTTTCCTTAATGCCTTGACTGGCACAGCATCGGTCAATGGTCGTTTAGGCAAGCCCAAACATGTACCCAGTGGGTTAGAGGTGGATTAATGGCGAGCATTTTAGTGATAGGCATGGCGGTTGTGGACTTTGTATTTGGTCTTGATCAAATGCCAGATAAGGCCCAAAAGTACCGTGCCAAATCAGCCTCTATTGTCGGTGGTGGCACAGCAGCCAATGCTGCTGTAGCGGCTGTAAGGCTCGGCGGCAAAGCCTACTTGGGTGGCCGCTTGGGCGACGACCACATGGGCGACCTAATTACCACCGATTTGCAAAAAGAAGGTGTGGATATTACTTGTATACAACGCAGCCCCGGGGCTCAGTCGTCCTATTCGTCTGTGTATTTAGACGCTGATGGTGAACGGCAAATTGTTAATTTTCGTGGTGCCAGATTATGCACTGATACCCACTGGATTGACTTGGCACCATCGGTAGATGCGGTGCTGGTTGATAGCCGCTGGGTAGATGCCTCTATTAGCGCATTAAAACTGGCTCGAACACGAGGCATTCCTGGTGTGCTCGACGCGGAGGCACCCATTGACGAGCGTCTACTAGCCTTAGCCAGCCATATTGCTTTTTCCAAACAAGGCTTACTGTCTTTAACATCAGCCAATAGTTTGCCAAATGCCTTACTTGAGGTAGCACAAAGTGTACCCGGTTTTTGCTGTGTGACAGATGGTGCCAATGGCACGTTTTATGTGGCTGACAATAAGGTTAACTCGGTGCCCGCTTTCCCTGTCAAGGTTATCGACACCCTTGGTGCTGGTGATATATGGCATGGTGCCTTCACCCTCAAAATAGCTGAAGGGGCTAGCGAGCAAGAAGCCATGGTATTTGCTAACGCTGCCGCTGCTATCAAATGCACCTACCTAGGTGGGCGACAAGGTTGCCCCAATCGCACTGCAACAGAACATTTTATTAAGGAGAAGTAAATATGCAATTATCACCAGGTAAGCAGTGGGGATTGCGTCGCATGGCCGATGCCAATGGCATCTTCAAGATGACAGCGGTAGATCAACGCCCGCCGATCAAAGGGCCTATTGCAGCCCACTTGGGCACCACGGAAGCACCTTGGGAGCAGGTGGCCAAGTTTAAAGGATTGTTGGTGGATACCCTGCAAGCGCAAAGCACCGCTATGCTGCTAGACCCACATTACGCCATTCCCTATAGTCTGGAGTCTTTGTGCCCAAGCAAGGGGTTAATTGTGACATTAGAAGATTCACTTTTTGTCGAAACAGCAGAAGGCCGAGTCAGTGCCGATATTGATGATTGGTCGGTATCAAAAATTAAGCGTATGGGCGGTGATGCCGTAAAAGTATTAGCTTGGTATCGGCCCGACGCTGGACTAAAAGCACGGCAACAACAACAGGACTATGTAAAGCGCCTAGGAGAAGAATGTGCTCGCTTTGATATCCCCTTCTTATTTGAATTGTTGGTTTATCCACTGGCAAAAGACGCCCACCAAACGAAAGAATATGTGGAAATGAAAGGTAAAAAAGCAGACCATGTATTGCAGTCCGTTATGGAGTTTGCCAAGCCAGATTATGGTGTTGATGTATTCAAACTAGAAAGCCCAATCAATGCTGCAGAGGCCGACGGTTCTCAGGCTGTACAAGCCGTATTTGACGAAATGGGCCAACTGGCGAGTCGACCTTGGGTGATGCTTTCTGCCGGCGCAGGTAAGGACGAATTTAAACAAGTATTGCAGCACGCCTTTAAAGCTGGCGCATCCGGCTTTTTAGCTGGACGAGCTATCTGGTTAGAGGCCTTTAACGCCTATCCCAATTGGCAACAAATTGAAAAAGACCTGCGTGGCAATGCCGTTGATTATATGCGCGAAATTTCGTTATTAGCCGATGTTCAAGCACAACCATGGAAACAACACCCATGTTACGGCCCCAAAGGGGCGCATTTTGCCTATAGTGACGCCCAATTTCGCCATCAATATGCTTCCATCTAAGGCGTGATAATTCCTAGGAGATTATTATGAAAATCGGTATTTTGGCCCTTGGCAGAGGCACTTTTGATGTAGCCTATGCCAATGAAAAGTTGCACAATATGTTGGCCGTGCTCGACCAAAGTGACCATACCATTATTGGATCAAGAACACTGTTATTAGATGCAGAGCAAGCCGACAGGGCCGCCTCTGAACTCCAGCAAACGAGTATCGATCAGCTACTTATCCTTCAGGTCACCTTCACTGACGCCGCCATGACCGCAAAACTGGCTCAGGCATTTGCTCAGCCCCTATCTATATGGGCAGTTCCCGAGCCAAGAGCCGGTGGCCGTTTAAGACTAAACGCTTTTTGTGGATTAAATCTTGCCAGCCATGCGCTTAGCCTCAATGACCGCACTTACTCTTGGTTGTATGCAGACCCGACACCTAAGGTACTGCGTGAAATTGAAGCCATGTTGGCTGGTGCAAGAAAAATTGTACCCCTAGCAACCCAAGATAGTGCCGCCTATCAATCTGAAGCTGGCGCAAAGGTAGTCAATGCTCTTAAGGGCAAACGCGTGGGCCGCATCGGGTCACACCCACTGGGTTTTGACACCTGCGCTTATACGGAGCAAGACGTTGAAAAATTGACAGGGATAAAAGTGGATGCCCTAGAATTATCCGATCTTTTTGCGGTTGCCGAAGATGCATCCCAGCAGCAGGTTGATCAGGTGCGTGAACAAGCGGAACAGGTGGTCGATGGTTTGCATGAAGTTAACCAAACCGAACTAGACAAGTCCCTGCGCCTAAAAGTGGGCTTAGATCAGCTGCGCGCTAGCGGTGGCTATGATGCCTTTGCTATTCGTTGCTGGCCAGAAACCTTTACCGAATATGGTGGCGCTGTTTGTGGCCCTGTGTCCATGATGGGCGAAGCAAAAATTCCCTGTGCTTGTGAAGCGGATGTATATGGGGCACTCACACAAATGGTATTACAAGAAGCCACGGGAGAGGCCGTATTCTTAACTGACCTAGTTGACCTTGATATCGAGGACAATACGGGCGTTGTCTGGCATTGTGGCCAGGCACCCATCTCCATGCGCGCCGCCACCTCTGACGCCACAGCCACCATTCACACCAATCGCAAAATGCCACTCTTGTACGAATTTGCACTCAAGCCCGGCCCGGTGACCATGATGCGCATTTCCCAAAGCCATAATACACTCAAAATGGTCATCGCCTATGGTGAGATGCAGGACCGACCCATGTCGTTTACTGGTACCTCGGGAGTTATTCGTTACGCCCAAGAAGCCGAGCAAGTGCTAGCCCATATCCTAGGTTCTGGATTGGAACATCATATGGCCTTAGCTTATGGTGACCATCGGCATATCTTGCGCTCCGTGGCGGCGTCAATGCAATTACCAATACAGGAACTCTAATATGAATGTACGTTATGGGCTCATTGGTACCGGCATGATGGGGCAGGAACACATTCGTAATATATGCCTCATCGACGGCGCCAAGGTAGTCGCCTTATCTGATCCTGATACTGGTATGTTACAGGCGGCCAACAGCCTGCTTGGTGACCAGGCTCGCACCTTCGCCGACCACCATGACATGATCGCTGCTGACCTATGTGATGCCTATATCATCGTTGCCCCCAATGACCTACATCTGTCTTTGTTGTTAGATCTAATACCTACAGAAAAACCGATACTGTGCGAAAAGCCCTTATGCACTACAGTGGCGGGTTGTGAAACGGTGATCGCTGCTGCCAAAGGCCGCCATGCTCCAATTTGGGTAGCGATGGAATACCGCTATATGCCACCTATTCAGCAACTGCTAGCAGAACGAGACAACGACAGGGTAGGCATACCACGTATGATGGCAATTCGTGAGCACCGTTTTCCCTTTTTAGAAAAAGTAGGTGATTGGAATCGTTTTAATGCCCGCACAGGCGGTACCCTAGTGGAAAAATGCTGTCACTTTTGGGACCTAATGCGTTTGGTTCTGCAAAGTGACCCTATCCGTGTCTATGCCTCGGCTGGCATTGATGAAAATCATCGGCATGAACTGTATAACGGCCACACGCCTGACATACTCGACAATGCTTTTGTTACCGTTGATTTTCGTAATGGTGCCAGAGGTATGCTTGATTTATGCATGTTTGCTGAAGGCTCCTATTGGCAGGAAGTAATTTCCCTCACTGGCGCTAAAGGTAGAGTGGATGCTTGCATACCCGGTCCCGCTCGATTTTCAAAGGATGGTAAAGAACGCAAATCTCAGTTGGTCATCTCCGAGCGTGCAAGCAAACAACAAATCACACAGGATGTGGCCGTGGATGAAACTATCTTATCAGCCGGTGATCACCATGGTTCAACCTATTATCAACATCAAAAGTTCTTGCAGTTGGTCACGACTGGCATAGGCCAGCCCGAGGTAACGATCGAAGATGCACTTTGGTCTGTGCGCGTAGGTGAGGCAGCTGAACTATCGGCAAAAACTGGCTTGGCCATAACCCTGGATTAATTAATGAATACACCCGTAATTACACCATTTGGCAATATGCCAGATGGTCAAGAAGTAACCAGCATCACCATAGCTGGCGGTGGGCTTACGGCAACTTTTTTAACCTATGGCGCTGTCCTACAGGATCTGCGTTTACAGGGACACTCTAGCTCATTGGTTTTGGGCCTCAACAGTCTTAATGACTACCTAAACCATTCGCGTTATTTTGGCGCCACGGCAGGACGTTATGCTAATCGCATCGCTAACGGGCACGTTAAGATTAACGGTGCCAGCTATCAGCTTGATACAAATTTTATTGGCAAACATCTATTGCATGGTGGCCAAGCTGGCATTGGTAAAAAGGTTTGGCGTATCACTAAATACTCCAGTCATAGTGTAGAACTGGCTATCGACAGCCCAGATGGCGATATGGGATTTCCGGGCAACCTGGCGATCGAGGCAACCTTTAGCTTGCTTGCCGGTGGAACCTTGGACATTGTTTATCGTGCCACCACGGATGCCACTACCTTGTGCAACCTAGCACATCATAGTTATTTTAACCTCGGAAATAGCAACGACGTGTTAGATCATGAGTTGCAAGTCAATGCACACTCCTATTTACCTGTGGATGCGGAACTAATTCCCACCGGACAAAAGCAACCGGTGGCAGATACTCTGTTTGACTATCGATGCGCCCATGCATTGCGCAACAAGGTCATGGACACCGCCTATGATCACAATTTCTGCTTATCTGACAATAAAACAACACTGCGCCCAGTGGCACAACTTAGCAGTGCCGATAGCGCCATCACCATGCAAGTACTTACTACGGAACCAGGCTTGCAAGTATATGACGGCGGCGGCTTGAATGTACCTGTACCGGGCTTAGACCTGCGACCCATCGGTGCTTATGGGGGTATTGCAATGGAGCCACAAGTTTGGCCTAACTCACCTAACAATGAACACTTCCCACAGGCTTTTTTGCATCCATTTGAGTGTTATGAACAGCACACACAATTCAAATTTAATAAGGAAAAAAAACTATGACCATAGCCACTATGATGCAGCAACAGTGCTTTGTTGCTGGGATTTGGGTTGACGCCGATAGCCGTAAAACGATAAGCGTCACCAACCCAGCCAATGGAGAGCAAATAGGCACCGTGCCCAATTGTGGTGCAGCAGAAACAGAAAAGGCCATTGCCGCCGCCGCTGAAGCTTTCAAAAGCTGGTCTAAAACAGACATATCATATCGCGTTGGCTTATTGCGCAAATTGCATGCAGCGCTGTTGGAAAACCAAGAATCATTAGCCCAATTATTAACCCTTGAGCAGGGCAAACCTTTAGCAGAATCACGGGGTGAAATTGCCATTGGTGCTGCCTACATCTTGTGGTTTGCTGAAGAAATTCGGCGCGCCAAAGGCGAAATCATACCGTCACCTAGCAATGATCGGAAATTATTAGTAACCCACCAACCGGTGGGTGTGGTAGGTGCCATTACACCCTGGAATTTTCCCTCCTCCATGTTAGCGCGCAAGCTCGGCCCAGCTTTGGCTGCTGGTTGCACCGTAGTTGCCAAACCAGCTACGGCCACGCCTTACTCGGGTTTAGCCTGGGCCGCGCTGTGCGAACAGGTAGGTTTTCCAGCGGGTGTAGTGAATATTTTGACAGGTTCATCCAGTGATATTGGTGGCGCCATCATGGCCAGTCCACAAGTTCGTAAAGTGACCTTTACTGGCTCAACTGAGGTGGGCAAAACGTTGATTCGCCAATCTGCAGAAACAGTGAAAAAAGTGTCCATGGAGCTAGGTGGTAACGCGCCCTTTATTGTCTTTGATGATGCCGATATAGATGCGGCCATAGAGGGCGCTATGATTTCCAAGTACCGCAACATGGGGCAAACCTGCGTATGCACTAACCGTTTCTATGTACAGTCCGGCATCCATGATGAATTTGTTAGTCGATTAAAGCAGGCCACCGCAGATCTGACTGTGGGTGATGGCATGCATGCTGGAGTCGAGCAAGGACCCTTGATCGACGCGAATGCCGTAAGTAAAGTCGAACAAATGATTGCCGATGCAACTGCCAAAGGCGGACATATTGCAGAAGGCGGGCAACGCCACTCTCTGGGCGGCACTTATTTCCAACCAACGGTGATCACCAATGCCAACGCTGACATGCAGTTTGCCACGGACGAAATTTTTGGCCCCTTGTCAGCTGTATTTCAATTCCAACATGAGAAGCAAGCCATTGCCGCCGCCAATGCGACCGAATTTGGCTTGGCCGCCTATGCCTATACCCGCGATGTTGGCCGTGTATTCCGCCTATCCGATGAACTGGAATATGGTTTGATTGGCATTAACTCCGGTCTTATCACCACCGTCGAAGTACCTTTTGGTGGCTTGAAAGAAAGTGGCTTGGGTAAGGAAGGTGGTAGTCAGGGTCTAAGTGACTACCTGGAAACCAAATACACGGCACTGGCCGGGATTTAAAGGACGCTGCAACCATGATACTGATTACCGAGTTTATGGATGAGGCTGCTGTTAAACAATTAGCCGCAGCACATGTAACCCGTTATGCCCCTGAACTGGCCGACGAGCAGCATAAATTGCCGCAGCACATGGCTGGTATCACCGCAATTATTGTGCGCAATCGTACACAGGTAAGTGCTGAATTACTGGCACAAGCGCCTGATTTACAATGTGTTGGTAGGCTTGGTGTAGGTTTGGATAATATTGATGTGGCGGCGTGCCAGGCTCGAAATATAACCGTGTACCCTGCCACCGGCGCCAATGATTTGAGTGTGGCTGAATACGTTATCACTACGGCAATGGCACTGCTGCGCGGTGCCTATCAGTCCCAAGCGGCCATGCTGGCTGGTACATGGCCTCGCCAAGCCTGCGCTGGGCGCGAAATATCAGGTAAGACCCTAGGACTCATCGGTTATGGCAGTATCGCCCGCGAGACCGCCGCAAGGGCCACCGCCATGGGTATGAAAGTCTGTGCTTATGATCCTTTTGTGGATTCCAACAACCCGATTTGGGGTACTACCCAAGCCCTGCCACTAGAGGCCTTATTACCAATAGCTGATGTTGTTAGTTTGCATGTCCCATTAAATAAGGACACGTTTCACCTAATCAATCATGACAAGCTAGCATTAATGAAAACAGAGGCTGTGTTAATCAATGCTGCTCGAGGGGGCGTCGTTGATGAAGCCGCTTTAGCCCATGTTATGCATAAGGGCATTCTTGCAGGGGCGGCTTTGGATGTATTTGAAGAGGAGCCCTTAACCGCCACAGCGGCGGCTAAGTTCAACGGACTCAACAATTTATTGCTAACCCCTCACATCGCTGGTGTGACCGTAGAATCAAATGTGCGAGTGAGCCAATTGATTGCCAATCTTGTTGATCAGCACCTTACCCAGAGTAATTAAAAAAATAATATAAATTACCCATGCGGGGGAATTGCAAAGGCCCTAATTTGGGACTAAAGTGAATCCTTTTCTGTGCACAAGAAGAGCGCTAAAATGCAATACATAGCCCCCACTACTAGCGCCGCCGCAGTCGCAGCATTAGCTGCCTGCAACGGCGACGCTCGCCTATTGGCTGGTGGTACCGATATATTGGTACGCCTGCAAGCCGATTTAGTAGAGCCTGATCTATTGGTTGATATCAAACACATCGTTGCCTGCCAACATATTACTGAAGATGCATCTGGTTTCATTATTGGTGCCGCAGTGCCAAGTGCACAATTGGGTGAGCATGCCCGTTTGAGCCAGGTCTGGCCTGGCATTGTAGAGGGCATGGGATTAGTAGGCTCTACCCAAGTTCAAGGCCGGGCTACCTTAACCGGTAACCTGTGCAACGCCTCGCCCGCCGCCGATGGTGTGCCTGCTATGGTGGCAGCGGGTGCCACAGCCTGTGTTGTCGGCCCAAATGGTACGCGACAACTTGCCGTAGAAGATATTCCTACAGGCCCTGGCCAAATCAGTCTGGCGAACAATGAAATGATTGAATCATTCAGCCTACCACCGCGACCTCCGCGTTCGTCTGACGCTTATATTCGCTTTATTCCACGCACAGAAATGGATATTGCTGTGGTAGGTGCTGCTGTGAACTTAACCCTTGACGAAACCGGTACCTGCACCGCCGCTTGCGTCGTACTAGGTGCCGTGGGTCCAACTTTCATTACCGTTAATGCGGCCGCAGAGGCTTTGATTGGTAGTCAAGTTGATGAAGCGGCGTTACAAGCTGTACAAAATGCCTGCAGCACTGCGGCCACACCCATCAGCGACAAACGCGGCACGGCTGAATTCCGTAAACACACCGCCGGCGTCATTGCGCGCCGTGCGGCAATTGTTGCCCATTCGCGCGCTCTGGCATAAGGAGTTAACATGTCCCATTCTCATGTATCTACCACGATTAATGGTCAGGCGGTGCAATACGCTTGTCCCACAGATGCCAGTTTACTTGAAGTATTACGTGACCAACTTGGCATGACTGGAACCAAAGAAGGCTGTGGCAGTGGCGACTGCGGTGCCTGCTCTGTCTCTTTAGATGGTCGCCTAGTTTGCTCATGCCTAGTGCTGGGTGTCGAAGCCCAAGGCCGCACTGTGGACACCATCGAAGGCATGGCTGATAAAAATAAACTACACACCCTGCAAACCAAATTTCTAGAACACGCTGCACTGCAATGTGGCATCTGCACGCCGGGAGTACTGGTAGCAGCTCGCTCCCTATTAGAAAAAAATCCAGACCCAACGGAACAAGAGGTGCGTTACTGGTTGGCTGGCAATCTTTGCCGCTGTACAGGCTATGACAAAATAATTCGCGCTGTATTAGAGGCCGCAAAGACCATGCGGGAGGAGCAGGCATGAGCGCTCAAACAAAACAATTCAAGGTCATCGGCCAACGCTTACAACGACCTGACGGGATTGACAAAGTCACAGGCCGAGCCCGCTATGGTGCAGATATTGATGCCGCCGGCATGCTGCACGGAAAAATACTGCGTAGCCCCCATGCTCACGCTCGCATACTAAGTATCGACACTAGTGCAGCAGAGCAGCTAAATGGTGTCATGGCGGTGATCACCAGGGCCGATTTCCCAACCCCCCATAAGGGTTTTGAAGACGTACAGGATAACTGTATGGCTGGAGACCGAGTCCTGTACGACGGCCATGCTGTCGCTGCAGTGGCTGCCACCAGCAAGCATATTGCCAAACAAGCTATCAAACTCATTAAGGTTCAATATCAGGTGCTGCCCCATGTGACTGACGTGGAACAAGCCATTCAACCTGATGCGCCAGTAGTACATAGTGGCTTAGTAAGCCGCCGTGTGCCCAAAGGCTTTTCTGAGAACGTCGTTCGTTATTCTAGCTTTGGTCACGGCAACATTGAAACCGGTTTCAAGGCTGCTGATGCAGTACTAGAACGCACCTACAAAACAGAAGCTACGCACCAAGGTTATATTGAACCCCATGCTTGTATGGCCAGCATGGGATTAGACAATCGCGCCGACATGTGGGTATGCACCCAAGGCCACTTTTGGATTCGCAACATGTGTGCCGGGGTGATGGCCATGGAATCAGCTTCTTTGCGCGTAACGGCCTCCGAAATCGGGGGTGGCTTTGGTGGCAAAACCACAGTATTTATTGAGCCGGTTGTATTGGCCTTGGCCAAAAAATCTGGCCGTGCAGTGAAGATGGTCATGACCCGTGAAGAAGTATTACGGGCGACAGGCCCGACTGTTTCAACCATGATGCACGTAAAGGTGGGCATGAATAAAGCTGGGCGCATCACGGCGGCCTACGCCAAGTTATTCTACCAAGCCGGCGCATATAAACAGGCTACTGTTGATTTTGGCGCCATGCCAGCCTTTGCCCCCTATGCTTTGGAAAATGTTAAAACTGAAGGTTTGGATGTCATTACCAACCGCCCTCGTACTGCCTCATACCGCGCACCCGGTGCACCACCAGCCTGTTTTGCCGCTGAAAGCGCTATTGACGAGCTATGCCAAGAGCTTGGACTTGACCCCATGGAGGTGCGTTTAATCAACGCTGCCAAAGGGGGCACCAAATCGTCCTACGGCCCAACCTTTGAAGACCATGGTTTGATCCAGTGCTTAGAAGCTGCCAAGGCACACCCCCACTGGCAAGCACCGCTGGAAATTAACCAAGGCCGCGGCCTAGCAGCAGGTTTTTGGTTTAACTTTGGTGGTGAAACCTGTGTTAGCGTATTCCTAAACAACGATGGCAGTGTCACCGTTACCGAAGGAAACCCTGATATTGGTGGCTCTCGTGCCTCCATTTCTATGATGGTGGCCGAAGAGCTAGGTATACCTTATGAACAGGTACGCACCACGGTTACCGATACTGGCTCCCTGGGTCCCAACGAACCAACTCACGGCAGCCGTGTTACCTTTGCTGTTGGCCTAGCAGCTATCAAGTCGGCCCGAGCGATCATTGATGAAATCCGCGCACGTCTAGCAAGAATGTGGGAAGTAGATGTTACGGATGTTGTTTGGCAAGACGGAGCGGCTCACTATACAGGTAACAAGGCCGGCACCTTCGAGCCTCTGGATCTGCGCCAAGTGGCCGATATAGCCAACAATCTGGGAGGACCTATAGCTGGCCACCATGAAGCCAATGCCGAGGGTGCAGGAGTCAGCTTTGGCGTACATATAGCTGATACTGAAGTAGACCCAGAAACTGGTTTTACCAGCGTTAAGCGCTACACTGTGATTCAAGATGCAGGCAAAGCCATTCAACCTGACTACGTGGAAGGACAGCTCCAAGGCGGTGCTGTACAAGGTATTGGTTGGGCATTGAACGAAGAATATGTATATGGTGAAGATGGCTGCCTGCAAAACACGGGTTTCTTGGATTACCGTATCCCCGTCGCCTCGGACCTACCAATGATTGATACGGTAATTGTGGAAGTGCCCAACCCAGGCCATCCATTTGGAGTACGTGGTGTAGGAGAAACGCCTATCGTTCCACCTTTGGCAGCCATAGCCAACGCCGTGTCACGCGCCTGTGGTAAGCGCCAGGTTGACCTGCCTATGTCACCGCCCAAGGTGTTAGCCAGCATGCAAAAAGCGTAGTTTAGATATGGCTAAAATTCAGATATTCGGCTCACTTCGAGACCTATTCTCGGGTCACGACGTGGTCGAACTGGACGTTAGCAATCTGCGGCAGTTGCTCATTAAACTGCCGCAACTGTACCCCGAGTGCGCACCAGAAATCGCCGAGGGCGTGTCCGTATCCATCGATGGTAAGATTATCAATGACGCTTGGTTTACGCCAATCCGGCCAGACAGCGAAGTGGTGGTGCTACCCCGGATTGTGGGTGGGTAGGTAACAGCTTGCCCTAAACCCAGCATAAAACAATCAGCGAAGCGGCCCCCTCGTGCTGGGCCTACCCCGCCTGCACGTCCTTTCTACTTTAACAAGCCTTGTGCTTGAGCATAATCCAAGGCGGAATCCAAAGCCTTAGCCACCACACTCATGATCTCATCAATCTGATCACGACTGATTATCAATGGCGGACAAAATGCCAGTGAACTGCCCGCCACGGCGCGCAAAATAACACCATTATCCTGACAGATCTGCAGTGCGTGGGCGCCCACAGCACCGCCACTGAAGGCCTCTCCTGTTTGCTTATTGGCTACCATCTCGATAGCACCAATCAGGCCTTTGCCACGTACCTCACCTACCAGGGGATGATCAGCAAATTGCCGCAATCTTTGCTGCATATAGTCACCCACTGCGGCAGCATGAGCGAACAGATTATCCCGTTCATAAATTTCTAAGGTTTTTAAGGCAACCGCGCATGCCGTTGGGTGACCGGAATAAGTGTAACCATGACCAAACACTCCCACTTCTGAGCTTGGCTCAATCATGGCTTCATACATGTCACCCTTAATAACAGAGGCACTAATAGGCATATAGGCAGACGATAACTGTTTAGCAAAGGTCATCATATCTGGCTTTTCGATATGCATGGTGGTAGCGCCAAAATCACTACCCGTGCGACCAAAACCGGTAATCACTTCGTCGGCCCAAAACAAAATGTCATGCTGATTTAGCAACGCTTGGACCTTTTCATAATAACCGGCCGGTGGCACAATAACGCCACTAGCGCCAGTAATGGGCTCGGCAATAAAGGCCGCAATGGTATGGGCACCTTCGGCCTTAATTAAGGCTTCAAGATTACCCACAATTCGATCCACAAAGTCAGTTTCACTTTCACCTGGCAAACCACCACGATAATAATGAGGAGCATCTGTACGCAATATGCCCATAGCATCAAAGGGCAAGTCAAAGTGAGTATGATTAGGCGCCAAGCCCGTCAAACAAGCGGCCGCCACAGTAACACCGTGATAAGCGCGCTCACGGGAGATAATCTTGTACTTTTCGGGCTTACCAATAGCATTGAAATAGTAACGCAACATCTTAATATGACTGTCATTAGCATCACTGCCAGAATTTCCAAAAAACACCTTGGCATTATTCATGGGCACCATAGCTGTTAGCTTGTCAGACAGGGCCATACCCACTTCGTGAGCTTTGCCACCAAAGGTGTGGCTGAAGCCAATCTGACCCATTTGGCTATTAGCCGCATCAATCAGTTCCTGATTACTATAACCCAAAGAAGTACACCACAAACCCGCCAAACCTTCGATATAACGCTTACCCTGTTTGTCATAAACATAAACACCTTCTCCTCGATCCAAGATCAATGTTTCTGTTGATTTAAAGTTGGTTGTGGGATAAATAACGGCTGACATACCGATTCCTCGTTGTTAGTGTGCGATAGAGGCCATTTATAGCCAATTATTACCTGTCCATAAATAAATATTTCCAAGTATTTACCATTACATATACAATGATAAACATCTTCAGGAGAGCACCTATGGGAACCAAAAAAGCCGCCTTGTCTGGCCCCTTGGCTGACGCCGACATCCGCCTATTACGAGTATTTATGGCCGTGGTCGATGCCGGTGGCTTCAGCGCCGCCGAGATTCAGTTGAACCTTGCTAATTCTACTATCTCTAACTACATCAGCGATCTCGAAAAACGCTTGCAAATGAAACTCTGTCAACGAGGTCGTGCTGGCTTTGCGCTCACTGAACATGGCCATTTGGTATACCAAGCAGCACAGGATTTAGTGACCGCTTTGGAGGGTTTTCGTGACACCGTTAACCATGCCCATAACCGCTTACTGGGTGAACTGCACCTAGGCCTTGCCGAGCACATACTCAGCGCTCATAATGCCTGCATTGTGCAAGCCCTGACAGCCTTTGCCAAGTCAGCACCGGAGGTCATCATCCACATCACTACCTTGGCTTCCGACGATGTGGCCAGCGCCACCGTAGAGGGTAAGGTAGATTTTGGTATTACAGCCCTCCCCCATGCTTATGCCGAACTCGCCACTTGCGATCTATTTGATGAACGCATGCAATTATATTGCGGTACGGGTCATACCTTGTTTGGAGCCGCCGAGGGTAGCTTATCCAGTTCTGATCTCGCCCAGCAACGTTTTGTGGAGTCACCGCGCTTTATGCGTGGGCGCGAAGCCCATGCCGATATGATTGGCTGGCCGATATGTGCCAGAGCCCACCACCAAGAAGCCCGTGCCGCCCTCATATTAAGTGGTCAATACTTGGGCTTTTTGCCACAGCACCTAGTACAAGGTTGGGGGCTCGAAGCGCAATTATGGCCGCTTGAAACCAACGCTTATGCTTATACCAGTACCTTTACTGCCATTTGGCGCCAAAACCGCTCTGAAGATGCCATCATCGACGCTTTTCTAAGCTGTTTATTGCCCCTAGTCACCGCAACGCAGTTGCATAAAAATAAGAGCCAGCGAGTCTTGTAAATCTCTGTGTTTAGTTGCTTAAATTCAATATTGGCGAATTCATTCACATATTAGACCATTTTGTAACACTTCCCACATTGTTAAAGTAGGCACAATAAAACCAATTGAACCCCATATAAGGTTAGCCCTTATGAGCAACCCCATTCGCCCCTTTCTCAGTGACCTGACTTATGAGCGAATACCCTCGCCTGCTATCTACCACGCCAAACGCTGTTTGTATGACCTAATCGGCACAGCGGTAGCAGGCAGCCAGTCAAGACCTGCTGGCATGATACAACGCCATGCCGAAGACCACTTTAGCGCGGGACCTCGTGCACACGCAGTGCCGGCTTTATTAGGCGGCAATGCCTTGAGCGTTTCCGGTGCCGCCCTGGTGGGTGGCACGGTCATTGATTCGATTGATGCCCATGATGGCCAACTCTTGGTGAAGGGGCATGTGGGGTGTTCCTTGCTGCCTAGCTTAGTGGCCGTACTGGAAACCCTAGACCGACCCGTAAGCGGCACAGAGTTTCTTACTTTGCTGGTTGCCGGTTACGAAATTGGCACCCGCTGCGGTATTGCCCTGCATGCCACAGTAGCTGATTATCATACCTCCGGTGCCTGGGGTGCTGTTAACTGTGCGGCGCTAGCAGCCCACTTACTGAAACTCACAGACCAGCAATTCGAACACGCGCTTGGTATTGCTGAATACCATGGCCCACGCAGCCAAATGATGCGCAATGTCGACTACCCTACCATGCTCAAAGATGGGTCTGGTTGGGGGGCCATGGTAGGGATTTCATCTGCCTACCAAGCTGCCCAGGGGTTTACTGGGGCGCCAGCTATTACTGTAACTCATTCCTCAGTGGCGACCTATTGGCAAGATTTAATGCGGCGGTGGTATATGGCTGAACAATATATTAAGCCTTACCCAGTATGTCGTTGGGCCCAGCCCGCTATCAAGGCAGCCCTTAGTATCAGTCAACAACCTGGCTTTAATGCCAATCAGATTGATTACCTCGAAGTTCATACCTTCCATGAAGGAGTGCGTTTATTTAGTGGGGTACCCAAGGACTCAGAAGAAGCTCAATATGCCATCAGCTTTCCTGTCGCTGCAGCCGTATTGACCGGAGGCGTAAGCGCCACCAATGTGTTCCATGGTTTTAATGACCCGGACTTACAGGTATTGACCAAAAGAGTTCGCCTGATCGAACACACTGCCTACAACGAGGTATTTCCAGCTGAGCGCTGGGCTCACGTACGCATTATCATGCGCGACGGCAAGGTCTATAAATCGGGACCAAGTCAATCCCTTGGCGATCCCCATCAACCCCTCTCAGATGAGCAAATGATTAGTAAATATCGGCAACTGTGTGGCACCGTTTGGGACGCTAGGAAAACACAAGCCGCACTGGATTGCGTGCTGAACATGGAACAGCATACGCTGGATGATTTACTGGGTGTGCTACGTGCGTAAAGATATTTTCACAGCTTAAGCTTTGATTAATGGTTGCAAGGGTAATGAAACCTACCTCATTAATAAATCCAATAGCAGGCGGCGCGAGATGTTGACCGCCACCTTGCTGCGATACTGATTAGGTATAAACGTACTACGCATAGGCTTAGTTTGGGTTCTAACCAAACGCTCCAGAGCTTTCAGGGCTGCATCATCCAGTGGTTTACCACACAAATCATCACAACCTTTGAGTAGAATAGGTCTAGAATCCGTGCCAGTCAAAGCTATCATCACTTGCTCCAGCTTGTTGCCCCTACCTTGGACCGCTACTGCTACACCAGCTAAAGGAAAATCCAACCCCCCTCGAACCCGCACCTTACGGTAACCGGTGTTAAATGTTGGCAGGGGTTTAACCAACACGGCTACCAACAACTCACCGGGCTTCAACAACAAACTGTTCGCGCCATCATCCTGATACATATCATCCAAATCGATAATGCGCTGACCACCTTTGGCAGACCAAATTTCTACTTGTGCACCATGAACTAACATGGCCGGGGCCAAGTCACCACTAAAAGCGGCCCGGCAAACGTTACCATTGGGAGCCACATGACAACTATCACCTTTGTACTTTAGGCAATAACTATTGGATTTGCGCCACCATTCACTTTGATTGTAATACTGGCAGCGCGTATCCAAACACAAATTCCCTCCCACAGTGGCATGATGCCGATGAGTCGTTCCAGCAATGGTATTTGCCGCTTCAATCAAGAGAGAGTAATTGGCCAACACAAGCGGGTTTGTCACCAGTTGTTGTAAGGTTACGCTAGCACCAATACGTAAGCCCATCGCCGTATTTTCTATAGCCTGCATGTCAGCAATGCCTGACACATCAATCAAGCTAATCGGGTCGCCCAAACCATGGCGCAAATTGGGCATTAAATCTGTGCCACCAGCCAAATACTTAGCACCCGTTTGAGCACCCAGTTTCACAGCCGTTGCTACAGAGTCAGGTTGGTGTAGTTCAAATTCAGGCAATATTTCCATTACCTTGCCTCCTGCTTGCGGGGTTGCTGCCGCTTCGCCTGTTTCTCTCGAGCAATGAGTTTGGCCAGTATTCGATCTGCTGTCATAGGGGTTGCGTTCATTTCAATACCAATGGCATCCCTTACAGCTGAGGCCACCGCCGCCAAAATACTCGACAAGGCGCCCTCACTGGCTTCTTTGGCACCAAACGGGCCATTAGGGTCACCCGGTTCAATCATTTTGACTTCTATATCTGGGGACTCGACAATACTAGGAAAGCGATAATCTATAAAATTAGCATCCATATGCAAGCCGTTGGTATAGCGAGTTTGTTCGCTAATAGCCTGTGCCAGCCCCATCCATACTCCTCCTTGGACTTGACCTTCTACCGACATCGGGTTAATGGCAAAACCACAATCATGCGCTACCCAAATTTTGTCCACGCTAATTTGGCCTGTGTCTTGGTCAACACTCACTTCGGCGACTGTCGCCCCATAGGAAAAACCAGGGGTAGAGCCCACAGCAGCTCCACGCTGCTTGCCCAAGCCTTGATGTTCTCGAGGTACAAAGTAAGTGCCCTTCACATTGATGGTGCCGCCACCCTTAATGGCTTGCGCCACCACATCGGCAAAGGAAATAAGCGTATTTGGTAAACCTTGAACTTGGTATGCTTCGCCCAAACACTCCACTTGATCGGCACGGCAATCCAGTTTAACAGCTGCCGCTTGCAGTAGAATTTGTTTCAGATTATTGGCCGCATCCAAGGCCGCATTGCCCACATACACAGTCACCCGTGAAGAATAAGAGCCATTATCTTTGGGAGTGATGGCGCTATCATTAGCAATTACCCGCAAGCGGCTATAATCAACTCCCAAAACCTGCGCTACCGTTTGTGTCAAGATAGTTGAAGAGCCCTGACCTATATCCGAGGCGCCGGTGAAAATAGTAATGCCGCCATCAAAATCCAATTTCAAAATGATGGTGGCATGAGGCTCACCAGTCCAATGCACAGGCTTACCCGCTCCGCTAACAAAGTGAGAGCAGCCTATACCCACCCCCTTACCAACAGGCATGGCGCCTCTTTTTTGCTGCCAAGCACTCGCTTCCTCTACCCAATCCAGACACTCTGGTAACCCATAAGAAAGCCCTTTTAAACCATTTACTGTTTCAAATTCAGGAGATAATAAGTTGGCGCGGCGCACAGCAATAGGGTCCATACCTAGTTCACATGCCATGGTGTCCAACAAGGATTCAAAGGCAAACCGCACGTTGACAGTGCCATGACCGCGCATGGCGCCACAACCGGGTGTGTTAGTTAACACACGTTGGCCTTCAAATTTGATATTGGCAATATCATAAATGGCATGCAATAAGGCACCTGAGTAGAGAATGGTAATCACACCATAGCCCCCATAAGCCCCACCACGTTGCGCTACCTGAGCTTGCACGGCGGTAATTTTACCGCTTTGTGTCAGCCCCATTTTCATAATAATATCGGTTTCTGGGCGGCCTTTGTGAGTTAAAAAAGTTTCCTCGCGACTCAATTTCAAGCGCACTACGCCGCCGGCCACACGCGCTAATAAACAAGCAATTACTTCTAAATTTAAAGTTTCTGTGCGCGCTCCAAAGCCACCACCAACAAATGGTTTAATGACTCTAATACGCGAACTATCCATATCTAAACACTGACTTAACATCAAGTGCACATAATAAGGTACTTGGGTTACCGACTGCAGGGTCATTAGATCACGTTCGACATCGTATTCGGCCAAAGCCGCATGGGGCTCCATGTGGGCATGAGTCACCTCAGCACAATGGTAGCTGCGCTCCATAACCAAATCAGCCGCACTGAATCCAGTCTCAACATCTCCAAATTCGTCATCTACCTTACGTTCAACATTACCTTCACGGCGTTCATGTATCGCTATGGCTCCGTCAGCTAGAGCTTCTTTAATAGTGAAGTAAGCTGGCAGCTCCCTCACCTCTAGTTCGATTAAATCCAATGCGAGCTGGGCAGTTTTTTCATCCACCGCTGCCACTGCCGCCACGGCATCACCACGATAGCGCAACTTGCCTTTGGCGAGGGGAAATTCCAGTTCCGATATAGGCAAAATACCAAATGCCACGCCACAATCATCACCTGTGATAACCGCTTTGACACCAGCCAAAGCCCGAGCTTTGCTGACGTCGATATTGATTATTTCTGCATGGGCATAAGGGCTGCGCAAAATAGCACCTACCAAAGCACCACGCGCCTCCAAATCAGCTGTATACTGGGCTTTTCCAGTTACTTTTTCGACACCATCTACCAGTGGAATTCGAGCGCCAGCAGCTTGGTTGGGCCGCACCATATGTAACTCAACGGAGGCCTTGTTCTGCATCACACGTCTCCATTTAACTTGATTGCTGTTCTGACTGATTCAATAATTTTCACATAACCTGTACAGCGACACAGATTGCCTTCCAGAGCCGTTTTAATTTGTTGGTCTGTTGGCGTAGATTGCTGACGCAGCAGTGCTTCTGAAGCCATAATCATACCCGGGGTGCAAAAGCCGCACTGCGTCCCCAATTGTTCATGAAAACTGCGCTGCAGCGTGGACATACGGCCGTTATGAGCCAAAGATTCAATGGTTTCTAACTGCTTACCCGCAACTCGTGCAGCCAGCTCTATACATGACAGTAGCGGTTCACCATTGACCAAAATGGTGCAAGCACCGCACTCACCGCCATCACAGCCTGTTTTGGTACCGGTGACACCGACCACATCACGCAAATAATTGACCAGTAGCATGTTCACCGGTATTAAGTCTTCACGGGCTATACCATTAACCAGTACACGCAGAATCATTTTAGAATTAGTGGGCATTTACAAGTACCTCCATATGGGTGCCTACAGGAACAGCGTTATTCATATAGCCCACGTTCAAGTAGAGCAAGCTACTTGGTAGATGTTAGATTTCAAACTGCGCCCCGAAGTCATAGCTACTTGCCGCTTTGCTTGCGCCATGATGTAAATTAAAAGGTTGCCGATCACCCCGAAACAAAACGCCAATATTAAAGCCATCATCAGTCATCAGACGCCGTGCGGCACGAGCGCTGTCAGTGGTCGCCTCCACAGGTGAGGGCCTTACCATATTACGCCATTCTTTTTGCTCTGGACGATAGGTTACGCAGGGGCTAAGAACATGGACAAAGGAAAACCCTGGATATTCTATCGCTTGTTTGATGATATGGGCGGTGCCTTCGGGATCACCTGAAAAACCGCGGGCCAAAAAGTTAGCACCGGCGGCTAATGCAATAACCAGTGGGAAAAAAGGGCTGATACCCGTACCACCTGGTGTAAGGGGGTTGTCCCAATCGGGAGCTGTGGTCGGTGAAGCCTGCCCTTTGGTCATGCCATATACCTGATTGTCCATGACAACATAGGTAATATCTAGATTGCGCCGACAAGCATGCATAAAGTGGTTACCACCTATAGAAAAACCATCGCCATCGCCCCCAGTACACAGTACAGTTAAATCGGGCCGCGCTGCCTTAAGCCCTGCAGCCACAGGCAATGAACGGCCATGCACACCATGAAAGCCATAACAAGAAGTATAGGCGGGTATCCGTGAGGAGCAACCAATGCCAGATACTACTGCCAAATCTTTGGGGGCTAATTGCAGCGCTTCCATAGCTTTGGTAACAGCCATCAAAACCGAAAAATCACCACAACCGGGGCACCATATAGGCTTTAATTTTGACTTATAGTCGGTGGCACTCCAAGGGGAAGTTTTTGGAGCAATTTGTTCACAGCTAATCATATCTATCATGTCATTAACTCCACTCTTGAATTTGATTGACTATTTCACCAGGGCGAATCACTAAAGGACCAGGGCGGTGAAATGTTTTTATGCTAGCGCTGAACTCATAGTGCGCCTTAAGAAAGCCAAATAGCTGAGCAGAGTGGCTTTGCTCTATCACCATAATTTTATCAATACCAATGAGTGCTGCGGCCATTTTTCCCGGTTGCGCCGGCGTAATCAAACGCAAGGCTATGAGCTTGGCATGTACGCCATTTTGCTGCAATCTGGCCACCGCCTCCTGCGCAGCACTCGTGGTTGAACCCCAGGTAATAATAGCTAACTGGCCATCACCAGAAATGTCTGCCCAATGGTCAGCATAATCAAAGCGTGTTAACTTGCGTAGGCGTTTATCCATCTGCTCAGCGTGGTGTTCCGTTTGGCTAGAAGGCAACCCACTGGGACTGTGTTCCAAGCCATCGGCGGTATACTGACCACCATCAATACCTGGAATAGACATAGGCGAGATGCCACTTTCTGTGACGGCATAACGCTGATAATTATCCCCGGGATCATGCGCAACTTCTCGTTTAGCCACCATGTCATGCGGCGTTGGGCGGCTAATTACAGCCCGAGCTTGGCCCATCATTTGATCCGACAAGACAATAGCAGGCACCTGCATGGCCTCTGCCAGATACACACTCCATTGCAAGCAGAATAAGCAATCCTCTACCGACAAAGGGGCCAATACCAAATGGGGAGCGTCACCATGCAAACCATACACAGCGATATTTAAATCACTCTGCTCAGACTTGGTTGGAATGCCTGTGGATGGCCCACCACGCATGACGTTAACCACGACTAACGGCACCTCAGCGGCCACAGCTAAGCCTAGACTTTCTATCATCAAGGCCAAACCTGGACCGGATGTCGCCGTCAAGGCCGGCACTCCACCATAAGAACTGCCAATAATCATATTAATAGATGACAATTCATCCTCAGCCTGTACCAATACGCCACCGACTTCAGGCAAAGCTGGAGCCAACCACTCCAGTACTTCAGTAGCAGGAGTAATTGGGTAAGCGGCGACAAAACGAATGCCACCATTTAAGGCACCTAAACCTGCTGCCTGATTGCCGGATATAATCCAGTGATCACCTTTTTTTAGCAGCTCAGTTTCGATACTCGCCAAAACCTTCATATCGGCTGCCAGTTCACGACCTATCGCTACCGTTGCCAAGCTGGTTTGCAGTACTTGATCACCTTTGGCACCCAATTTCTGTCCTAGCGTCTCACTAATCAATACTTCTGGTATATTCGTTAAGTGCGCTAAAATACCTAAAGCCACCATATTAGGGCGGCCTTTTTTTACTTTTTTAGCGGCTTTGGCAATGGGAAACTGAACAATTTTCGCACCTGACTGAGCAATGACTTCAGGCACATCTCCTGCCCCAGAATCACAAATAATTAGACTATCTGGGCGCAACGGGATTTCTGGAGCAAAACGTTCAACGTTTTTCCAATCAATGGCCAGCATCACTTGATAGTAGTCATCAGGGCCGGTATTTGGCTCGGAAGTCAAACGCAACAAGGCCGCCGCTTCACCGCCTCTAATTTGTGGTCCTAGAGTTCGAGTTAGACTACCATGCCAGCCAAGCTTAGCCGCACTGTCAAACAAAGTATTACCGGTGGTCATCGCACCCGCACCACCGCTACCGGCGACCACAATTGAAATAGACTTACTATTTGTTGGCTCTTGTAATGTCATTAGCTTCAGTCTCTTTTATTGGTTGCCTATGTCTAACATGGAGCTATGCATGAAGAAGCACATGGGCAATTTAACAGATAAATTTGTGGCACTCGCATGGTAAAAATGCCAATTCATGGTGTGTCGAAATGATTACAAATACTGTCCCGAATCAACTCGAATCACCTCCCCAGTTATTAGGCGAGCCCCCTCAGAAAGTAGGAACAATACGGCATTAGCGATATCTTCTGGCAGTGCCAAATCGGGTAACAACGCCTCATCACGTGCCTTATCAATAAACTGTTGCGGCAGCTGTTGTGCCATAGCCGTCATAACCATGCCCGGTGCCACCGCATTCACGGTAATACCTTTTGGACCAAGTTCCCTCGCGGCTGTTTTAGTAAGACCTATTAGTCCTGCTTTCGCCGCCGCATAATTGGCTTGGCCAAACTTGCCCCGCAAACCATTAATGGAGGTAATATTAACTACTCGACCATGGCCGGCAGATTTCATGTGCCCTGTTAGTGCTCGTAAGGTTTTAAAAGCACCACTTAAATTAACCTCCAACACACTAGACCATTCATCATCACTCATCTTGGCTATACTACGATCACGAGTTATGCCGGCATTATTAACCAATAACGTCGTATGAGCTGGCAACGTTGCAACAGCCGTATTAACAGCTTGCGAATCACACAGATCAAGTTGATAGTAGGTAAAGCAAGGGTCTCTTAATGGGCCAGGGTCGGAGACATCAAAGATATGAATTTCAGCCCCATGCTTGGCCAAACACTGAGCGATGGCTAAACCAATACCTTGGTTACCACCAGTAATCAGGGCCGCACGACCAGTGAGATCAAGAAGTTGTTGTTTACTCATGCCAATACACTCAAAATAACGATTTGACTAGCTTCCCACCAAACATCAACAATGGTGTTTGAAATTTACCGGGGTAACGAATAATCAGTGCAGAGAGTCGTACTTTGCCTGCAACTGCTCTTCACTTTCTTCCCAGTCTGGATCCTTAACAATACAATCCGCTGGGCACTCTAGCATGCACTGGGGTTCGTCTTCGGCACCCACACATTCAGTACACAAAAGCGCATTAATAATATAAATTGGATCGGCCTCACTAATGGCATCATTAGGGCATTCCAACACGCAAGCATCACAAGCCGTACAGTTTTCAATTATTTTTAAAGCCATGTTCGTTTTCCATTATTTCCATTTAACTAACAAGGTCCCTGACCAATTCCTAAGTGCGCTTTATGCTGCTTGTCTTTGACGAAGCTTTTCATAACGGTAAGCGCCCCATATAGCCGCACCAATAGCGCCAGCATAGATAGAATCCTCACAAGATCGAATATCCACTTTCATACGCTGCTTTTCAGCACATTCCTTGAATGCTGCAATGAGTCCCGAGTCTAAAGCTAAACCACCAGTTGCCATGACCACGCCGGTTTTCATTTTTAACGACTTAAGCATTTTCACAAATCGATCTGCCATAGAAACATGGACACCCTTAAGGATATTAGGTCCGCTAATACCCCGTGAAACCATGTTAATAACATCAGTTTCGGCCAATACGGCACAAATGCTAGAGCACACTTCTGGGTCATCCGCCTGTTGCGACAGTTCACCAATTTCATCTTGTGCTACACCCAAATAGCGGGCAATGTTTTCTAAAAATTGACCCGAACCCGAAGCACATTGACTGGTCATCTTATAATTGAGCACCTTGCCCTGTTCATCCATGACAATCGCTCGACCGTTAAGAGCGCCTATATCTGCTACGCCTCGAGCCTCTGGCTCTAGGTAAATGGCGCCTCTAGCATGGGTGGTCATTGTATAAAAATGTCCCGTGCTAAAAGTTATATTTTCAGCATCACCTGTGGTGGCGCAATAGTCCACATCGTCACGAGTAAAGCCATTGCTCGCCAAAATGTCATCATAAGCTTGTTCTGTCAGCTTTAACGGGTCACGTTGGCGAATCAAATTAAGTCGCTTATCGAGCCACTCTATTTGATCACCTTCAATGCGAAATAATGTGGTTTGAATTGCTCCTGAACCGACATCTATACCTACTGTAATAGCCATCTGATATTCCCCTTATCCCATAACCGCACGTTGCGCAAAACTGGCACCGCCCAGGGCGCCTGTGTAAATTGATTCGGCGGATATGTTGATCTTCACATCCCCATAGTTGTCCTTCACCAACTTTTTCAGTTCTTGCACCGCAGACTCATTATTGGCCACCCCGCCGGTAAATGTGAACTCGTCAGTAATGCCGCCTGAACGAGCGATAATTGACATGGCTCTGAGCATAATGGATCGGTGCAAACCAGCTAATATGTCAGCCCGAGACTCACCCATGGATAACCGGTCGCGAAGCTCAGCACCAGCAAATACCGTACAGGTAGAGTTGATACGGGGCACCTTCTTGGCTTTCATGGCAATAGGACCTAACTCGTGCAGCCCAATTTTCATTTCATCGGCGATATAACCCAAATAACGACCACAGCCTGCGGCACAACGGTCATTCATCTGAAAGTTTTTCACCACACCATCCTCATCAACCTGGATGCCTTTGGTGTCCTGACCACCAATATCCAGCACTGTACGTGTGCCTTTAAACATGATGTGGGCTCCCATGCCATGGCACAAAATTTCGGAGCGTATATGCTCTTTGGGGAACGGCAAACGAACGCGGCCATAGCCCGTACCCACCACATATGTCTCTTCTAGCTCAACATCCAAGGTGTCACTTACAGCGGCCCTTAACTGTTCATAATCAACACCAATATCGCTATTCTCAGCCACTAGGTATTCCAACCCTTGCAAAAACTTACCTCGCAAATCTCCTTCTGGCGGGCGGTTTTCCACTTCGATAATCGCTTTGTCGTAAACATTCATAAGTAGCTCAAAAGGCAAACCTGCCAATTGCGCCTCATTTTCAGCTGTGCGCATAAAGCGCGAGCCCGCTATGTCACGAAAAAAATCTGACTTCAGCTTCACATCTGGCGCATATAATTCCTGCGCAGAAGTTGAAATGTCATTAAATATCTTGAACATGGTTTCTTTAACATGGCCTTCTTTGCCAGCAAACCTTGCTCCGGTAATGTGTAAATCACAGGTTTGCTCCAAGTCTTTAAGTTGCTCTAGAAACTGTGTCTTCTGAAAATTACGGCGCAAGTCCGACAATAGTCGTTCTATCTTGTCCCCAGCTCCCGGAATCTTGCCTATGGCTCGCTCCATCAAGGTAAAACGAGCATCAATAAATGCTTCTTGTTTAGACACAGCTGCCGCCGTGTCATAATTAGAACGAGAATTAGTAATGCCGCGCCCCAACACATCTCGGTTCTCATCCATAACCACCGCCTTGGTGGTAGTGGAACCTAAATCAATACCAATAAAACACTTCATAATTTGAATCCTCTATCGATCATGCCGCGGAGCTATTGCGCTTTTGCTCAATCATTTGGAAATAACTTTCCAGACGGTTTTTAACGTTGGAAGAAGAGAAGTAGCGTGGATCTACCAAGTCAGTTTCAACAAATGCAGCTGGTTTTCCCGTGCGCTTTTCGATTTCATTCATCATCAATAATTGACCAGCTGAAAAGCTATTACAGCTCTTGATGGAGTTGATTAGTAAACCATCTGCTTCATAATCATTCATGTAGTTTTCCAGCATCTCCGTGCGTGCAGGAAGATTAAGATTGGTATAACAACCCAAACAGTAATCGGCGAGTGACTCTAGTGGGTTATCTGGATCATGGCGGAAGCCATTTTCGTATACACCGCCCACCTTGGTATAAGAGCTAGCCACCACCACGGCGCCTTCGTCGTAGAACATCTTCCAGAACTCTCGCATATGGGTATAGTTAGGTGGCCCTTCAACCACTAAACGATAACGCTCTTTTTGCATTACTCCTTCTGGCGTCACTGGACCCTGTCCAGCTTTAACACGAGCATTAACTTCATCCCATAGAGCATCATAATAAGCGGTGCACTCAGGCGTGCCGCGGAAAGATGAAAATGATGGGCCTACGTAATAGATGCCGCCAAAATAGGAGTCTATCGGTGAAGGTTTATTTTTGGCTGTTTGCAGCACCCGGACCAGCTTGTCTTCGGCCTTGGCCGAGTGACGCATGTTTTCGCGCAGTCGATCTATATCAAACTTAACCCCACTGGTACGTTCAAGGGCAGGAATAATGTCCTCCTTTAACTGCTTAACCACATAGTCACGCATATTTGAGGTGATGATGCCGTCTCCCTGATAGGGCACGTGCAACATAGTGGTATCGCATTTGTACTCGTGACGCAGGGCTTCAAACCACTTCATAAAGGTGAAACAACCTGTATAGGACAATAGCAACAAGTCGGGGTCAGCTATCTTATCTCCCGACGGGCCAACATTGCCTTTGCGCATCATACCCAAGTCAGATTTCACATAAGTGCATACATCTTCATCCTGACCATGGCGCTCCGCCTCCATAATGTAGGCACCGGTTTTTTTCTGCATAGCTGATTGCAAGGCGTTTATTTCTGGGTAGTTCCCTACCACATCAAAGCATTGAATTAGCTCATTAAGATTACCCGGAACAAAGGTATAAACCACTTTCTTATCTGGATCATCCACCGCCTCGGCTAGCTTTTTATAGTTACCGCGAATCATCTCTTTCTGCATCAACTGAGAATGATCTTTTTGTACATCCTTCGCCAAATTAACCGGGGCTTTAGTATTGTTATCAGTTGTCATAATCAGCTCCACAGCTTAATTGAATCGGCAAACGTGCCAGCTTGCTCACGAATTGGTTGCATCTGGCCAGTATTCTCGGCGTATTTAAACGACACATTAGGAATGCCATTCTTATTCAACACGTCTTCCAACATGGGTTTTTCCAGCAGGGCTGGATCACAAAAACTAGGGGCAGCAAAGATAACTCCCTCTGCACCGGACTTGCGCACGGCTTCTAACAATTGGCTGCCTTTAAGTTCTTCACATGGCTCATAGGTGGCAGAAGTTCGAGTTGAATGTTCAAGGAAAGCATCAGAAAGATTCTGCAAAGGATCTCCGGTTTCCAGTACGTTTTCACGCAACCAGCGGTTGACTAAAATAAAATCATCATCCACCACATAACATCCCGCCAACTCAATGGAACGAATTAAATTAAGCGGTGGCTGTTCACAGAACATACCATTAAGCACCACTTTCACGTTATCACGCCTGGGCTTATCCACCGCGGACACGGCTTGTAAATATTCCTCTAGCATCTCATTGTGCTCTTCCACAGGCAGCACCTGCCCCGCGCGCATCAATAAATAGACTTCTGAAACAGGTATATTCCAAGGCACAACAGCTCGTAGGCGATATAACTCACGCAATAGATCGCGGTTAATGTTGTATAGTTTGATGGATTCCAGCAACGCCTCATCGGTTATCTTGCGACCAGAAATACCCTCTAGGCCTTCCATTAATTCACGCATTTCCTGAATATAGAATTTACCGCCAATGTCCTTATCATAGTTCTGTGGCACATCCACATAACGCACATAAGTATCTGGTTGAGTTAGCTTCCACACCCCTGACAAATTACGAATAACATCACAGATACTGGGAAACAGCATGCCATCTACAAAATCCAAGCGACCGGTTAAAGACAACTCCATAGTAGAGCGAGGAATACGACAAATGTAGCTTTGGTAAAATGCATCCCCCTGAATGACTTCCATCTGATCACCACCCCCATAGATGCCCAGAGGCAACATACCCGCTGCATGAATCAACTCTCGAGGGATATAAATGGGTAAAAACCCAATTACATGGCGGCCTTGTTCCGCATCCTTCCACTGCCTTGCAGCGGTGAAATCAAGGTCTTCATATAACGCCAGACAGCGTTCAATTATTTGTGTTGTTTTACTCATATTAGCGCTGACCCCAATTTACTTTACGTTTTTCAATAAAAGCCTGTAATCCTTCAACCGCATCATGGGTGTGCATCAATTCCTGCAGGTAAAGTGCTTCTACCGCATCTAATTTAGCTTTGATTCGAGTTACCGCATCATGCTGAGCAGCCTTTACAGCGAAGCGCAGTGAACTGGCACTGGAGCTCAGTAAATGCTGCTCAAACCAGGCTACCGCAGCAACACTTGGTTGTTCGGCTAGTTCATTGACTAATCCCATACGGTGAGCTTCAACAGCATCTACGCTGCGCCCCGACCATAAAAGATCTTGGGCGTTGCCTGAACTCATTTTTTCCGGTAGTAAACAGGAAGCGGCTGGGGCAAATACACCGAGCTTTATTTCGGGTTGACCCAGTTTGGCGTGCGGTTGAGCAAACAAGATATCGCCACTGCAGGCCAACTCCAAACCACCACCCAAACATTGGCCTTGTATGGCCACTAAAATAGGTACCGGATAGTCCAGCATTTGCTTAATCAAGGCATGAAAACTGGTCAACATTTGCGCACACTGTTCTGGCAGATGCTCTTCTACGCTAGCACCAAAACTAAAATGTGACCCTTGTGCATCCAATACAACGGCGGTCAAATCAGCTTCATGGTGATGCGCTGAAAAGGCGCTAGATAAGGCGGCAATCATGGTCGCATCAACGATATTAGCTTTCGGTTTTGCTAAGCGAAGGCGTAATAATCTGCCACCGTGTTCTAACCAAACTTTTACAGGTAATTCACTCACAACTAATCCTCGGCTTTAGGCATCAAGCTTTCTATCAACTCAGGCGTCCAGGGAGTGGCCAGTGCTAAAGCTTGCCGCAATGCCACAAAATCAATTTCACGACCAATTTCACGATTGCCTTCGTTGAAGGCGCGGAAACCCGTGCGGGCTTCATTCATCATATTTAGTGCCAGCCATGAACGTGAATTTTCTTTATTGGCATTCCAAGCTTGAAGCTTGGGTTTGCGCAATTCCTCCAAACTCTTAGCCATACATTCAGGAAAGGTTTCCAGTAGTTTGCTGCATAACTGTTCTATCTTTTCATCCAGCATAGACAGGTCAATTTCACCAGCTTTGATCTGGGCTTTGGCTTGCTTCAAAGCTTCGCCAGTTTTAAATTCGCCATGCACAATACGACCGAACTGGTCCACATAACGATCAGTAATTACCGTGGGATTAGCCACAAACTCACCATCAATTTTAAGCGCCGGCACTACCTCACAACTAATGCCTAATCGATAGGCCTTATGGGCTGAAAAAGGTTCGCATAAAGTCCCTGACACCATGGCCTGTTCACACCCGATCATTACAGGCAGAAAATCTGTTGCACCACCAATAGCAGCAGAACCATGCTTAGGTCCGGCCTGACCAAAATTGGCCAAATCCTGAGCTACAGTGAAATCAGCAGCCATACCTATTTCCTGGCCACCACCAATACGCATGCCATTGACTCGACAAATAACCGGTTTATCACAGTCAAGAATGGCCGATACCATGTCATTAAATAAGCGCATGTACTGACGATATTCCTGTGGATTACCGGCATAGTACTCAGCATACTCCTTGGTATTTCCGCCGGTACAAAAAGCCTTGTTACCCACTGCTGTAAACACCACGGCATTAACATCGCGAGCACAAGAGGCGGTGCGAAAGGCCAAAATCACAGCCTTGGTCATATCCGTTGTATAGGAGTTATATTGATTGGGATTATTCAAAATAATCCAGGCGTTATACAAACCTTCGGCTATGCTGCCATCCAAACGCACTGCAGGGCGCTTTTCGTAACGCACCATGCCATCACACAACTGCTCAATATCGGTGGTCACCAAATTGTGATCAACGACCTCAGCAGGTACGGTGCCTTGTACAATTGATTCTGTGGTTGGGTTCATTACTCTGTCTCCTAAGGTACAAGAATGGCGCGAGCGCTGAGCTTATGCTCATGGGCAGCGCTGAAAATTTCATTAATTTGATGCAATGGGTATTGTTTGATAAATGGTTTCATATCGACTTTGCCACCCAATACTAGATCCAGAGTTGATGCGTAGAGATCTGGAGGACAGCCCCAGTTTCCCTGCGCGCTAGCATGAAATGCCATCAACTTAGACAGGCACAATTCGAGCTTGGCCATAGTGAAGCCAACGACCGCCAAATGAGCACCGAAAGTTAGCAAACCAAAAGCTGTTTTTTGGCCGCTAGCACTACCGGAGCACTCAAATATTTTCCATTCGGTAGTACGCAAGCCATTTTCAGTAGCAAACGCCATAATGGTTTTTTTCAAAGCGCGCGGGTCAAATTCACCCACATTAAGTGCCAGACTCGCACCGTACTCTTTCTGCTTAGCGAGCTTTTCATTATCCAGATCAATTGCGACGACTGTTGCCCCCATAGCCGCCGCCACTTGAACGGCATAACCACCAACGCCACCAATACCAATTACTATGGCCAAATCACCAGCTTCAATTTGAGCCTGCACTACCGCTTGGTAAGGCGTTGTAACAGCATCAGCAACCACGGCTACATCTGCCAATTGCAAACCCACTTTCGTCAAGCGTTGCTCATCGACCTCACAAAGACAGTGGCCAGGGACAGTTATATGGGAAGCAAAACCGCCTTGTATATCATTTCCAGGCATTTGCTGGTTTCGACAAATAGTATGCTTGCCACGTTGGCACAAATCACACTGACCACAGGGAATAACCGACGGAATAATCACGGCCTGACCCAAGCTGGCTTCACAGTCAGCACCTACTTGAATCACTCGACCACTAATTTCATGACCTAAAGCTAAAGGTAATTCGCTATTGGTGCGCACACCGTCATAGAAGAAGCCAAGGTCTGTATGGCAAACACCACAGCCCGCCACCTCAACAACCACTTCTCCAGCCCTTGGCTTGGGCATAGTAAAAGACACTTTTTCAAAGGCTTGGCCCGGTTCATTCATAACCCAGCGATAGCACTCAAGCATGGTGATGGCCCCGCTTAACACTGAAAGGGATAACTAGCATGGTATAAACTCCTAGATATTAGGTACACCTAATGGTAGGTTGTTATTATGATAATGCTACCTTATTGTATGGATACCTTACTGTCAATTGAATAAGAACCTGCGCACTTGACGTAAGTCAATGCTTTGAAATGAATAAGGATACACCCCCAACCAAGGCTGAAAAATTCTTAGCCAAGAAGAAGGTTGGGGAAATGAGAGACTAAATAAAAGAGGGTTTTAGACCGTGAGCTTGCGCAGCAAACACAATAGCTGCTGGCGCTCCTCATCCGTAAGACGATGGGCTACTTCTAGGTCGTTGGCAAAAACTTCGGGAGTGACTTGGTCAAGAAACGTTTGCCCAGCGGGAGTTAAATGCAAAGCGTAGGCGCGACGGTCTTCAGCATGGCGACGACGCTCTACTAGTTCACGTTTTTCAAAACGATCTATAATTTCCCCTAAGGTGGAGCGCTCAATGCCCTCTGCCCGAGCTAAGCCTGTTTGGCTTACTCCTGGATTGTTTTTTATCTTGATCAGCAAACCAAACTGGCCAGGGGTGATATTGCGGTGTCCAATACGTTTAGAAAAATTATGAAATAGGGTTGTTTGCGCGCGCCTCAATTGATAGCCAATCATATGGTCAAGATCGCCTAGTTCAAAGGATTGTTGCTGACGCGCCTCTTGTGTTTTGCGCGAGGCTGTTGTGCTCATGGGTTGTTATAAATCCTGATAAAATGCGAATGAATATTAATTTATACACCTTTTACATTATGGACAATATTTCTAATAATGCCAAGCCTATGTGCGATTTACAAATGAGTAACAAAAGCGATTGGCCAGTTATGGATTAGTTCTTGGTCATATCGACAAATCGTAAGGGCTGTACTTCGTTACTTTGCCTGAACTCATTGACCGCGGGCGGCGGCACACAATCTCCGCTGGCACAGGGGGTTGGCCCTGGCAGTTCCGCATGGCCTATTTTGCGAAATTCCTCACTCCATTCCATAATTTCTGGTTCTACACCTGCCGACGGAAATAGCGCCGCTGAACCAGTCATGCCCAAGTTTTCATGTACCTGATAGCTTTCCCCTTGGTACAGAAGGATATCCCCTGCGACAAAGTCGTACATTTTATTTTTAGTCATGGGTGATCTCCTATAGGGCAACACTTACCTTATTGTTGTTACTTTTCCAATACCTACTGATCAATGCCCAACCGCTGTGGATGGGTATAGATAGTAAACCTTTTCTCTCGCACAAAACCACACAAGGTCAAACCATAGCGAGCCGCAAGGTCTATGGCCATGGTCGTAGGCGCACCTACTCCCGCTAGTATTTCAACACCTGTGCGAATTGACTTAAGCACCAGTTCGGTACTGATTCGACTAGAAATCATAACGCCACAGCCTTTAATGAGCTGGTTATCCAGCAACGCCATGCCCAACACCTTATCCAAAGCATTATGACGCCCCAAATCTTCACATGGCTGCTGGCCACCCACTTGATCAAACAACAAAGCGGCATGGGTGCCCCCAGTATGAATAAAAACTTGTTGCTCAGCCTGCATAGCCTGAGCATGCTCAAGTATTTGGTGGGCTGATATGCGCAATGTATAGGCCAGCTTATTTAAATCAAAAATATTATTTTCTACAATATCAACACGCGTACAGAGGCCGCAAGAACTGGTCACTAAAACGTCCTTTCGGTGCAGGTGAACATGCTCTGAGTCAGTTAACTTTATGCGCACCACATTGGGCGCTTTATCACAATAAGCTAGACTAAATAGCTGATCTAAATGAGTGATAATACCCTCACTCAAACAGAACCCAGTAGCCAAAGCAAACACCTCTGGCACGCTATCAGCCCCAATAATTCCCTCATCATGCAGGTAGCCAAGCTCAGCATTCAGGGCTTGTGTGGGGGTCCACATAATATTAAAAATACCAACCTCATCAATATCCAGGGTTAATACATCCTCGATCATGACTTGCTGTGGATGGCGCTCAATATAATCGGCACCCACCTCAAAACGACACGCCTCTACTAGTCGAACTCCATGGGCCACATCAGCTAGGTCAGAATCGTTATTTAAATGGTGAGACTTGTTTTTCATACTATGCCTCAAATCCTGAACTAACTTCTACTCGTTTCTGTATACGTTGCCATTGCTCATCAACCTCCGCCTGCAAACTAGCGATCTGTTCTACTGACATATGACGGTAGCGTTTTTGCTGTTTTAGATAATCATTAATGGGTTGATTCTTAGTCGTTTTGTTAAGCACATAATCATGACCACCAAACACTTCAAGCAGAGGGAAAACACCAGAATCAACAGCCAATCTCGCTGTTTTAACCGCGCCATCATCCACCACACCCCAACCGGCTAAGCAAGGGATCAGGACAATAATTACCTTGGTGCCACGTATAGCCTTAGCTTTTTCCACCTTGGCCGCCATATCATTTAAGTCACCAGGACTGGTGGTAGCAATATAGGGAATGCGATGCGCGGCCAATATCTCCACCATATTTTTCTTGCTGGTTTCCTTACCCGCCGGTGTGCTCCCGGTAACAGCGCTCTTGGGAGTAGACGAGCTCTTCTGCCCTCCGGTATTCATATAACCTTCATTGTCAAAACAGATGTACAAGATATCTTCATTACGTTCAGCGGCAGAGGACAACGCCTGCAAGCCAATATCATAGGTGCCACCATCCCCAGCTAGGGCTACGACCGTGGTCTCGGTTTTCCCTTGCGCCACCAAACCTCGCTTGACCCCACTGGCCGAAGCGGCGGCTGACTCTAGGGTAGTATGAAATACAGGTATTTTTAAGGCACTAGCTGGATAGCCACCGCAAATCACGGCGCTACAAGATGGTGCCACAACCGCCATAGCGTCAGACCCAACTGTGTTGAGAATAACCCGCAAGGCCAATGCCTCAACACAGCCAGCGCAAGCCACATGGCCTGAAAAGAAATGACCGTCATCTTGGTAATCAATTAGTTCCATTTTCTTATTCCACCCAAATTGAATCAACACAAGCTTCAGCCTGTGCATACTGGCTAACCCAGCGTTGAATGTGTTCAGCAGCCACATTCACGCCGCCAACCCCAGCTAATAAACCGTGAATTTGGGGAGCTTTTTCCATACCGAATAAAGCACTCTTGAGCTCCTGATGCAAAATGCCTCCCATACCTGGAGAATAATTTCTATCCAGCACCAGTACTGTCGACACGCCCACTAAAGCCTCCCGTAATGCGGCTCCAGGCAAAGGCCTGAACAAACGTACTTTGATCAATCCAACCGACTGGCCTTGCTGGCGCATTTCATCAACTGCCTCCCGCACAGTGCCACACATACTGCCCATGGTGACGATAAGCACATCCGCCTGTGCCGTTCGGTAATGTTCCAAGGGCCCGTAATTACGGCCACATAACGCTCCCCAGCGCTGGCCTGTTTGGCTTACTAATGACTCAACTTTAGTCATGGCATCGCACATTTCACGACGGCTCCGGTTCCAAGCGGCCTGATCAATGGGCGCGCCAAATGAGCGTCCCGTTTGGGTATCCAGTTTATGTTCCAGCTGTAAAGGTGGCAAAAATTGATCCACCCATTGCTGATCAGGTATGCGGACGGCTTCTACGGCATGAGAAACATAAAATGCATCATGATTCACCATTACGGGTATGTTTGCTGCCTCAGCAATAGCAAATGCCATAATGGTTGTATCTAGAGATTCCTGCGGTGTCTCACTATAGAGTTGAATCCAACCCGTATCTCGCTGTGCCAAACTATCTAACTGGTCTGGCCAAAAACCCCATGGTGAAGCTGGCGTTCGATTGACGTTAAACAATACGATGGGGGCCCTTGCCCCAGCGGCATAATGCAGTAACTCATGCATCAGCAATAATCCTTGCGACGAGGTAGCCGAAAAGACACGTGCCCCAGTCAAAGAGGCGGCGATAGCCGCGGCCATGGCCGAATGTTCAGATTCAGGAGTCAGCAATTCCACCGTCATCAGCCCTTTATCTTGCAGCTCGATGATTTTTTCCAATATCGGCGTCTGAGGTGTTATGGGGTACAGGGGCGCCACGTCAGGACGTGCCAATTTAACTCCCCAAGCCACGGCATGATTGCCGCTTAGTAATGTACCATCATTATTTGTGGTCATGAGCATGACTCCTGCTTAGTGCTACAGCCCGAGTCTTCACGCATGATAATAGAGCCCGTAGGACATTCAGCCACACACAATCCACAGCCTTTGCAATAGTCACTTTTGATACTGTAGCCAATGCCTCTGCTAGGGCCTGACTGAGCACGATTGGGGCTACCATCGATCTCCGATGTCGCCAACTTAGTAATCGCCATATCTGGACAATGATAGAAACAATTATCACAATATGTGCAAGTACCACAGCTAAAACAACGGCCGGCTTCGATCATGGCGCCATGGTCAGACAATGCTTGCTGTACCTCAGAAAAACCATCTAGCCTGGTTTCCAGCTCCGTCTGCTTTTGCTTTTGACGTTTGGATATCGGGTAGTAGTAAGAATTAATCGCCTCAAAGCCTACCGGCTTTTCTGTCTTTACTTGCGCAACCTCTGTATGGGGTCGCAGATAATGGCTGATGGCCTGTGCTGCTTGCTTGCCCATGCCCACAGCGTGGGTCACAAAGCGATCCATACTCGCCATATCACCACCAGCAAATATGCCACGGCAACTGGTTTGCCAGCCTTGATCTGTCTGAGCAAGCCCCTGATCAGCGGCCAGCAAACCAGCCCAACGATCCATATCAACTTGTTGACCAATAGCAGGAATAACCGTATCTGCCACAAGGTTAAACTCACTGCCAGTAAGTACGTCAATGGCAAATTCACCACGCTCTGCACCAGCACTAAAGTCCACTTTTACACAATGCAATTGCACCCCTTTATCTTTCACTTGAGTACTTTGCATCATGGCACCACAAACAAATTCAACACCTTCTTCTAGAGCCTCTGTCACTTCTATTGTCTGGGCAGGTAATAAGTGCTCAGGCTCTAGTGCTAGGATAGTGACAGCTTTGCCCAAACGGCGCGCACTGCGAGCCGTATCGATGGCAGCACTACCGCCGCCTATCACCAAAATACGTTCACCCAAAAGCATATTCTGACCATGGCTCATGGCTGCCAGAAAGGCAGCACTATCCAACACCCATGGTTGTTGATAATCCAACATGGGCAAATTTTTGGATTGGCTTGCGCCAGTGGCTAAATAAACCGCATCATACTCTTTATGCAATCGTTTTAAGGCCGCTTGGTCTTGCAATTCCACTTCCAAATGCAGATCAATTCCCAAATCTATTATGCGTTCTATTTCAGCATCCAAAATAGCCCTATCCAAGCGATAAGACGGAATGCCATAACGCATCAATCCACCTAGTTGATCACGCTCCTCATAGAGGGCCACTTTGAAGCCACGACGGCGCAATTGATAAGCACAAGATAAACCAGCCGGGCCACCTCCAACGATGGCCACCGAACAGTCATCATCTTGTTTGATGGCTGGCAAAGCCCAGCTTTGGGTCAATGCCATATCGCCCACAAAGCGCTCCAAACTGCATATGCCAACCGTCTCGTCCAGTTGCTGTCGATTGCATGCTGTTTCACACGGATGATGGCAAATACGGCCAGCAATGGCAGGAAAAGGATTGTTTTCCATCAAGGTTAGCCAAGCACCGTAGTATTCAGAACGGCTGACCTGTTGAATCCAGGAGGCTATATCTCCTTGTACTGGACAAGCGCCATGACAGGGTGATGGCGCCACATGATAGTCAGGTTTTGCCTCACGCCAAGTACCCGTCAACCTCACTTCAGAGGTTGTGGTCGTCCAAAGTGGCGAAGCTTGTTGTTTATCTGTTGCTACCACAGGCTTAATCCTCGTTATAATTGTTGTTGTAGTAAGTCAAATGCCATACGGCAAGCTGCCACATTTTGAGCTTGTTTTACAGGCGCAGTTTGCTCTACCACCTGACACATGGTGTTGATATTGGGTTCTTGTATTAATCGAACAAAGGCCCCTAATAGGGCCGAATTTACGACCTTACCCATGCCGTTTTGTCTTGCAATAGCCTTACCGTCGACGGCCTTAATTTGATAGTCCCCAAGGCCACTAAAGGCCTCGCTGGGTTGGTGGCTATTGACCAATATCAGGCTGCCCCTAGCGGCGTTACGCAGAAAATTTTTATCCAGCAAACTTTCATCAAAACAAAGCATGGCAGTAGCGTTTTCAATATTACAACGTGCACGGATAGGCTTATCATCCACGCGCAAGGAAGACGTAACAGGCGTTCCCCGACGCGCACCACCATATGTGGCAAAAGTCTGCACTTGCAAACCCTCAGCATAAAACGCCTGAGCTAGTAAATTACCCGCCGTTTGCGCGCCTTGGCCACCACGTCCCAAAATTATAATTTGTCTCATGCATGAGCACCTTTATTATCGTTATTGGTTTTGTCGAAAACCACTCTGCCCTACCACGCGGCTTTGACCTTGGCCACGCACAGGGGTCCTTGGCAGTCTAAATCCACGAGTTTGGGCCGCTTTGGTCACGACTATGGCCTTGGTATACCAGCCACTGAAGGCCGCTATTAGCCCAGCTAGAACGACAATAGCTTCAACTTCCAGCCACCAATCTGCCACCAACAAAACCACGGGGAGCAAATTCCCAACCATGGTCCAAATGAACAAGTCGTCGACCTTATTACAAGAAGCTTCGGGGGCGCCATCTATGCGCAACTGGTGCGCATAACGCAACCAAAATCCAAGACGCATAAATAACAACAACGCCAAAATTGGTACCAATGCAGTATGTGCTGAGGTCACAGAAATACACAGGGCCAAAGCCAAACCTTCGGTCATACCGGTAATCAGCATATAGGGTTTGATGGCCACATGACGCCACGCTGGAATGCCTCGGGCTGCATGAAGAATACGCATTTGGCAATACAGAAATAGGCCTGCCAATAAGGCTGCCGATATGGAGGCCAATACGCCTATAAATTGACCGGCAAAAAATACCGATAGGGCCATACTCACATACAGGGGAATAGCCACAATTCCCTCACGAGTCATCCACGATGTCTGTGGATGGAAGAATAGATTAATGGAACGCCATGGTCTGCCAATTTCGAGAAACACCATGAATAAGCCAAAGGAAATACTTAAAAATCCTGCTATAACTAGGGGTGTGTTATCCAAACCCTGCAGTGCATAAAACCCAGCCACCAACAATAAACCAGCCCCAGTACCCCCACCAATAAAATTACAGGCTGCACGAATGTCCCAGAATTTCTGTAACCTTGGCCAAGGCCCTACCTTACCTCGCTTACCACCCTTCTTGCGCTGACCGCCTTTATCAGTCTTGCTATAATCTTGCTGACCATGTTTCACATTAAGTCCTCCGGTTTTTTATCCCATATATAATAAAAACCTGGGTCAGTACCAAGATCTTCGTGCATACGAAAATGCTCAACCTTAGCAAGCAGTTTGCTTACCGGGCTATTGGGATCGTCTTTATCACCAAAGGTCAAAGCGCCACTGATACAAGCGTTAACACAAGCAGGCGTGGCTTCCGGGTGCACACCTGGTTTTAGGCCTTTGGCAATACCAGCATCAACCACATCTATACAAAATGTGCATTTCTGAGCCACACCAATCTTGCCCTCATCAAAGCGTGCTGCTTCATTGGGCATAGGCTCCATGCCGTAGGCAAATTCGGCTTCGTCTACAATGTAACGCGCTTCATACGGACAGGCCAAAGCACAATAGCCACAACCAATACACAAATCATGGTCAATTTGTACACTGCCATCGTCACGTTGGTAGGTGGCGGTAGTAGGGCATACTTCTTCGCAAGGGGGATCGCCACAGTGCTGGCAACCCGTTGGCAAGAATACCCGACTCACATCTGGAAATTCCCCCACTTCAATATCAAGCACTCGCCGCCACTGCACCCCGGGGAGTGTTGCATTAGCTTGTTTACAAGCCGCTGTGCAAGTTTGGCAACCGACACAACGCCGCAGGTCAGCGACCATAACATACCTTGTCATGCTACAGCCTCCAAACGTCGAATCGACACACGCACCAAATCAGCCCCCGACCCTGTACCATCAGTAAGCTCGATAGAGAGTGGCATAATCGTGTTAAGGCTAGGGAAATCCAAGTCTTTGGCATAAGGTGTTGCCCAAGCATCAAACTGTCCTGGAATACATATGGTGTCAGGGCGAATACCTTGTACCGGCTCCGCTCTACCACTTGTGGTGCCTACCAGAGAACGGATTTCGATACGGTCACCGCGCTCGATACCCATCTGCTTGGCTACCCCAGCATTCAGAATAATCGAGCCATGACCACGTACATTCCTACCAACATCATCCATCAATTGAATACTGATATTGCTACCCGCAGCATATTGGGCACTTTTAGTGGTAATACCCCAAAATGGAAAATCCTCTGGTTTACCACCCATATTTACCAACGCCTTTTCATAGTGAGTAGGCACATCATGCCAGCTAGGGATAGCCTCATATTCAGTAAGTTGCAAATCCCACCAATGACTGCCTTTCTCGTGCATACGTCGCTTGAGCTCTTCACCAACTCGAATAAGGCGCTCTTGATAGGGTAATTCAAAGCGTAGGTTCTGCTTCACCATGGTGGGGTACAAATACCAATCTTCCCGCTTATAAGGCACCACATAAAATCCATGCTCTTTGAACCACTGCAGATCATGCACTTCTTTTCCCTTGGAGAAAAAACTTGTGGCGGCCTTGCAGGCGGCATCCCAAACAGCATCAGGACTATGCTCTTGATCAACGTCTAAGCTAAAGTCATACCCCTCACCCTTGAGAGAAATCCCTCCCGCACCCTTATTAAGGGCTTGGTTGAATTGCCTTAACAAGCCGTTGCGTTTGGCAAGTTCAGTTGCAATCCAAGACATGTCTCGCGCCTCGTGCTGAGGTTCCACTACGGCTTGGCGTAAAGCAACGCCTTGATGCTTCCATACTTGCTCAACAAATTTGGTGCCACCAATTTGGATCAATTGTGTACTTTCAAAATCGGTAGCATCTGGCAACAAAATGTCGGCCATGTGATTAGTTTCATCAGGCGTATAAGCAAACGCCACTGTGAACGGCATTTTCGCTACAATCTCTGTCATTTGATTGCTATCCCAAAAACTAATTGCGGGATTACTACGGTAAATAAACCAAATATCTGGGTAGCTATTGCGTTCCCAGCCCTCGGGGGCGTCATCTAAGAACATCCATGCCAAATGGGAAGGCCCTAGTGCCTGGCTCCAAGCGCCATTATTTCCCAATAATGGCACTAAGGTGGAATGGGCATTACGACCAACAGGGATATCGTGCCAATTGTCACGATCTGTGGGGTTCAAGGATGCCGCCATGAAACCGTCTTCGCCTGGTTTGACACTGGCCAACCGATTGCCCAAAGGGCGGTTTAGGCGCACGGTAGTACCGATGGTACCGCCAGGCACTTCCAAAGCCCCTACCAACGTCGCCATAACGGTGCGTGCCCAGCAGCATTGATACGCACCCCAACCATTGTTAACCGTCTTACCCAAAGCAATAGCCACGGGGCGAAAGGGCAAGGTTTCCCCGTCCACTTCAACCGTTTCTCCCACACAAGCATGTTGCAAAAACTCACTGGCAACCCGGCGAATAGTAGACGCCGGAACATCACATACAGACTGCGCCCACTCGGGTGTGTAATTAGAAATTATGTCGTTCATTTCAGTAAATGACGTATTTCCTTTTACCATCTGGTACTCAAAACGTTCATCATCTGGGCCCTGTTCATAGGCCTTAATAACCTCAAAGGTGCCGTCTATGGCGGCGTCAATGTCCGGGGTATCGTGGGCCACGGCTGTAGCGCTTAGCAAGTCCCAAATTAGAGGTTTACCGGATTCAGGATGGCGTAGGTAATAACCCTCTGGGCCAACTAGGTAAGGAGCCGCTGTACGATCCTTTAAAAATGGCAAATCTAACGCTGTTCTAGCATTCTCAAACAACATGACATGCAACATGGCAAACATGAAGGCCATGTCCGTTTTCGGTTTAATGGGTACCCACTCGGCCGAAGTACCGCCGGTTACAGACAGGTGGGGTTCAACCTGCACGCGCTTGCAACCGCGCGCTCGTGCAGCAGCATGACGCCAAGTGGCGCAAGGACCACCTGAAGAATCTAAATTGGCGCCAAAGGAAACGACATAATTGGTATTGACTGTATCAGCGCAAACAGTAAAGCCACGATGCCAGTATTCTCCATAAAGATGCTCGGAGTGCACACACTTAACCCCTTGGCCAGAACCAAAACTGAAGTCTATGGGACCCCAAGAAGCTAGGAAAGCTGGCAAGGTGCCCATATAAGATGCAGGAGTACCACCATGGCCAAAAGACACTGCCACTCGAGGCAAGCCCGCCTCATCTTTAAGACCTTGTTGCTTTACCTTGGATAATTTTTGAGTGATGGTGTCCAGTGCTTCATCCCAGCTAATAGGCACAAAACCAGGATCCTCATTACGCCCCTTTTTAGGGTTTGTTCGCTTCATTGGGGTTTTGATACGACCTGGATTATAGACTTTCTGAACATGGCCATAGGCCTTAACACACACGCGGCCATTAGCCGGGTGTATACCGGCAGCATCACAATTAGGCTGTACTTCTGTCGCCACGCCATCTTCCACCTTAACCTTCATTAGATCAGGCCCGGCAACGCAGTTGTAACAATAGGTTGGTAATAAACGTGTGTCAGGCACTTTATCGCCCTCCGAATTTAGTTTTCACGACAATCAATAACTCGCACCGCTTTGCCCATAGAGCGTGGCACGGCACCTGGCGACTGCAACTCAACAGTACAAGTCACGCCTATCATTGACTTGATATGGTGTTTTAGCGCTAGCGCTACCTTGCTATAGTCTTCCATGGCAAGCTCAGGTGAGGCTTCAACCTCAACACGCAAAGAATCCATTACGCCTTCGCGCTGTATAATGAGCTGATAATGCGGAGCCAAGCCTTCAAACCCGATCATTGCTGCTTCCATTTGTGATGGGTAAACATTTACCCCACGGATAATCATCATGTCATCGTTACGCCCAGCAATGCCCATAATACGGACATGGGTACGACCACATTCACATTGTTGTTTGTTTAGGCGGGTGATGTCATGGGTCCGATAACGAATGATGGGCAGTGCTTCTTTGGTGAGAGTGGTGATGACCAGCTCACCTTCGGCATCATCAGGCAAGGCCATGCCTGTCTGTGGATCAATCAACTCAAACAAGAAGTGATCTTCCCAACCGTGCAGCCCCTGTTCAGCGCTGCAACCCACAGCAACCCCAGGCCCCATGATTTCAGACAAGCCATAGATATCTACGGCCTTGATACCCATACTCTGCTCCAGTTCCTTGCGCATGCCCTGACTCCAAGGCTCACCACCAAAGAGGCCAATTTTGAGATTACCATCGCGCAGGTCGATGCCTTGCTGTAACGCTATTTCAACAATATTAAGCGCATAGGAAGGGGTGCAACATAAAACGTGGGCGCCAAAGTCATTGATCAGCATGACCTGTTTTTCAGTATTACCACCCGACATGGGAACCACACTGCAACCTAAACGTTCGCCACCATAATGCGCTCCTAAACCACCTGTAAAAAGGCCATAACCATAAGCATTGTGCAAGATATGACTCGCATGTGCTCCTGCACAAGCTAAGCTACGAGCCATAAGGTTGGTCCAGGTATCTATATCACCAGTTGTATAGCCGACCACAGTGGGGCGCCCTGTCGTACCCGATGAAGCATGCAATCGCACCACTTCTTCGCGTGGTGTAGCTAACATACCGAAAGGATAGTTTTTGCGTAGATCATCCTTAACGGTAAAAGGGAACTTATTTAAGTCATCAAGGCATTGCAGTGACCCCGGTGTAACCCCAGCAGCATCAAAAGCCTGGCGGTAATGATCAAGACCATAAGCTCGGGTAACAATGTTTTGTAATCTTTCAAGTTGCAAAGCCTGCAGTGCCTCACGAGACATGGTCTCCAGCTCTGGTTGGTACATCGGAGCAGACCGCTGTACCGCTTCGGCACTCATATTATTTTTGTCAGTTGCCATTTTTTTCCCTATCGCCAACTTCTTCTGGCGTGTAATTAATTGCTATTGAATTTTCTGAGCCTTTGCTAATTTACCCTTAAGTCGTTGAGCGGTAGTTTCCACATCAACCACAAAACGTGAATGCTTGCCTTTGGCAACCTGTTCCAAACTATCTCGGACACTGAATTCGAAATGAACCGCTCGGCCTTTCACCTCAACTACTTCGACACTAATCTCCACCCACATAGCCAACAAAGTTGGACCCATATGGTCTAACTCCACCCGCGTACCCACTGAGTCTTCTTCAGTGTCAATATTTTCTAATAACAAATTGCGGCAGACAGTTTCGACGTCAAGCACGAGGTAGGGAGAACCATATACACGACACTCTTCACCCATAAAGCCAATCGTACGGGCCTTATCGACGTTGTAACGCTCGGTTTTTTTAATACCAGCAGTCAAACTAGATTTCATACAGTACTCCTTAATAAATCTAAAAATTTACAAAACCAAAAACCAAAAACCAAAAACAAAGCGCCATTATTTCGGCTCAAGCCTAGATACCATTAAACACACCCTCTTAATTAATGATACCGAAATAATTTTGTCAATATAAATCATGTATCACATTTGGGTTTCATGACCCAAGTCAGCTGCCCTGCAACCATTCTGACAGCAACCGGAACAAGCCCTTGCCAATAGCATAGTGCTAGACTATTTCATGATGCCATTTTGAAGCGACGATAAAGGCTCAATGCCCGCCCCAGATTTAGGGCCATCATGGCAAAAAATATAAACCACGCTACACCTGCCAGGCGAGCAAATTGAACAGGCCACAATACGGCAGGAAGTATCACTCCCAGAGCCAGCAGATACGTCTGAAACTGAATTTTGGTATAAACATTTGAGATGATCGTCTTCATGTGAGGAACCGTGGTTCCAGATTTGCCTGCCATCTGCAGCTGTGTATTGATATTGTGCAGATGCAGCCAAATTAGAAATGCCACAATTTTGTATAACATAGCGGTCATCACGGCCATCACGAATCCAACCACAAAAAAGGTTACCGCAAGTAAGTGCAGTGGCTCCAATAGCCAGACAGGCCATTGCCAACTAGCCACCAAAATAGCGCCCCACCAACAGGCCACTGACAATAACAAAGAGCCACAGGCAAGCTGCCAGTAGTGAATATGGTAGTCCTTTATCTTGCGCCTTCTATAATGCTGCAAGCGCAAAGTTTGCAGGGCAAAAGCAATGAATAACAGTGAAACCAGCCCCTCAGCGAATAAGCTGAGCAATTGCCAAAGCCACTGATAATGAGGCAATCCGAAATGACCTAACGATACAAAAGAACGAATTAACAAAAGCCCAAAAATACAAGGAGCCAACCATTGCACAAGATAATTAGGGTATTCCTTTGTGATTTGAAACATGGGTACAACTTGCCATGCAACAGAGACAATCAACATACCAACCCAGCCGACAAGCCCCCACATGAGGTGCAAATTGGTTCCCCAAGGCCGCAGTAATATCATATTGCCAGTATGCCCCCAAGCAAGCACCATCCCCAACACCAAGGTAAGCAGCAAGGCCAGAACCGCCAGTTTCATGCCTCTAAGAGACTGACTTTGTGAACTAGCGCGCATAAGCGCTGTGCCGACCGCCCAAGCAAACACCAATACGGCCATACCAAGTAATACAATTGAAGCCGCAAAAAGGCCTGATTTTTTTACTAAGAAGGCTAGTAATAACGTAACAACGCCCGTCATCCACGACAAATACAATAGCCAAGCAACCAACCTAGGCCGGGTAATCACAGCGCCAGCCAATACGGGCAACATTTGTTGCATAGCGCCAAACATGATCGATGTAAAAAAGCCCAGCACTAGTGCATGTGTTATAGCTAGCATGGCTGGCGTCCAGCGAGAACCTAAGGCCTCATCCCCCCACCAGATCAATAACACAGCGGCAAGCATGCCAAACACTGGCGCACTTAAAAAAAATCGAAAGGGTACCGATACAGGGGGAGCTTGCTGCAGGGATAGGCCACTCAATTGCATGAGCTTGGCACACATAATTGATTGATTAATTGCTGACTATAGACTTCTGCCACCGTATCAACTTGCTTCCACATCAAAATGTGAAATACCAAAGCCGCACTCTGGCATGTGTGGGTAGCAATACCCAGTTGTGGTAACTGTTCATACAACAATTGGGGAGCACGGCGATGAATCATGTGCAGTACCTGCCCCGCTTGCAGTTGTTGCAGCTCTTTTAGAGCCAGTTCAAAAGGTTCGGGTGGCTCCAGTAGGCAAGTGTCTAATATCACTTCCCTATTCATTTTGATTATGCAGCCGCAATATTGTGAATCTGCGACAACACACTCGAGACATCCTCAGGACCTAACAGGGTATCACTCATAGCGTAGATAATGCCTTCTTCTTTCATGTTGTGCTGCTGCATCATGATAAGCAAAGTTTCAGTGACACTAAGAAACTCGTCTTCATCCGTTTCTGCTAGTGCCATCTCCATTTCGGCAAACAACGAACGCATTTGCTGGTGTTCGTAACGCATCACTTGTGTGGGGCCACCAGCCATGCCTGTGGCTTGTTCAAATGCTGGAAAAAGCACACTTTCTTCTATCGAAAAATGTTCCTCCATGGCCTTTAAAAATGCGCCTGTCTGCTGTTTGGCAAGCTCCCAGTCTTGTTCATCAACAGCACTTTCAGCGGCGGCAAAAATGGCATCGCAATGACGATGGTCGCCGCTCATATAATTGGCTATGGTGGTCATTTCATATCTCCAATTTAGTTTGGTTTGCAATCCATGAATTATGTATGTATGCCATACATACATTAATGTAGGTGCACCATACATAAATACCAAATCAAAGTATATAAGCCCTCCACCTAATGATAAGCAGAATTGCGCTAAGTCAATAACTGTGCAAATTTATTGGTGGAGGCAGTGGTATTGCTCGTGGGGCTGATTATTCGGCGGGTACTACAGCGGTGGCTTCAACTTCTAGTAATGCACCGACTTCAATTAGACCACTAACCTCTACTAAGGTCATAGCCGGAAAATGATTACCGATAACATTACGGTAAATACGTCCTAACTCCGCTTGCTGGGTCAAATATTTTTCTTTATCAACCACATACCAAGTCATGCGCACTAAGTGCTCAGGTTTAGCATTAGCTTGCGCCAAAATGGCCACGATATTTTCCAATATCTGCTGGCACTGTGGTAAGAACTCAAGTGATTCAAACACCTCATCAGCATTCCATCCAACCTGACCAGCTAGGTATATCTGTTGGCCCTGCACCATTACGCCATTGGAGTAACCTTTAGGTTTTTTCCAGCTTTCGGGGTTAAGTAGTTTCACTATTGTCTCCTAATTAAACACATTCTCAGCACAATAGAACAAGGTATATCTCGTCTTTTGTGCCATATTAAGCCAAGAGGCACCCCACCATTAAAGCATGCTAATAAGCTGCCTCCAAGAGCAAAAAGCTACATCAAGGTCATGGTGTATTAATCAAATTCTGGAATCAATTAACCAATGACAGACCAAAAAACGCCTTTATATGCTTGAGTGTCTGATCTATGGCATAGTCATCGATGTCTTTATGCACCACCATGCGACAGTTTTCATCAAAGGTTGATATCAGGATACCCTGCTGCGACAGATAGTCACCCAGTCCTAGCATCTGTGAGGACTGTAAAAATAACATATTGGTCTGTACTCGCTGCAAATCCACCTGCAAGCCTGGCACAGCTTGCAGACCTTGGGCCAGCTCACCTGCTCGGCGATGATCGTCGGCTAGGCGGGCCACGTTATTGGCCAAAGCAAAACGGCCGGCCGCAGCCACGATGCCAATCTGACGCATGCCGCCACCGACCATTTTTCGCAACCGCCTAGCACGACCAATGAACGCCTCGGAACCAACTAATACTGAACCCAAGGGTAAGCCCAATCCCTTTGACAAGCATAAAGATACCGAATCAATCCCCGCTACCAGACGCGCCGAATCCATTCCTTGAGCGACAGCGGCATTGAGCAAACGAGCACCGTCCATATGAACACTTAACCCTGCTTGCTTAGCGGTAGCCACTAAAGCATCAATATTAGCTTGGTCCTGTATACAGCCAGATACCGTGTTCTCCAAACACAATAACTTGCTGACTGCATAGTGACTGTCATCAGGTTTTATGGCCGCTTGAACTTGCTCAGGAGTAATGGCACCAACTGCATCTGTAGCCAACACATGAATGGCAACGCTGCCCATTACTGAAGCGCCAAAAGCTTCATCGCTGGCAATATGGTATTGCTCTCCAATAATCAGTTCTTCACCGCGCTGACAATGGGCCATAACAGCAACTAAATTACTCATGGTGCCAGTGGGCAAAAATAAACCGGCTTGTTTGCCAAGCAATTGCGCGACCTCTTGCTGCAGAGCATTGACCTCAGAGTCATCGCCATACACATCATCGCCGACCTGAGCTTCAGACATCACTTGACGCATGACCGCACAAGGGCGGGTCACAGTATCGCTGCGGTAATCAAACCTAATTCCAGCCGTTTGCTGTGCAATAGCACCATAATGGAAGCTGCTTTTGTTCATACGCTATCTACTCCGTTATTTGGTCATAGGCCAAAGCAGCCACTATATGCACTCGATTAGTTTCGCCGCCATTTAGAGCTGTATGGTAAGCTCGTGTATCAGTAAAGTACACAGAGCCATCAGCAGGCAAATGGGTGACATGGTGGTTGACGATAAACAAAGCACCGGGGTTACTATGAATAGGGATATGTAGGCGTGGTTCTGGATCACGATGCCAAGAATTGCAGTTATACATAGGCTTAGTAATGATGCGTGTGCGGCCAATAGGAAAATGTTCGCGCAGAGTTGCCACTACCTCTTCAAAATAGGTGCCAACGAAGGTTGGATTAAAGGCACTGAAGTCAACTTCTGGCACCAGTTGTTCACGTGGTTCTTCTACATAACGCTCATCACCACGGGTCCAGAAACGGCCCGACAAATCGTTTACTGTCCATTCGGTTTGTCCAGGGCGTTGTGTTAAAGGTAGAGCGGCAAAACCTTGATCTTGCATATTGCCCATATAGTTAACACGACGTAAGCACTCTTGCAGCGCTTCTTGTAACTTCTCAATGTCAAACCCCAACGCTAATCTTTGTATGTGCTCACTAGGCACAAAACCAACGACGGAATCCGTAAGAGGATCATTCTGCATGCGTGATTCAATTAATTGAATGTCACCCTGAGATATGATTTGAGACATTTTGCATACCCTAGTTGTATTTAATTATCGCATATTGTCACAAGCATAATTGCATTTATATGGCTAAATATCGCATACTTATGCTAATAATTAGCACAACAATAAGAGTGGCAATATGCGTCGCAAATTACCGCCTACCCTGTCTTTAACATGCTTTGAGGCTGCCGCTCATACGGAAAACTTTGCCCTTGCCGCACAAACAGTCAACTTGTCAGCAAGCGCGTTTAGCCGACAAATCAAGGAGTTAGAGAAACATGTAGGGTTAGCTCTATTTACCCGCCAAAGACAGCGCGTAAAGCTCACCAGCACAGGCGCCATGCTACTGGCCGAGCTGACACCCATATTAGAATCCTTAGAAATCACCTTATTAGGAGCCAGCAACCGCAACAACCCATACGGTGCCATCAACATAGGCACTTATCCTACCCTTGGTAGCCGTTGGTTAATGCCCAAAATTAGTCAACTCAGCAAGCAACAACCCAAACTATCATTCAATACTATCACCTACCTCGACAATAACCAGATCGATCCTAACCTTGTGGATATCGCACTAGTGCAAGGCAACCCTCCTTGGCCTAGCTTTAGAGCTGATAGTTTAATGCCAGAATCCCTAATTGTGGTCGCTGCACCTACGCTCATTAAACAACCAGTCAACAATGCCAAAGAGCTCCTCGAGCAACGTATCCTGCAACACCACACGCGCCCAGCATCATGGCAAATTTGGTTTGACAGTTTGGGCGAAGAATTACCAGCCAGTCCCTTAGGCCCATTGTTCAGCCAATTTGAAATGCTGATTAATGCCGTCATAGAAGGCTTAGGTATCGCCATTGTACCCAGTGTATTGGTACAAAAAGAACTAGAAGATGGGCGCTTAATACAAGCCCATAGGTACGTGGCACAGACCAGCAGTGCTTATTATCTGCTGACACCAGCAGTGAAGGTAGGTACCGCACGTATTGAAATGTTGCGTGATTGGCTGCTCACAAAAAAGGGGTAGATGACATCATCTACCCCTTTTTAAATACGACTACTAAATCTTAGCTTACTTGCGCCAGCTTAATTACTGGGGGCATAGCGTCTAAGAACTCGTCAGACAAGTGACACTTCATTTCATGGCCATCAGCCAATAAACGCAAAGGTGGTACTTCAGTTTCACACTTGTTACCTACTTTGTCTTTATGCTGACAACGAGTTTGGAAAGGGCAGCCAGATGGTGGATTTACCGCTGAGGGAATATCACCCTGTAAAACGATGTGCTCCCGTTCGACAGTGGTATCTGCAATGGGTACCGCTGACAGCAGGGCTTCTGTATAAGGGTGGTACGGTGGGGCAAATACTTGATCGGTAGTACCCATTTCAACCACATGACCCAAGTACATCACCATCACTCGATCCGAGATATAACGCACAATTGACAAGTCATGACTGATAAACAGCATGGTCGTCTTGTTCTTACGTTGTAACTCCATCAACAAGTCGGTTACGGCAGCCTGAACCGATACATCCAAGGCAGAAACCGGCTCATCCGCTACCACAACCTGAGCATCGCCGGCAAAGGCACGGGCGATGCCCACACGTTGTTTTTGACCACCTGAAAGCTGACGCGGCTTACGCTTGGCAAATTCACGAGGCAGTTTCACCAAGTCTAATAGTTCTAGCATTCGACGTTCGCGATCTTCATCACCGACACCAATACCAAATACTTCTAGGGCACGGACAATCTGACGCCCCACAGTCATAGAGGGATTGAGCGTATCAAACGGATTTTGAAATACCATTTGGATAGAAGATACAGTCTCAACATTACGTTCCTGAATACCAATACTTTCGATATCATGGCCGTTCAGTGTAATGGTACCGTCGCTGGCAGTTTCTAAACCCAATAGCATTTTTGCCAAGGTTGATTTGCCACATCCAGATTCACCAACGATAGCCAGTGTTTCCGACTCACGAGCCTCAAAAGACAAGGTTTCATTAGCTTTAACAACGCGCTTTTCGCCCCCGCCAAATAGTGCGTTAGCGGCTACTTCATAGTACTTACGCAGATTAGCTACTTTCAATACCGTGCGACCAGGCTCCACGACTTCTGTATCTACAGCTGCCGCTAAAGGCGCATCCCAATCGATTGCTTCAATCTTTAAACAACGGGAATAGTGACCATGTTCCACATCCACACCGGCCATATCGATGACGTCCTTATCACATTGACCTTGCGCAAAATAATTACAACGAGGGCCAAAATTACAGCCATTGGGACGCTCATGAGGCAAAGGGAAATTACCAGGAATAGCTATCAAAGGTCGCGCATTCTTATCCGCCCCTGGTAGCGGAATAGAGCGGAATAGAGCCTCCGTATACGGATGACGCATCTTATCAAATACTTCCTTGATAGGGCCTGTTTCCACGGCCTCACCTGAGTACATGACGCAAATGTCATCACAGGTATCCAACACTAAACCCAAGTTGTGGGAAATAAACAGCATAGAGGTACCATACTTTTCACCCAACTCCTTAACCAGAGCAACAATGCCTGCTTCTACGGTCACATCCAAGGCTGTTGTTGGCTCATCCAAAATCAACAAAGATGGCTTTGACATCAGTGCCATAGCAATAACAATACGCTGCTGCTGTCCACCTGATAACTGATGCGGATAGCTACTGAGAATACGTTCTGGATCAGGCAGATTAACATCAGTTACTACCTGCAATGCCAGATCATAAGCCTCTTTTTGGTTAACACCCTGATGTATCATTGGCACTTCCATCAGCTGCTTGCTGATTTTCATAGCCGGATTCAATGACGCCATAGGTTCTTGATAAATCATAGCGATTTCAGAGCCACGGATGTCCCGTAGCTCTTCATCACTCATGGCATTAAGATCACGACCTTTGAACTTAATACTACCACCGACAATTTTGCCGTTAACACCTAGATCCTGCATAACACCTAAGGCAACTGTAGACTTACCACAACCAGACTCACCAACTAGGCCCACTGCCTTGCCTTTTTCTACTTTACAGGAAAAATCCATAACCGCAGGAATTTCACCAAGGCGCGTAAAAAAGCTGATAGACAGATTATCAATTTCTAGGATAGGACCATCATAATCTTGCTTTTGCATCATACTATCCTCTTAGTCTTTCAACGACTGTTCACGCAGGCCATCAGCCAGCAAATTCAAACCCAACACTAAAGACATCAAAGCCAAAGCTGGCGGAATAGCTAAATGCGGATAGATGGATAATAGTTTACGACCTTCATTGATGGTCATACCCCAGTCAGGGCTCTCTGGGCTAACACCTAGACCAAAGAAGCCCAAGGTACCTAACAATATAGTGGTATAACCAATTCGCAGACAGAAATCGACGATTAATGGACCACGAGCATTCGGCAAAATTTCCCACAACATAATGTACCAGGAACCCTCACCGCGAGTTTGCGCTGCCGAGACATAATCTCGCGTTTTAATATCCATGGCTAAGCCACGCACAATACGGTATACAGTCGGTGAATTCACAAACACCACTGACACAAAAATGTTAAGCAGGTTGGGTTCCATGTAGAACACATTCAAAGGATCAGCATTAAAAGCCAAACCTGAGTATGCCCACAGACCTAATACCAAGGTAACACCAACATAAATGTTTCGCTTCATGGGTTGTGTATAGAAGCGGGACTGAAATAGCACCACAAAGAACACTACTGGAAACAAGAACAGCACCGCTGCTAAATAGATGGGCACGCCAGTTGAACGTATTTCTGGCGTCACTAACAAGAAGAACAACAAAATAACCGGAAAAGCCAAAACCAAATTGGCAAGGAAGGACAAGTTTGTGTCTAACCGGCCGCCGCGGAAACCTGCAGGCAGGCCCAGTGTGATGCCAACCATAAAGGCAAAAGCGGTAGCGGCAGGTGCAATTATCAGAACGGCTCGACTGCCCATTACCATGCGCGAGAAGATATCCCTGGCTAAATTGTCGCCTCCCAACAAGTAGAATTCATAAGCCCCTTCGGCAGCCATCCGTACGGCAGTACCTGGTCGTTTATTCTTCATACCTGATATTTGCGCCAAAGCATCGTGGGTAACAATGGCATCAGCAAAGATGGCGGTAAACACCCAAAATAGGACCAAAATCAAGCCTATTGTACCAACACTGCTATCGAACAAATGTCCGTATAAGCCTAGGCGATCTTTATAGTAAATAGACACCGCCAAGGTAGCTCCCAAGGCAACCCAAACCGGAGCAAATTGGATAATAATATGTAGGGCAATTTCCCATGTCGTCAAAGCATTCATATCTAGACCTTAGCTCATGCGGATTCGTGGATTAAGGAACACATAACCAATGTCTGATATAAGCTGAGTAATCAGCACCACAAACACAGCTACTACCGAACATGACAACAGTAGTTCAATGTCATTGTTACTGGCAGCCTGCACCAATACCCAACCAAAGCCCTTATAGTTAAACAAGGTTTCAACAATAACAACACCCGTCAACAGCCAGGGAAACTGCAACATAATGACCGTAAAGGGTGCAATAAGTGCATTGCGCAAGGCATGTTTCATGACAATATTTGGAAAACTGACACCTTTTAAACGCGCCGTGCGGATATACTGTGCCGTCATCACTTCGGCCATAGAGGCACGTGTCATACGTGCGATATAACCCATACCATAGAAGGCCATAGTCATCACTGGTAAGGTAAAGTTGGCAAAAGTAATGTCCGTCATGGCCGAAGCAGACGAACCTTTAAACCACTTAAGACCCACTGCTGAACTGGCAAAAATAACAATAAAGAGAACACCGGATACATATTCAGGTGTCGCCGTTGTGGTGATAGAAAAGGTCGACAAGCTGCGATCCAATTTAGAGCCTTCTCGCATGCCGGCCAAAACACCAATAATCAATGCCATGGGCACCATCACGATCATGACAAATAACATTAACCAACCAGTTAACCCCAAGCGTTTACCAACAATGGTAGAAACATTGTCTTTAAATACACTAGAAAAACCAAAATCGCCCTGCAGGACCCCACAGAAGTTAGGTGCCAGAACAGGATCCATGGCTGGTTTGATGCACCGCCCAATAGTCTTACCATCTTCTTTGGTAAAGCGAAAACTCGGCACTACCCCTAACCATTCGCCATAGCGAACTAATAACGGTTGCGTATAGCCCCGATCATCCAACCATTGTTCAACCTGAGCATCACTCATGCGCTGGTTGCCTTGCGTTTTTGCAAGCTTTTCCAAATTTGGATATAGGTTAGTCAAAAAGAAAACCACAAACGTCAAACATAGGGCGGTTAACAACATCACCCCGGAACGTTTAAGTATAAAAAACCACATATGTAGTCCTAGTAAGACATTATATTAAACACATAGTATGAAAAATGATTCATTTTTATATGCGACATTTACCTGTCATTATAATAAATAAGGCAGGTAAACATACCTGCCTTATTAGAAAATTAAAAGGGCTACCTAAGTAGCCCTTTTTCACTTATGCCCAACCTAGGTTGTGCAGGTGAATTTCAAAGCCGGGGTGCATATCACCACCAACCACACCATCAACGTAGTGACGGTACAGCGAGCGCCAGTATGGCTGGATAATAACACCCTCGTCCTGCATCAAAGCCTCTATCTTGGCCATGACGACACGACGGGCATCGGCGTCGGCGATCGATACAGCTTGGGCCAACAGAGCATCAAACTCGGCATTCTCAAAACCGGCTTCGTTCCACGCTTCACCAGAACGATAAGCCAAGGCTAATACCTGCACGCCTAATGGACGCTGGTTCCAGTTAGTGGACGAGAATGGGTACTTGGCCCAATCATTCCAGAAAGTAGAACCAGGCAGAATAGTACGCTTCACTTTAATGCCCGCTTCACGTAATTGCGCAGCCACAGCATCAGTGGTATTGCGACGCCAGTCATCATCAATAGAGATCAGTTCGTGTTCATAATCTCCCATGCCAGCCGCGTCCATCAGCGCCTTAGCACCAGCAGGGTCGAACTTTTGAGCAGGCAACTCCGCATACTCTGGGTGAATAGAACAAACGTGGTGGTTTTCTGCCACTTCGCCACGACCAGAATAACCCAGCTCTAGGCAGATAGCATTGTCAGTGGCCATAGCCAAAGCCTGACGCACACGCTTATCAGCATAAGGCTTGATGCCATCTATTTCGGCTTTCTGGTTAGGGCGGATAACAATAGTGTTCGCTGTTACCGCATCAGAGCGGGTCCAACCGATATCATCAAAGATATCCACAAACTCACCTGTCATCTCGTAAGTCATGTCAAATTCTTCGGCTTCGGCACCCGCCAAAACAGACGCCATGTCAGTACCATAGTCTAGCAATTCGATACGATCCAAGTAAGCACCTTCGCCCCACCAATCATGAGCTTCGTTTTTAACTAACACAGCCTTAACACCCACTTCCAAGGATTCTGGCAAGTAAGGGCCAGTGCCAACAGGGTTAGTCAGCATGGTATCGGCTGTATGAGAAGCATGAGTGATCGCCGCTGGATAGTCAGCCATACCTGGGATCAAGGAGATGTCGGGTTCCAACAGGTTTAAGCGCACAGTGTATTCGCCTACAACCTCAATAGCACCCTCACGAGCTTTACCCGTATCAGCATCTATCAAGGCGGCCATACGACCAGCCATGGAGTTACCTTCTACCGACTTATCACACCAACCAGTAATGTTACGAGCCACGTCTTCGGCGTTGAACTCGTCACCATTGTTCCACTTCACGCCCTTACGAACTTTTAAGATGTACTCGGTGGCGCCCTTGTTCACGCCCCAATTTTCAACCAAACGACCTTCGAAGGAGCCGTCGCGGTTATATTGAACCAGATACTCTAGCCAACCACGAGAAAAGTTGGCAATTTGTGACCAATCATAGGCCCTAGGATCTTTCAACGCTCGCACTTCCTGAGCAATACGCATAGTGCCACCTTGACTCGGTGCTGCTGAAGCAACCGGCGCCACTAAACCAGCCATCGTATAGATAGCGGCAGTAGAAGCACCCAAGGCAGAAGCGCGCGTAAAAAATTCACGACGCGACAGTTTACCTTCCAAAAATTCACTTTTATACATTTCCACTACAGGATGAAGTGGCTGATCACGCTCAATTAATTTAGACATTTATCATTCCCCGTACGGTAATTATTATAGAAATTATCACGACCGCGGTGCGGCCCATTTTTTTGTTATTATTCATGTTTGCGTTATACACAGCATTAAGAGCTAAGAAACATCATCGTCATAGCTGAGGTCGTACTAATAAATCTCTTTAAGAGTTCCATCAAAACCCCAAACTAACGCTCATTGTCACACAGACACTTTAGTCCGTGTTTAACAAAAACGACATTTTAGGTAACAAAATCCGTCTATTATTCGCAAATCTCCAATAGGCAGAACGCAGCTATGATTAACCCCCTAAACTAGAAATTTACCTATACTGGGCCACTTTGGCAAATTATAATTTCTAATGTTTTAGAACAATTATTCTAATCCGATATGCAACACAATAAATAAACATACGACACCTGTGCCATGGTACCAGTGATAGAACTGCAGGCTTGCCACTGGGTAGTATTATTAATCAATAATGGTATTTGGCCCCGCTATCTTGGCGTAGCAAGATAGACTGCGATCTTGGTTGCACCAATAGACTTGAAAAACTAACCCCCTGTCACGTATCCTTGTTATCCACTAACATTAACCTGGCTGGTAGTTATGAGCATGGCCTTTGTGGGCGCTGAAATCCTAATACTCGGTTATCTTGCACATCTAGATTACTGGAACCTACGCATTCCAAACCGAGGTATTTTTTCCTTGCTTGCACTTTGGGTTGCCCAACTATACTGGGTACCCAACCCATTATGGTATCAAGACCTAATAGCTGCCACAGTGCTCTTTATGGTAGGGCTGGCATTTTGGCGCTGGCGAAAAATCAATGCTAGCGAAGTGAAATTACTACTGGTAGCTGGACTTATACTCGGTGTAATAGGCACCATCATTTTTGCCAGTAGCCTACCCATTATTCTCACTCTACAACGACTATTTCGGCTCACTTGGAAGCGCCACGCATCAGGCCACCACCCCTTTTGGCGACGCTTGCGCATACTGGTTAGTAAAGGCCGCGTTCCGGCTGGGCCCGCTATAGCTCTGGCAGCCATCATTGGGCTTATTGGCTCGCAACTTATCCTCATAACAGCCCTTTAACACCCCTCATCCGCCCTTGCGACCAAGTTTGGTGCACAGGCAGCAAATCAGCAATATTTGTGCACCAAAATACCCCGCCCTTTCTGCCAAACTCTCTATGATTATCTAACAAAACTGCCAACCTATTGTTTTAATTGATTTTATAGAGTTGGCACAGTTACTGCTAATAGATACCTTGTTCATGTAAGACATTGCCTAAATAATAAGGCACAACAACAAACATTAGCAGGAGCCGATATGCAATTGATTACCGCCATTATCAAACCTTTTAAGCTGGATGACGTGCGTCAGGCATTAGCCGACCTGGGAATCCAAGGACTAACGGTATCCGAAGTGAAAGGCTTCGGTCGCCAAATGGGACACACGGAACTTTATCGAGGTGCGGAGTACGCTATCGATTTTGTGCCCAAAACCCGCCTAGACCTAGCCGTTGAAGACAGCCAGGTAGATCAGGTACTTGAGACCATTCAAAAATCTGCCATTACTGGCAAGGTAGGCGATGGCAAAATTTTTGTAACCCCTCTTCTCAACGCTGTTCGCATTCGCACCGGCGAATCCGGCGACGTAGCCCTTTAATACACAGGACAGATATCATGGAAAACCAAATTTTTGAATTACAGTATGCGCTGGATACCTTTTACTTCCTGGTATGTGGCGCTCTGGTTATGTGGATGGCGGCTGGTTTCAGTATGCTGGAAGCGGGCCTAGTACGCAGCAAAAACACCACTGAAATACTAACCAAGAACGTTGCCCTGTTTGCAATCGCCTGTACTATGTACTTAATCTGCGGCTATGAAATCATGTATGGTGGCGGCATATTCCTAGACGGCATTATTGGTGACGGTGTTACCGGTGCTGAAGAGCCTGCTACTTACGCACCTTCAGCTGACTTCTACTTCCAGGTAGTGTTTGTTGCTACAGCCATGTCCATCGTGTCGGGTGCCGTTGCCGAACGTATGAAGCTATGGGCATTCCTAGCTTTCTGTGTGGTAATGACCGGCGTAATCTATCCGTTAGAAGGTGCTTGGACTTGGAATGGCGATGATGTATTTGGCCTATACAACCTTGGTGACCTTGGTTTCAGTGACTTTGCCGGTTCTGGTATTGTGCACATGGCCGGTGCTGCGGCGGCTCTGGCAGGCGTCATTCTGCTTGGCGCTCGTGAAGGCAAATACGGTCCTGAAGGTCAAGTACGAGCCATACCTGGCGCCAATTTGCCGCTAGCTACTTTAGGTACCTTCATCCTGTGGATGGGCTGGTTTGGTTTTAACGGTGGTTCAGTACTGGCCACTGCGTCTGTTGAAAGTGCCAATGCCGTTGCCGTGGTATTCATGAATACCAATGCCGCCGCTGCCGGTGGCTTGATCGCCGCGCTTATTGCTGCGCGGGTAATGTTCGGCAAGGCTGACCTGACCATGGCTCTGAACGGCGCCCTAGCTGGTCTGGTTGCCATTACAGCTGAACCTTCTACGCCTACCCCACTACAAGCAACCCTGTTTGGTGCCTTAGGTGGTGTATTGGTTGTCTTCTCCATTATTGCCCTAGATAAGCTACGCTTGGATGACCCAGTAGGTGCTATTTCTGTACACGGTGTAGTAGGTTTACTAGGTCTTCTGTTAGTACCATTCACCAATGACGGTGTTAGCTTTACTGGCCAATTGGCTGGTGCCGCCACCATCTTTGTTTGGGTATTTGGTGCTAGCTTGATCACTTGGAGCATCATCAAAGCCGTGATCGGCTTACGAGTATCTAAGGAAGAAGAGTACGAAGGTGTTGATATTGCCGAATGCGGCATGGAAGCCTATCCAGAATTCACTAAAGGTCAGTAGACTCTTTAGCTGTCACAAAAAAGGGCGTATCTGGTGATACGCCCTTTTTTTATGTCGCTACTTTCTGGTAGCTAATTTATGACCCTTTTTGGGGACGCATATCTTCAATGCTGACACCAGCGACCTCTACCGGATTTTTCATAGCATCGCGACGGAAGGGCTCGCCCAATTCCTGATTGATTAGAATTTCGATCAAGGTGGTCTTACCACTAGCCTGATCTTCCAAAGCTTGACTTAGGGCCGCGCTGACTTCATCCATGGTACGGGCCTGAACGCCTTGCAAACCACAAGCTTGAGCTATGCCCGCATAAGACACGTTCTCATCCAATTCAGTACCCACAAAGTTGTCTTCAAACCATAAGGTAGAATTACGCTTCTCCGCGCCCCATTGATAGTTACGCAGTACAATTTGCGTAATGGCAGGCCATTCTTCACGACCAATCGCTGTCAATTCTGTAACGGCAATACCAAACGCACCATCGCCAGAGAAACCTACCACTGGCGTATCTGGGCAACCAATCTTCGCACCAACAACCGCAGGCAAACCGTAGCCACAAGGCCCAAATAGGCCTGGAGCCAAGTACTTACGCCCTTTTTCAAAGGTTGGGTAAGCATTACCGATCGCGCAGTTATTACCAATATCAGAAGAAATAATAGCCTCTTTAGGCAACACCGCTTCAATAGCACGCCAGGCCATACGAGGACTTAACCATTCCGGCTTATCAGCACGGGCACGCTGGTTCCAAGTCGTGCCCGGATCATCGTCTTCATGGGTCATCGCGGCTAATTCTGCAACCCAGTTCGATTTCGTTTGCGCAATGTGTGCTTTACGGGCTTCGCGACCAGCGTCTCCCGCTGTAGCCGACAACTGCGCCATAATGCCATTAGCCACTTTGGCGGCATCGCCAACGATGCCAACAGACACGGCCTTAGTCAAACCAATACGCTCAGGCTTCAGGTCAACCTGAATGATTTTAGCGCCTTTAGGCCAGTAGTCTATGCCGTAACCAGGCAAGGTGGAAAATGGATTCAAACGGGTGCCCAGTGCCAGAACGACATCGGCCTCACGAATCAACTCCATACCCGCCTTAGAACCGTTGTAACCTAATGGGCCAGCAAACAGAGGGTGTGAGCCGGGGAAAGCATCATTATGCTGATAACCACAACAAACAGGCGCATCCAAACGCTCTGCCAAAGCCATAGAAGACGCGATACCACCAGCAGACAGCACCACACCAGCACCATTCAAAATTACCGGTGCTTTAGCATTAGATAACAACTCAGCTGCGGCCGATATGGCAGACTCACCACCTGATGGCAACTCAAAGTCGATCATAGTAGGCAGTTCTATATCGACGATTTGGGTGAACATATCACGTGGCACGTTGATTTGTGCGGGTGCTGATGCGCGGTGGGCATTAGCAATAACACGATCTAGCACTTCAGCAATACGAGAAGGGTCACGCACTTCTTCCTGATAACAAACCATATCCTGGAAAAGCGCCATCTGCTCAACTTCCTGAAAACCGCCTTGACCGATTGTTTTGTTAGCCGCTTGAGGCGTCACCAGTAACAATGGTGTGTGGTTCCAATACGCAGTTTTTACGGCAGTAACAAAGTTAGTGATACCTGGACCATTTTGGGCAATCATCATGCTCATTTTGCCAGTAGCACGCGTATAGCCATCAGCCATCATGCCGCCAGAACCTTCATGAGCACAATCCCAGAAAGAAATACCAGCGCGACCAAAGAGATCAGAAATGGGCATCATAGCAGAGCCGATAATACCGAATGCGTGTTCGATACCATGCATCTGCAAAGTTTTTATAAAAGCTTCTTCAGTGGTCATTTTCATAACTGGCACACCTAAATTAATTGTTAGTAATAGGATCCACCTTGAGATTCAAGGCGGATTTGTTTAAATCTTGGAGCTAGTCTATACAAAGGCTTAGGATAGCCATAGAGCCACATTTAAAGTTAAATTGGGCCAGTGTGGGCCTTAGTAATGAACAAAAAAATGGCGCTGCAAGCAGCGCCTAAAAGTTGAAGTCAAACAGCACTATATGTAGCTACTGCCCATATAGATATTCCGGTACCCACAAAGCGATTTGTAGGGCATTCACTACTTATAGCAATCCCATGAGCCAGTGATTACCAATAGTTAGGTAACCACAATGCAATTTGCGGGATGAATATGATTAACAGTAAACCGATTAGCTGGATTACCATGAACTGCATCATGCCTAAGTAAATGTCCTTTAAGTCCCATTCTGGCACCACCCCTTTGAGGAAATAGGCCGACAAAGCCACGGGCGGACTAAGCCATGCGGTTTGGAGATTTACCGCCACAAGTATGGCAAACCAAATTAACAAGTCTGCTGAATTTAAGCCAAAGTCTAGAGTTTCTACCACAGGCAATAGAATCGGCACAATAATCAATACAATGGGCACCCACTCTAGTGGCCATCCCAATACGAAAATTAATGTCAAGATGAAAAACAACATGGCCCAAGATGACATGTCAAAGGACAAGAGTAATTCAGTCAACATCTGGGGTGTGCCAAGGTTTGAGAATACCGCACCAAAGAAGTTGGATGCAGCCACCAAAAACATAATTAGAACCGTAATTTCTAGGGTCTTAATTAATGCTTCATAAGTACCCGCAACACTATATTTCCGGTAACCAATAGATAGAATTAACGAACCAAAAGCACCACACGCTGCTGCTTCTGCTGGCGTTGCAAGCCCTGCCACAATAGAACCTAAGGAGAAGGCAATGAGCACCGTGGGCGGCACCAGACCCATAAAGAACTCATACCACAGGTCAGAAAAATAGAAGCCCTTGGGTTTAACTTCCCGCGTCCATTTAAACGCCCTGAACATTAGGACCACCCATAATAACGGAATCACTAGTCCTGCAAGTGGGAAGAATGCCAAGCTACCTTTGGTTGCCAAAACACATAAGAATATAAACATGCCCAAGCCGGACATCACCAATATTACTTCTAGGCCGTAATAAGGGGATGTTTCGGGCTGATCTTCTTCAGGTAAAATAGGCCCAAGGTCAGGGTTAATCATGCAACGGCCAATAGTGTATATCATATACAAACTAGCCAATAACACCCCAGGCAGCACTGCTGCACGGAATAAGTCTGTCACAGGCACTTCCAGAACAGGCCCCATAACAATCAACATAATGGAAGGCGGTATTAATATGCCTAAGGTTCCACCCGCCGTAATAGCACCTGCCGATAGTCGTACATCATATTTAGAGCGATTCATGGTTTTAGCCGCCATAATGCCCAAAATAGTGACTGACGCGCCAACAATACCCGTAGCGGCTGCAAAAATCATTGAGACAAACAACACGGCAATAAACAAGGCACCCCGAGTGCGAGACATCATCATTTGAACAGCGTTAAACAGGCGTTCCATGAGCCCTGCTTGTTCCATCATAATGCCCATAAAAATAAACAAAGGCACGGCTACAAGCTGGTCATTCAACATCGTGGAATTGACTTGAAGGGTCAGCAGGAAGAAGGCTAACTTACTGCTGCCTGCGATCGAAGCAAACACAAAGCCAAGAAATATCAATGTAAAGGAAATAGGAAACCCGATGAAAATAGAAAACAACATGGCCGCTAACATGAGCATACCAATCATCGGTTTTGAAATATTAACGTCACCTAGTAGACTTGATAACCAATCCCCTAAAGGCAACACATCTGGATAGAACACAGATACAAAAACACACGCCAGACCGATTAAATAGAAAGGGAAAATTTTCAAAAATTTTGCTTCTCTTTCTTTACCCATCTGGTGAAAAGCACGGAATAGTTCAGGGAAGCCCTGTAAAAACAGTAATCCAGCACCAATGGGCATAAAAATACGGGCAGGCCATAAGTATGGTGCCCATGTGGAATCAGCACTCGCGTCTTCCCAGATACCCCATTCTTCACCCCAACCATTAAAGCCTAAAGAATCACCAGCAAATCCCAGTGCACTCCAAAAGAACAGAATCATAGCGGGAAAATAGAACAGTAGGTATAAGGTAGCGTCAACCGTAGCTTGGGTTCTCTCATGCCAATTACGATAGATGAAATCTGCCCGAATATGCACACCGCGCATTAAGGCATAGCCTGATGCGGCCATAAATATCACCCCTCCAAGCATGCGACTGACGTCATAGACCCAAACGGTGGGTCCCAAGTTTACCGCACGAGCCAAGTCGCCCAAATCATAAGAAACCAGTAAAGCAAACATGCCTCGGGAAAATACTTCGATCACCATCACAGCCACTAGAGGGATAATGGCCAAGCATATGATGCGCCCCATCCATAGATTTAGCACATCAATAAAAGCGGTTATAGGACGCTGCCATGGCGTCATGTCCTCTGGTGTTTCACCAGGTTTTTCGGCGCGCCGCTCTGCGATTAATTCATCGGTAATGTCAAGCTCGCCGATGTCTGTTGCCTGTGTCGCCATGGTGGTCTCCTCTTATTATTACGCCTTTTCTTCAGTTTAACTGATTTAAAGGCACTGTAAGTCTTCGTTACAAATTTAAAAATCTATCATAGGTTGCTGTATCAAAAGTGCCAGAAAACTACGATAAATCTCTATTGACCTTATCGGTTGACAAGTTTAATAATCCCGCTACGAAAAATCGACCTAGCACTGGGTACTAGGTCGATATCAAGTCAATACAAGTTTTTACTTGATGCTATCAGCGAAGGCCTTGCCTAAACTAGCATTAGATGCCTGTGCACCAGCCCAGAAAGGCACTGCAATTGCAGCAAAATCTTTCTGTGACTGCCAGACTTCGGCAAAGAATGCATTGTCTTCAGAAGCTTTTTGAAGCAACTCATTGGCTGCATTCATATACTCAGGGAAGTAATCTGCTGGCGTATCATGCAGTTGCACACCATGATTCTCGGTTAAGTCCTTCAAAGCTTTACCGTTCTCATAGATACGGTAAGAGATGGATTTTGACAAAGATGCATTGGCAGCGACTTCTATGGCTTTCTTCTGCATAGTAGATAGCGAGTTATAAACATCACGATTCAAGTACATATCAGCATTTACAACCACCTGGTGAAGACCCTGTAGGTAGTAGTGCTTCAATACTTTTTGGAAACCAAACACGCTATCAGGCCTTGGACAACACCATTCAGCGGCGTCAATTGTGCCTTTTTCAAGAGCAGGTAGAATATCACCACCACCCATAGCAACAGAGGCTACGCCAATGTCTTTGTAGGCTTGGCCTACCATGCCTGGAGGAGCACGGAAACGGAGCTTACGGAAGTCATCCATAGAGTTGATAGGCTCAGGGAACCATCCCAACGCTTCTGGACCAACAGGCTGCAACATAAAGGCTTTCACGTTAACGCCCATTTCGTCCCAAAGACGATCATAAAGCTCTTTACCACCACCGTATTGGAACCAAGAAAGGAAGGCGATGTTATCAAGACCTACACCGGCACCTGCGATAGGAGCACCAAATAGGTTGGCAGCTGGATGTTTGCCACCCCAATAATGGGTCCAAGCAAAACCACCATCTAGCAAACCAGCATCAATCGCATCGATAATGTCCGTGTTACCAACAACTGAACCGCCTGGCAATATTTCAATATTGACAGTACCATCAGTTAATTCATGCACATCCTTTGCAAATGCCTTTAGCATGTGTACTTCATCTGACTTAGTACTAAGTACTGATTGAACACGAATGTTCACGTCTTTAGCCATTGCTACGGTTGAGCTCATCACTAGAGCACCGATGGCAGTTGCTAATTTTACTTTTTTAAACACGGACATTATTTGTCCTCCATTTTTATTTTCGGCCCTCTTTAAATGCTGTTAAGCATTGCCGCGTGGAAGGCTTCACTCGGCGCCCAAAAATCAGGCAATACAAAAATCTTATGTGACCAAAACAAATCCAGCGTAAGCCAGCAAATCTATACTACCGTCATAGACCATCATGATTGTCAGGTAGACCAAGAACAGCAAACCAATGTATGAAATACTGGGGAAGCGCAATAAAAAACGCATAATCAAGGTAGCAAAGAATGCCATCAAGACGATCGCTAGCACTAAACCAATGATCAATAATTGCGTGTCGTCACGGGCAATGGCCGCTACCGCTACCACATTGTCCAAAGACATGGAAATATCAGCCATGGCAATCGTGATTAAAGCACTGGCTATACCGACCTTTGGAGGGTTGGCCTCATCAATAGTCGTAGCCATGGGTTCGGGTGCTGAAAATTCTTGAATTTCGCCCCAAAACCGCCAGCAGACCCATGCCAACAGAATGCCACCTAACAATAAAATTCCCGGTATATCAATAATATAAGTAGCACCAGCTGCAAATATAATACGAAAAAAGGCCGCCAAACCCAAACCTATGGCGATAACTCGCTTACGTTGATGAGGCTCTAATCCCGCCGCCGCCATTCCGACGACTAAGGCGTTATCTCCCGATAGTATTAAATCGGCAAAAATAATTTGGCTAATCTCCAACCAACCTGATTCCATTATTGCGCATCCTCTAAGATCATAGCCGCAGCTTTTTCACCAATCATGATAGCTGGTGCATTGGTGTTGCCAGAGACAATGGTTGGCATAATTGACGCATCGGCTACCCGCACGCCATCAATACCGTGCACCCGCAACCTAGGATCAACAACCGCCTCTTCATCTATACCCATCTTGCACGTGCCTGTGGGATGATAAATGGTGGTGGAATTGTCACGAGCCCAGTTCAAAATTGCAGCATCATCATCTTCAGCCACCTGCTTACCAGGCTTAAATTCGTCAACAATCATGGATCGCAATGGTTCTTGTTGGCATATCTGGCGTGCTAGTTTAATGCCCGCCACAAGAGTTTTCTGGTCCAACTCCGTAGCCAAATAATTAGGGTGTAGCTGTGGATAATCCATAAAACGATCAGATACCAAACTAATATGCCCCGTGCTTTGTGGGCGCAACTGCAATACGGAAGCCGTAAAGGCATCGAACTTATGGGGCCCTTCAGCTGGAGAGTCTGCACTCCATGGCTGAATGTGAAACTGAATATCGGGGCGCTCCGGACTATATTCGGTTGATAAAAACCCAGTGCCCAGACTGGCCGCCATGGTCATTGGGCCCGTGCGCTTGAGCAAGTACTCTAGGCCAATAAGAGCTTGTTTAAAGAGGCTATTAATCTCGGTATTAATGGTGCTTGTTTTGCACTTATACACAGGGCGAGCTTGTAAATGATCTTGCATATTACGGCCCACACCAACCAGCTCGTGCACCGTATCAATATTATGAGGTTGCAACTCGTGGTGCGGACCAATACCCGATAGCATCAATAATTGTGGTGAACCGATGGCACCAGAACTCAACACCACTTCACGTTTTGCCTGAATGGGTCCATGTTGGGTTATGACACCAGTAACACGTTTGTTTTGGAGGAGCAGCTTTTCAACCCGCGAACGCGTCAAAATAGTGAGGTTGGCGCGCTTGCGAGCAGGTTTCAAATAGGCCACCGCACTGCTACAACGACGCCCATTACGTGCCGTCAATTGAAATAGGCCAACCCCCTCTTGGGTGCTACCGTTATAGTCATCATTACGAGCATAACCCAAATTTTCTGCGGCCTCGATCCAGGCATCAACAATGGGACGACTCAAGCGCGTTTCCGATACACTAAGCGGACCGCCTTTGCCACGCAATGAGCTAGCCTTGCCACTCCAGTCTTCACTGTTAACAAAATGAGGTAGCACCTGCTGCCAATCCCAACCTTCATTACCAAGGTTAGCCCAGTCATCATAGTCTTGCTGCTGGCCACGCACATACAACAAACCATTAATGGAACTACTGCCACCTAGCCCCCTGCCTCTAGGCCAAGGCAAGGAACGCCCATTTAGGCCAGCACAGGGTTGGGTTTGATAGCCCCAGTCTGTTAATGGATTGCCCATAGTTTTGAAATAACCTACGGGCACATGAATCCATGGGTACCAATCTGTGGGGCCCGCTTCTAACAACGCCACTTGATAACGCCCACATTCAGACAAACGGTTGGCTAACGCACAACCTGCAGAACCGGCTCCGACAACAATGTAATCATACTGTTTTGGCATGGATAATCTTATTATTAGTTATTTATATCAAATAATGAGACTTTTATACTCATTTTTTGCTAATATGCACATAGAAAACCATATTCGACTTAAGTTTTCAAGAATTTTTTAATTAAAAAGAGTATTCTCGTCGAGAATCAATCAACAGATCTGTTTAACAAGGAGCCAGGGTATACATGACAGAGTCATCACGCATCGCTACCAATATGCGCTTGTTTTACATTTTAGATGTCATTGGCAAACATCAACGTCCTCTGACACCTTCCGAAATCAATGCCGAATTGGGCTGGCCAAAGCAAACCGTGCATCGCCTATGCAAATCCATGGTGGATGAGGGTTTTTTGGTTTATGACGCGACAGGAAAACGGCTAATGCCTAGTGATGGCCTCCGCAGCATTGCTAACGGTTTGATAGCTAGCGACTGGAGCAGCACGGCCATTCACCAGGTGTTGGAAAAGCTCAGTGATAAAGTACAAGAAACAGTTAACTACGTGGTACCAGAACAACCAGGCATGATATACAAGGATCGAGTCCAGACCAATTGGGCCTTTCAGGTGCATCTACCTGTGGGCTCCCACGTGCCTTTTCATTGTACCGCGAGTGGCAAAACCTATCTGGCGAGCTTACCAACCAAGGCTCGCAGCATCATGATTGACGCCCTAGACATGAAACCGTTAACTAAAAACACCCTAAGAAGCAAAGAAGCGCTATTAAAGGAAATAGCCATCATTAAAAAGCGCGGCTACGCCCTAGACAACGAGGAGTTTTTTGAAGGCATGGTGGCGATGGCTGTGCCTATATACGACCCACGGGGTCGGTATCACGCCGCCCTGGCTTTCCATGGCCCCACCCTACGCTTAGATGTAAACAAACTTACCGTCCACTACGACAGCGTTAGAGAAGCCGCCAACCGGCTCAGTAACATTATTTTTCAAACTGAAAACTAGGCATCGAAGACACTTGCTGGCAATGAAGTTGCGACATTAGTTGCTGTATCTCGGCCGCTAACAGCTCGGCACATTTATCACTACCTTTCTGTGCCCCGGCAGCCACACCATACAAAAATGCCCGACCTGCAAATACAGCCTGCGCTCCTTGTGACAAATAACGCCCAATATCAACACCCGATTCAACACCGCTGTCTACCATTACCGTCACATCGGCCGCCACTGCTTGCACCACATCAGTCAGCAGTTCAGCGGGGGCCGGAGCCGCATCCAGCTGGCGACCGCCATGATTAGACACTATAATGCCATCCGCCCCGAGCTCTCGTATTACCTGTGCATCAGCCACGCTTAACACCCCTTTAACAATCAAGTTGCCATGCCAGTGCTCCCGCACCCATTGCAACTGAGCAAGATCCACCACATCACGCAAATTCATACGGATAAACTCAGCCGCATCCTTCATGTCCTTCACCTTGTCATCCATGTAAGGGCTTAAATTAGCAAACTGCGGTAAACCTGCCCGTACAGTCGCCAAGCTCCAATAGGGCCGTAGGCAAGATTGCCATACGCTAGCTGGGGTGATTTTTGGTGGCACGCTCAAGCCACTTTTTAAGGCCTTAATGCGCCGGCTCGGTGTGGGTACATCCACTGTCACAACAAGATTGTTACAACCTACCGCCTTCACCCTCGCCAGCAGGTCCAAGCACATTGCGCGATCGGCAGGAGGATACAGCTGAAACCAAAAGTTATCCCCAGCATGCTGGGCGGCGGCCTCTATACTGACTGTCGCCACCGTGCTCAGCACAAAGGGTAAATTGGCCCGTTTCGCCGTTTTAGCATGCATGATAGACGCATCAGGCCAAATTAGCCCACTGAGCCCTATGGGCGCAATACCAAAGGGCTGTGCATAGGTCTTGCCAAATAAGCAAGTGCTAACATCGGGTTTGGCATAACCATGCATGTAATGGGGCGACAACAGCACCTCATCCAATGCCTGACGATTACGCTGAACAGCCAGATTGGCATTACAGCCTTCTTCAATGTAATCAAAAGCAAAGCTGGGAATGCGTTTGCGCGCCAGCTGTTTTAAGTCGGCAATACAGTAAGCTCGGTCAACAGCTGGCATTTGGGTATCTCCTAGTCTGCAATAGCCGCCATAAAGCGCTGCTTAATGCTCAGCGCTGTGAGAGGGATTTCACCACCTACTTTATCATTACCAGCGTTAATGAAGTAATGCACAAATTGCTTTTTATCACGCAGGGCTTGCTGCATCTGCTCGGCATTGTCGGTCATCACTCGTGAACTAATACCAATGGCTTGGGCAATACCTGAAAGGTTAAAGCCTTTCGAACTAAGCGTGGGTTGATTGCCGGTAGAACCCCAACTGCCATTATCTAAACAAATAAGCGTTAGGTTATCTGGCTTTAGCGCCGCCAAATCAAACATCTGGTTCGGATTAAAGAACATAGAACCATCACCATCCACAATATAAACATGGCGTTCTGGTACAGCCATGGCCAAACCAATGCCAACATTCACAGCCGCACCTAAAGCGCCCAGCATATAGAAATTGGTATCACGATCGTCTGTGTTATAGACCTCTTTAGACGGAAAACCAATTTGCGACAAAACAATATCACCGGCGGCAACAGTGGGCATGATCTGACCAATGGCACCGTGGCGTGTCACACTTGGCGCACCAGAATATGCGGGCACATCCACATTAACCGGTTGCAAAGCAGGGCTGCCGAAGTCATGATAATCTGCTGAGTTTTGTTCCCACAGCTCTGGCGACATCAAAAACACTTTCACTTTGTTTTGCGCAAAACAAGCCGCCACTTCTGCATCAATATTATCTAGATCCTCAGCTTTAGCCAGAATCTTGTATTCCACATCGATAGCATTAAGCAGGTCTTCAACCTTACCACCAAAAATAATCTGCGCTTCGATCGGTTCTTGGAAGTAACCACGCCAAGAGACAAAAATAGGCAAACCAACCTGGTACAGCTTCTGCAGCGTATATAATTCTGTAACCAGATTACCTAAGCCCGTATTTTGAATCATCATCGCTGAGCGTTTGTGCCCCAAACTGCGACCAAAACACAAACCCAATCCGGCAGACTCTTTGGTAATATCCCAAACTGTCATATCAGCCGGTTTGTGGTACATCAAAGCGTTCATCTTGTTACAGGGCAAATAGGTAACAACATCCACCTCATTGGCCGCCAAAGATCCCCAAATACGCTCACTATTATTCATATTCACTTCCTATATCAACCGCACTCTACAGTGGGTTCTAATACAATTTTCGCTGCTGCCACCTTGCCATTATGTAAATCAGCAAAAGCCTCAGCCCCCTCACTCAAAGCGCGCGTTTCCACCCACGCCAAATCTCCTAAACGCCCTTGTGCCAGCATGTCCAGAGAGGCCTTCATGTCAGCATGGGTATAGCAGTAATTACCCAAAAAGGTCACTTCCTGTAAGGTCAAACGGCGAGTATCTAAACCTTCGTTGCTATCCTGCAAACCGACATGAGATAAAATACCTCCTGCCACCACCTGCGCTGATGCCATGCGACGCGTTGCACCGCTGCCTACGCAGTCAATCACAACGTCATACTCCGTGCTATTGGGCACAGCCTCGCTGAGTGGATCAAACACCTGGGCAACAGGAACACCTGAAATCTTCTGTGCAGAAACGGTTCCACAACGTAAGGCATTGGTTTCTGCCAAGGCCACCTTGTGACAACCCTTGGCATGCAATATCAAAGCTGCCAGCAAACCAATGGCTCCACCCCCAATAACCAGCACTCGCAATTCAGAGACCGGCCGATAGCTACAGCGTTCAATTTGCACCACCGCATGCAAAGCGGTGGCGGTTGGTTCCGTCAAGCTTGCAACCCAGGGCTCTATAGGTCGATCTGGGAACAGTAGGTTAGAACGCTTAATAACGACATACTCAGCGTACGCACCAGCCAGATACATACCAATCAATTCCCTTTCAGCACATAAATTGGCCCGCCCACCCAAACAGTGACCACAATGACCACAGCTCATTAAAGGGTTTACCACGGCTAGCTGACCATCTAACTCACCACCTTCAACATAGCCGGCCACTTCATGGCCTAAAATTAATGGTGGTACTCGACGCTCATCAAGGCCATGATAAGCATGCATGTCTGAGCCACAAATGGCTGTAGAAGCAACCCTTAACAGCACCTCATCAGCCGCCGCGTGGGGTTTTGGCTCATCCCTGAACTGCATCTCCTGTGTATTTGTATAGACTAGCGCTTTCATAACTTCATCCTAACTGTGCTGTTAATTTATTTAGCAGTAAAACCACCATCAACATGAATCACCTGTCCTGTAATATAAGCAGACGCTGGACTGGCCAAGAACACACTAATACCATCCAAGTCCTCTAACTCACCATTGCGCCCAATCGCTGTTTGTTTCGCCAAGCCTTGCAACAGCTGTGGCTGCGAAAAAACCGCTTGCGTCAATGCGGTAGCAAAAAAACCTGGCGCAATAGCATTGCAGGTAACACCACTAGCCGACCAAGCCTCAGCCATAGCACGAGTAAGTTGAGCCACCGCCCCCTTGGATGCGCCATAGGCAATGCCATTAGAAAAAGCTCTGCTGGACTGCAAGGAAGCAACATTAATCACCCGCCCCCAACCACGCGCCTGCATGGCAGGCACCAGCTTTTGTGCCAACAAAAAAGGTACTTTTACATTTAAATCCTGAGTTTGATCCCAGCTCTGACTGGTCACTTGATGTGCCGGCTCGCGTAAATTGATACCGGCTGTATTACACAAAATATCAACTGTACCAAAACAATTCACTGCCTCTTCCACCAGCGCATCAAGACCCGTAGTTTGCAATTCATGCAGTAAATCAGCCACCACGTAAGTCGCATCAATTTCAGACTCTGCCAGCTCTTGCTGCAACGCTTGCAAACTCGCTTGCCCTCGTGCCACCATCACCAACTTGGCACCTGCAGCTCCTAAAGCACGAGCTTGCTGGGCCCCAATACCGGATGATGCCCCAGTAATTAAGGCCACCTTGCCTTGCAGACTAAATGCCTGTAACGCCTTAGCGAGCAAGATCAAATTCCTCTTTGGGGAAGTACTTCTTTAAACGATCATCACCCGCTCTAGCATGGCCTTCCATGCCTTCTAAGCGGGAGATACGCGCCGCAGCCGCGCCGACTTCTCTATTGGCTTCTCTGGTCATGCGCTGGGTGGTAACAGTCTTGGTAAACTTACCCACAGATAAACCACCCGTATAACGTGCAGCACCCTTGGTAGGTAAAATGTGATTGGTGCCTGAGCACTTATCGCCGTAGGTTACAGTGGTTTCTTCACCCACAAATAGCGAGCCATAATTGGACAGACTCTGCACCCACCAATCCAAATCTTCACACTGCACCTCTAGGTGCTCGGCCGCATACTTGTCACTCACCTGTACCGCTTCTTCACGTGTATCACAAACTATCACTTCGGCATAATCCGCCCAGGCACTTCGAGCAGCAGAACGGGATGGTTCAGGCATATCTTCAATCAAACTAGGCACCAGCTCTATCACTTTGTTGGCGAGCTTTTCATCAAGACTAATCAACCACATAGGAGAATCTGGCCCGTGCTCACCTTGACCAACAAGATCACCGGCAACAATGCAAGGGTCGGCACTAGCGTCAGCCAGCACGGCGATTTCTGTTGGCCCAGCAAACATATCAATGCCCACACGACCAAACAACATACGCTTGGCTTCGGCTACAAATCGATTGCCAGGTCCCGCCAAGACATCAGCCGGGCGGCCTGTATACAAGCCAAACGCCATAGCGGCAATACCTTGCACTCCACCAAGGGCCAATATTGTATCTGCACCAGAATAATTGGCCGTATATAAAATAGCATCATTGACACCGGTATCAGGTTTCGGCGGTGAGCAGGCAATCACCGTTTCTACGCCTGCTGCCTTAGCGGTAGCAACCGACATAATAGCCGAAGCCACATGAGCATAACGACCGCCAGGGATATAGCACCCCGCCGTTTGCACTGGAATTTGTTTCTGCCCGGCCCACAGCCCTGGCGATAACTCCATTTCAAATTCTTGTAACGATTCCCGTTGTGCCTGAGCAAACCGAGAGACACGATCATAAGAAAACTTGATATCATCTTTAACGCGCTGTGATAACCGCTGGCCAGCCTGTTCTATTTCTTCAGCGCTAACAACAATATTGCCATAATAACTGTCCAAGTCTTGTACATACTGCTGACAACGCGCCTCACCTCCAGCTTCAATCTGCATCAACATATCCGCAACAATAGCTCGCGTATTGTCTTCGCCTGTAGTAGGGGACTTTGCCGCCTGCTTAATGTACCTAATGGCCATGGTATTCTCCAAATCAAAGCTAAAATGAATGAGACAGCGTATAATTCATATTTTTGTATGCGCTTACATTTACTGTATCAGAAATAATAAGCCAGTTAAAGAAGCTAAACAAGAATTTTTTATAATATTTGTAAGCGCATACATTTTCAATTACAATGATGCTAGTTTCGATTTAAACAGGTCTCACTTTGTCATACATGTTAACTTCAGGCAAACCCGCTACCCAATCCGACGTTGCCAAAGCGGCTGGCGTATCAACCGCTACGGTGTCGCGGGTATTAAACCAACCAGAATCCGTACGTGAAGATGTGCGCACTCGGGTACGCCAAGTGATGAGACAACTCAACTATGTGGCCGATGCCGCCGCACGCACCTTAGCCAGCAAGCGCTCTGGCACAGTGGGTGCAGTTATTCCAACCTTATCAAACGACATCTTCGCCAATGGCATTGAAGCCTTTGAAAACACCTTAAATGAGGCTCGTTTTAGCCTCATGCTAACCACCTCTGGTTATAGTTCACATCAGGAATTGGCTCAAGTGCGCATGCTTATTGAACGCGGCGTCGATGCCATCATGCTGGTTGGGCATAGCCACGACCCGCTGGTCTATGAACTACTCGACCAGCGCCATATTCCCTACGTTGAAACATGGGCATACCGCAATGACCCACAACACCCGTGTGTAGGTTTCGACAATACCAAAGCGGCTCTACAAGCACCACAATACCTGCTCGATTTGGGCCATCAAAAATTTGCTGTTATTAGTGGTATTGAAGCAGATAACGATCGCGTAAAAGACCGCCTGACAAGCATGCAAGAGCTGTTTGCGCAACATAACATAAACCTAACCTATGACAGCATTAAGCAATGCCCTTATGATATCAACGCTGGACGCCAAGCCTGTCGCCAACTGATGGCCCAACAAGCTCCCCCCACAGCCATTGTGTGCACCAATGATGTACTTGCCATAGGTGCCCTTTTAGAATGCCAAGCCAGTGGCATAAAAGTGCCGGAGCAGGTATCAATTACCGGATTTGATGACCTGCCCCTAAGCGCCAATCTAACACCTGCCTTAACCACCATGCATATACCTTTTAAACTAATGGGAGAAAAAGCGGCCCAATTCTTGATTGACCACCTCAATGACAAGCAGCCCATGGCTAATACCGAAGTTGAGGTGAAGTTAGTAGTTCGCCAATCCAGCGCGCCACCACCCTCATAAATATACTTTTATTGCTTAGTAAGCGCTGGTTTTTATTGTTTACGCTGACAATTGCGTTTAGGCTTGGGGTTTTTTGACCCTCAATGTCCCAAGCACTTATGAACAAACTTTCCAAAAATCTGCAGGGCATGCTCTTAATGACCCTTTCCATGGCTTTGTTTACCGTGGCAGACATGAATCTAAAACTGGCTTCACAAACGGTCACGACTGGCCAAATTACCCTCACCTTGGGCATCGGCGGCACACTGTCTTTTTGGCTCTTGCTGCGCCACCAAAAACAACCTTTGTTTAGCCCTGTCATCTTTGAGCCTGCGGTTTTGTTGCGCACTATTGGTGAAATCATAGCCACGGTATTCATTATACTCGCCCTCACCTACTCATCCTTTACCGGCGTCACCGCCATCATTCAGACTTTACCACTACTGCTGACACTGGCTTCTTTTTTATTCTTGGGAGAAAAGGTCGGTGTGCATCGCATGAGTGCCATTGCCGTCGGTTTCATCGGCATGCTGCTCATTGTGCGCCCTGGGGCCGATGGCTTTGATGCCTATTCACTATTTGGCGTTGCCGCGGTACTAGGCATGACCCTGCGTGACCTAGGATCTCGCCTTGCCGCTAGCCATCACTCTTCCGTGCGCTTAGTCGTCTATGGCACTATGGGACAAATACTGGCAGGCCTTGGTTTTATGGTTTTTGAACCTGCGCCCACCTGGCCTAGCTTTGACGCCTGGTTACACCTATTAGGCTTGGTGTTTTTTGCCAGCATTGCCATTGTGGTTATTACCAAAGCCATGCGCACCGGTGAAGTTTCCGCCGTTAGTCCGTTCCGCTATACACGTCTATTTTTTGGCATCCTAGCAGGCGTCCTCATATTTGATGACCAGCTAGACAACTACATGCTTAGCGGCTGTGCCATTATTCTGTTGGCCGGACTTTATGTATGGCAAAGAGAGCACCAAAAAATCACCACCCCTTAATTGTAATAACTGCCTACTATTGACAGTTTCTTTCTATTGATTTACATTGTTAATCATTAACAATGATAACAAAATACGCTATGACTTATAATTTGCACGAGGGCCTTGGCTATAAGCTCACTCTGGCCGCTCAAGTGAATAATCAAATCTTAATTAAGCTGCTCGCCGAACTGAATCTGACTCGGCAAATGTGGTGTATTCTGGTCGCCGTGGGCGAACAACAAATCCACCAACCCTCCGCTATTGCCGACTATATTGGCATTCAAAGAGCCGCTGTATCGCGCACACTCAAAGACATGCACCAAAAACAATTACTTGTGCGCACCAATGCCGCAGACAATGCTAAGCAGACCTTGGTACACCTAACGCCACAGGGACTAGACTTGCTCTCCAGCTCCCTCCCCATGACCGAACAAAGTGCCATTCGTCTGAAGAACAAACTCAGCAAAGCTGAACGTGCTGAGCTGGAACGGTTGCTCAACAAATACCTTTCCGGCCCATTGGAAGCTCCTGCACGCATCTAACAACCCTAATCTAGGATGCATTATGAACAAGTTATTTTCTTACCGGAATCGCCCTCTGCACAAGGGGCCCTATGCACTAGAAAAACTATTAACCACAGAGCAACTGCCTGACTACAGCCAATTGCCACCCATGCAAGGGCTGGAATTTAAACGTGCCCATGACCCTCTATCCATTGTCAATGCAATGGCGTCCTATCAGGCCACCTTAGACACCATTCGCGAGGGCAGTGTTAAACAAGAGGTTGCTACCATACCCAGTGCCCCGCAGGAACGCAGCGACCACCTCAAGGCCTTTGGCTATTTTTGTGATGCCTCGATGATGGGCGTGTGCAAAATCCCATCCCAAGCCTGGTTAGCGACCCCTATCATTAACACTGGCGTTGCTCAGTTAGCCGACACCCTGGCCAATAAGCAGGTGAAGACCTTGGCTTCTGGTATTGATGTTATTTTAGCCATGGTACGCGAGGCGATGCAGGCACCTGCTACAGATTGCACCAACCATACCCATGCCTTAGTGTTCCTATACGAGCACCCTCGTGACACCCATGAACATGAGCCGGGCACTGACTGGATTAATGATGCTCAGAATCACCGTTCCGCATTGCGGGCCGCCGAAAGCGCTTCGGTATTGTCGGCTTATCTTCGCTCCTTGGGTTATGAAGCCAGGGCACACTCAGCATCAGCTAGCAACATCGACTTACCTATCGCTGCTGTTGCGGCCGGCATAGCCTCTATCCAAGAGGGAGCGGCAGTCAACCCTCATGTGGGCCGTCGATACAGCCTAGCAGCGGTGACAACAAACCTCACCATGGCGCCCGATGCCTATTTAAAATCCGGCCAAAAACCACTATGGCAAGACCGCTTGCTACCTAGTCACAGTGCCACCCGCAAACCTGCTGAAGCTTATGCCAAGCGTCACTTTGTGGATGGTGCCCACCCCTTTGAAAGCATCAAAAAAGTAAATCAACCGACCACCTATATTGATACGGCTAACATACCCCGCGTACCAAAACGTGCAGACATGTTTGCGCGCTCCTTATTCGGTGATCTGGGACCCAAAAACCAGGCCGCAGCGAAAAACGGTAACTATGTGCGTAAATCGGCTAGCTCCTTTGCTTTCCGACCTGCCTTAGGCGCAATGGTCTTGTTGCAAGATGGCGATAAAGCCAAACACATCCATGCCAGCACCCATGATGAGGCTCGTAATGCGGCCAATATAAAGGCTACAGCTTACTGGCTTGGCTGCGATGCTGTTGGTTTATCTGCCTGCCCAGACTGGACCTATTACAGCCATAACGCCGCTGGTGAAGCCATCACACCCTATCATGACAATGCTATTTCTATCGTCATTGATCAAGGCCATGAGACCATGGAAGGGGCCAGTGGTGATGACTGGATATCCTGTGCCCAATCTATGCGAGCCTACCTACGATTTTCGTTACTTGGCGGCGTCCTAGCTGAGCAAATTCGTAATCTAGGTTATACCGCCAATGTACACACCGTAATAAGCTCTGACGTTATCCAACCACCTTTGGTATTGCTCTCAGGGTTAGGTGAAGTTAGCCGCATTGGCGAAGTCATTCTAAATCCGTTACTCGGACCGCGTCTGAAAGCAGGCACGGTAACCACAAACATGCCCATGAGCCACGACAAACCCATTGACTTTGGGCTGCAAGAATTTTGTGAAAACTGCAATAAGTGCGCGCGCGAATGCCCATCAGGTGCCATCACCGCTGGCCCCAAAAAAATGTTTAATGGCTATGAAATTTGGAAATCAGACAGCCAAAAGTGCACCACTTACCGCATCACCACAGAAGGTGGCTCTATGTGTGGACGCTGCATGAAAACCTGCCCTTGGAACCTAGAGGGTTTATTTACAGAAATGCCTTTTCGCTGGTTAGCTAGTCACTTACCCGGTGCTGCCAAGTTATGGGCTACTATCGACGACCGCTTGGGCAACGGCCGCATTAATCCCGTGAAAAAATGGTGGTGGGACTTGGAAATGGTGAATGATGGGCCCTACACTATCCCGTTACACCCAGTAAACGAGCGGGAGCTACAAACCAATCTGGATATCAAACCAGAAGACCAAACTATGGCGGTTTATCCAGCCAACTTGTTGCCACCACCCTACCCTTTCCCCTACCCTATGGATCGGGAAGCGGGCATCCAAGCCTATGAGGCAATGCTGGACCCTAAACAGCATCAACTCAGACGGGCACAAGGCCTCCCCCCAGAACATCAATACCTTCGCGGTGAGGTAAAGGATGCTCCCGTGATTCAAGTGGAGCTGATTGAAGCACAAAAACTGTCTGAAAAAACCAGCAAATATCAATTTCGTAGCCTTGACGGTAGCTCTTTACCTAAGGCTACGGCCGGCTCTCATATTGACGTGGTAGTCGCACCGGAGTTTTTTCGCCAGTACTCCCTTTCTTCAGATCCGGGACAAACAGACGTATACGAAATTGCCGTACTCAGGGAAGATCAAGGCCGTGGCGGATCCCTACTTATGCACCGCATATTCACAACCGGTCGCAAACTATTTATTTCTAAACCCATCAACCATTTCCCACTGCATGAAAGTGCCAACATGACCTACTTAATGGGCGGCGGTATCGGCGTCACGGCTATGATTGCCATGGCCCATCGTCTGCATGCTCTAGACAAGGCGTTTGTTTTACATTACTCCTGCACCCATGCTGCCGATGGGGCTTTTGAGGCGGATCTACGGGCCATGCCTTGGGGCGATAAAGTACACCTGCATTACTCTGATCAAGGTAGCCGTGCCGACCTCAACGCTATTTTGCAATGGCAAGACCAGGCTCAGGTATACACCTGTGGTCCTGAACACTTTATGCAAGCTGTATTTGCCGCGGCACAAGCCAATGGTTATGCACAAACACAGTGCCATATGGAATATTTCAGCGTGCCCGAACAACCCGAGTATGAAAACCACGAGTTCACCCTAAAGCTAGTCAAATCCAAACGTGAGTTCATCATACCTGCAGATAAAACCCCTACTGAGGTATTAGTAGAAGCAGGAATCAACATTGAATTGAAGTGTGCGGATGGCATCTGTGGCGTTTGTAAATGTGGCATTGTCAGTGGTGACGTGGAACACCGAGATTTTGTGTTATCCAATAAACAGCGAGAAACCGAAGTCATTCTGTGCCAAAGTCGGGCCGCCCAAGCTGGCGGTGTATTGGAAGTGGATATGTAATTTGAATTTACTTATTCATTGGTGCCGCGCTCGTCTTCAACATGTTGCAATAAAGAATCAGCTTGCTGTTTAGACAAGCCAAAATCTTTGCGCAGTTGCTCCAAAGAGCGTCTCTCGACAGCATCCACGATGCCATCAGCCAAAGCGTGGCGCACCCGATCTTGGAATATTAACTTACGCTTTTCCATTTGGTTATTAAAAGCGTTAGCGATAATGCCCGTCATTAAAGCCACCACCGATACTCCCATGATAGCAGTCAACACCGCTACAAACTTGCCCCCATTAGTGATGGGAGTGACATCACCAAAGCCAACTGTGGTCAAGGTAATGAGGGCCCAATACATGGCCTCGGGGATAGATCCAAATACATCGGGTTGTACTTTATGCTCGGCATAGTAAATGAGCGAAGAGGCGACAATAAACACCAAGACAAAAAGATAAAAAGCGGCATAAAAAGACCGCTTTTCCTGCACAATGGCACTGAACAAATCCTCTACTGCCGTATTGTAATTGGACAGCTTGAAGATACGTAACAAACGCAAGGTACGTAACACACGTAAGTCCAACCCAGGAAAAAAGGCTTGTAGATAAAAAGGGAGTATAGAAAACAAATCAATGAGGCCACTAAAACTAAATATATAAGCACGTCGTGGGCGATGCGGGCCCGTCGCTTCTTCATCAGGCAACTTGGCCTTGGCCGACCAAAAGCGCAAAATATATTCTAGGGAAAAAATAACCACGCTCACCATTTCAATCACGGCAAACAAGCTAGCATAACGCAGACCTAATGAAGCCACTGATTCCAAGGCCACAGCAATAATATTGATCACTACCAGGCTGGCCAAAAAAACATCCACGCGCTTGCTGGTTATATCACCATCAGAACCGGGTTCTAATATTTCATTAACGCGCCGTTGAAAATTGTGTGCAGTCATAATTCTAACCTAGCCTGATAACAGAACAAGCTATTATGCTATCCCAGCTGGGCTTAGTGTTCAATCAGCCAGCGTCTTGCAAGTCACTTCCAGATTTGGGCAGCAGGAACTGCCAAACCAACCCTACCCAAACAATACCAGCACTCACATAAAGGCTCTGTCATTATGCATCCATATGACGCCACCGGTCTCACTCATTTGTAAGGCTTGTTGATTGTATATTGTCACAATTAACTAATGGCCCAGTGACACGCACCGGCCCCAAAACTAGGCGCCTGGAGCCGCTAATTACAACGCCCAAAATTGATGAGGTAACCACAGTCTAATAACCACCTACTCTTGGTTGGTGGTGAACAGCGTAGTAAAGGGTGTCGCGGAAATTAGTGGGCTAACTATCACCTGACAAACTGGTGATTAGCTGCACTAACCCGTCCTGTGTGTAAGGTTTGATGTATACCTCGTCAAAGCCAGCCGCATCTAACTGGGTGCGCCCCTTGCGGGTGATGATTGGACTAGCAGTAGATGCAACGAGTTTAACAGGCTTATCTTGGCGCAAGTTATCACGCAGAAAACGCGCGGCGTCAATACCACGCATATCCGGCATGGCGATCGCCAAGATAATCATGTGGTAGTCTGTTTCTAAAGCCTTAGCACAAGCCTCAACGCCTGTGCTAGCAAAGTCGATGTCAATATCAAGGCCGGCAAAATATTCAGCGAATATTTTATTATCAAGATCCCCATCAACCAATAACAAACGAGTAGTCATAAATCCCTCAAAACCAACTCACTACTTCCTAACTCTTTCTATGAATACGGATTAGCCTAAATTTATTTACACATATCGGACCCATATTAGCAGAACGACAAAGAGTGTTTCAATTAGCAAATGTGGTTAAATTTAGTACACATAATGATTATTATGATCACTATAGCAGACATTGTGATTACCATAACTGCCCATATGCCACTTTTATAATTTTGGATATATACTGGCAAACTTTTTCTACTACACCAAGGGCATCACAAGCCCCACTCGGGGATTTCTACAATCTTCCGCTATACCCCTAACCACTGTTGTTGAACTTCTCTATTAGTTCGAATTTCGTCAGGGCGACCATGCCACTGAATTTGCCCCTTTCCCATGACACTGACTTCATCCGCTAGGCTAACGGCAAAGCCAAAATTTTGTTCCACAAGGATGATGGTCAAGCCTGTCTCCTTGAGTGCTTTTAGCTGCTCATGGATTTGCTTTACTATTATGGGCGCCAAACCCTCAGTTGGTTCGTCAAGTATCAGTAGCTTTGGATTCATTAATAAAGCACGAGCAATGGCCAGCATTTGCTGCTCGCCGCCAGATACCTCATTGCCATAGTTATCGGATCGCTCTTGAAGCCTTGGAAATAGTTCATATATTCGACCCAACGTCCAACCATCTTTATGGTCAGGACTTGCAAACCGAGTGGCCGTCAGCTCCAAATTTTCCAACACTGTCAATGAGGGAAAGATATCTCTGGTTTCTGGTACATATGCCACGCCCCGACCGGCAATGTTGTATGGCTCACAGCCGGCAATATTGTTACCCTCAAATAGAATATTTCCTGATTTCGGTTTTATGAGCCCCATAATAGTTTTCAAGGTCGTGGTTTTGCCGGCACCGTTACGCCCTAGTATTGTGTGCAGAGAACCCTGAGACAGCTCCAATGAGACATCAAAGAGCACTTGTGTTTCGCCATAACCTGACTGCAAATCACTAATTTCAAGCATCTTCCCACGTTCCCAGATATATTTCTTGTAATAAGCGACTGCTTTTGGCCTCATCGGGAGATCCTTCAAACACCACCTCGCCCTGGTTCAGCACTGTCATGCTGTCGGCCACATCAAACGCTAAACTCATATCGTGCTCAATGATAACGATCGTTAATTCACTTGGTAGGCGCTTTAAAACGTGATGAAATGCATGGATCATCTTGGGCCCAACGCCTGAAGTCGGCTCATCCATCAACAGCACACTTGGCTGGGTAGCTAAAGCCAAACCAACTTCAAGCTGCCGCCTAATACCATAAGAAACATCGGTGACATATTTATCTAAATGGTGGGTCAAATCCACTTGAGCAGCCGTATCGCGTACGATAGCCATGACATCCGGCGTAGTGAGTGAGTCACGCCACATAGACATGGAATGACCGGTATTGACGGAAGCAGCCAAAGCCAAATTTTCGCCTATTTTCAAACCATCAAATAGCGTATTTTGTTGATAGCTGCGTGATAACCCGTGTTTTGCACGCTCTTCAACGCTCCAATTTGTGACATCTTTACCATCAATTTTGATGGTTCCTGAATCTGGAGAAAAAACACCCACAAGCTGATTAAATAATGTTGTCTTGCCTGCGCCATTAGGGCCAAGAATGACACGGCGCTCACCTTTCTTAACATTTATGGTGACATCACGGGTGACATGTAAGGCGCCAAAATGTTTTGATAGCTTCGCAACTTCCAGCATCCGTCATTCCTCCTCACTAATCACGTTAGTTGAAGTTGAGGACCTGCTGCGTAAACGTTGCTCAATATATGCTTCGAGCGAGCCATATAAGCCTTTGGCTCCGCCCATGACAACGGCGATTAAGATAATGCCCACAGCCAGATGCCAATAATTGGTATACTCACTGACTTGGTGCTTTAACAAAATAAAAGCCGCTGCGCCTACAATTGGCCCAAAAAGAGTGCCCAGGCCACCTAATATTGTCACTACCAGAACTTCTCCAGAGTATGTCCACATAAGCAAGTTGGGCGAAATAAACATAATATGTTGAGCGCCCAAGGATCCGGCCAGCCCTAAGATCAACCCTGATAGGCCAAAAACATGGGCTTTGATTCGGCTGACATTCTGTCCGATAGCGAGTGAGCGTTGCTCACTATACATCAAACCAACAAGGCTGCGACCAAGGCCTGATGACAATATTCTCCAGGCAAAGAGATAACAACAAAACAAGGCAAATAAACAAACTAGAGCAAAGTTTCTTGAGTCAAACAGATCTATGTTTATGGCGCTAAGATCGAGCCGAGGAATCCCAGAAAGACCGTTATCACCACCCAAGTATGCTGATTCAAATACAAATGAATAGGCCATCTGCCCAAAGGCAAGCGTAGCCATAATAAAATAAATTCCGTGAGTCCTAGAACAAACGGCACCGATTATCCAAGCAATGACACCTGTAAAACAGCAGGTCAATACGATCGACAGGGGCACATTCCACCCTAACTTTGCCGTGCACACCGCGTAAGCATAGGCCCCAACACCGGCTAGCGCGCCATGGCAAAGGGAGACCATGCCACCAAAACCTGCCACCATATCCAGGGCCATGGCAATCATCGCCAAAATCAGTATTTCTGTTAAAATCTCTAAGCCAAAATAATCAGCCGTAAAGGCGACATAAATACAGATCAGCGTAAAGGTGATCAACATAAAAGTACGGGTCGATGTTTGATAGAACATCGTCTTAACCTCCTCTCGATGGAAATAGTCCATTAGGCTTGGTAATCAGGATAAGTGCCAACAATACATAGATTACTACCGAGGCAAATTGTGGCGCAAATACGGCACCAAAGGTCTGTACAAAACCATAAATCAAAGAACCTGTAATCGCCCCTTTTAAGCTTCCCAAACCACCAATAACGATCACAATCAGAGTAGGAATCAGAATTTCCAATCCCATTTCTGGGACCACGGACAAAAGCGGTGCAGCAACAGCTCCGGCAATACCGGCTAAAGCGCAACCCACACAGAAGACAATAAAAAATAGCCGCTCTACATTAATTCCTAAACACGAAGCCATTTTGTCATTATCAACACCAGCACGTATCATGGCGCCAATTTGCGTGCGCGCCAAAATCAAATTAAGCATGATTAAAGCTATGGCTCCAACCATCATCACAAAGAATCGATAGAGAGGATATTCCACACCAAAAATACTGATACGGCCCGATAGCGACGCTGGCACATCAAGGGCCAGAGCCAGATCTCCCCAAATAATTCGTGTCAAATCCAAAAGGGCAAACATGAGGCCGAAGGTAACCAAAACCTGAGCCATAGGCCCAGATGATCGCATTCGCTTTATCAAAAACTGATAGAGCACTAAACCCAACACAGCTACTGCAAAAGGTGCCACAAATACGCCTGCCCAATAGCCATAAGAGGCGGCAACACTGGCAGCAACATAAGCACCAAAGGCATAAAGCGCGCCATGAGCAAGGTTTACAAAGTGCATCAACCCGAAAATGACAGTCAAGCCTACCGACAGCAAAAACAATAGAAAAGAGAACTGCAAAGCATTCAGAAATTGCAGAATCCAGAATCCGGTATCCATAGAAATTCTCAAATTTGGCCGGGTGTAAACACCCGGCCTATAGGTAGCTGTATATAACTACAAAGAGCAACCATTCACATCATCTTGTGTGTTTGGCAACTGAGCCAGAACCTTCTGAGTCAATTTATCACCCTTCTTAACTGTTTCATATACATAGAGAGGTTGAACTATATTGTTGGTCTTGGGATCAATCGTCACTTCACCACGGGGGCCAGTGAAAGATACCTTTGAGATTGATTCAGCAATACTCGCTCGATCCGTTGCTCCTTGTTGGATAGCCAAAGACAAAGCGTGAGCGGCATCATAACCTGCCACAGCGAACTCTGATGGAGAACGACCCTCGTGCTGGCTTTGGAACTTTGCAACAAAGCTATTATTGATTGCAGAGTCGATCGTTGGCACATAATGCAATACGGTTTTCACACCGATACTGGCATCCCCTTCCGCATTGACATACAACGGAGATGTCAAAAAGCCTGCACCGAACAATGGCATATTAGCTTTCAAACCAAAGCTGTCATATTGCTTCACAAATGTAATGGCTTCACCACCAGCATAGAAGCTATAAACAGCATCAGCACCAGATGCTTTTGCCGTAGCCAGATAAGGGCCAAAGTCTTTGGTTTTCCTAAATGGCGTGTATTCTCCACCAACAATTTCACCTCCAGCAGCCACAAAAGTTGCGGCAAAGCTGTCGATCATTTCATGCCCAGCTGTATAATCCGGAGCTAAAGTGAATACTTTTCGCACGCCCTGATCATATACCCACTGCCCCATTAACCGGTTGATTTGGCCATTGGAAAAAGAGAAGCGCGATATATATGGGCTACATTTAGCTCCAGTAACACTATTATTCCCGGCATTGGTGATCATCAACGGTACTTTTGCACCATGCACAAAGTCACGAAGCGCACCCGCAACCGCTGAGGATACGATGCCAGTCATAACATCCACCTTGTCCTGCAAGACAAGTTTACGTGCCTTGGCAATAGATTTACCTGGGTCAGCTTCTGAATCTTCCCGTACGATTTCCAAATCAAGCCCTTTGCCAAATTCTTCAAGGCCGAGGTTGAATCCTGCATCAATCTCTTTACCAAGAGCAGCATATACACCTGAGTAAGGCAAGAGCACCCCTACTTTTACTGCATCGGCAGACGCAATAGAAGCACTCAATAAGCTAGCAGCAATGGTAATCAAAATACCTGCATTTTTCATGTTATTACTCCTTTTTTATTATTCAAGACCGACTATCATTCTATTCCCATTGCCTTCGGCCAGTTGCATTGGGAGTTAATAATTAGACCTTCCTATATTTAAGAAGCCACCGGCTACTTTGCTAAGTTCGGCCAAACAATCCGCTTCGCTTCGCTTTTCTGTATCCAACACATAATCAGCCTGACGATACTCTGGCTCGCGCTCTTCCAGAATCAACTTCAAGTCCTCAGTGGCTGCTTCAAACCCATTCATGGGACGCATATCCCCTTGTGAAATAACACGCTGGAGATGCTCCTGAGGAGACGCTTTGACCCAAATTGAAAAAAAGTTTTCTAGCAACAAATTAAACGTATCCGTTTGTGAAACCAAAGAACCACCGGTTTCTAAAACCACAGGCTCTCCCATAGCAAGCACCTGCTGTACAGCCTGTAATTCAATACGGCGAAACTTTTTCTGACCCAACATGTCGAGAATCTCACCAACGTTCATGTTGGCAATTTCTTCAATCAGGCTAGTCAGGCGAATAAACGGCCGGCCATATTGCGCAGCTAACTCTTTGCCTAGAGTTGACTTCCCCGCTCCACGCAGGCCAATGAGGGCTATACCGCTCGAGCTTACCGGCTGTTCATTAAAGCGGCTCTTCAGTATATGCAGTGCCGCCTGCTGTTTTTCCTCATTGAGGTTGGCTAGCAAATTAATCAGTAACGGGCTTACTTTGTCGCGCTCTATGCCGGGTATCATTTCAGCAAAAGGAATGTCAAAAGCTTCAGCAACACGCCACAACACGGCTAGAGTAATATTCGCCTTACCCGCCTCCAATTGCGCTAAATAGCGCTCAGATACTTCGGAGTGCTTAGACAAATCCTTGCGTGTCATACCCCGTTTTGCACGCAGAGCTCGCACACGGCTACCAATCAATTCAATATAAGTTTCCAAATTTGCTTCATTTGCCATAACTGTTGTATGTGACTCAATCATATGAACCTCTGCAGCTAGAGTTAACAACTTGCTGCGCGTGATCTTCGACCAAAATATGTCGCTTTAACATAATAAGGCCTTCGTGACTTCATTGTATGGCGCAAGATCATGATGCTTCATATTTATGACATCAACAGGACACCTGAGTATGTGTGATTTCCTCATGAGCCATGCTCCTCTATTCACTTAATAAGTCTCTATATGATACCGACCTTCGGCCAACAACGTGGTGCGAATTTTGTCCCAATCCATATTGTGTTCTAAGCAAATCTGTTTAAAGCTATTCTCCACGCCCGTTTCCATGCCTTTTAATCCACAAACAAAGAAGTGGCTATTTTCATCTTCAAGCAATTCAGCCAGATCGGAAGCGCGTTTTAGCATACGGTCCTGTACATATTCTTTAGTGCCTGCCCCTACACGAGAATAGACGAGCTCTTGATCTAGTAGTTCTCCAGACAGTTTTTGCAACGGACCAAAGTAAGGCAATTCACTGGCTGAACGTGCGCCAAAAAAGAGCATTGTTTTACCACTTCCTACTATACCCATTCGGCGACGCCGCTCTGTCATTGCTCTAAATGGTGCAACCCCTGTGCCTGTGCATAACATAACAATGTGGGCGGCAGCATCATTGGGCATAAGAAATGTGCTGCCAAATGGTCCTGTAATCTCCACCTCATCGCCTTTTTGCAAGTCGCACATATAGTTAGAAGCCAAACCCTTTTTTGTTTCATCATGCTCCCCATAAGCAATGCGTTTTACCGTCAATGACAAATTATTGTAATTTGGACGTTCGCCATCGCGAGGACTGGATATGGAATACAAACGCACCGCATGTGGCTTACCATTGTCATCAACTCCAGGAGGTATCACTCCTAAAGACTGTCCTTCCAAGACAGGAAAGCTCTGGGACCCAAAATCGAGTATTATATGGCGCACATCTGACTCTGTGCCGGCCTCTGTAATCCTATAATTGCCCGCGACAATGGCTTTCGCTGGTGAGCCTTGGCTCCACAAATTGATTTGTGGCCGAGCAGCCGTTGCAGGAGCAGGTACAACGCCACTACCCTGATGTGCCACGTCCAGTATTTGATTTGCCTCCTCTTCCAATGCCTCGGTAGTACCCTCAGTATCTGCCCACTCAATTGATGCGGGCAGTTCGTCCCACAAATACTGCTGTTCAAGAGAGTATGGCTGCCGGACATTGCGCCAATTATTAATCGCACCGGTAGGACAGGGTGCTATACAATTCATGCAGTATTCACACAGTGCAGCATTGACCACATAGTTGTCATCATTATGCTCAATTGCCCCTTCTATAGGACAGTTTTCTTCGCATGTATTGCAGCGAATACAAACTTCAGGGTCAATCAGGTGCTGCCGCATGAATACCATCTTGAGTACTCTTTTTTATAACCATTGAGCCCCCTTTACTAACCTAGTCAAGGCCCGGTGGTTATTTGGGGTTAAGCTAATTTCACATATTCGAAATCAACAGGTCGTTGATTAATACCTACTTTAGGGGGATTGATCCAGGTGGCGTATTGGCCCTTTTCATAACAAGGTTTCATTAAGCTATTAATATAATTCAGGTCTGATTCAGTGGGCAGGTAGCTGCTAATGTTGGCCTCAAAAGTCGCCTGCTCAACGATATAGCCTTGGGGCGTCACGCAAACATCGGAGAACTGCCCAATATCTCTGTTAAATGCTTTATGGGGAGCCGTCAGCTCAAACTGAATACCCAACTTAGCAATCATCTTGTTCCAACGACCGATACCACCTTTAGCATCCTTAATATAATCATCTAAAAGGCGGCCATTAATCGCCGCAATGGCGTTTTCTTCAACATCGATTAGTTGGCCATCTAGCAACTGGGTAACGGGGTAAGTATCATCATAAAGTTGATGATCATCATCAATTTTCTCTTCCTTAAAGCGGCCTTTCAAGCCAGCCTCAAAGGCCGATGCGGCGTTAGTAGATAATTCAGAACCAAACAGGTCGTGTGTAACTGACATATGGAAGTTTAATTTACGCTGCACTGTAGGCAGGTCAATCACACCCATTTTGCGTATGGCCTCAACGTCATATGGATCGGTGATACCGGCTTCATTCATCGCCTCGCAAGTACGTTCAAGAACTCGCATTACACCCGACTCACCGACAAACATATGGTGCGCTTCTTCGGTCAGCATAAAACGACAGGAAAGAGAAAGCGGGTCAAAACCACTTTGGGCCAGCGATTCCAATTGCATTTTGCCATCGCGATCAGTGAAGTAAGTAAACATAAAGAATGACAACCAGTCTGGTGTCTCTTCGTTAAATGCCCCCAAAATTCTCGGCGAATCTTCGTTGCCAGAACGGCGTTGCAGCATCATTTTTGCTTCTTCGCGGCCATCTTTGCCAAAATATTTGACCAGCAAATAAACCATGGCCCACAAGTGACGCCCCTCTTCAACGTTTACCTGAAACAAATTTCTCATGTCATATAAAGAAGGCGCCGTAGCACCCAAATGACGCTGCTGCTCAACAGAGGCTGGTTCAGTATCACCTTGAATAACAATCAGTCGGCGCAGCATTGACCGGTACTCAGCAGGAACCTCCTGCCAAACGGGTTCCCCCTTGTGCTTGCCAAATGGGATTGTGCGGCCTTCCACTTTGGGCGCCAATAGGATGCCCCAGCGGTAGTCAGGCATTTTGACATGATCAAAAACCGCCCAGCCTTTCGGGTCAACACCCACGGCTGTTCTTAGATAGACCTCTTTGTCATTAAAGCCCTCTGGTCCCATATCACCCCACCATGCTAAGTATTGGGGATGCCACTCTTCAAGGGCCTTGAGCAAGCGACGGTCTTCAGCCAGTGCTACATTGTTTGGAATCGATGCATTGTAATCAACTTCTACGCGAACATTTTCAGTGCTCATTTCTTTCTCTCCAACCTTTTAACGAATCACACTCGATGGAAATCATAAACGGGACGCGTGCCGGTGCCATACAATTTCAGCGCGCCTCCCTCAGCAACAGCATTGGGCCTCTGAAAAATCCAGTTTTGCCATGCCGTAAGTCGACCAAATATTTTCGTTTCCATGGTTTCTGGGCCTGCAAAACGCAAGTTGGCCTCCAAACCAGTTAAAGCATCCGGCGAGTAACCCAGCCTGGTTTTTATCACCATTGGCACATCTTCTTCCCAATCAATATCATCCAGTGCATCAGTAATTATCCCCAGTTCATTGGCTCTGATTGCCGCCAGTGTTTGGCCAATAGAGGCTCTGGCCTTATCGACCGACTCGGGTTCGCCCAAGAAACGTGTTTCTAATCTGGTTATACCATTGCTCATTGGCAGTGCACCAAAACTAAGTTCACTTAACTGCACCACAGGCGCTGGGCGGTCATCATTATAAAACTGCCCCTCCAGCATATAGGCCCGATCAGCGGCAAATATAAGCTCAGCGACAAAACCACCAAAACAGCTACCTGGCTCAATGAGCGTAAGAATCGTCCGTGAGGAAAGATCTACACGCTTCATCACATTCTTCCAATATCCCAGCACCTCACGGATAAACCAATGCTCGGCATGGGCCTGCAAAAACGCATCCGCCGCCATCACCGCATCAAGATCGCCCTTGGTGTTAAATATCAGCACACCCTGTTCTGTTTCGTTGGTACGAAGGTGCAAAATCGCATCATCCAACTCTCGTGTTAAGCGCAAAGGCCAAAATTGATCGCCCAGAGCTAACGCTGATTGTGCATCAGCAGGTACAATCAGGTCTTCAGTTTGCAGTGTAATAGTGACTTCACGCTGATCACGATTGATATCTACCGACAAAGTAGAATATTTTAGGGCGTCGGCGGTTATAGTGCGGGTTAACGGACCTAGCTGGCAGCCTTCCCCGCCAGGTCTGTCACTCAATTTAGCCAGTTCAATGGCTCGCTGGGCAACCGCCTCATTAAATTTGGATTTGGGAATTGCCGCATCAACCAAGCGCCAATCTACAGCCCGCTGGCCAGCGGCACCTTCTTCAATTGAACAAAAAATATCAGCCCGGTCACGACGCACCTTACGTTTGTCCACCACACGTGTTAGACCACCAGTACCAGGCAATACCGCTAATAAGGGAACTTCTGGCAAGGAAACAGCCGTACTGCCATCATCTACCAAATAAATTTCATCCGCTGCCAGAGCCAGTTCATAACCGCCACCAGCGGCGGTGCCATTAACAGCACAGAGGAACTTCAAGCCTGAATTTTGACTGGCGTCTTCGATGGAGTTTCGAGTCTCATTAGTGAACTTACAGAAGTTCACTTTATGGGCATGAGAAGAAAGGCCCAGCATAGTGATATTCGCACCGGCACAAAAAATTTTGTCATTAGCGGAGGTGACAATAACTGTTTTCACCTCCGGATGCTCAAAGCGCAGTCGTTGCAGCGCATCATATAACTCAATGTCCACTCCTAGGTCATAGGAATTCATTTTGAGTTGGTAACCAGCAGCTAGTGTCGCATCTGGTGTGACATCCATAATTAAGCGAGAAATATCACCATCGAATTCCAGCTTCCAATGTTTATACTTGGCTGGATTAGTTTGGAAATCGATCATTAAATATGGTCTCCCGCTTATTATATTTATATCACCGAAAATGCACTATATTTCTCTTTTTGTGAGTTTGCAACTGAATTATGCAATATTATACCTGTTCAGCACTGCAAAACAGGGACTCTCCTCTAAATATCAGGCACTATATGTAACAACACAATGGGTGGCCGGCACGCAAACGTTACCCAAAAATAACTAGCCCAGCAGCGAATTGATAAATTGTTGAAGTGCATTGAGCAAAGTCGCCGGGGCATCGCGATGAATTAAATGGCGACAATCTGGAATCATTAACACTTCGGTATGCGATCCAGCACACGCTGCAATTCTCTGCGCTTGATTGGCCGAACCATACTCATCATCATCTCCTTGAATTACAAGTACCGGCACCCTAATACATGGCAGGTATTCTTCTATATTCCAACGCATAAAATCAGGGTCTAACCAAGCCTGATTCCAACCCCAAAAAGCACCATCCACATTTGCACCATGGTATTGCGCCAAGCCGGCTCGCAAGTCTCCATGCATGTAGGCTTGTCGGGCTTTTTCAATACTCGTTACACAAAGCGCTTCATTGTGTACATGAGCCGCTAGCGTCACCACGCCCAATAAATTTTTCTGAGACGCTGAACCTGCATATATGAGCGCAATGGAGCCCCCATCACTATGCCCAATCAAGATAAACTGATTATATGGCAGTTGCGCCACGACTCCAGGCAACCACTGTTGAGCCTCAATATGCATATAGGTCAACGGCCGCGGCACATCCACAGGAGATGAATTTCCATAACCAATGCGGCTATAGGTTATGACATCCAGTTGCAATGCGTACGCCAACTGTTGTGGAAAATCTTTCCACGAGGCCACACAACCCAAGCCCTCATGAAGTAACAGGACCGCAATTTCTTGGTCTTGATTTACCTTAGGAGAACAAACACTGACTTCAAGTTGCGCACCATTAACTTGAAGAAAGCTATTCATCTATTGAGCTCTCGCAATTTAAATCGTTGTATTTTTCCGGTGGCTGTTTTTGGTAGTTCCTCTATGAATTCAAACCAGCGAGGGTATTTATAGGGCGCTAACTCTGATTTCACGAATTGTTTTAGTTCCTCTTTTAGCGCCTCTGAACCGGATGCGGTCTGTTGCAGTACTATATAAGCTTTCGGCTTTATGAGCCCATTTTCATCCGCTGCGCCAATCACAGCGGCTTCCAACACGGCGGCATGCTTGATCAAAGTGGCTTCTACCTCTGCGGGAGACAAATAAATGCCACTTACTTTGAGCATATCGTCAGATCGACCGGCATAAACGTAGTAACCATCTTCATTTATAGAGTATTTGTCACCACTGCGGGTCCACTCCCCCTGAAAAGTAGCAATACTTTTGGATCGATTATTCCAATAGTTAGCCGCCGCACTTGGCCCCTTGATGACTAAATCACCAATCTCACCAGGGGCAACTGGTTGATCATTAACGTCGACCAGCCTTAACTCGTAGCCTGGAACTGGCTTGCCCGTCGTTCCTGGGGCAATATCATGTAGCCGATTAGATAAAAAGACATGAAGAATTTCAGTAGATCCAATGCCATCAATAATATCCGTGGCCGTCAATTCCCGCCAGCGAGACTGGGTATCCTCGGGCAATGCCTCACCAGCTGAAATACATATACGCATAGACAAATCAGATTGTTGAGGTGGGGTGGGGTAAGCCAGCATGGCTGCATACAAGGTGGGCACACCAAAAAACAGGGTCGGCTTATGCTCTAGTAAACGTCTAAATACAGCTTCAGGAGTGGGTCTTTCAGCCATCAGTATGGTAGTGGCACCAAAGGCCAGGGGAAAACTTAGTGCATTACCCAAACCGTAAGCAAAAAACAGTTTAGCGGCTGAGAAAATAACATCCTCACTACTGATTTCCAAAACTTGGCGACCAAATAATTCCGCTGTCTGTATAATGCTTGAATGAAGGTGCACCGTGCCCTTTGGCGCCCCCGTGGAGCCGGAAGAATAAAGCCAGAAACAGGCATCGTCTTTAGTTGTTTCTACCCCGCCGTATGCACTAGTGCCATCGCTTTCAAGCGCACAGATCGACAGGTCAGCATCCATTTGTTCGGCCCCGGTGACAACAATCTTTTCCAGTGTTGGGATTTGCTTCTGCAGTTGTTTAAACACCGGCAGAAGATCTGGGGACACTACCGCAACCTTCGCCCGGCTATCACTTAACATATGCGCATAGTCGCCCGACGTTAAAAGCGTATTAACGGCCACTGGAATTACACCCGCTTTAATTGCGCCAAGAAAAGCGACAGGCCAGTCAATGCAATCTTGAGCACAAATGAGTAGCCGCTGTTCTTGCTGTATACCGATACTGGCTAAAGCTGAGCCAAACCTGTTTGAGCGTTTGTCTAAGTCAGCATAGGTGATTTCCCCATGATCATCGATATAGGCGGTTTTACTTCCCCGGCCTGCATCTAAGTTTCTTCCAAGCAAGTCAAAGGCTGCATTATATTCCCGAGGTATTGTGATTTTTGGCGGCACAACGTTGTGATCTGTAATGCTGTAGTTAGTCACCATCTCCATCTTCCTTTTTTTATATTTATTAACTATTTTGTTAGTTTTTATTCTGTTATCCGCGCGTAACCGGCATTTCTCCGTTGGGTAGGGGAAACTGAGACGTTTTCTTTACCAGTAATGTTTGGCTGTTGGCTATTACTAAGAAGATCGCTTTCCCAAGCAGATAGCGCGCTATCAAAAATTTCTGCTTAATCCCAAGTAAGATCAAAGCGAAATGTACTTACTCTGAACAATAGAACTAACTGATTATTGGACAGCTAAGGAAGGCAGCTATGCTACTAACGCCAAACCATATGAACATCATTTATTCACACATTATGCATTATAATACCGCTGAAGAAAGTGGTGTCAATGCATGATATTGCATTTTTCGATTAACACTCGCCCTATTGATTTGGATCTGCCTTAGCCTATAGAAGTGCTGGTACAACCAGTAAAATGATGATATTCATCCTCAACAATGAACCAAAAAGGCATCATGGGAATGAGTTTAGGGACTTGATTTGATGTATGAAAATATTTTTAGTCAGCCCGAGTTTCGGCCCATAACAAAACAAAACACGAGCAAAGAGGCAATGAATGTCAGATAAATGGCCGGTTGATTATGCTTTCAACGCGCCACATAAGCCCGGACTAAGTTTAAATCGCCGTTTGTCTCAAAACTTCTCTACAGTACACCGTTAATGGAAGGGATTTACGTGTCAATTCATTCATCTGCACAATAACTCTCTCGGCCCTAGCGACACAGCGATCATTCTGAAAAAAACCCTAAAAAAGGCTGACTGAGCTATTACCAATCCGCTCAACACGAGTACCCATTTCCACCGTGCCGGGCCAGTTTAACTATCCCCTAAACTAATCACATCACTCGTAAAATTTCAGAGGAAAAATATAAGAATTATTCCTAAATAATGGGTTTTTGAATCGAGATCAAAAAAACTGCCGAACCCCGATACTCACCACTCCGCCATCCGCACTGCTAATCAAATATAACGTCTTTAGCCAATCCAGTTGCAGTTGCATATGACTCAACGAGCTTTGTAGTTGCCCAACGCCGGCCTGGCCAATACTCCAGTAGCACTTTTCTTCGCCAATGGGTATGCAGTCGCCATAAGCCATAAGCAATTCGGAAACGGTAACCGAATCGTTTGGTACGTCGTCTAAGCTTTTTAGGTTGATTAGGTTTTGTGTCAACATGGATGTCCTCCTCTTACTTATGCCCTTTATTAAACCTTAAAACGGTCCACAGAACTGGGAGCAATTAGCCAAACAAAATGGAAGATCGTGAAGATGCTCACGGTCTTTATTCTACATAGAAGCTAATGACAGCTGATTGGTATTTGTTGTCGACAATGGTGAGCTTGTAGCCGCCTTTTTCGGTCAATGTTAGGCTGGTGTTAGGGGTGGTTATTTGCTGCATACTCTGGCCATTGAGGCTTACCCAAATGGGATAGTCTGCGTTTTCTATGTCTAAGGGCATCCGCAGTCCATTGCGCTTTAAATGCACAATACTACCTGTCACGGGGTAGCGTACATTTAGGTCGTTGTGACGTTTTTCAAAGCTGGTAAGGGCCAATGGCGCTGTACTGATTGGTTGTGTTATTAGGTTACCTTGCGGCAACTGATCGATTACCTGATTCATAATCGGCACGGCAGCACTTAGGCCTGTGTTACCTGCTACATGAGAGCCATCGGGAGTGCCCACCCAAACGCCAAAGGTATAGCGGCCATTAGTGCCTAGCGCTAAGGCATCGCTGCCGCCAGGGCCAGTGCCGGTCTTATAGGCTATAGCTTGCTGACCATGGCGGCCATGCAAACGCCCCGCTGCCCCTTTATTGTTGCCCAATATCCAGTTTAATTGAGCGACTGTTGTGGCTGGCAAAAGGCGGATTGAGGCGGTGTTAGTTGGCTTATGGGGGGTAATTGTTTGCACAAGGCCCTGATTCCCCAACGCCGTATAGAGCTGCACGAGTTCATACAGGCTAATACCAGCGCCGCCCAGAGCTACGGGGAGGCCATGGGCGTTTTGTAGTGGTATGCCCGCCGCCGCCAGCTTGCCCACAAATCGATCTGGACCATAACGATGCATGACTTTTACCGCGGGTACGTTCAATGATCTCTGCAGGGCTTCTGCCAGGGTAATTTCACCGTGGAAGGTTTTGGATAAATTCTTAGGTCGATAACCACCAATATTGGTTTCACCATCGTCAATAATGGTATTGAAATGAACCAAGCCATAGGCTTGGGCCAGGCCATAAACAAATGGTTTTAGGGTTGAGCCTGGTGAGCGAATGGCATGGATATAGTTCACTGCACCGTGTCGATTAAAATCTAAGTAGTCTTGGCTACCTATATAGGCTTTTACTGCACCTGTTTGATTGTCCACAACAAGCAGGGCCATATTTAGCCCCACTGCGAGTTGCTGGTTTGTAGCTAAATTGGTTAAGCGAATTTGCAAATCGGCATCAATGCTGGTGTTGGGGTTACTCTTGCCGGCAATTTGGTTTGTAGTTGCGCTATTGTTGTGACTATACCAAGCTAAATGAGGTGCTAGTTTAGCGAGTTTATTTTGTTTAGTGGGTATGGGAGAAAGGCTGGCTGTGTCGAGGTAATCGGCATTAATAATGCCCTTTTCCAAGACACGGTTTAGCACGCTGGTTCTTGCCTGCTTGGCCCTATTGGGAAATCGGTCAGGTCGTCTGGATTCGGGGGATTGGGGCAGTGCTACTAACAACGCTGCTTGCGCAGGAGTTAAGTCTTGTGGCCACTTGTTGAACCACACCAGACTGGCTGCGTTCACACCTTCTACATTGCCGCCAAAGGGGGCCAAGGTAAGGTATTTTTGTAGAACTTCGGTTTTGCTAAATTGGTGCTCAAGGGCGATCGCTTTGCGCATCTGGTCTAACTTGCTGAAAATAGTTCTTGGCTTGGGTTCCATCAGGCGTACGGCTTGCATGGTGAGGGTTGAAGCACCCGATACCACACGGCCATTAGCGGCCAGTTGCCCCATGGCGCGCAGCATAGCTAACCAATCTACTCCACTATGTTGCCAGAAACGTTGGTCTTCATAGGCTAATAGCAGGTTGAGATAATGACCATCCACATCAGCTTGAGTGGTTTTAATGCGCAGGCGTTCGTCCTTTGCCAATAACACATGCAACAGGTCACCCTGATCATCCAGCAAGTAGGTAGAATAAGACAGCCTAGTGTGGTCCACCGGCCCCACGTAAGCGTGCAGCCAGCCCCACAACCAGATACCAAGTGCCAAGGTCACAAAGAAGAAATTTCCTAGGAAACTTTTCTGAAGCCACATAAACATTTTCTTGCCACCCACTATTTGTGAATGGTTACATAGCGTTCCGCCGTATTGGCTCGGTAAAGGGGCCGATACATGTCTTCTATGCGAGCCGCTGGCACCAAAAACTTGCCTGACGTTATGGCCCGCATCACGTAGGCAATGGTCGAGTCACCTTTATTGAGGCTACGCTTGCCTCTTTTTAGGCTCCATGCGGCCAAATAGCGATCGTCGCGGAACTCCTGAAAAGTCGGCTCCGTGTGCTTTAAACGACTCACTTCTGGGCGCTCACCAGATAAGCGTGGTATTTCCAACTCAAAGCCTGCAGGTAACGGGGCCTCTAGGGAGAGCTCGACATCACGATCATTACCAAGCGTGATTTTATGGCGCACCAGCACTTCCGTGCCGATTGGCACCTCATCCAGTTGTATTTCCAGCCCAGTTTGCAGATCGTAATAATGAGTTTGCAGGGCCATGCCGTTATAGCCTTGGCTATCGCTCAATTTCTTGTTAATACCCGTGGCGGTAAACGATAAGTACATGGGCTGCTGTGATTTATTTTTAAAGCTGCTGACATTATTTTGCTCCACAAGGTAATCAACCGCTTCGCCTAGCAACATATCCTGAAAATCCAAACTAATAGCTTGCTGACCAGAAAGCACCTTCGTTTCACCTAGGGCGTCGGCCAAACGTAACAGCCAAGCTTTTTCCTGAGTGCTCAACCAACGTGCTTCTTGGGCTTGTTGAAATAGCTTTTGAACGGACTCAAACGCAGCCTGTTGCTGTTCACTTGTAACATAACTAAGTGACAACATGGCACGGGTCGCCATGGCTTTATCTCGGATTTCAGTGCCGTAGTCCCGGCGACTCCAATGCCTATCACCATTGTGATCACTAGCATCCACTAAGGGTTTAATAAGTTGGGATTGACCCAACATATCAGCAGCTTGAATCAGGTGAACATAAATCTGAGGCCGATAATTTGAACGCACTGCTTTGCGTGCGAAGTAACGCAGATCTCCAGGATCCAGTTGATTTTGTCTAGCTTGCAAATAATACGCGTAAGCTAAAGCAGACTGGTTGCTCCCCGAATAGTTATTCACATAGTTCTGTGCTTGTTTGAGCATCGATGATGGCACTGGGTGGCCCCTAGATTCGGCCTCCATCAAGAACTCGGTAGCATACATGCTCAACCACTCTTGGCGATAACGGCCACCGCGCCAAAGGCTAAAACTGCCATCATGCAGTTGCATGGTGGCCAAGTGACCTATGGCTTGGCTGATGCGCTGGTTGCGTTTGTCTGCATTGATGCCATCACGTTTTTCATCCAACATAAGCATGGGCCAAGCTTTACTGGTGGTCTGCTCTAAGCATCCAAACGGGTAACGACTCAAAGAGTCTGCCAGCCACTTGGTTGGCACATTTGGTTGGTCTGTGGCTACTAAACTCAAGCGCCGGCTTGGCTCTTCAAGGTCGCCTACTAAGCTCATTAGCACTTTTCTCTCACTCGCTTCAGTAAACACTTGTTGAGTACGGGTTTCTACAAAACGATTGAACACCACCGTCATGTCCCAGTGATGCACTTGTGGTGTTTTGCCTTCTACCAAGACCGTTAAGGTGACATTGTTTGTTCCTGGTTGCAGGGCAGTTAGCATAATACTAATGTCTTTTCGTTGGTCTTTGGCTAGCTGCACCTTGGTGACGCTTTGATCGAGTTTGAGGCCGCTGGACACTTGCCATTGCAGAGTAACATCCGTTTCAGGCAGTTCTATATTATGTAAACTCAGGCCCATTTCAGCTGTATCGTTCAAAGCCAAGAACCGCGGCAAAGTGGGCTGCACCACAATAGGGTTACGGACCATCATGGAACCATCAGATGCCGCCATAGCCGTATCGTCAAAAGCCACAGCCATTAGGCGCACCTGTCCATTAAACTGGGGGAAATCCAATTCAATAGTGGCACTGCCTGCCGCATCCACCGCCACTAGTTTGCTGACTAAGGCTACGGGCTTTACAAAGGTATCCATAGGTGGTGCGGTGGGCGCGCCTGTGTCACCATCACCACCAAAGTGCATGCGTATCACTTCTCCTTGTTTTTGCTGTATCAGGTGGCCATACAGGTCTCGCAAAGACACACCCAACCGGCGTTTTTGTAAGAACCATTGAGCTGGGTTAGGGCTATCATAACGTGTCAGTTGCAAGATCCCTTCATCAACTGCCGCTAGCATCACTTGGCTGCCTTTAGGCAAATCTGTGGCCAGTTTAATTGCGACTGGTTCATTGGGCTTCACGATTTTCGGTGCCTCAATACTAACCTGCCCGTGCAGTTCTGGACGATGAAGCTTCACGTAGTTGATACCAATCGCCCTAGCTGGGCCCACATAATCTTGACCAGGGCGGTACACGCTAGCAAGTAGGTAGGCACCCTGGCCCCATGTCTCTTTGGCTATCAGGTTGATTTCAGTCGCGCCTTGGGGCAATGCAACAATCTGCTCTTCAATCACTTGATCATTGGCCACCACTAAATGCAGTTTGCCTGCATAGGGGGCTTCTACCTTTACACTAAATGCATCGCCAACCTCTACGGACTTTTGAGAGGGTGCTAGTTTTACGTTATCAGGCATGGCTGATTGGGAGCCATCGGCATTCCACCAACCGTTTCTAAAGGCCAGTTGAGTAGTTTGGCCACTTTGACTGTTGATTACTTCTAGGCGGTAACGCCCCCAATTGAGCGTTCCCAAATCAATAGAGGCCAAGCCCTCATTGTTAGTAGCAAGGTTGCCCTTAGTTACCATTTCATCATCAAACTTGTTCACCCGGTACTGCCAACGGTTGTTGTTGTAATACCAGTGGTAGTCCCAATCCTCTTTAATCAACTGATAACGCAGTTTAGCGTCAGGTATTCGCTCTTGGGTATCGGTAATGGCGGTCACATTAAAAATGACCGGTTTTTTACGATCATAAACTGGGTAGTTGGCTGGCGCCTTGATGCCCACCCAGGATGGAAACTGCAGCGCAGGCAGCGTGAGGGCGCGAGTAGCCGGCCGACCACTTGGTTCAATTACCTTTAGGCGCACATTTAGCTGCAAGGCATGCTGTTGCCATTTGCGCTCCAACAAATTGCTGGGGAGCACCACTTCTGCACGGCCATCTTGGTTGGTTTTCACCTCTTCCAACAGTGACAAATCAGTTTTAAAGTCCTCTTGGGAGCCAAAAACATAATCTTTGAATTGTCCAAACAGACGGCGATTTTGCGCCACAGCCACACTACCTTCAACCACTAAATCTTCCGCTGCAGCACCATACAGATAGTCACTTTGCAGGTTGATCTTCAAGGGGTCATTAATATATACATCATCGGTTCTAGACAATTCAACCTTGATTGTTTCAGGTACATAATCAGCTACTTCAAACGTCATTGAGCCAAGTGCTGGTTGGTCTGACGCCATGGCTAGCTCCATCTTCCACTGGCCCGTTCGGCCACTAGTAGGCACCAGCATACGCTCTTGAAAACCACCATGGGTTAACTGGGTAATGCGTTTGGTCAGAGCCACATCACCATTGGGGCGCACAACTCTCAAGATCAGTGGCATATGGGCAATGGCTTTAAGGTGCTTGTCCCTCACCAAACCTGTAATCACAATAGGCTCGCCCAAGCGGTAAACGCCACGCTCAGAAAACAAATAGGCATTCAGCATTTGCAGTGCAGCAGCACCAGCCACGGGCCTATCGGAAACATCCAGCTTTGGGCCAGTGAGGTTAAGCACGGCATAGTCACCACTGTCGCTGAGATAACGCACCTGTGCCGGTTCATGGCCATGCTTACCTTGCATAAGTGGGCCGCTAAATACCACCTTGCCCATCGCATTAGTAGTGGCTGTATCAAGCACATCATGATTCCGCCCCATTAAGGCCAGTTCAATTCCTTGTTTTGGTTCAGCGGTTTGATATGAGCGGGCATAAACGTGCAAACCATCGAGACCTTGTAAGCTAGCTAGCCCCGTATCGGTATAGATAAGCCTTTGTATAGGCCAGTGATCCCACTTACTCTGGCTGGTAGGGATGGTAATGAAATAGGCACCTGGGAGTTGGTTGGCCATCACTTCAGATAGGTCTAGGTTAAACGTTTTTTCAACGTTTTTGTCCGTATCTAACTGAACCTTGGTTTCACCAATTAACTGCACGTGTTTGCGCCAATATGTGAAATCGTAACCCCTTAATGATTCAAAGAAGCGTTCGCTAATCATGCGTTGCTGAACTTGCTCTGGTGAAAGCCGGTATACCTGCACATCGATTTCATCGAAGTTCACAACTTTAACCGGCACTAATGGGGATTCGTTGGTTGGCAGGACAAAGGTCGCCGTTTGAAAACTGACCTTTGGCTTACGGTCTTGCACATAAAACCGGTAGCGATAGTCCTCTTCCAAATACTGATCATTTTCCAGCGGCAAACCGTCCCTGAAAGTGAGCAAATAGTAACGCCCATGTTTTAGTTGGCCCAAGCAAAGCTGGTTATCACGCAGTTGCATCGACACGTTGTGTTTGGTTTTAATCGTTGCCAGTTTTACGCTGGCAGACTCCAAGCGCACATAATCTTCTATGTGTGAGCGACTCCCATTTATCTGGTAATTTAAATTCACACAAACTGTTGGCTTGCTGCCCTGATCAGGCCTTGATAGCTGTGTAACGTGCAGATCATCCACCGCATCTTTGGCGTGGATTGACGCCGTTAATAATAACGTCATAAGGCCTATGACTAGTTGTGCCTTGGGCACAGCCCACAGTTGTTGAAACATAATTACCTACCTTGGTAAAACCGTATCCTATAAAATAGCCACCCACATTAGCAGTGGCACCAGCCCACTTATATAGGAAAACTTCCTCAATACCGTAGGCCTTGATCTAAGCAAATTAAATGTGAATTTTAGGACGCTTATATTGGTGCCCCACGGTGATAATGACACCGTCTTCTGTATCAACCACAAATCGATTCTGCAATTGATCCAGATGTTGAATGAGTTTTTTTACATCCCGTTTCAGGCGTTTCATGCCCTTTTTGCCCAACACCCAGTAATTCATGCCATCACCGAGATAGCGCTGTTCGCCGTACATGAGTAACAATTCGGTTTCTAAAGGTTTAATGGAGCGCTGCTGACTGCGCTCTTTGGCGTGGTGCGTGTAGGTGGACAACATAACAATTCTCCTTTTACTTGTTATGCCTCTATTGAACTACAAATCAACAAAGTGATATTGGAGGAGAATTGAAGAAATGGTGGAGAATGATGAAGATCCATGTTCACCAACCGAGCCGGATATTGAGCACACAGAATATGTAACAGCCCAGTTGAAGAATGCAGGCTGATCAAAATGAGGTAAAAGAATGTCTAGTAAATTGGTGACGATTCAGCTCTTCGCTTTCGTATTGACATGATAGAAATGAGTGGGAAAACGCTATTCAGCTTCAACATACTGAGACAAAACATCCTTTGCATAGTTGGATAAAGGATGTGATTTTCTGGTAGCTTCATGCATTTGTACAATCACGGTCTCAGCCACGGCAACGCACTTACCAAGGTGATAAATTGCTTGATACAAAGTGGTTGAGCTGTTGCCCACTTTCAATACTTTTGTACCCGTCTCAACCGTTCCGGGCCAGTTAATTTCTCCTAATAAATCTAGATTTTGACTAGCAATAACAAAAGTACAACCATCACAAGTTAATAAACTATCAGGGTGAGACATCAACTCCACCCTGCCTGTTTCCAGAAAGGTGGAAAACAAGGAGTTGTTTACATGCCCTTGTCTGTCTGTGTCAGGGTAGCGAAGCTTATCGTAGCTTTGCAGGGGGAAATCATCATAAACAGGTAGCGGACTATTATGAGACATATTCGATTACCTTAAGTACGTGGCACCTGGGCCATTCGGCCAAGAATATCAAGACCTTGTTGATTCCAGAAATGGAGAAGATCAATAAAGACCCAGTTTTCTGCCAACTTATCACCTTGCCGACGATATATATCAATCACTCGCATATCACCAGGTTTGCTAGTTGCAGGCATGCCCATAAAACCGCCAGTGGGTTCTAAAGTCAGATTTGGCCAGCCGAAGAAGCCACCAAACTCACCTTCTGCCACACGGCAAATATGGCCATTGAAAATACGATCTTTAAAGCTCGCTCTAAACGGTCCTGAATGCTGTTTAGCATAGCGTTCAATGGTATAGGTGGCACCAATTCCACTAGGCCCCCACCAGATCATATCTTCACACCAACTGCGCCTCAGCTCCTCTTCGAGGGTCATATCCTGATCCCAATTCTTGATATCTGTAACCATAAAGTCGATGGCGGCAATGGTTTTATCTCCCTCACTGGTGTCAACCGCGTCATACATCAGACCCGTGTGTGTCATCGGGCCGGGTTGCACCAATTGAGCTCCTGTCATAGGAGGAAATGGCTGCAGTCCAGCCTGCATCATGACATGGGGAATATCAAAATACATGGCCGTTTCGGTTATCTTGTCATCAACCACCTTGTTGAATTCACAGTAGCGTAAGAAGGTCATCTTGCCTGTAGATGGAATGCCTAACCAAGCTTCATCAAACAGCCCCATAAGGTGCCCCATGGACACAACCCAAATACCACCATCACTATCAGACAAGCGATTATTACCAGCCATGAAAATGTCTTCACGTCGTTGCAGGTGTTTAAAAGCTTGACGCAAAGGCTGCCAAAACAGTTCCACTACATCACTATGAGCGGTTTGTTCGTTAAAGGGGTGGTAACCACGCCACAAATAATCCTTGCTTATGAAGGTTTGGCTGTCTGCAAACAGGTTGTCTACTTGGGCATTGTCTAAACATTGGTAGTAATCACGAACTAGCTGTTTGGCGGTTTGAAACATCATTTTTCCTAGGTACGGCTTTTCTCAAAGGCTGTCCACGCAGCCTCAAATTTGTCAAAATTAAAGCCGGCTTCGCAGGCTGGCCCTAGTACTAGCTTTTCCGTTGCTAGTAGTTTATCAATGGATTCTTCCAATACAGGTAATACATCATCGGGTATCACCAAAGCACCATGGCGGTCGGCGTGAACCAAATCCCCATCGTTCACGCTCATGCCAAAAACATCTACCGTTTCACCAATAGTGCGTACGTGTACAAATGCATGGCTTGGGCCAATGGAACCGGCTATCACTGGAAAGCCATCGGGCAGATCACCTAGGTCGCGCATCACCCCGTTGGTAAGCGCACCACCCAAACCAAAGCCTTTGTGTACTGTGGTGTTTATCTCACCCCAATAGGCACCAACAGCATTAGGATAATCCACATCTTCTACCACGGCCAAAGCAGGACGTGGGCCTTCAGACATGTGTTTATAATAAGCCATACGTCGCGCTTTAATAACTTCTGGCATTTCAGTTGGTGGCTCATTAGCCGCAATTTGTGCCGTGCGGGCATAGCCCACTATTGAACCGGACTCAGGTGCGGAACTAAGCATAGTGCCACGAGTAAAGGCATTAAAGCCGCGTTTGCCTTGAGCCACTTCAATGGCATTGCAAACAGTGGGTGTATCCACTTGTTGTAATTTTTTTAACAGGCTTTCAGATATCATTGTTGTAACCATGTATCAATTGCTTTATTGGTAACAATAGGTTGCTCCAAACAAGGCATATGCCCAGCTTTAGAGACAATTACCAAATGAGCATGACTAATTAACTCGGCCATCAATTGATGGCGATCTAAAGGGCAAAGTTGATCTTCTTCTCCCATCAAAATTAAGGTTGGCACATCCACCTTTGATAGCGCCATTTGCTGATCCGGTCGTTTTTGTAAAGCTCTGGACTGTCGCACAAATACGGTTTCGCCCAAATCTATTGCCATATCCATACAAATATCAAGCACATCTCTTTTTTGCGGGCCATCCGCCAGATAGCGTGGTTTAAGCTCTTCTTGCATGACTCGGTATAGCCCCCCATTTTTGACTCTCTCCATCTGCGGTTCTCTGGCCGCTTGTGTCTGTTCAAGCTCCGCCTTTGGGTTGGTATCCAGCAATGCCAAGCGGGTCACCCTATGGGCGGCAATGCGCATGATTTCCATGGCTACGATGCCACCCATTGACAAACCAAGCATAGCGAACCTGTCAGGCGCCTTAGCCAGTACCTGCTGAGCAATCTCGGCAATGGAATCGGCGCCGGTTAAATCGGCCACAATTACCTCTCGGTCAGCTTCGAAATGAGCTATTTGTGGCGTAAATAAACGTGCATCGCACATCATGCCTGGTAAAAGTAATAGGGGTTCTAGCATAAATTAAACCAACTTGGTTCCCTTAGCTAAGGTGGCCAACTTAGCGTAAGCAATTTCGGGATCAACAGCACCAAAACCAGCAAAAGTACCAAAACCACAGTCCGATCCGGCGATAACTCTTTCACGCCCCACAATATCAACAAAACGTTGAACCCGCTGGGCAACTAGTTCTGGGTGTTCAATAAAATTGGTCGTTGTATCAACCACACCAGGCACCAGCACTTTGTTGTCAGGAATTGCATTTTTACGTTCCTGAAACACTGACCATTCGTGGCCATGGCGTGGATTGGAGGTTTCAAACAGCACATAGCGAGACTTAGTGCTCATCAAGGTATTAAACACCTTGTCCATACCAATATCACAACAATGAGGACCCTCATAGTTGCCCCAGCAAATATGCACACGAACCTTTTCTTCAGGAACATTTTGCAAGGCATGATTTAGTGCCTCCACATGCATATTGGCAACCTTGATAAATTCATCATCACTAAGGTCACTAAACAACATATGTCGAGATAACGCCAAATCGGGGCAATCCAGTTGTAAATCCAAACCGGCAGCAACAATTGTTTCGTATTCTTGTTTCATGGCATTCGCCAAGGCTTCCAGATACTCTTCACGCGTGGCGTAATAATCATTTTGTAAAAATAAAGAAATAACACCAGGCGATGCCGCATTCATAAAGCCACGCTGCGCACCATTTTTAACCATGGCGGCTTTGAGGTTAGCAATATCCTTATTCAGCTCCTCCTGGCCTTTAGACATAACCTTGTCGACACACATAGGCCTAGCATACTGCGGTGTACCCCCGTCATCAGCCAAGCGTTGTAAAAAAGAAGGAAACATCTTTAAGTCCGCCGGTGCGTTACGCGGGCTATCGCCGTCAAAGCCCGTATACCGATCTTTCACATAAGTTGCATAACTAATTTTAGATGTTTCGCCATCAGAAACGATGTCGACACCCGCTGCGACCTGCTTAGCCACAGTGGTATCCACGTTGGCAGACATACAATCATCAAAAGCGTGACGGTCGTAGTCTTGGCCACGTTCGCGGGAAAATATAAAATCTACCACTTCTTGACTGCGAGGTAGCGAACCTACATGTGAAACCAAAATCTTACTCATAATGTTGCCTCTTATTATAATTAACCACCTGACCAAGTAAGCCCTGCCGAGTCGTTTGTTTTGCTAATACGATACAAGCTGGCTTCACCGCTTACACAAGCTGCAATGGCATGGACAAGGCCGGGTGGCACCCAACAAGTATCTCCAGGGTTGAGTACAACTTCCTGATCATCCCAGGTCAACTTCCAGTGACCACGCATCACGACCAACACTTCATGCTGGGGGTTAGCATAGCTGTCAGAAGAGACCGAAGTCCGCGCTAGCAGCTCTACTTGAAATCCTGGTTTATCTTTTATTAAGCCTGTGGCACTAATCACATCACAAGGTTCGTGCTTGGCCAGAGCCATCATATCCCAGTAGCGACGCACATAGTTTGGCACCACGACTGAGGCAGGCACTTCAGGTATCTCGGCTAGTTGCTCCTCGGTTAGATTAGGCATGGGCCGCACGCCATCCGGCAATTGCTCACCCTTTTGGGTATCGTACAATACACCTGTCTCAGCTAAAACCAGCCCATGATCCCGTGCGGCATCAAGCACATGAGGAGCCCATATCACACCACCACCTGAATCATCACCACCCAGAACAGACATGATCATGCCATAGTCAGTACCTACATTTTCAAAACCCCGGAACACTCGAGTGGGGATGTTAAAAATGTCACCCTCTTCCATGATCACCTCACCGGCAGTACCGTGTTGGCCCCAAAAAAAACGCCAGCGCCCTTTCAAGACGAAAAACACTTCTGCGGTATTGTGATAATGCAAAGAATTAAAGCACTTGGGGGGCTGACCCGCTGCACCTGTATTAAACCCGGGCGTGGCCTTAATGTGCACATGTTGATGTACGCTTTCAGCCACTCCGGCACCAATAATAGTGAAATTTTCTTTTTTATCTGAACCCGGGGTATGAGCGTCAATAAACGCAGAACGACATGGCTGCAATTCGCCATAACGTACAATCTGTGGTTGTTCCATAGTTAGCCTCGTGGGAAAAAATTCAGGGTTCTCAAGGTTGTATCTCCTTCGCTTTTATCATTTGCAGGTCAACCTGTTTGCAAAGCGATTTGCTTCCAAATGGCCGTTTCATCAAACAGCACGTACTCTCTCCTTAACCCCCATGGGCCAAATTCAGCATGAGCAGCACCCATAATGTACACCTCTTTGCCACTAGGCTGGCCAAACATACCCCAACCGTCGTGCTTGCCGTGTAACCCAAAACGGATGGCCGCCCGAGGTGGCATCATAGGATCTTCACGGCCTATCTGATGTTCAATGGTCAATTTGGCATTAGGAAAGCTAGCCCGCAGCCCCATCCAGAAACGGTCTACTGCGGCAAAGGATATACCTTCCACGCCACCTGGATAAACCACATTGCAAGCCCGGTCGTACTCTCTTTCCACCGCTGCCATATCAGCATTCATAAAGGCCGTGATAATTTCGGCGTATTTGTGGCCCCATATATTATCGTTGCCTTTGCCTTTATATGGCCCTGGCTTATCAATGGATGGCGTAAACGGTTTAATACAGTTTTCGGCTCCACCTTCTCGTTCTATCTGATCCAAAGCAAACGTTTTGGCATCCCAACCCATTTGCTTAACAATAGCGCCCTGATCACGAATCAGCCACTCATCGGTGATGACATTATTGATGGCGTAACAGTCGGCGATAACCCGGTACTTAAGGGTTTTTCCTGTCGCCTTTCCATAGATACCATCACCCAAATGGGTAGCGGTGGTAACAATGCGGTGAGATGACAACATACCTTCTTGATCGTTACCACTCCAGATAACATCTTCACCCAGTAGTTGGCGATCTGGAAATTCCGCTAACGTGGCCATGGTGGCACCAATCACTCCTTGGTTGCCTACAACAACAGAAGTTGGGGAACGTACTACGATGTCTTTGCCATAGTAATCGTGCAAAGTGGCAATACCACGCTCTTCCCAGATTTCTTTGGTGATACCAAGAATATAATCGGGAAAATCTTCAAATTTTGGATCAAAACCTTGCATCATGATGTATATCCTTGTGGCACTTTAGCGCTATTTCGAATCATTAATGGGCCATCAATTTCGATGTGTATAGGCTGACTAGCATTGCTGTCAACATCGAATAATAAACGTATGGTTTCAGCCACCATGCTTTTTGCCGGTTGCCTAACGGTTGTGAGATTAAACACGGGCCAACTCGCCAAAGGCACATCATCAAAGCCCACCACCGATACATCTTCTGGCACCTTTAAACCCAGTTCTTTTTCGAGCACACCCAAGGCAGCAAACGCCATATGATCATTGGCAAAGAACACCGCATCTGGATACTCCTGGCTGGTAAACATGGTGCGTGTGGCTTGTATGGTTTCTTCGTAGTTATAGTTACCCACTTGCCTATCAAACAGTTCTATTCCAGCCTTTTTCAAGGTGTCCACAAAGCCCTTTTCTCGATCTCGTTGGGTCGAAGTTTCCTCCCAACCCGCTATATAACCAATGCGTTGATGCCCTGCTGCGATGAACAATTCAGCCACCTTGCTGCCACCCTCGTAGTTGTTCGTGGTCACAGCATGAAAACGGTCTTTTTCTAAATAACGATTAAACAGCACAACTGGAATGCTCGCGGCACGACAACGCTCAGCCAAAGCCGAAGACATATTCACTGATAACAGCACTACGCCATCGACCTGATAATCTAAAATTTCCGACATCACCTCATCCATGTCATCATTTTCTGAGGCCATAAACATTAGCGGGTGATAACCTCGCTTGCGCAATTCAGCGGAGAGAATTTCCAATATCTCGGGATAAAACTGGTTATTTAAATAAGAAACTACGACACCAATGATACGGCTATTGCCGGTAATCAGAGAACGAGCGAGTATATTGGGCCGATAGCCCAGCTCATCGGCCGCCTGGCGTACTTTATCAGCCATTTCTTTCGACACGGACGCACCGGGGGTGAATACCCGCGATACGGCAGACTGGCTAACGCCAGCGAGTTTTGCAACATCTTGAGAAGTAACTTTAGCCATATTAATCAGCCGTCCAACCGCCATCAACCAACAAGCTGCTGCCGGTAACCATAGACGCGGCATCGGATGCTAGGTACATCACTGCCGCCATAATGTCTTGCACGTCAGCAATACGTCCAAGCTTGATCTTTTCCTCTATCCACGCTTTACGTTCGGGGTTACTTAAAGTCTGCTGCGCCAACTCAGTATTAACAAACGTCGGGCATACGGTGTTGACGCGAATACCTTGCGGCCCCCACTCTATAGCCATAGCCTTGGTGAAGCCTTCAACAGCGAATTTACTTGCACAATAAACAGCACGATCAACGCCTCCAACATGCGCCATTTGCGAACTTATATTTATCAAAGAGCCTGGCTTTTTAGCGGTTACCAGCCCCTTTGCCACTTCACGTGTGAGGAAGTATGCGCCGCGCAAGTTGATATCCATCACCTGGTCAAAATCTTCAACTGAGGTATCCAGTGCTGGGGTGTGCTTAGCGAGACCAGCACTGTTTACCAAAATATCAAAATCAGCCGCTTGAGCGATTGCTGTGGCCGTCGCTTTAATATCGCTAACATCCAACTCGAGTGCTTCAGCACTTAAACCCTCGGCATGCAAACTGCTTACTAGATCGGAAAGTCGTTCGAGCCTTCTTGCTGCGACGGTCACATGAGCACCAGCGCGTGCCAACGCAACGGCACAGGCTAACCCTATACCCGATGATGCCCCAGTGACTAAAGCTCGCTTTCCAGACAATGAAAAGCTTGGTGATGAGGGTAATTGCATTAACGCTCTCCTACAGGGAATGAAACACTGCCTTGAACCCTTACTTTATTAAATTCCCGCATACGTGCCAACACATCGACACCTAATTGACGGTATATATCTAACAAATCAAACAGAACCCAGTTCTCACGTATCCTTTTCCCCTCGATACGCCAAAAATCCAAACTACATAAAGTTATTTCTGTGCCACTTGGTATCATGCCTAACCAACCATCCGCTTTTAGCGTTTGTTTCATATTAGGCCAACCGGTTACTGCAGCATAATGACCATCACCAAAAAAATGATGCACCATTTCATTTTCAGCTTGGCCACGGTCTGGCATGGCAGACAAGAAAGGTATTTGGTGCCAATTACGAAACCCCGCAATACCTCTGGAGGTACCAACACCTGCAGGCCCATACCAGTTCATTCTTGGATGCCAAAAATCTTCAAGTTGCATGACTTCCGGGCCACCTTGGCTTGGGTGTTTAATCAAATGTGCCAACATAGATAAGATTAGTGCCTTACTTTTATCAGCAAGTGCTGGGTCATTGACTATGTGCAGGCCATCCTGCGTGCCAGGCCCTGGGATGCAAAACTCCAAGCCCAGTGATGGCGCCATGGGCCAAGCGTTGGCCTGCATCATTACCGAAGGCACATCCCAAATTGCTTGTATTTCAACCACCGCGCCATTTTCGATTCGATAGAATTCGTGATAACGCAAATAAGTCAAATGTCCCGTAGGCGGAATATCAAGCCAAGACTTAACGAAAGTGCCCATATAATGGCCAGCACAGCCGACCCATTCATGGCCATAATCACAGGTGCCCTGCATTACAATAAAGTCTCGCCTTTCTAGGTCTGGCAAGCTGGCAAAAAGCCCTTGATAGCATTGCTCATAAAAAGCGTTTGCGCCAATAAGCTGCCCCCAAGGATGGGCCATCTTAACGACACACTCAGGAGCCAGTATCCGTTGCATTTCTGCTACCACTTGAGCAGTAGAAAAATCAGCCATAGCTAACAGCAATGGCCGAATCAGAGTCTTATTATCCACAAAATATCCCCGGCGGCTCTATTCAGCCCCAGTGCCATAAGGCACGTCTTTATTGCCGAACCGTCGTACACGAATATTGCACTGCTCGGCATGGCCAACAAAACCTTCTAGCATGCACAGTCGAGAACCGTATTCGCCGATCTTAACTGCGGCTTCATCGGTGGTGATTTTTTGGTAACTATGGGTTTTCAAGTATTTACCCACCCATAAACCACCGGTATAACGGCCCGCTTTTTTGGTCGGCAAGGTATGGTTTGTACCAATCACCTTGTCACCGTTAGAAACATTGGTACGTTCACCTAAAAACAAACCACCATAGCAAGTCATATTTTCTAAAAACCAATCATCACGATCAGTCATCACCTGTACATGCTCGTATGCTTTATCTTCAGACACTGCCAGCATTTCATCATAACTATCGCAGAGAATGATTTCACCATAGTCACGCCAACTAACCCCTGCTGTATCGGCCGTCGGTAATATCTTGAGAATGCGTTCAATTTCGGCCATCGTTTCTTCCGCCAACTGGCGACTATTCGTCACCAAGCAAGCTGGTGAATTATAGCCGTGTTCGGCTTGTCCTAAAATATCAGTAGCACACAGTTCTGCGTCGACAGTTTGGTCAGCAATGATCATCGTCTCCGTCGGGCCGGCAAACAAGTCGATACCAACGCGCCCATACAATTGGCGCTTGGCTTCAGCCACAAAAGCGTTGCCAGGACCTACCAATAAGTGCACGGGGTCTATAGTTTCAGTTCCCAGTGCCATAGCACCAACTGCTTGAATACCACCTAGTACATAGATTTCGTGGGCGCCACCCAAATGCATGGCAGCAATAACGGCAGGATTAGGCTCGCCGTTAAACGGCGGTGTACAAGCTATAATGCGTGGTACACCCGCTACACTAGCCGTGGCCACAGACATGTGAGCTGACGCCACCATCGGGAATTTGCCACCAGGCACGTAACAACCAACGGATTGCACCGGAATATTTTTATGGCCCAAGATAACACCTGGTAAAGGCTCTACTTCGATATCCAGCATGGCGTCTTTTTGCGCTTGAGCAAAGTTACGCACCTGCTCTTGGGCAAATTTAATGTCCTCCATATCGCGCTCAGATACCTTGGCGATAATGTTGTTGATTTCTTCTTCGCTCAAACGAAAAGATTCTGGAGTGTAGTTATCAAACTTACCTGCAAGCTCACGTACCGCAGCATCACCACCTGCCTCAATTTTAGCCAAGGTTTGTTCGACTACTTCTCGTGTCATTGCATCATCTGCCGCCTTCTCCGCATCTGCCTTGGCGGCTTTTAGCCATTCAATCGCCATAATCTATATACCTCAAACTTACACACTAGGTTGTGGGGCTTGTTTCTCGCCTCGATCAAAAGCTTCCCAACCTTCTCCGTTAAATACGTCGACGCCTAACTGCGCCAATACGAAGGGAAAGTCCACCATCACCCAGTTATCTACAATTTTACCATCGACCACTTTCCAGAAGTCCATGTAACGAATTTCGACTTGTTTGCCGGTAGCCTCTAACCCCATAAAAGAGCCAGAATGAACCGCTTCCTGACGACCAAAAGCCGCCGCCCACTCACCCATATATAAACGCGCTTCGTCGATACAAACTTTATCTGAAAAAGCAGCTTGAAAAGGCTGTTGCCAGTTGTCCTGAAACTCCTTTAGACCTACTTTTTTGCCACAACCTTGATTACCCATCCAGCTAAAGCCAGCGCTAAAGAACTCACCTATATCAGTAATGCGGTGGTCATTAAGGCCATCAACCATGGACTCGATAACCTGTTGTGTTTCGGCCGTTTTACTCCTGTCTGTATCACGGCTAAGCACTGCCTGTTCAGGCCTTGTCCCCTTCATTGTTTATCCTCACTCATTTCAGAAAATAGGTCATAGCCCATTTGCAGCAACACATGAGGAATGTCGACAAAGACCCAATTTTCAACCAGCAAATCACCTTCTCGACGCCACCAATCACAAACACGCATAACCAAACGTTTACCTTCCGATGGCTGCCCTAAAAAAGTTTTTGCTTGCACAGCATTTAATGAGGGCCAACCACCAGAACAGACATAAGCGCCATCGGCAAAGCGAGTGAAGTGCCGGGTTTGACTACCTGCAACCGCACCGCCCACCCATTCACTAAAGGTGTTTTCGAATGGTACTTGAAATGACGCGAACTGTTCCAAACCAGCGAAAGAACCAAAAGCAGCAGGACCGTACCACAACATATCTTCATGCCAATAAGGACGCCATGCTTGATCTTTGGTTGCTAATTCCAGCAGCATATCCGTAACCAATTGGTAAGAGGATTGCGTATGATCTGGATCTGAATCTTGCCACACCAAGCCATCTTGACTATCTGGACCTGGTAGGTACCCCGTGTAACCACGCGTTTTGCCGGGGGCATCCTCAATGGGCCATTGACCACCAGCAATCATCAATTCAGGTATATCCAAAAAAATATATGACTCTACCGCTTGGCCATTTTCCATACGATGGAATTCACCGAAGCGTAAAAAGGCCATCTCTCCAGAAGGCTTAATACCGATCCAAGGTTTATTAAAACAACCTTTGTAATAACCCGTGCAGGTTAGCCACTCACCCCCTTCGTAGTCACCCCCAAAAGCAATGTATTCAGCCCGGGACAAATTACTAAAGGCGGCCTGCAATGGTAGAAGAAAGTTCTCTTGGTAAGCCTTAGGCCCAGCCAGCTGATTAAATGGATGAACCACATTGATATCGGCATCAGCAGCATAAAAACAATGCAAAGCTGGTTCAAAATCGGCACTTACAGGATAACGGTGAGCCTCACAAAACTGTCTAAATACCGCTTTGTTTGTGTCTTCCTTGATACATCTCTTTTCAATCACAGCATTACCCCTTAACAGCGCCCGCTGTTAGACCGCTTACTATCTGGCGTTGGAAGAACATAACCAATAGGAATAACGGCACTGTGGCTGACACCACAGCAGCTACGGCAAACATGACATTACCCTCTGTTTGCGTGGTACCAAGGAAGGACGCAATTTTAGGAATCATAGTTTGGTTTTCTTTGCTTAATAGAATGGCCGTAATAGCAAAGTCGTTATACGCCAATAAAAAACTAAACAATCCCGTGGTGATTACACCAGGCCACATAACCGGAATAATTACATGACGGAAAGCTTGGAACTGCGTGCAACCGTCTACCTTGGCGCTTTCATCCAGTTCTTTTGGAATTTTGGTAAAGAAACTGTGCAGCATCCATAATGTAAATGGTTGGTTAATCGCTACCAACACCACAACAGTGGTACTTAAATGCCCCCACAAGTTCCATTCAAAAAACGGTAGCAAATAGCCTGCTACCAATGTGATTGGTGGCATGGCACGGAAAATAAGCGCCGTGATCAGCAGCCAAAAAGTATAATTATGCGTAGAGCGTGATAGCGCGTAGCCGCCTAGAGTCCCAATAGTTAAAGAAGTTATGACAACAAAAAAACATACCAACATGGTGTTGAATGAAGCACGCCAAAACTCCTCCTCAATCCAAGCTCCCTGATAGCCATCACCAGTGATAGTACTACCGTGCTGAACGAGCGTTCGTACACCTGTCAAAGCCGATGTCCAATCCTCTTTCGAAAAGAAATCCAGCTCAACTTTAAACGAACCCCAAAGTGTCCATAAGAACGGAAATGCCGCAATAACCAGCCATAAAATAACAAAGCTGCGATTAAAAAGACGCAATTTCCAGCCACTATTTTTTGCAAATAACATTGATTAAGCCCTTTTAGCGGTAAAGTCACGCCATGTTCTGATTAACACTGGCGTCAACAACACAGCCACGCCAAGAATAGTTAATACTGAGGTAGCTGAAGCAGAACTTAACTGCCTTGTTTCACCTGACAAATCATTAAACACAAACCAGGACAGTGAGGTAGCATGAGCTGCGGAATTAAAGCCAACGATGGGTTCAAATACCCTAAAATTGTCCATCAATTGCATTAGCGCCACAAACGTAACCAACGGCATGAGGTGTGGCACAATTACATAAAGCACCTGCTGCCACTTGGAAGCACCATCTATGCGGGCACTCTCCAGTGTTTCTTGCGGTACGGTCTGTAAACCTGCATAAAACACGACAAATGAAAAGGGTGCGGCATGCCAAATACCGTAAACAATCAACATCATCCACGTTAAAGATGTGGATGCTTTTAAAGACAAGTCTGGATCACTAAACACCCATTGAATAGCGTTACCTAAAATACCGCGGCTATCGATCATCCAAAATAACACCAACGAGCCAATCAAAGGCGACACAATCATAGGCAACAAAGAAAAGAAAATAGCTAAGCCTTTAAGCTTCTGGTGTAAAGAATTGATCGACAGTGCAATCAGCAAACCAAAGGCTAGCATTAGTGGCGTTACCGTAAAGGTGAAGGTAAGAGTAAACGCCATTGCCCGATAGAAGGGCAAGTTATTAAGCTGACCAAGGAAATCACCAACACCCGCTGACTCATGCCATGCTTGGGCTACTTCATTGACGGCCAGATGGCCTCGGTCAAAATAAATATCTAAACCTGAAAACCTACCCAAAGGCTGCTCTTCACGCAACTTGGCTGTCGCTTTTTGGTCAATGGTGGTTTCAACTTTACAACCAAAGGGGCCACAGTTTTCCGTTTCAATTAGTACGGCCCCATGGGACGTAAATACGGACTGGGTGACTACCGATACAATAGGTAATGCTATAAATAACAACATTGCCGCAACAGTAGGCAGAATAAACCAGAAGAAGGTCTTATGCTTCATAACAGAGCCAATCTAGATATTGAAAAAAACAGGGGCAGCTTATAGGCCGCCCCGAACTAGGAGTTAAACTAGCTTTACAGGTAGCCTTTCTCTTTAGCAGCAGCGGTGTAAGCCGCTTCTATGTCAGACAACGCTTGTTCGGCGCTTTCTTTGCCCTGCATAAAGTCAGACAACTCATTGCCTATGGCTGTGTGCAACAGTCCCATATAAGGCAACATTGGGTAAGGGATAGTGCCAGCACCAGCGGCAGCAAATACACCCTTAGCTTTGTCGGTAGGCTCATAGCCATCAATCAACCATACCGCTAGAGGCGCCATTTCAGCATCCATCTGACTAGGCGCAATTCCGTTAGCCATGGCAATAAAGGTTGCTTCAGCATCGGCGTCAGAAATATTCTTGGCAATGGTCCAACCATCCCACCACAAGGTAGAAGCTGGAGTACTACCACCACCAACAGTCATCGGACCAGCGATAGCAAAGCCATTCTTAACTTCGTCAGCAACGCCATCAACTGTCACCAAGGTAGCCGCTCGGCTGCCCCACATGTTCATCAAAGCAACGTTGCCCGCACGATATTCGGCGTTGGTTGCATTCGAATCATGAGTTAGGAAGTCTGGATTCATGTACTCGCTAAGCGCTTTCATCATATTCAGTGTATTAACACCAGCAGCGGTATTCACATTTGCTTCAGCAGAACCGGCTTTAAAGTGTTCGCCACCATAGCCTAAGAACATGTTGTTGAATTCTTGGGCCAAGTTCCAGCCTGCTGCGTATGCACCACCTACGGGGTTTTCTGCAATGCCATTAGCGCGCAATTTTTTAGCTGTGGCTAGCATATCTTCATATGTTGTTGGCACTTCAGCACCAACTTCTGCCAACATATCGCTGCGGTAAACCAAGTGCTGCGCGTTAGCCATAAAGGCAACCGCCATAATTTCACCATTGATAGTAATCAATTGGTTCTTCTTAATACCCTGGCCGTGTTTCGCTACCAAGTCACCCAATGGACGGACCACATCTTCGTTCATCAACGCCACAATAGAGCTGTTAGCAACGATGGCTGATGTATATTCAGCTGGATTGCCTTGCATACCAGCCACATTCAACTTCTGATGATCCGCTGTAAGGTTGCTGGCAATTTCGCCACCAGTACATTCTTGAGCATTGGCAGCCACTGCTTGAATAGCAGGGAATTCATTACCAATGATACTGACACGACCATCAATTTGGCAGCCAGCCCAGGACATACTGGACGCAGCCAGCATAGCGCTAGCTAAAGCTATCTTATTAAATTTCATTTAGGAGCCTCCTAATATTTTTATAATGGCAGTTGTAAACTATCTACAACCTAAACTTATGAGAGTTCACTCTCAATTCTCAGCCCTGTTTGCGTATCAAACAGATGGCAGTGATTCTTTGGCACTTGGATAGAAACCACGTCCCCAATTTCTGCGCGGAACAACTTATCTGCTCGTACCGACACCAAGGCGCCGCCAATACGAACAGTAACCATAGCGGCGTCACCTAGCAGTTCTATGGTATAGACCGGCGCATTTATTTGGCCGCCGCTATCAACAACTTCTGCGTCTTCGGCGCGGAAGCCTAAAGTAATACCACCTTGGCAATTGCCTAGGTCTGCAATAGCGGTATTTTCTGCGGTAAATAAACCATCATGCACTTGCCCTTCAATTAGGTTCATTGCGGGCGAACCGATAAAACTAGCGACAAAAGTATTGGCCGGGTTGTCATAAATTTCAGTGGGAGAGCCCACTTGTTGCACCACACCGTGCTTCATTACTACCACACGGTCGGCCAATGTCATGGCTTCAATTTGATCGTGGGTTACATAAACCGTGGTTACTTTTAATTCATGGGAAAGATTTTTAATCTGAGCGCGTGTAGACACCCGGAGTTTGGCATCCAAATTGGACAGAGGTTCGTCCATCAAAAATACTTTGGGTTTGCGCACAATGGCTCGAGCTAACGCCACGCGCTGACGTTGACCGCCAGACAACTCAGCGGGCTTACGATGTAGAAAATCACCCAGTTCCACCATATCTGAAGCTTTCATCACTCTTTCGTGATGCTCTGACTTGGGGATGCTCCTTACTTTTAGTGGAAACTGAATATTCTCATACACAGTCATATTTGGATAAAGAGCATAAGACTGAAACACCATCGCCACATCTCGGTCTTTTGGATCTAGGTCATTAATACAATTTTCACCAATATGAATTTTGCCAGACGTCACCTCTTCTAGGCCTGCAATCATGCGCATAGTCGTGGTTTTACCACAACCGGAAGGACCTAAAAGCACCAGAAATTCCTGATCGGCAATTTCCAAATTAAAGTCCTTCACACCGACGAAATCACCCCATCGCTTATTCAAATTGCTGAGCGTTATTCCTGCCATTTTCCCCAATTCCCAATGCTATAGTCGTGTATTATTTTGCATTTGCATTCGTATGCATAATCGCACAATAACAACTATTGAATACGAATGCAAAATATTTATATAAATTATTAACCAGAAATAACGATGAAATAAACTTGCTCAAAAGGAGCTAGGTAGCTCACCAAATCAGCCGAAATTGGCCTATGGAATAGCTAACTAACAACGCACAACGCTTGCGCTATAGGAATGGATAGAAAGGACTGGTGAGTGTAATCCCCCCGCATAACCAGAGCAGCTATAAGTAGAAAAT
>ENA-UZWY01002070-UZWY01002070.1-metagenome-genome-assembly--contig:-Day-2--50m-contig-2070_pt1 | contig 202756 bp, 185 predicted proteins | sample MGYA00260341_ERZ794901 | MGnify/ENA metagenome assembly ERZ794901 | reverse complement strand
CCAACTGCCTCAATGAAGTAAGTAACATTACGGTCAACTGTGCGCTCAAAGACATGATCTTTGCCCTCGCCCTTTAGCTTCAGATAATTATCTCTGGCATCGAGCAGGTCGTAGCCACAACCATCTGGCGTGACTTTAACCACAGGGGCGCTAACGAGGCCCTTGGTTATTTGCTCTACACGAATAGAGTTCCAGTATGTTTCAAGTTGGAAGCTGATTTGATTTGAGCCGCGCAAGGCAATACGCTTTGATCGAGTCTTTAGGCTCTTAACGATTCTTTTGGCTGAATAATGACATTCCATGTCCAACGGGACACGACGAGAGAAGTAATAAACGTTATTACGAAGGAAGATATAAGAAAAGATTTGGTTGTTCATATGGTTTACACACCCCACAAGTAAAATTGATGGAATGCTTGTACCACGGGGGTCTCAGGGGATTCCTGAGGAATAAATGGTGCGGACGGAGAGACTCGAACTCTCACACCTTGCGGCACTGGAACCTAAATCCAGCGTGTCTACCAATTTCACCACGTCCGCTTTGTGCGTTTTTTAAACGCTGTTTTGCAATGGGGTGGGCGATGGGGCTCGAACCCACGACCACCGGAATCACAATCCGGGGCTCTACCAACTGAGCTACGCCCACCACTGCAAAAATACTTCTTTTCCCATGAGGACGTTGGCACGCCCTGCAGGATTCGAACCCGCGACCTACGGCTTAGAAGGCCGTTGCTCTATCCAACTGAGCTAAGGGCGCTCGATACACTTGCTGTGCAAGAATCCCTCGGAAAAAGTGGTCGGGGTAGAGAGATTCGAACTCCCGACATCCTGCTCCCAAAGCAGGCGCGCTACCAGACTGCGCTATACCCCGACTTTTCCCCTACAGCCAGCTACTAAGCTGTGCTGTTGAAGTGGTGCGCATATTACCTAGATGGTGATATTTCGTCAAGCAATTTGTTATTTTTTTTTCAATAAAATTAAGCTCTTAACTTGCTAACGGAATTAACCTATTAGGATTGTTAATGAGACCCAAGGTTTGCCCCTAAAGTTGTCTAAAGCTATTAACCTTCACGGCGCCAGCGCGTCCCAGACCGAGAATCTTCTAGCACAATACCCTGGTTTTTGAGCTCATCACGCACGGCATCAGCACGAGTAAAATCCTTATCTGCTTTAGCCTGATTCCGTTGTGCCACCAAACTATCTATTTGCGTATCGGTTAGCCCACCTTCGTCTGCTTGACCACGCAAGAAATCAACCGGGTCTTGCAATAACAACCCCATTACATTCCCCAAGTATTTCAATTGTGCCGCTAAAGGTGCGGCTGATGAAACATCTTCGCGTTTTAAACGGTTTATTTCTCTAGCCAAGTCAAATAATACAGCTAATGCCTCGCGACTATTTAAGTCATCATCCATAGCGTGATTAAAGCGCGATATAAAGTCACTTTTTTCATCCACTTCATCCAAGGCTGGCACATCCAGCAAGGCCGTATAGAATCGTTCCAAGGCACTTTGTGCTTCAATTAAGCTATCTTCAGAATAATCAATTTGACTCCGATAATGGCTCGCTGTAAGCAAATATCGTACGACCTCAGCTGGGTACTTAGCTAACACCTCGCGAATAGTAAAAAAGTTCCCCAAAGACTTGGACATCTTTTCTTTATTTACCCGCACCGCGCCAGCATGTAACCAATAATTGACGAATTTAGTTCCATTGGCCGCTTCTGACTGGGCAATTTCATTTTCATGATGGGGAAAAGGCAAGTCCGGCCCTCCGCCGTGAATATCAAAATGATCCCCCAGGCAGCACTTGGTCATGGCTGAGCATTCTATATGCCAACCTGGACGCCCATCACCCCATGGAGACGCCCAAGAGACTTCCCCTGCTTTAGCTGCTTTCCAGAGGACAAAGTCCAACGGGTTTTCTTTACTGTCACCTATTTCAATGCGGGCACCGGCTCGCATTTCATCTAGTTTACGGTTGGTCAATGCGCCGTAATTTTCAAACTTATCAACACGATAATAAACATCGCCATTGGCCGCAGCATAAGCAAAACCCTTGTCAATGAGGTTGGCTACCATTGCAATAATATCTTGCATATGTGCGGTGGCGCGGGGCTCTTGATTGGGCGGCAAAACATTGAGCGCCCTCTCGTCTTCGTGCATGGCCTCAATGAATCGCTCAGTTAACTGCGTGGGTGTTTCTCCGTTTTCAGCCGCACGCTTGATAATTTTGTCATCCACATCAGTAATGTTTCGCACATACTCAACTTCATACCCGCGATAACGCAGATAACGAGTGATTACATCAAAGGACACCATGACCCGAGCATGCCCAATATGGCAGTAGTCATATACGGTCATGCCACATACATACATACGTATTTTGCCAGCTTCAATCGGCTCAAATACTTGTTTTCCGTTAGTGAGGGTGTTGTGTAATTGCAACATAGTTGTTATCCGTTTTGCTTACCCCAAGAATCGCGCAGGGTGACTGTGCGGTTAAATACCTTATTTTCCGATGTAGAATCGGGGTCAACACAAAAATAACCTTCGCGTTCAAACTGATACTGCTGCCCTACTTGGCTATTGATTAAACCCGCTTCAGCATAAGCGCGGCTGGTAACACTTAAAGATCCGGGATTGAGGCACTCAGTAAAGTCACGATCTTTGTTACCGTCCGGATTTTCATCATTGAACAAACGATCATAAAGACGCACTTCAATAGGAATATTATGGCTAGCACTAACCCAGTGAATAACACCATTGACCTTATAGCCTTCAGGCTTCTTCCCCAGTGTGCTGTCATCATAAGTGCACAGCAACTCAAGTACTTTTCCGTCGGCATCGGTGATCACTTCATTGCAAGTCACGACATAGCCACCACGCAAGCGGGCCGATTGCTGCGGAGCAAGTCGTTTCCATTTGCGCGGTGCCTGCATAGCAAAATCGGCGCGGTCAATATAAGCCTCTTTCGTCCATATAAGCTGGCGACTACCCATACTTTCATCTTTGGGGTGCGCAGGGACAGTTAAAGCCTGGATCTCATCAGTCGGCCAGTTGGTCAACGTGACTTTGATGGGGTCAAGTACACACATAGCACGCGAGGCATGGACATCCAAGTCATCACGCACGGCCGATTCCAAGCGGCTGACTTCGGTAATACCTTTGCTGCGAGCGACAGGCGTGGCTGCACAGAAATTGCGTAACGCTGCGGGTGTATAGCCACGACGGCGCATGCCGGAGATGGTAGGCATGCGTGGGTCATCCCAACCAGTTACAGCATGACTGTCCACCAGTTGTTTAAGCTTACGCTTACTGGTAACAGTATAATTTAATTCCAAACGAGCAAACTCATACTGTTTAGGCGTGCCCGGTGTGCTGACATTGGCGATAAACCAGTCATACAATGGGCGGTGATCTTCAAACTCCAAGGTGCACACTGAATAAGTAATACCCTCTAGGGCGTCAGACAAGCCGTGGGTAAAGTCATACATAGGATATACACACCACTTGTCACCTGTTTGGTGGTGGTTTATATGGCGAATGCGATAAATAATGGGGTCCCGCAAATTCATATTTGGCGATGCCATATCAATTTTTGCACGCAGTACTTTGGCGCCGTCGGCAAATTCACCGGCAGTCATACGAGCAAATAAATCCAAGTTTTCATCAACACTACGCTGGCGATATGGGCTATCTACTCCTGGCTCGGTCAAGCTACCACGATACTGCCTAGCTTGTTCTGGCGATAAGTCGCAAACATAGGCCAAACCCTTTTTAATTAGTTCGTTAGCATAACCATGCAGTGTGTCAAAATAATTGGAAGCAAACCGCGCTTCGCCATGCCAAGAAAAACCAAGCCACTTAATATCGCGTTTAATGGACTGAATATACTCATCGCTTTCTTTTTCTGGGTTGGTATCGTCGAACCGCAGATTGCATGTGCCAGAGAACTCTTCGGCAAGGCCGAAGTTTAGGCACATGGATGTGGCATGGCCTATATGCAAGTAACCGTTGGGCTCGGGAGGGAAACGGGTAGCCACCTGTCCCGTGTTTATGCCTTGATCAAGGTCTTTCTTAATGATATTTCTGACAAAATTGGAAGCCTGAACAACAGTCTTTTCGGCCACTTTGGCACTCTCCTAAATCACTGTACTGAAATTTGCGTCATCTTTTGCCCAGTTTCCATCGCCGACTGCATAACAAATCTGTGGCAATGTGAATGGGCGCAATCCCAAAACCGGTAATTATAGCCCTTAGCTTACCCTGCTTACCAGCAATCGCTACAACAAATTCATGACCTTTAACGTTGCATGTCATCGTCAGCAGCTTCATAATTGGCCAGCGTAACTAAACATTCCACAAAGGAGTGTCAATGTACCAAATTTTCAGGCTTGAATTATAGGAAAGCAAAATGTCTAAAGTATTAATGAAGACTAATTTTGGTGACATCACCATCGAATTAAATCATGAGAAGGCACCCATCACGGCGGCCAATTTTGAACAATACGTAAAAGATGGCTTTTATGACGGTGTTATTTTTCACCGTGTTATTGATGGTTTTATGATTCAGGGCGGTGGCTTTGATGCAGATATGAGTCAAAAATCCACCAATGCCAATATTCAGAATGAGGCCGATAATGGTTTGAGCAATGATGTTGGCACCCTAGCTATGGCGCGCACCATGGACCCCCACTCCGCTTCCGCCCAGTTTTTTATCAACGTTGGTAATAACGGGTTTTTAAACCACACAGGTAAAGATCCTCAAGGCTGGGGCTACGCCGTATTTGGTGCCGTTGTGGAAGGCATGGATGTGGTTAATGAGATTAAAGGCGTGGCCACTACCATGCGCGCTGGACATCAGGATGTGCCGGCTGATAATGTGGTTATTGAATCTGCCAGCATGCTTGAGGGCTAAGACTAATTACTATGCGTCACCTATTTATTTCAGACCTACATCTTGACCAAAGTCGTCCGCACCATATTCAGGCGCTAAGAGACTTTTGTGAATGCAAGTTACAGCCAGGTTACCATCTATACATATTAGGCGATCTGTTTGAGGTTTGGTTAGGTGACGACATAGGATTAACCAATTATGCCGACGTCATTGCTTTGTTGAAGGAACAGGTTGACGCCGGCGTAAAAATCTTTGTACAGCATGGTAATCGCGATTTCTTATTGGGCCGAGCATTTCTCGAAGCCACGGGAGTCCAATTGCTAGCCGAAGAGACCGTGATCAATATAAATGACATACCCATATTACTCATGCATGGCGATAGCTTATGCACCGACGACACTGAATATTTAGCTTTTAAAAAGCAAGTCAGATCATCTAAGTGGCAACAAGAATTCTTGGCCTTGCCCCCCGCACAAAGACTGCGTAAGGCACAAGATTACCGCCAGCAAAGCAGTGAATCCACAGCCAACAAAGATGCCCATATCATGGATGTGAACCCTGCTGCGGTACAAGAAGTAATGCAAAAGTACAATGTGCACACGCTGATACATGGTCATACACATCGTCCCATGGTGCATCAAAATGACGGCTTCACACGAATTGTATTAGGCGATTGGCAGGGGCATTTTGATTATCTGCTTTGGCCAAACAATGATACTTGGCATTTCCTTCGCCAACCGATTTAACAAAATTGATAATCCATTTACCAACCTATTCTTTAAAGCAAAAAAAACGCAACAACCGGCAGGTCATTGCGTTTATATATGGCTACCAGGGCTAGGATTAACCCTTACCTTTCCATGGCACTAGGTACTTTTCAAGTACACGAATACCGACATCAATGGCAAAGCCAATCAAACCGATGAGTACAATACCCATGATGACCACGTCGGTGTTTTGAAACTTGGACGCCGCCACAATCATTTTGCCCAAACCTTTTTCTGCGGCAACCAGTTCGGCAGCAACCACTGTACCCCAACATACCCCCATTGCTACCCGAGCACCGGTAAAGATCTCTGGCAGTGAATTGGGAATAATAACGTGCAATAGAATTTGCAGCTTGCTTGCACCAAGGCTATATGCGGCATGAATCTTAGTGATGCGCACACCCGATACCCCGGAACGAGCAGCTATAGCCATAATCCATAGCGCCGCTAGAAAGAGCAGTACGACCTTTCCTTCTTCACCAATGCCTGCCCAAATGATAACTAGTGGAATCAAAGCCAAAGGCGGTACCGGGCGCATAAATTCGACTATAGGATCAAACCACCCACGGAACCAGTTGGACAACCCCATGGCATATCCCAGAGGAATACCGACTAGGGCACCGATTAGAAAACCAATAACCACACGCCATAGACTCAGACCTAAATGCTGCCCTAAAGTGACATTTTGATAACCCTCTTTGGAGATGGTGATTAACCGTTCCCATACTTGCTCAGGCGCTGGCAGGTAAATGTTTTCCATCTGCACGCCCTTGTGAGGCACCAGATTCAAGGTTCCTTTATCTGTCAGTGCGACTCTGGCAAATCCTACATCAACGGGATTACCCTTACTGATAGTCTGATCGTTGACCTTAATGATTTTGGCACCAGTCTTGCGTTTAGCGGTATCGTTTTTATCCCAAGCCAATAGCTTAGAGCGATAAGCCTGAATTACCAAAGCGTCATTAAGAGCAAAACCATCACCACTTGCTACGGTCGGCTTCTTGCCCTTTTCACCTGCAGCATGCACTTGAATACTTACTGTCGCCTTATCGGTGTCCCCAGCGCCATTATCTGACGTATAGGTGAACTCACCACTGCCCATAAAAGGCCCAGGGACATGTAAAAATTCAGGTAGTAGTTTGGAGCCGGTAAATGAACCCCATAATACAAATATCAGTAATACGGATATGACCGATGCTGATTTATTGGATACGACCGTACTTTCATCACCGAAAGTGACCGTCTTTAACGAGTTGTAGCTATCACCTACGCTGACGCCCTTGCGAACCATATGCCAGATAGCCTGACATGCCAGTATGATCACAATGAGGGCGGCTAGAAAAGGCAGTACCTTCGCTATGGACAAAACAATATTAATAGTTTCATGGGCCAGTTCAGTAAATACACTTTCACTATCCATTAGCTGGCCTCCTCTGTTCTACCCATTATTTCTTCTTCCATTTCCCAAATCATCGCTAAAATTTCTTCTCGTTTTACAGCATAGTCTGGATGTTTTTTTACTTCTCGTAAATCAGCGCCTACTCCTAAATCAGCAAAAGGCAGGAAATATTCTTTATGAACGCGACCTGGACGGGGAGCCATGACTAATAAGCGCTCGCCCAACAAAAGTGCTTCTTCTACAGAGTGAGTAATTAGAATGATAGTTTTACCGGTTTCTTTCCACAGATCTAACACTAAAGATTGCATTTTTTCGCGCGTCAATGCATCCAAAGCCCCTAGGGGTTCATCCATAAGAATGACATCTGGGTCATTTGCCAAACAACGTGCTAAGGCGACGCGTTGTTGCATGCCACCAGATAGTTCGTATACAGCCTTGTCTTTGAACTCTTGTAAACCCACCAAGTCTAATAAGCGGTCGACCTCAGGCGCACTTTCAGACTTTGGTACGCCCTTCATATCGGGTCCAAAAGACACATTCTTGCGGACGCTCATCCACTCAAACAAGGCTCCTTGTTGAAATACCATGCCCCGCTCAGGACCAGGTCCGTTTATAGCTTTACCCTCTAGGTGTATTTCTCCATCAGTGGGAGCCAGAAAACCAGCAATGATGTTTAGTAATGTGGTTTTACCACAACCTGATGGGCCGAGTACACTTAATAGCTGGCCAGACTTAATGTCTAAGTTAATATTTTTAAGCGCTTGAACTGACCCTCCACCGGGTAGGTCAAAACGCATGGATATATTGTCTATGTGTAAATCAGACACATCTCATTCCTTCAGCATTGGTATTGGTTATGAGGAAAAAAGTAGCCCTGTTATTAATCAATTGACCAATAGGATGCAAATCAGGGGTGCTTCTCAATTGTACGAACTACAATTAATGATTATATAAGACTTCTTAACGTGCCCTGCCTAGAATCAAGTATAGAAACTATCTCTTGGCTCTAATTAGCAGGTTATGACTAGTGCTTTAATCGGGGCTTGGCAATGTATCCCAAGCCCCGAATACTAGATGGTGTTGTTATGCGTAATTACATATCACCAGCAGCAGCCAGAGGACCGGCTTCCACATTGCCATCGTAGCTGTCGTTAGCTGATGGAATAGACCCTGCATCAACAAACACTTGCGCTACACCCTGCATGAAGTTCTGAGCGCCACCACCTAACCATGTAGGAGACAACTGTTCTTCAACACTAGGGAATACAAACGTTGCCATGGTGCTAGCTGTATCATCTATGCTCATACCTGAGTCTTTAGCGATCATAGAAAGCATGAAATCAGGCTGAGTAGCGTTCCAAGCCGTGTTAGCATCGGCTGTAACAGCCAAGAACTTGGCAACTAGGTCGCCATTTTCTGCTACAAAATCCGCAGGTGCTGTAGTCACATCAAATACTAGGATACCTAGCTCTTGCTTTTCTGCACCGGTCAGCAGAATGTTACCACTTTCCGTCATGCGACGGAGTGCACCACCCCAACCACAGGCCATATCAACGGCACCTTGGGCTAAGGCAACGGCGCCTTCGGCAGGAGCCATATCAACAATTTCTAAGCTGTCTAGCGCTACACCAAAATGTTCCATTTGCTTCAAGAAACCATAATGCGCAGCCGTACCTAGAGGTACAGATACTTTCTTTCCTGCCAGCTCACCGGCTGAATTTTTATCAATTTCATGATCTGCGTGTACAACACAGTTATCATTGTCAGAATAGGACACTGCCACATCGACTATTTGCAGGTCCTGGCCAGCTGAGGCAGCAACAACAAATGGTGGAACACCCTGAGACACTGAAATATGCACATCTCCAGAGGCCATTGCGGCGGACATGGCGGTACCAGTATCAAAAGCGACCCAATTCACTTTCATACCTAATGCTTCGTCATAGGCACCGGATACTTTAGCTGCTTGGAAAGGCATTGGCCACTCCAAAAAGTAAGCTACCGTAAGTTCATCAGCAGCTGTGGCAGTTGAGGCGCCGGCCATCATTGCCGTGGCTACGGCTAAGCTACTTGCGATTGACTTTAACTTCATTTTAGTTCTCCTAGATAATTATGATTTTTATAATTGAAAAAACCAAGAGCACACACTGCAAAACAGTGAGGACTACCCTTTATTAATGGACAGTTGTTGCAATATACACATAGGCACAGAACAAAACAAAGCCAGATTGGCATTCTCAATAGGGCCAATAAAAACGTACTTAAAAATAATCTATATGTATGATTTAGCGCTCTTGATGAAAACGAGAATAGACCTATTTTATAATTCACGCAAGCTACATTGTTAAATGCTTTAAATTGATTTTTATGCGATTTATCAAGCTCATGGTGGCTATGAGGGGTACTTCTATACACGATTTCTGGTGCAGGTTTAGGCACCAAAGGCCAGTGCGTCTGCTATAGCAAGAGTCGCTAAAATCATCAATAAGAAGATTGCAATGCGGCGCTTAGTGGGCTCTTTAAGACGATCGAAAGAGTTAAACCCAATATGATTGGCTAGCAACATGACTGGTAATACAGTGATTGCCAAAATAAATGTTTGGATGTGCAAAAAACCTTGCTGAGCAAACCAAACTAGGCCGTAGGTATCGATAATTAAAAAAAATACAATTAAGGCCGCTCGCATAGCTACCAAACTGATGCTAGAGGATAGGATGTAAACAGCTATGACTGAACCACCTATGCTAGCCAAGCCATTTGCCAAACCAGAAAGTAGCCCCACCCCTAACAACCAAGATTTATGGTCAGCGGACTTTAGCCGCCAACGGTAGAGTAAAGCGACAGCTGCCACTAATATGGCGGCGCCAGCAATGCCACGGACAAGCTCCGGTTGCCATATGGCGATAGCCATGATACCTATTGGGGTGCCAATAAAAGAACCCAAAGACAAATACCATAACCATCGCCATGGCACTTGCGACCAGACTTTGGTTATCAGGTGCAGACTAGCACTGCACTCTAAGACAAACATGAGTGGCACAATAGCTATAGGAGGAAGGATTGGGGACAGTGCAAAGAAACACAAGGCAGAAAAGCCAAAGCCGCTCAGGCCACGTATAAAACCCGCAGCCATTACGACAAAGAATAAATAAAGCCAATGCCAAGTTGAAGTAAAGATCTCAGCATAGGTTTGTACTAAGCTTGCGATCACACTTTTTGTTGCCCATGGAATAGGCGCACAACATGGCGCGCTTCAGCAAAAAATAACCAACGTTCGATCAGCAAACCAGCCATCATTACCAACCACGCCCCCAACAAGGTCATACTCGTTGGTATCCAGTACAGGACACTCAGGGGGATGACAAAGGTTGCTATAAACATGACCCAACGTAAGCGCACTAATTTAACTTGTTCTACGTCAAACATGAATTCCTTATTGAGAAAACTCGGTGCAGAATGGCCAGCGTCAAGCAAACTAACACGATGTTGGGTAAATCCAGTGGCACTTTGAATACTGCTAGTAGCTGGTAGCCTGAACCAGATAAAATAACCAAGCTTGACGGAAGCCGTCACGGCAACAATTAAAGCCAGGGACTGATTGAAGTTTGTTATGTCTAAACCGTTCCAGGTGAGCATTATGGCCCAAGCCAAACCGCCACTCATGATAGCGAATAGCAGATATAAGGTTGGCACTAGGGGGGTGTGCCACTGAGGAATGGTCTTTAAACTGGCATAAATCATAGAAGTAACAAAAACGATGACTAAGCAAAGTAACAAACACAAACCCGACCACAAGCCTATATAGGGCCAGCCAAAGTATAAGCCTGCAGCATACATTGCTGCTACCGGATAAAGCACAATAGCGAATACCGCTTCACGCGATAACCAGGATGTTCTAAAACCGCTAAATGAGCGCCAAGCGTTCTTACGATTGGCCAAATGCCAAGTCGACGCTGACAGGCCAACACTGATTAACACCATAGCCGTAATACCTATGGTAATCTTCGCCATGATAGACAAAGGCCAAAGTGCGAACAACTCATTAGCACTCAACCAGCCTAACAATCCATAACCTGCGCCAGAGGTAATGGTGAAAATCAATACAGAAAATGCGGGATGCATACTAATAGCCTCTTCTAAGTACGTCTAGCGTTTGATGATGCGGTTAACAATATGTTTCACCTTGCCTAGCACGCTACCACCTTGCTCTTGCTGTATCGGGTTGCGTGGTGGTAAATAGGTGTTCACTGGGTTGTAACCAAGCTCTGGCATTAATTGCTTGCCTCCGCGCTGACGATTGAGTTTAGACACATCTGAATCTGGATCATCGTAGTCACCGAAGACGCGGGATTGAGTTGGGCAGGTTATTACGCAGGCAGGTTGGCGTTCGTTTTCTGGTAGCTGCTGGTCATAAATACGATCTATACAAAGAGTGCACTTTTTCATGGTGCCCGAGCCTGGGTCTAGCTCTCGGGCACCATATGGGCAGGCCCAAGAACAGAGATTGCAACCCATACAACGATCTTGATCAATGAGTACAATACCGTCTTCGCTACGCTTGTAGGAAGCGCCGGTTGGGCACACGGTCACACATGCTGCGTCTTCACAATGCATACAGGACAATGGCATATTGACTGTCTTACTATGCGGACTGGCATCGATCTCAAAGGTACGAATTCGATTAAGCCAAGCACCGTCAGGATCCTTACCATAAGGATTTTCGTCCGTTAAAGGGCCAATGGCACCCGAGGTATTCCATTGTTTACAAGCTGTCGCACAAGCATGGCAACCTACACAAGTATCTAGATCAATCGCTAAACCTAATTTCACTATTCTGGCCTCACTTGGATTGCTTGCTGTTGCCAAGGACTTGGGCCCAGGAACGCTTGAGATTAACGTTTTTATGGCTAGCATAACCTTGCTTCATGGGTGAAGGAGAAAAGCTAGGCAAGGGTTTTACGCTATCAAATTGAGGCCAGCTCCCGGTTTCTCCTGCCGCGGCTGGGCGAATTTTCACCTTAAGGTCATACCAAGCTGCTTGACCCGTAATTGGATCAGAATTGGTCATGCGTTGCTGACTGCCGCTAGGTGGCAATAATTCATTGATCAAATGATTCATCAAGAAGCCTTGTTTGGCTTCATTGGCATCCTCACTTAAGCCCCATGCACCACCTTGCTTAGCGATGGCGTTCCATGTCCAAACGGTATCTGGATTAACGCCTTCCATATGTTTAACTTGTACTCGAATTTTGCCTGTGCGTGATTCGACCCAAGCCCAGTCAAAGTCTTTAATGCCCAAATCCAGTGCTTTTTGACGGTGCATATAAAGATAGTTCTGGGACATGATTTGGCGCAACCACGCATTTTGCGAATCCCATGAGTGATACATGAACATAGGCCGTTGATTAACAGCAAAAAACGGATAATCTTGCGTATCTTCAGGTTGTTGCTCTAAAGGACGGTAGTAGAACGGCAAGGGGTCAAAGTAGGTAGCTAGACGTTCCTTGTGGTGTTGTTCCGTTGGTTGTGGTCCATCATATAGTCCTTGCCCAGCCAAACGGAATTTTTGTAAAGTCTCCGAGTACAACTCAATAACAATCTGTTCTGTGCTACCTACCCAGGCGGCTTCCTTAGCCAAATTCAGATAATCCAAGTTGGCATGACGCATGTAACGCTGGTTGGGTGCTAGTTCGTGTTTATAAAAGCACTCATTTTCCTCATAAGCTTGCCATTGCTTAGGATTGGGGGCACCGCGCAGATGTTGGTCGCCATTTTCTCCTCGCCAACCAGCAAGAAAGCCAATACCAGGCGCTCTTTCGAAATTAACGATAAAGTCCTTATACCCCTTATACTTGGGCTCTCCTTCTGCGGTGGTGAAGGCTGGCAACTGCAGTCGAGAAGCCAACTCTACCATCACCTCCTGCCAACTACGGACGTCTCGGTCAGGCGCAATGACAGGTGAACGAATGGCATCGCAGGCCGCATCCGGCTCGGAAATAGGTCGGTCCAACATGGAAATGGTGTCGTAACGCTCCAAATAGGTCGTATCGGGCAACACCAAATCAGAAAAGGCCACTGTTTCTGAGTTAAACGCATCACAGGTAACGATAAAGGGAATCTTATAATTGCCCTGCTCGTCCTTGGCCCGCAGCATGTCCATGGTTTGGGCCGTATTCATGCTGGAGTTCCACGCCATGTTAGCCATGAATAGCATTAACGTATCAATTTGGTATGGGTCACCCGCTACGGCATTGCTGATCACCATATGCATTAGGCCATGGGCAGCTATGGGCGCATCCCAAGAATAGGCCTTGTCGATACGACGAGGTTGGCCTTGATCATCAATCAACAGGTCTTCAGGACAATTTGGAAAGCCTAATGGCGCCGACTCAAGAGGTGTATTGGGGGTGTTCCCCTTAGCGGGCTTTATTGGTGGCACGATGTGTTTAGGGAATGGTGGCTTAGCCAGGTGGCCACCTGGGCAATCGATGGTACCTAACAAGGCTTGTAATAGGTGCAAGGCTCGACAAGCCTGAAATCCATTCGAATGTGCCGATACGCCACGCATGGCATGCATAGAGACCGGGCGGCCTACAAATTGACTTTGTTTGCGCCCTGCCCAGTCAGTCCATTCAACATCAATAGTGATGGATTCTTGAAAGGCAACGTGGGCCATTTCCAAGGCAATTCGTTCGATGGTTGCCGCATCTATACCACATTCCTCAGCCGCCACTTCCGGGCTATACTGAGGGTCCATATATTTGTTGTACAAGATGCTAAAAGCCGTGCGCACAGGTGTTCCATCAGTGGCGATGTAGTCGCCCAGTAAAGCCGGTGCAATATCGGCTGACGACGCGGAAGCAAATCCTTCACTTAACTGGTCAAACACTTGTGAGAGGCCTTCTTCGTTACGCCATAATAGACCGTCGCCTACCTGCCCGGGTGTGTTTACAACCAGCTGGGGTGCATTGGTATAACGAATAAGAAACTCGTCATCAATTTGGCCATCACGTAACAACACATGAATCATAGCCAAAGCCAAAATGCCATCGGTGCCTGGTTTTAGAGCTAACCATTCATCTGCAATAGCTTGATAACCGGTACGTACCGGGTTTACGGCGACAAATTTAGCGCCACGCTCTTTGATTTTTTTAAGGCCTAATTTGATCGGGTTGGACGCATGATCTTCAGCCACACCCCACATGATAAAGTATTTGGTATTATCCCAATCGGGGTCGCCAAACTCCCAAAATGCATGACCCATTGTATACAGGCCTGCAGCAGCCATATTTACGGAGCAGAAGCCACCATGGGCGGCCCAGTTGAAAGTGCCAAATTGAGTGGCCCATAAGCCTGTCAAAGCCTGCATCTGATCACGGCCAGTAAAATAGGCCAGCCGCTTTGGGTCGGTAGCTCGAATATGCCCCAAGCGTTCGGTAAGCAGATCCATTGCGCTTTCCCAGCTGATCTCTTCAAACTCAGCTGCTCCGCGTTCACTCCCAGGTTTACGCAGCAATGGTTTAGTCAATTTTGCCGGCGACAACTGTTTCATAATGCCAGAGTTGCCTTTGGCACACAGCACGCCTTTGTTGACTGGGTGATTGGGATTACCCTGAATATAACGAATCTTATCGTCTTCTAGGGTCACCTTAATGCCGCAGCGGCACGCACACATATAGCAGGTTGTATACTTGTGCTGTTGGTTTTGGTGATCTTCGAACTGAGGTAACTCTGAGGCGTTTGGCATAAGCGCTGTAATTCTTGTGGCAACAAAGCACACAAGAATAAGGCAAAGTGATTATTCTGCCAACAGCCAACCAATGCAGAGTGATAGTGCCAGACTAGAATATCGGCATAAAAAGGGGATTTGCCTAACCAGCGATGCCCACGAATGAAGGCATTACTTGAAAATTTCTATCAACTTCCTTTTGCACGTGAGATGGTGCCGTTCGCACTGGCAGTTCAGTCACCGAGCGGTTATTAATAGAAGTTGATTGGTTGGCCATTTTTTGCGCCACAATCAGATCCGATGTATGGGATTGAGCGCTAGCGCTAGCTTGACTTGAAATCATGTTGGCCTCCAGAAAATTTTCTCTGGTACCAAAACAACTGCTTAACTGGCACCATAGTGAAACCACTATAGCATCCAGATCTAATAATGTAATGGAATAAATATCTATTTATTTATTCTATTATGGAATATAACTACTGGGCGAGTGTGAAACCAACCCTGGCTGCTAGTGCGACCACATCTACTTCTTCAGACTGGCCTCGTGCCCAAGTATTGATTGAACGATTGCCGGTGCGACAAAATGCAAGCACCTTGTCATGGCCTTCTATAGCCGCTTGCATTTCCGCCACCGTGGAGGCGGGAAAGTTCATGCCATAAACAGGCATATCGATGTAATCTAGGCCCTGCGCTTCGGCAGCAGCCTGCAATGCCTTACTATTGGAAGGATGGCCCGGCTCACCGTCTGGACGATTATTAATCACCGTGGTGTAACCTAATGACCTCACTTCAGCCATATCACTTTCAACTAATTGAGGAGCAACACCAAACGTGTCAGTAACGGAAATGATTGCCATATAGAACCCTGATAACCTAGTAGAATGTAAACAGAATCTTATATTAGCTAAATGCTATAAACAAGCAAAAAGGGCGCTAAAAAGCGCCCTTCATATAATATTTAATCCTTTATCGATCAGGCTACACGCCCCAAAGCTCCATCTATAGCGTCGACAATTTCATCAATCTCACTCTTACTGACGATCAGTGCTGGGCTCAAGCACAAGGTATTATTATGGCGTTCAAAGCTACGATTAGTTCTACCAATTATAACGCCGTGTGCCATGCAGTCAGCGGCAACAGCTGCCGTTACAGATTCGTGCACAGGCTCACGGGTTTCACGATCTATAACCAGCTCAACACCTTGAAATAGTCCCTTACCACGGACATCACCAATCATAGGGTACTTGGCAGCCAATCCACACAATCGTTCGTAGAGGTAGTCCCCCATGCGCTGGACGTTTTCCAACAAATTTTCATCTTCAATGATACGCATGTTTTCCAGAGCCGCCGCCGGACCGGCAGTACAACCACCAAAAGTAGAAATATCACGGAAGTACCCCATCGCATCTGAGGCATCATCTTTAAAAGCATCAAATACCGCTTCGGTAGTGACTGTGCAGGAGATTGCGGCATAACCACTGGCCACGCCCTTAGCCATAGTGACAATATCAGGCACGATATCAAAGTGCTGATAACCAAACCACTTACCGGTGCGCCCCAGCCCGCATACCACTTCATCGATATGCAGCAACACGTCGTATTCATCACAAATACGGCGCACTTCTTTCATATAACCTTCCGGTGGCACGATAACACCGCCCCCAGCCGTAATCGGCTCGATAACAACGGCACCAACAGTATCTGCCCCCTCGCGTATAATGGCCTCTTCCATGGCACGAGCCGCCTGAATACCGTAGTCAGCATCGCCACCGTTAGAAGCGTGATAGGCTGAGCAATGAGGAAATTCAACGAAACCGGGTGTAAACGGGCCATACTGATCTTTACGCTGCAGCTGTCCAGTTGAACTCAAAGCGGTAATGGTTGTGCCGTGGTAATCACGATCGCGGTATAAAATTTTGTGTTTTTTCCCGCCATACTTTTTGTAGGCAATTTGGCGCACTATTTTATAGGCTTTCTCATTCGCCTCAGAACCAGAGTTGGAGTAGTAGACTCGGCTCAGCCCTGGCATTTTATCTATCAATTTTTGGGCAAACATAGCGCCAGGCAAACTACCAGCACTATTGGCAAAATAATTCATTTTAACCAATTGATCTCTAACCGCATTAGCAATAGATTCACGCCCATAGCCGACATTCACAGTCCATACGGCACCAGAAACGGCATCTAGGTATTCTTTGCCCTTGGCATCTAGAACCCGCATGCCTTTGCCCTCAACAATCATTAATGGATCGTTGTCCTCTAGGGATTTATGTTGGGTCAAATGGTGCCAAACGTGATTACGGTCATCGGCCATAGCCTGTTCCATGCTGTAGTTGTTCACATCGTATGACATAGTCAGATACTCATTATTAGGTTGTTAAACAGGCACCATAGATTATTTGCAGTGCCTTGCCATATATTGCACACTTTATTCGTTTACTAGTGGCAACACGTAGAACCAGTTTTCATGTTCCTGTTATGCCAGCAAATAATATTGCTGGCTTCACCAATCAATTGCCAATACAATCGACGTATCAACACTCTTAGATGACAAGAAACCACACCCATGAGCCACCCTTTGTTTCATTTGGATGCCGGTCTTTCAGCCAGCTTACAGCAACAACTAAGACAGCAAATTGCGCAAGCCATATTGGCTAAGCATATCCCTTTGGACAGTCCCCTTCCATCTAGCCGAAAACTCGCTAAAGAGCTTAACATCGCCCGCAATACGGTGGTTCTTGCCTATGATCACTTACTGGATGATGGCTACCTAATTGCCAAAGAGCGCAGTGGCTACTATGTTAATCCTGATATACTTGAAAATAGCGTTATTGTTGATGATATCCCTGCTGGCCGTTATACCGCTGGTAGTGAACCAGACTGGCAAGAGCGGTTCAAATTGCGCCCCACTTTGCAGGCCAATATCTCCAAACCGGCGGATTGGCAGCAATATGATTATCCGTTCATTTATGGCCAATTTGATCCCAACCTATTCCCCACCAACCATTGGCGTGAGTGTTGTAAAGACAATGTTAGTGTGCCCGCTATTCGTAGCTGGGCCGCAGACCACTTTGTTGCAGATGATCCAATGCTACTGGAGCAATTGCATACTCGAATATTGCCACGACGCGGAGTGTGGGCTGACCCTGACGAGATATTAATTACCGTAGGCGCGCAACATGGCCTGTATATGATGGCTAAACTCTTGCTTGATGAACACAGTGTTATGGGCATTGAAGACCCTGGTTTTGTTGACGTGCGCAATATTGCCCACCTCAACCCGGCTCAGGTAAAACCTCTCCCCATTGACGAAGAAGGCCTGATCATCAGTGATGAAATCAAGGATTGCGACTGTCTGTACACCACTCCCAGTCACCAATACCCTACCACTGTCACCATGCCTCTGGATCGGCGACGTAAACTATTGGAAATGGCTAACGAACACGACATCGTTATTATTGAAGATGATTATGAGTGTGAGACCAACTTTAAACAGGCCCCCTCGCCAGCACTGAAGAGCTTGGACCAACATGGCCGTGTAATATACATCGGCAGCTTCTCCAAAACATTAGCACCTGGCTTACGTTTGGGGTATCTAGTCGCTAGCAAAGACCTAATTGCTGAGGCCCGTTCACTGCGACGCTTAATGCTGCGTCATCCCCCTGCCAACAACCAGCGCTCAATTGGTTTATTTGTAGCCCGTGGGTATTATGACTCTCTAGCTAGTACCCTAGTGGGTGCCTATAAACAACGTCATCAAATTATGGCTGAAGCGCTGCAAAAGTGCATGCCCGATACGTTTGAACAGCCGACCTTTGGCGGTTCCTGTTATTGGGTAAAAGGCCCAGATAACCTTGATGCCAGAGAGCTTAAGGTTCTTGCGCAAGAGCACGGCATCCTAATTGAAGCCGGTGACATTCATTTCTTGAGAGACAATCCGCCATTGAACTATTTCCGCCTCGGCTACTCTTCAATTGCTCCTGATCTTATCCAACCTGGCATTGAGAAATTAGCTGCGTTGATGAATAGTTTAACCCGTTAAGTCAATTTCAATATCACCAAGCCACAGCAAATCGCTGTCGCCGCTAAATATTGCCTAAGATTTAAGGACTCGCCCATCCACACTACGGCTAACAATACGGCGGCCAGTACAGACGTTTCCCGCAGGGCTGCAACCAAAGCAACCGGCAAAATTGTCATGGCCCACAGACTTAGAGTGTAAGCCGTAAGTGAAAACGCCCCTCCTACAGCAGCTAGTCGCCAATGTTTATTGTAAGCAACAAACAGTTCTGGCCCGTGAACTTTTAAAGCATACAGGTTGATAATTAACCCATCTAATACAAATAACCAGGCCACATAAACCACAAAGCTCCCTAAAGTCGATACCACATAACCGTCAATGACCGTATAAGAGGCGATCCATAGGCCAGTTATGAGCGCCGCTATGACGACAGAACTATGTCCGTGTAATTTTTTCCATGGAGATAGGGCAATAATACCTGCGGTGGTAATTAAGATGCCGGACACGTGCCCGACACCTAGGGGTTGAGATCCGATTATCAAGCTAAACAGTAACACCCATACTGGACCACTACCTCTGGCAATGGGGTAAGCTTGGGAAAAGTCGCCCAAGCGAAAAGCGCGCAATAGGTATATTTTGTATCCTAGGTGGGCCAACAAACTGAGCGCTAGCCATGGCCATAGCGCAAGGGGCAAGCTAGGTAACCAAGGCAACACCAGAGCACCAGAAAGACTAATAAAACCAAACATTACGCTAATTGCGAGTAATGGTGCGGTATTGATCTTCACCAAAGCATTCCAGCTGGCGTGCATCAAAGCCGCTAATAAAACCAGTATAAAAGCGATGTTTTCCATTGTAGTTAACCAACAGCCACCCTAAAGATCGCTGCCAAACAAGTATTATGGCTGTTGTAAAAGCCAATTCGCATAGACAACACCCAATGCGGCAGAAGCCAAGCGAGCAACCGCTGGATCAGCGCGAGAGGTTAGGATAATTGGTACCTTCGCACCCAGGATCAGGCCAGCTGCCGTCGCACTATTAAAGTAAACAAGCTGTTTAAATATAGCATTGCCCGTTTCGATATTGGGCACCAACAGCATATCAGCATGACCGGCTCCTGGCGTATCAATACCCTTAACCTTAGCGGCCTCTGGCGATACCGCACCATCAAAGGCGACAGGTCCAAAAATCTGGGCTTGTAGGGCATCCTCGCCGGTAACGCTATCTAAGATATCCTTAGCAAGCATACTTGAAGGCATCGCAGGCGTTGACACTTCAGTCGCTGAGAGCAAAGCGATATTGGGTTTGTTATAGCCCAAGGCGTGCATCAACCCAATGCCGTTACGCAATATATGTCGCTGAGTAGTATAGTCGGGGGCGACATTAATGACAGCATCAGTGACGCATAGGGCCTGATCACTATAAGGTACGGTCATATGAAACACATGGCTCAGGCGAACACCGGTTCGCAAACCCTTGTCTTTATCAAGTACGGCTCGCAGCAAGGTATCAGAATGCACGTGCCCTTTCATAAGCATCTTGGCGTCTCGCGAATGCACCAAAGCGACAGCCTTCTCTGCTGCCGCTTGCTCGCCTTCTGCCGACACTAGTTGATCGGAATTTAGCTGCCAATCCATGTTCTTAGCTAAACTTTTGATTTGTACTAGGTCGCCTACCAGAATCGGATAAATGATACCTGCCTGATGAGCTTGTCGTGCACTTTCCATAGCTAGCTCCGTACCCGCATTAACGACAACGGTAGTCAACATACGCAAGGCTTGAGCTTGGGCCAGTAATGGGGCTGGGCAAATGGGTGGCTGACTGCTTAACATATCAATATCATCTCTACTTGTTTAACTTTGGTTAATTTACGAGCTATGATTGCGCAGCGCTAGAGCCAATCGCTTGCCCTTTCAGGCACCAATATAAATTATGCCAAATGCTTTTTATTCATGGGCCATAGTTGGGACAACAGCATGCCTATTAGGATTAGGGTACATCCAAGTAATCCTTGTATAGGCAAGGTTTCTGATAAAAACATCCAACCACCTATCAGCGCAAACACGCCCTCGGAACTTAAAATAATCGCTGCATGAGAACTATGAGCATGTTGTTGTGCAACTACCTGTAAGGTATAAGCCACACCGGTCGACATGACACCAGCATAAGCCAAAGGCACTGCTGTATCCACTATCATTTGCCAGCTAATGGGTTCTGTTACCACAGCTAAAAATAAGGCCATCAGTCCTGCAACAACAAACTGAATAGCCGATAATTTAATGGTGTCATAGCGTCCAGCTATGTAGCCGATAATTAGCACATGCCCAGCAAATGCAATGGCACATAGTACTTCTAAAGTATCACCATAACTTAAAGAAAAATCCTCGCGAATGGACAACAGATACAAGCCCCATAAAGCCAGCATTGCACCCATCCATGTGCCTAGACTGGTGCGCATACCAAATAACAAGCCAATCGCTGGTACAAAAAAGATATACAGGCCAGTTATAAAACCTGCTTTTCCTGCGGTAGTGTATTGCAGTCCAACCTGCTGAAGAGTCGCTCCGGCAAACAAAAACAAACCGGCCACAAAACCCGCCACAAGTATAGATCGCTGGCCGGTTGGCTTTCTATTCTGGCGTTGTGGGCGCTTAACGCCAAACCAAAATATCACTGGTACCAGCACGATACCGCCCATTAAAAAGCGCACGCTATTAAACAAATGTGGCCCCATGGTTTCCATGCCTACGCGCTGAGCCACAAAGGCAAATCCCCAGATTGCTGCCGCTAATAACATCAAGATATTGGCAAACAAGACTTTATTATTCACTACCTTATTCCTTAAACTGTGTGTAAATGATTATGCCATCTAGGCTGTTTTAGACAGCACTGGCATGCCGCTATGAAAGCGAAATTGTTCGTCGGGTGTCGTAATAAGCTGAGTTTCCGCTTCTCTGAATTCAGCAACCCGTTGCCAAAAGCCTTCCTCACCCGGCCCGCTTGGCAACTTAGCTTCTGCCAATGCTAGCTTCAAGTAGTCCTTATAATGGCGGGCCTCTGACTTTAGAAGTGATTGGTAAAACTTAGCTAACTCGGCATCCAAATGTGGTATAAGCACTTCAAAGCGCTCACAAGAGCGCGCTTCTACAAAGGCGCCAATTATCAAGGTATCCATCAGTTTTAACGGTTCATGAGTGCGTACCATCTTATGCAAGCCAGCGGCATACCTCGCCGCACTCATATGGTCATATTCGATACCTCTGGCGGCCATTAACCGACACACCTGGTCAAAATGAATCAACTCTTCTTTGGCCAAACGTGACATTTTAGTTAGGAGTGTACTTTTACGTGGATAGCGAAACATCAATTGCATGGCCGTCGCAGCGGCCTTTTTCTCACAGTGAGCATGATCAATAAGCAAGATATCTTGATGCTGTAATGCTTGATGCACCCATTCAGACGAGGTACTAGATACCAAGAACGCTTTTAGTTGCTCTAGATCTCTTTCTAAGGTTAGTTGCGAAGAAGTTTTAGTTGCCGACATAAGTTCAAACGATAGGAAAAAATTCAAGTCGGCATTCTACGACAAAAGAACATTACTGAATACTAAAAAAGATCCACTTGTGGATGTATAAAAACTACCAAGTTAATATAAAATGCACGCATTAGATCATCTACAGAATACTATATAAGAAACAACTGTAATTTAATTACAAACACTCTTTGCTAACTGGACTTGGCCCTTGATACTTTTAATACATGTTATAAGTTAAAGTTATTTTGTATATATATCAATATCTTAAAAAGACCCATTAGACTAATCGGCAAGCTATCCCAATAGAGAAAAAGCACTATTCGTGTTATTATTACGGGGTTCGATAACAACCCGTCAGGCCAATTTAACCCTAATAGGCACTGGCTCAACCATGAGGCATAACCCGTGTTAGAAGCATATCGTAATCATGTTGCAGAACGAGCTGAACAAGGCGTTCCACCCCTTCCTCTTGATTCAGAGCAAACAGCTGCTCTGGTAGAGTTACTGAAGACACCACCCGCCGGCGAAGAGCAAAATCTTTTAGACATGCTGCGCAACCGCGTTCCAGCAGGTGTTGACCAAGCTGCCTATGTAAAAGCAGGTTTTCTTGCAGCCATTGTTAAAGGCGAAGCATCTTCTCCTTTGGTAAGCGCCGTTGAAGCGGTAGAGATTCTTGGCACCATGCTTGGTGGCTACAACATTGAACCTTTAGTCACTGCACTGGATAACGATAGTTTGGCACCGACTGCTGTTAAAGCACTATCTCACACACTGTTAATGTTTGATGCCTTCCATGATGTCGAAGAAAAAGCAAAATCTGGAAACAATTTTGCTGCGCAGATTATGCAATCTTGGGCTGTTGGTGAATGGTATACAACTAAGCCAAAACTAGCAGAAAAAATAACCCTGACGGTATTCAAAGTCACGGGCGAAACTAACACCGATGATCTATCTCCAGCACCGGACGCCTTTACTCGCCCGGATATTCCTATGCATGCCAACGCCATGCTTAAGATGGCACGAGAGGGTATTTCCCCAGACCAGCCTGGCTCAATCGGCCCTCTGGTACAGATTGAAACAGTAAAAGCCAAAGGCCATCCTGTAGTTTATGTTGGCGATGTTGTAGGTACCGGCTCCTCCCGTAAGTCTGCCACCAACTCCGTACTATGGTTCTTTGGTGATGATATTCCTTCAGTGCCCAATAAACGTGCGGGTGGTTTTTGCTTTGGCGGCAAGATTGCACCAATTTTCTTCAACACCATGGAAGACGCCGGTGCATTGCCTATCGAAATGGACGTTTCAAAAATGGGCATGGGTGACGTTATCGACGTATACCCATACGAGGGTGTGGTTAAGAACCACGAAACGGGCGAACAAATCTCCAGTTTTGCGTTAAAAACCAACGTTATTATGGATGAAGTACGAGCCGGTGGCCGTATTCCACTAATAATCGGTCGAGGCCTTACAGACAAGGCTCGTACAGCCTTAGGCATGGGCCCTTCTGATTTATTTCAAAAGCCAATACAGCCTGCTGATAGTGGCAAGGGATATAGCCTTGCACAAAAAATGGTCGGTAAAGCTTGCGGCGTTGACGGTGTTCGACCTGGCACATACTGTGAGCCCAAAATGACAACCGTAGGGTCGCAAGACACAACTGGGCCAATGACTCGTGATGAATTAAAGGATCTAGCATGCCTTGGTTTCTCCGCCGACCTCACCATGCAGTCTTTCTGCCACACTGCCGCCTACCCTAAACCCGTCGACGTGAACACCCACCACACGCTTCCTGATTTCATCATGAACCGTGGCGGCGTGTCCCTGCGCCCTGGTGACGGAGTTATTCACTCTTGGTTAAACCGTATGCTACTACCGGATACGGTCGGCACGGGTGGCGATTCTCACACCCGATTCCCCCTTGGTATTAGCTTTCCCGCAGGCTCAGGTCTAGTGGCATTTGCCGCGGCAACAGGTGTTATGCCTTTGGACATGCCTGAATCTGTTTTGGTTCGCTTTAAAGGCGAGCGCAACCCTGGTATAACCCTACGCGATCTAGTACACGCTATTCCTTACTATGGCATTAAGCAGGGATTACTAACCGTTGAAAAGGCAGGTAAAATTAACGAATTCTCTGGTCGAGTCCTTGAGATTGAAGGCTTGGATAATCTATCAGTTGAGCAGGCTTTCGAGTTGTCTGATGCCTCTGCAGAACGCTCTGCCGCTGGTTGCACCATTACCTTAGGTGAGGACTCAGTGGCTGAGTATCTGCGTTCCAACATTGTCATGTTGAAGTGGATGATCGCAGAAGGTTATGGTGACAAGCGCACTATCGCCCGTCGCATTCAAGGCATGGAAAATTGGCTAGCCAATCCAAGCTTGATGCGTGCTGATGCTGACGCTGAATATGCTCACGTTATCGAAATTGATCTAGCCGACATCAAAGAACCTATCCTTTGCGCCCCCAACGACCCAGACGATGCACGCCTGTTATCTGACGTGCAAGGTGAAAAGATTGATGAAGTATTTATTGGCTCTTGCATGACCAACATCGGTCACTTCCGTGCTGCGGGTAAATTACTTGATGCGGCGGGTACGGCTATTCCAACGCGTTTGTGGCTGGCACCACCAACCAAGATGGACGCGGCCCAACTGTCTGATGAGGGTTACTACAATATCTTTGGTAAGGCCGGTGCTCGTATGGAAATGCCTGGCTGCTCATTATGCATGGGCAACCAAGCCCGAGTTGGAGACAATACTACGGTAGTCTCTACCTCAACGCGTAATTTCCCTAACCGCTTGGGTACAGGGTCTAACGTATACCTGGCGTCTGCTGAATTAGCTGCGGTAGCTTCCCTAGAAGGAAAACTACCCACCACGGCAGAATACATGGCCTACGCGAACAAACTGGATACCATGGCCAGCGATGTTTATCGTTACCTTAACTTTGATCAGTTGCCAAGTTATGTATCGGCTGCTGAAAATATTATTCCAGCTGTCGAGCTCGGTTAATCATAAAATCCAAAAACAAAGAGCTGCCTAGGCAGCTCTTTTTTTATGCTTCAAATTCTAGTCCTTAAACCAAATTATCAGTTATTTTGAACTAGCTGTAACCTAGCTTCGCCAATCATTTACACGGCCGCAAGCCCACGCTGGAGGTCGTGAATAATATCCTCAACGGCTTCAAGGCCAACCGAAAGACGTAGCAAATTGTCGCCAATGCCCGCCATTGCCCGAGCTTCTTCTGTCATCTTGCCATGGGTAGTGGTGGCCGGATGAGTTATGGTTGATTTTGCATCGCCAAAATTGCCAGTGATTGACAATAGTTGCGTGTTGTCTACCAATCGCCAAGCAGCGTCACGCCCTCCGACGACATCAAAACTAAGCACGCCACCAAATAGACTCTGTTGCTGTTTCGCCAGCTTATGTTGTGGATGGCTGGTTAATCCTGAATAGTACACACGCTCTACCAAGGACTGCTCTTCTAACCATTGAGCAACCCTCAAGGCCCCTTGGCAATGTGCCTGCATACGCAGCTGAAGCGTTTCAAGGCCATTAATAAACACCCAGGCGTTAAACGGGCTCATGGTAGTACCAGCGGTACGTAAAAAACCGAACACGGGCTCCATTAGCTCATCACTACCCAAGGCAATTCCACCCACGCAACGCCCCTGACCGTCAATATATTTAGTTGCAGAGTGCATAACTATGTCAGCTCCGAGAGCGAGCGGATTTTGAAGTACAGGCGTGCAAAAGCAGTTATCCACTACCATCAACGCTTCATGCTCATGTGCTAGGTCAGATAAATAAGCGATGTCGGTTATTTCAGCCAGAGGGTTGGATGGTGACTCGGCGAAAAGCATACGTGTATTGGGTTGTATAGCCGCTTGCCACCCAGCATGATCGGTGGGATTCACATAGGTTGTTGTGACACCAAATTTGGCCAACACATTATCAAACAGGCCAATAATGGAGCCAAATATGCTATTTGAAGATACTATGTGATCGCCTTGTCGTAAGTGCCCCATAAAGATACTGGTTAAAGCCGCCATGCCAGAACTGGCGGCTATGCCGCGTTCTGCACCTTCCATAATAGCCATACGCTTTTCGAATGTTGCTACTGTGGGGTTGGTAAAACGTGAATAAATATTGCCTTGCGTTTTGCCGCCAAAATGACCTGCCGCTTCTTCTGCTGAGCCATAAGCAAAACTAGACGTCGCATAAATGGCATCATTATGCTCTTGCTCCAGCCCTGAAAGCTGCCCTGCTCGCACAGCACGAGTTTGTGGATCACAGTGAGCTAGTAAGCTTGCTAATTGTTGTTGGCGTTGACGTAAGTCAGACATTATTAGTCCTACATTTTGCTTTGCATGTTAGTGGCGGTAGCAGTATCAAAGAGTTCTGCCTGTCCTTTGTTCTTTTCGTCATCGTTACGTGCTTGCTCTAAACGATTTAAATAGTTTTCATCCACGTCACCGGTTACATATTTGCCATCAAAAACGGAACAATCAAATTCATCGATCTGGGTATCTCCGCCTTGGGTGGAGGCAATCAAGTTATCGAGCTTCAAGTAAATCATCTTATCCGCACCAATGACCTTACCGACTTCTTCATCGGTACGACCATGGGCAACTAACTCCGATGCACTTGGCATATCAATGCCGTACACATTTGGGTAACGTACAGCCGGTGCCGCTGAAGCAAAATAAACCCGCTTAGCACCCATTTCCCGAGCCATTTCAATAATTTGCTGTGAGGTCGTTCCTCGAACTACAGAGTCATCGACTAATAATACATTTTTGTCACGAAATTCCAGTTCAATGGGATTCAGTTTCTGGCGTACTGATTTTTTGCGTTGGGTTTGCCCAGGCATTATAAATGTGCGCCCTATATAACGATTCTTGATATAGCCTTCGCGTTGTTTTATGCCGAGCTTATTAGCAAGCTCAGTGGCAGCTGTACGACTCGTATCAGGAATCGGGATAACCACGTCGATATCATGATCTGGCCATTCTTCTAATATCTGGTCAGCCAAGTACTCACCAGCTTTGAGGCGGGCCTTGTAAACAGAAATACCATCCATCACTGAATCAGGGCGAGCCAAATATACATATTCAAATAAACATGGCACATGCTTAGGATTCTGAGCGCATTGTTGGGTAAATACCTCGCCATCAGCTGTAATATAAATAGCCTCTCCGGGAGCAATATCACGCACTAATTTGTAACCAGCCGCATCCAAAGCCACACTTTCAGATGCCACCATATATTCCTTGCCCAGCTTGGATTCACGCACACCATAACACAAGGGGCGAATACCATGGGGATCTCGAATACCAACGATGCCATGACCGGTGATCATTGCCAACACAGCGTAACCACCTCGGCAGCGGCGGTGTAACTGGGCGACCGCATAAAAAATATCTTCTGCCCGAGGAGCTAACTGCCCCAAACGCTGCAGTTCATGAGCGAACACATTAAGTAACACTTCTGAATCAGAGTTAGTATTAATATGGCGCAAGTCGGCATTAAAGACACTTTCTGCTATATCGCTAGCATTGGTTAGGTTGCCATTATGTGCTAAAGCAATACCATAGGGCGAGTTGACATAAAAAGGCTGCGCTTCAGCGGGGCTAGAGCTACCGGCCGTCGGGTAGCGAACATGGCCAATACCCATACTACCGATTAAACGAGACATATGACGAGTACGGAACACATCGCGCACCATGCCGTTATCTTTACGCAAGTAAAAACGGCCCTTGTGACAAGTTACCATACCAGCAGCATCCTGGCCGCGGTGCTGCAAAAACGTTAGTGCATCGTAAATTTCCTGATTTACATAGGACTTAGCAACGATACCAACAATACCACACATGAACTAACCCTCATTAGGCACAACAGATAGTGCCGGTTCGATTATATTGAGCAAACTGCTTATTTCACTAGTGAACTTATATGTCCAGTCATCCACTACAACAAAGTGAGGGATCAACAAAGAGTTTTGCCACCAGGTATCACCACTAATCGGTGTTAAAGAAAGTAATGAAACAATGACCACAACGATTAATGCGCCACGAATGATGCCAAATACCATACCAAAGATATGATCCGTTGCGGTCAGGCCTGTGATAACAATGAGCTTGGCCACCATATTAATCACAAGCCCAGAAACGAGTAAGGTAACAATAAACAATACAACATGAGCGACAGTGGCGCGCACTAACGGGTTATCAATCCAGTTTTCCATCACACCACTTAACTGATAACCAAACATGCGGGCTAGAAAATAGGCCGCCACCCAAGCGCCCAAAGCCAGCAATTCACGAGCGAAACCACGCATCAAACCATAAATACTAGATGCGATTACTATGGCTAAAACAACCCAATCAAATACGTTCAGACTTTCCATAATTAACTTAAGCTCTTATTGATCTACTTTATAAGCCACGATAATCCCCGGTAGCTTATAATCTTGCTTTAGTTTGGCCTGAAGTTTGTCAGCTTCGTCGCGAGTATTAACTGGCCCTACCAAAACTCTATAGTTAGCATCTTTTGTTTGTAAGTAGGCTTTGTATTTGGCTTTCAGTAATTTATTGCGTAGTTTTTTAGCATTATCTTGCTTTTTGAAGCTCGCCAGCTGCACCACCCAAGATTTTGGCAACCCCTGGGCATCAAGGGCTGTCTGGGTTTTTGCTTTTTGTTGTTTAATAGGTTGTTGTTTGGACGTTGAAGCAGGCTCGTTTATGGTAATAGGTTTAACCGTATCTACTGCCTCAATCTGCACGGGCTTAACGGCAACAGGTATGGGCATGTTGATGGGGCTGTGTTGTTTATCGAGGTCTTTGAGGCCAGCACCGTCCATGACAAATGGCAGCACAATAGCGGCAACTGATAACCAAACAAGAGTGCCTATAATTCGATGTCGCATAAGGTTTTCCATCAAGTTTCCTGCTGTGATTCAAAATAAGCCAAGGCGTCACCAACCGTATGAAAGGAGCCGAATACCAATATAGAGTCAGCATCGTTGGCATTGGCTGCGGCTTGTTCTAAGGCATGCTTGACGCTGTGGCAAACATGATACCTATTTTGACTCACACCGGCCTGATCAAGTGCTTGACTAAGATCAGCGGTAGTAAGGCCACGAGGCCCTGTTGTTGGAGCAATATACCAGTGTTGTAGATGCTGAGCCATAATTTCAACAATAGCGGCATAATCTTTGTCGGACAAAATAGCGAAAACTCCGTGTACCGGCATTGTTTCTGTGTCTAACTCTTGGCCCAAGTTGGCCGCGGCATGAGGATTATGGGCTACATCTAGAATAATGCGTTTGTTACGCCACGTCAGTTGCTGATACCTTCCAGTTAAACGCGCTTCTCTTAAACCTTTTTGGATCGCTTGTGGGCTGATTGGCATGGGTAAAAGCTTGATGGCTTGTACCACAGCGGCAACATTCTGAGCTGGCAATTTCACCTCAGGCAGTGTCAACTGAGTACCATCGATAGACCGCCATATTTGGCCCTGCTGGCAGAACTGATCACCATTTTGATACCACTTAGCACCGATTTCGTTAGCATATGCTCCCACCGCATCAGTGCCATCAACTTGCCCAAAGATGGCTGGCTGATGGGCCCGAAAAATACCGGCTTTTTCGCGACCAATCACGTCAATATCAGAACCTAACCAGTCCACATGATCCACGGCAATGCTAGTGACAATAGCAATATCAGGATCAATGATGTTGACTGCATCAAGCCGACCTCCTAAGCCAATCTCTAGCAAAGCTACATCTGGTTGACGTTGTTGCATCAAATCAAAGGCCAATAAGGCATTAAATTCAAAATAGGTTAACTCTACAGGCTCACTCGCTGCCTCAACACGTGCTTTATTTACTCTGGCAAAACTGGCACACAGATCAGCATCACTAACCGTGTTTCCATTAAAACTAATGCGTTCATTAAAACGTACAAAATGAGGTGACGTGAGCGCCCCGAATGTTATACCTGCAGTTTGCAATATCGAGCTCAGATAGGCGATGGTCGAACCCTTGCCATTGGTGCCTGCTACGGTAATAACTTGTTTGGCAATGGGGCGCCCTTGTAATAATACCTTCGCTACTTGACCTATGCGTCCTAGACCCAGCTCTATATCATGTACAGGGTGAGCATGTTCAAGCCATGCGAGCCATTGCTGTAAAGTAGAAAAAGACGCAGGACAAGTCATATGAAGTTATTCTGCTACAACCTTGGGTGCGGTTTGGTTAGTCATAGCAGAAATCAAACGGGCCACTGTTAACTTGAGCTCTTGGCGACTAGTAATCATATCTATAGCACCGTGCTCTAATAAAAACTCACTCTTTTGAAAACCCTCAGGCAAAGTCTCACGCACAGTTTGTTCAATGACGCGTGGGCCAGCAAAACCCATGCGAGCACCAGGCTCAGCAATATTGACATCACCCAGCATGGCTAAACTAGCAGACACACCTCCATAAACAGGGTCTGTTAACACAGAGATATAAGGAATCCCCATATTGCGAAGCTTTTCTAGGACCGCGCTGGTTTTGGCCATTTGCAGCAGAGAAATCAGGGCCTCTTGCATGCGCGCGCCACCAGAAGCTGAGAAGCAGACAAAAGGAATACCTTGTTCCATGGCAACCTTTGCCGCGCGCACAAATCGTTCGCCTACTACTGCGCCCATGGAGCCACCTAAGAAGTTAAACTCATATGCCACGGCGACCACAGGCATACCTTCAATGGTGCCTTTCATCGCGACCAAGGCGTCTTTTTCTTTGGTCATTTTTTGCGCACTGGATAAGCGGTCTTTGTATTTTTTGAGATCTTTAAACTTGAGGCGGTCTACTGGCTCCACTTCAGCCGCAATCTCACTGCGGCCATCCGTATCTAAAAATATATTCAGGCGATCACGAGCACCAAGGCGCATGTGGTGATCACACTTCATACAAACCTCTAGATTTTTTTCCAATTCGGGCTTGTAGAGTACAGCTGCGCATTTAGGGCAGCTCTTCCACAGACCTTCTGGAACGGAGGATGTGCGATCTTTGTTACCAATATTAGTTAGGATACCCGCAGGTACAATTTTATCTAACCAACTACTCATGCTCTCTCCTGCTTTAACCCCTGACGAGGTTACTAAATATCATTATAAATACGGTAAACACCGGTCAATATGGTGTTGCTATGCCATCACAACCCAAGTGAGTTTAATAGGTTGCTTTAACGCTTGCCATAAAGGCTTCTATTTTAGCATGATCTTTGATGCCTTTGCTGCTTTCTACACCTCCACTGACATCAACAGCCCATGGGCGCACTTGGGTAATCGCATTGGCGACATTTTCTGGTGCCAAACCACCAGCCAGAATAATCCCCGGAGCAATTGATTGAGGAATACGTTGCCAATCAAATTTGGCCCCTGTACCGCCAGGCACTCCCTTTTTGTAGGCATCAAGCAAGAGTGCTTGAGCTTGATGATAGTTTTCTTTGAATTGCACCAAATCAACATCGTTATGCATGCGCACCGCTTTTATCCATGGCATACCGAACTGCTGACAAAACTCAGGCGATTCATCTCCGTGAAACTGTAAGAGGGTCAAGGGGACCTGTTTAAGCGTTTGCTCGATGGTGGCGGCACTGGCGTTCACAAAGAGACCAACTCGAGTAATAAAACTGGGAACACTGGCCACAAGACCTGCAGCATGTTCGATTGATACGGCACGAGGACTCTTGCTATAAAAGACAAACCCCATAGCATCAGCACCGGCTTTGGCGGCCGCAACAACATCGTCGTTATGTCGTAATCCACAAATTTTAACTCGGGTTCTCATAGGGTTACTTAAGCGGCGGTGTAAAGTCAGTATACTACCAGATTTTCTGCTAAAGCACAGGCTTAGTGAATGAATCAGCAGCCATCCATGGTTGTAAAAAGTGCGGCCCTAAATCGGTTTTGGGCAAATTAAAATGGTCGCCATATTCTGCACCAACAAAATATAGCCCATAGGGCGCCGCTGTGGCGGCCGATTGCCGTCGATCCCTCGCTTTTAGTACTTCATTGGCCCACTCTGGTGGTCTATTGCCGCTACCTATCTCCATTAACAAGCCGGCGAAGTTCCGAATCATATGGTGTAAAAAAGCATTTGCCCTAACATCAAGGACAATATAACTGCCAGCCCGAATGACCTGTAATTGATGTATACGGCGTATGGGGCTATTTGCCTGACAGCCCGAGGCTCTAAATGATGTGAAATCGTGTTCACCCACAAGACAAGCGGCGGCCTTTTGCATAGCATGAACTTGTAAAGGACGATAATTCCATGTTACTTCCTTGTCCATCAGCGCCGGTCGCATAGCATGATTATAAATTACGTATCTGTACTGGCGAGCAGTAGCACTAAAACGAGCATGAAATGATTCTGGCACCGGTTGTGCCCACTGAATAGCGATATCGTCGGGCAGCTTGGCATTTCCACCGTGTGTCCACGCCCTCATTGGCCTAATGTTCGGGCTATCAAAATGTACGATTTGGCCACTCGCATGAACACCTGCATCCGTACGCCCAGCGCAAACTACCTTAATTGGAGAATCCGCTACCACACTCAACGCCTGTTCCAACTTTTGCTGTACGCTAACAACGTCTTTTTGACACTGCCAACCGTGGTAATTCCGTCCATTGTAGGCCACTTGTATGGCTATGCGTTCATGGCCCGCTGCCAATAACTCAGAAGGGTCTAAGGGATAGGTCATGGTTAATCCTGACGCATTCTTGAAAGCAGCAAAGTCGCCTCGGTTTGTTGTTCTAAGTTGCCAGCATGCAAGACTTCTTGTAATAGCAACTGTGCCTGTTCAAGCTGCCCCATTTCTTTATAGCTACGCGCCAAATCCAACTTAGCTGACATATCATCTTCAGCACTACCCATCTCTTGAGGCTCGTGATTTTTCTTTTCGGCCTTCTGTTTTGCAAGCATAGCTTGCACTTCAGCCGAGAGGTGCACTGTATCTTCTTGAGATTTTATCGGCGACGTGTCTTGTTCTTGCAACAGTTGTTCAATGAACCCGGCTTCACTGCTCGCCACTTGTTCCTTTAATTCCATACGTTCACTAACTTGTTGCAAATTTTGCGATTGAAAACTTGGTTTAGCATTATGGTCAACCAAAGGATCCAGCTCTACCGCTGCTACCTGCTCTTGTATAATGGGTTCTTGGGGCATCATTTTTTTTGCATCTGCTCGACGATTAAGCCAGCGCCATAACATGGAGAAAATTAAAGTCAACACCAGCATAACCAACGCGCCCATCAACCAAGGATAAAGCTGCTTGGATAAAGTAATAGTAGTGTCTTGGGATTCTTGCGACCTAGGCTCTTCGGTATTTTGTTGATCACTGTTTTGTGGTTGGCTTTGAATGCGGGCTAGGCTCTGGTTTTTTTGCTGCAGTGCAAGAAGTTGCTGATCAAGCTTGTCCAGCCTCTCTTGTTTATCTTGTAGTTGCTGCTCAGTGACATCGACTTGTTCATCAAGAGATATCAGTTCTTGTTGTAAAACTTGCTTACTTTGACCTAAGGCTTGAAGGCTCTGCTGCTGCGTTTCTAAACCCATAACTAACTCTTGGTTTTGAACCTTTAACGCCTCGGCTTCAGTCAAGGCCCGGCTACGGTCAGCATCTAGGCTCTGCAGCTGTGTCTGCAAGGACTCTGACTGCCCTTGTAAATTAGCCAACGTAGTCGCCATTTTCTGTAATTTTTTCTCGGTTTGCTGTTGGGCTTGATTATCCTTGCCCGTCTCTTTAACAACTGGAGGTCTGAAAGCGGCGACCTGTTCTTGGTATGCTACTTTTGCTTGTTTAGAAGTCAAGGCTCGCATTCGTTGGGCATCCGGAATAACCACCTTGCTGTTCGCCATGAGTTGCGTAATACGGCCATTTTTAAAAGCTTTTGGATTAGCTTGGTATATGGCCATTAGTCCTTGCCAAGGACTAATGCCCGGGGGTGAATTCTCCACGGCTACGCGCCACAATGTTTGGCCAGACTTGATGGTTATAGTTTGAGCTGGATTTGGAGTTGGAGCTGGGGATGGCGTTTTGGCCGCTACTGTGACTTGTTGGACCACTTCTTCTAAGGTAGTTTCATCTACTTGTTCTATGTTAGTTACCGTGGCCTCGTTAGCATTCTCATCAACAACCTCGTCAACAGCTTTATCTTCGGGTTCAACCAAGGGTCGTTCTACCTTTTCTGCCACAACAGGCACGGGCTCAACTGCCGTGGCAACAGCCTCTTCGCTAATAATTTCCGGAGCGGGATTAGTGGTGGTTGATTTAGCAAAGACAGGCGAGTACTGTCCCAGCAGACGACCGCCCATATAATCAACCTCAACTAATAAGTCAATTTGATCATCGGCAATTATCTGTTCACTGGCCATCTGCACAAACAGCTGTGAGTCGCGTTCAATGACGCTTAGGCGAATGTTGTCAAACCAAGTCTGGTAATCTATGCCCGCCACCTGGTACTCGTTTCGAGTGGCCAGGCGAGGTTGAATAGCTGCGGCAATAACACCTTCTGTCTCAGCTAAAGACAGTTCAATGAACATAGGTTCACTTTGCGTGGACACGACCAGCAAGCGCCCCAGAGCCAATGCTTCGACTTGCGTAGCCTGAAGCACACTAAAGCCGGCAAAAAAGACGGTTAGCCATTGCTTTTTACCCATGCCAATCCCTCACCTATAGATACACAGTCGACATTGTCGCAATGTTAATGTCAGATGAAAAGCAGTTCTTAACAAGTAGACACAAAAAAAGGCGCTTCTATGGACTAGTAAGCACCCTTTCGACCAACTTATAAAAGATTATTAGCCGCTATTTTGATTCTGATACTATTGTTCAAGTACGATGCGTAACATCCGGCGTAACGGCTCCGCTGCGCCCCATAGCAATTGGTCACCGACAGTGAAAGCGGAAAGGTACTGGGGACCCATATTGAGTTTACGAAGCCGGCCAACTGGGGTCTGCATAGTGCCTGTCACTCTAGCTGGAGTCAGTTCTGACATGGTAACATCGCGCTCATTAGGTATTACCTTAACCCATTCATTGGCTTCGCCTAACATAGCTTCGATTTCATCCATTGGCACATCTTGCCTAAGCTTGATTGTCAGCGCTTGAGAATGACAGCGCATTGCTCCCACGCGCACACACAAACCATCGATAGGAATCAGCGCCTGATCATTGCGGCCTAATATTTTATTTGTTTCGGCTTGGGCCTTCCACTCTTCACGACTTTGGCCGTTACTTAGCTGAGCATCAATATAAGGAATCAAACCACCAGCTAAAGGCGCTCCAAATTGGCTAATATCGTTGGCATCAGAAAGAATGGCCGCCGAGACCTTGCGATCGATCTCCAAGATGGCAGAAGAGGTGTTGGCTAACTCTGTGGCGACGCTATTATTGATATAACCCATCTGGTTAAGCAATTCGCGCATATGCCGAGCCCCACCACCAGAAGCTGCCTGGTAGGTCATAGCCGATAACCATTCAACATGATCGCTGGCAAACAACCCACCTAAAGCCATCATCATTAAGCTAACGGTACAGTTACCACCAATAAAATCTTTCTTGCCATCAACTAAAGCTTGGTCAATAACATGACGGTTCACTGGATCAAGGATAATGACACTATCATCTTGCATACGAAGACTAGAAGCGGCATCTATCCAGTAGCCCTGCCAGCCCATAGCACGCAAGGGGCCAAAAACACTATTTGTGTATTCACCGCCTTGGCAAGAAATAATGATATCCATGGTTTTTAAAACCTCAATATCATTAGCGTCTTGTAACACAGGGACATCAACACCAAAATCAGGAGCTTTTTGACCAGCCTGAGAGGTGGTAAAAAATACTGGTTCGATATGTTGGAAATCTTGTTCTTCCTGCATCCGTTGCATCAGCACGGAACCAACCATGCCACGCCAGCCTACCAAACCTACCCGTTTCATTATAAACCTCTTTACTATATGAAGATTAGCCCGCACCAGATGTGCGATCTAAAAAGCTATTTTAACCGTTAGTCAAGGCAGAAACTACTGCCTCGCCCATTGTTTGTGTATCAATAATTTGACATCCGTCACTGGCAATATCAGCGGTCCGCAAACCTTGATCCAATACCTGGCTTACAGCCATTTCTATAGCGTCTGCTGCGACACCCTCAGACAACGAGTAGCGCAGCATCATAGCCGCTGACAAGATAGTCGCTAAGGGGTTGGCTTTGCCTTGGCCAGCAATATCGGGAGCCGAACCATGACAGGGCTCATACATACCTTTACCATTGGCATCCAGTGAAGCTGAGGGCAACATGCCAATAGAGCCGGTTAACATAGCAGCAGCATCAGACAAAATATCACCAAACATATTGCCCGTTACCATGACATCAAATTGTTTGGGCGCGCGCACTAATTGCATCGCGGCGTTATCGACATACATGTGGCTTAGCTCCACATCTGGATAATCTTTCGCCATGTCATCCATAATTTCGCGCCATAATACGGTGACCTCCAAAACATTGGCCTTATCGACAGAGCACAATTTTCCATTGCGAGCTCGGGCTGCCTCAAACGCTACCTGACCAATACGACGAATCTCTGATTCACTGTAAACATAAGTGTTATAACCTTGACGTTCGCCATTATCCAAGGTGCGCACGCCACGTGGTTGTCCGAAATATATCCCTCCAGTCAACTCACGCACAATCAAAATATCGAGACCGGATACGATTTCTGGCTTCAAGCTGGAGGCATCTGCCAGCTGTGGAAACAAAATGGCAGGACGCAGATTGCCAAATAACTGTAGACCGGAACGTAATCCAAGCAAACCTTTTTCTGGACGGATAGCCATTTCTAGACCATCCCACTTGGGGCCACCCACGGCACCGAGTAAAATGGCATCACAAGACTTGGCTTTGCGCATGGTGTCTTCGGGTAATGGACCACCTGTTGCATCAATGGCAGCGCCACCTAATAACCCTGAGTCTATGGTTAAATTCAAAGCAAACTTATGCTTACAGGCCTCCAGCACATTTACCGCTTCGGTAATGATTTCCGGGCCGATCCCATCACCCGGTAAAACTAGTACGTTATGAGTCATTTCCTATTCCTTATATTAGTCAGCAAATAGCCAAGGGGCTTGGGCCTTACGTTTTTCTTCGTAGCGTTTAATGAAACTTGCTTGTTCCAAAGTCAAACCAATGTCGTCCAAGCCGTGAAGCAAACAGTGCCTTCGAAATGCATCGATGGAAAATGCTATTTCTCCACCTTGAGCGCCCTTGATCAAGCCGGCCTCAAGATCGATGGTTAGCGCAAATCCGGTGTTAGTAAAAGTCTGTTCGAATAAAGCATCAACTTGTTCATCCAACAAGGTGATCGGTAAGATGCCATTTTTAAAACAATTATTGTAAAAAATATCGGCAAAGCTTGGTGCGATAACGCAACGAATGCCATAGTCCATTAATGCCCATGGAGCGTGCTCACGACTTGAGCCACAACCAAAATTATCGCGAGCTAACAAAATACTAGTGCCCGCATAACGTTGATGATTAAGAATAAAATCCATATTCAGCGGACGCTGGGAATTGTCTGCGTCAGGTTGCCCTTCATCTAAATAGCGCAATTCATCAAACAGATTAGGCCCAAACCCTGAACGTTTTATGGACTTAAGAAACTGCTTGGGGATAATCATATCCGTATCGACATTAGCACGATCCAAAGGCGCGACAATGCCAGTTAACTGAGTAAAAGCTTGCATTATTGACTCCTTAAACCAAATCTCGTACATCAACAAAGTGGCCGGCTATGGCAGCCGCAGCGGCCATAGCGGGACTAACCAGATGCGTGCGACCTCCAAAACCTTGACGACCTTCAAAATTACGATTAGAGGTAGATGCACAATGTTCACCTGCCCCCAACTTATCGGCGTTCATGGCCAAACACATGGAACAACCCGGCTCACGCCACTCAAGACCTGCCTCGATAAAGGTAGTGTGCAAACCTTCAGCTTCAGCTTGTTGCTTAACCAAGCCAGAGCCTGGCACGACCAAGGCCTGAATCAAGTTAGAAGCCACTTGACGCCCTTTAACTACCGCGGCGGCCTCGCGCAAGTCTTCAATACGGCTATTAGTGCAAGAGCCGATGAATACTCTATCCAACTTAATGCTGGTAATCGGCTGATCACCTTCTAATCCCATGTATGTAAGAGCGCGTTCAATTCCAGCGGCCTTAACATCATCTTTTTCACTTCTAGGGTTAGGGACATTGGCGGAAACAGGCAATACCATTTCCGGAGAAGTACCCCAAGTTACTTGCGGGGCAATTAGGCTACCGTCCATCACTAAAACATGATCAAATTCAGCATCCACATCGGAATGCAAGTGTTGCCAATTGGTCACTGCCATCTCCCATTGTGCCCCTTTTGGCGCATAAGGCCGACCCTTTACGTAATCAATCGTTGTTTGGTCGACAGCAACCATACCAACCCTAGCACCGCCTTCGATAGCCATGTTGCATACTGTCATCCGTCCTTCCATAGACATGTCTTGGAATACCTGGCCAGCAAACTCAATGGCATAACCTGTACCACCAGCCGTGCCAATTTCACCAATAATGGCCAGCACCACATCTTTAGCCGTTACGCCTTTTCCGAGTTTGCCATCCACACGCACTAGCATATTTTTCGATTTCTTCTGGATCAAGCACTGCGTGGCCAGAACATGCTCTACTTCAGAGGTTCCAATACCGTGGGCTAACGCGCCTAAGGCACCATGCGTTGCTGTATGTGAATCTCCACATACAACAGTCATACCTGGCAATGTAGCGCCCTGTTCAGGACCGACCACATGCACTATACCCTGACGCTCATCCTGCATCTTGAATTCGGTAATTCCAAATTCATCGCAGTTTTCATCTAGTGTGACAACTTGAATTTTGGATACACGGTCCTCAATTCCATCAACACCAACACTGCGTTCGTGCTTGGTGGTGGGCACATTGTGGTCGGGGGTCGCTAAATTAGTATCCAAACGCCAAGGTTGGCGACCTGCCATACGTAAACCTTCAAAGGCTTGGGGCGATGTTACTTCATGCAATAAGTGCCGGTCGATGTAAATCAGACAACTACCATCTTCTTGTTGACGTACTAGGTGTGAATCCCAAAGCTTATCGTAAAGGGTTTTACCAGCCATAAAGCCTCCTATGTATTTATTGCCAGCAACTCACTATATGTGACATGACAATAATCAAATCGATTATCGAGGATTATACGCGCGCGCGCGAGATAACTCTAATTCATATTTTTTATATATTGGATTCCTAAAAGGAATACTATAAGCTACTCTGACAAAAACTGATTTATCGGTATTAATATGGATACACAACAACTGCAAGCCTTTGTGACTGTGGCTAGGTTAGGCTCTTTTTCACAAGCAGCTGAACAGCTATATTTAACCCAACCAGCCATCAGCAAGCGTATTGATAAGTTAGAACAGCAATTAACTACCCGTTTATTTGACCGCATAGGGCGGCATATCAATCTGACTGATGCAGGGTTGGTCTTATTGCCTAGAGCACAGCATATTTTGGCTACTTTGGATGACACTGCTCGTGAACTCAACAACCTCTCTGGCAAGGTAACTGGACAGTTACGTATTGCTACCAGTCATCACATCGGGTTACATCGACTGCCCCCGCACTTACGCGCTTTTCAGCAACATTTTCCGCAGGTAAAATTGGATATTCAATTTGCTGAATCAGAAAAGATCCATCAGGGTCTATTAGAAGGCCTTTGGGAAATAGGTATAGTTACACTCAACCCTCGTCCACACCCGAAATTACAACAACAGAAAATATGGCAAGATGCCATGCACTTTGTGTGCGCTCCCCACCACCCTTTAGCTCAGAGCGATACCATGAGTCTGGCTAGTTTAAGCGATTATCCCGCCCTGTTAAGCAAACCAGGAACATTTACCCGTGAACTATTAACACAACGTTTTGATGATGCACATATTGAACTGCAGGTTGCCACATCGACCAATAATTTGGATACTTTACGCATGCTCGTGAGTACCGGCATGGGCTGGAGTCTTTTACCTCACACATTGCTCGATCAGGATATTCTCAGCATTGCTACCAACACGCCCACCATTGAGCGTAATCTTGGTTGCGTCTGGCATCATCAACGCAGCCTTTCCAATGCTGCACAACATTTTATGACGCATCTGCAAACCTAGATACTCTTCCCTATTAGCAGTTCCAGAGCCTTATCTTAAATCGTGAGCGCTATAGTCAATTTCAATTAAATCTGGTGTTTTTTTGTTTTCTATATGTATATAACTGGTATAGAATTGCGGCCAGCACCAATCCAGCTTAGTATTAGCTTAATAGACTGATAAGAGTTAGTTTAAATGACCGTCACTAAACCTATTCGCTATGCATTTTTGCAAATTCAGAACTACTCCATGGTTACCTTCTCATCAGCGGTCGCTGCCCTACGAGGCGCGAACTATACAAGTGGTAACAATTTGTACGAGTGGGAAATCATCACCATGGACGGCAATCCAGTAACAGCAAGTGTTGGCTTAGAAATTGGTCCAACCAAACATATTAATGATCTAAATTTCAACGGATTAGAGGCGCTAATCGTTTGCGGTGGTACTTATGTTGATCGATCTTATGATAAGAGCACCGTAAGCTTTCTACGCAAAGCAGCCAGTGCTAAGGTAAAAATTGGATCCACCTGCACGGGTAGTTACCTGCTGGCAGCCGCGGGCCTACTGGATGGTTATCAATGCACGATTCATTGGGAAAATTTAGCAGGAATGCGTGAAGAATTTCCTAACATCCTGATGTCTTCTAACTTATTTGCTATCGATCGTGACCGCTTTACTTGTTCTGGCGGCAATTCGTCTCTTGACATGATGCTCCAAATCATTGCTCAGCAACAAAGCCCAGAGCTCGCTGCAGCGGTATCAGAAATGTTTATCATGGAACGCATTCGAGATCATCACGATACCCAGCGCATACCACTGCGTTTGCATTTGGGTAACAGCCAGCCGAAACTAATCGAAGCGGTTGCTCTGATGGAAGCTAATCTAGAAGAAACGATTTCACTGGATGATTTGGCTCAATATGTCGGTGTTTCTCGACGCCAACTAGAGCGCTTGTTCCAAAAACACCTAAAATGTGTGCCATCTCGGTATTACTTGGAATTACGTTTAAATCGTGCACGCCAACTGTTATTACAAACTAATCTATCAATCATTGACGTATCGCTAGCCTGTGGTTTCGTATCAGCGCCCCACTTTTCCAAGTGCTACCGTGACTTTTTTGGCATTCCTCCACGTGAGGAACGCCGCCGCTTTGCGCCTGGAAATGGCATAAAATTGGAAAATCCAGAATCGGAGACAGAACAGGATTCCACTACTCCACCGGCCAGTGCGTAATTTCGCCCGCATAGGTGCTGGAACTCTGCCCTAGTGTTTCCTAATGGGTATGCGATTGATATCCAATCGCCAAACCTATCTCATCGTCAACGTATTGAAACTAGCAAATACCTTAGGCAACAACCGCCCCCTCAAATAAGCAAACCCAAAACAGCTAAGAGGACGATTACCTGCATTAACCAGCAGGCCTTATCGCCGTCGGCGGCGGCGGCCAACAGCAGCATCCTTCATCACTACTTTAGCAGCAGGCAGATCGACCACCTTGGAAAGCTCTGGGAAGGCATCCACCTTGTTGGGAAATGCCATAGCATCAACAAATAAATCTTGAAATGCCGCCTCCACGGCTGTTTCGATCTTTTCAATTTGCCGCACTACCGTTTCAATGGTGTCACGAGACTGCTCGTCCAACAAAGCAACACGGGCCCCAGTGCCTGCCGCATTGCCGGCTGAGGATACTTGCTCAAGCTTACAATCAGGAATGAGGCCCAATACCATGGCATACTTTACATCTATATGGCTGCCAAATGCGCCAGCAAAGCGAATACGATCAACTTTTTCAACGCCCTGGTAAGTCATAAGCAACTTAATTCCCGCATACAGTGCCGCTTTAGCTAACTGGATGGCACGCACATCATTTTGCATAATTTTTATTGCCGAGCGGTGTTCAGTTGCCGCTTGTATTTCGTAAGCAAATGTTCGCCCGTCGGCCACGATACGGGAACTCTTGTCAGCTAGGCTGCCATCGACTACCCCATCCTGATTAATCACGCCACACAAGTACATCTCGGCTACAACTTCAATAATCCCGGACCCACAAATACCAGTAATGCCCTTGTCGGCCGTGGCTTCCTCAAACCCCTCTTCGTCTGACCAGATATCACAACCAATCACTCGAAAACGTGGTTCAAGGGTTTCAGGGTCGATACGAATACGCTCAATGGCACCAGCGGCAGCACGCTGGCCAGCACTAATTTGCGCACCCTCAAAAGCCGGCCCAGTTGGGCTGGAGCAGGCCACTAAACGATGACGGTTACCCAATACAACCTCTGCGTTAGTGCCCACATCAACTAACAATGTCATTTCATCGTGATTAAAAGGCTCTTCAGCTAAAACCATACCCGCTGTATCTGCGCCTACATGCCCCGCAATGCAAGGCAACAAGTACGCTCTGGCCTGAGGGTTAAGGTGGATATCCATATCAGCAGCCAATGTATTAATAGCCATGTCAGTCGCTAATGCAAACGGCGCCCCCCCTAATTCAACGGGATTAATGCCCATAAGCAGATGGTGCATGACTGGATTGGCCACGAAGGTCATTTCCAAAATATCGGTTAGGGCACACCCCTCTTGCGCAGCGAGATCCTGGGCCAGTTCATTCAGTGAACTACGCACCGCCGAAGTCATTTCTTTTTCGCCACCTGGGTTCATCATCACATAAGAGACACGGCTCATGAGATCTTCACCAAAACGAATCTGTGGATTCATTACTCCAGCACTGGCTTTGACTTCGCCACTATTTAAGTCACAAAGATGCGCGGCTATGGTGGTTGAGCCTACATCTACTGCAATCCCATAGAGTTTGTCATGAAAACCCGGCCATAGAGCCACAACCTGCTTGTTTTGCCTTACCGCGACGGTGACACACCACTTACCCGTGCGCAAAACTTGTTGCAACTGAGTCAACAACGCAACATCATAATCTAGATTAGTTAGTTGCCAATCATGCTCTAAGGCATTGAGCAAGCGTCGTAAATCCCCTGATGGATCATGCATATCAGGTTCTTGTACTTCAACGTAATACAGATGCACCAATGGATTTAAGGTAATATCATGTTGCTCTGCGCCTTTACGCACCATCTGGTGGTGCACTTGGCTTTCTGCTGGGACGTCAACTACGATATCATTCAAGATTTTAGTGTGACAGCTCAAGCGGCGCCCAGGTTTAAGCTGCTGGCGCTTTGCATACTTTAATTCTGGAGCCGTTATGGGTTCTAAACTGTCGGCGGTAGACGTGATACCGAATTTGGCAAACTCACCTTCACTTACCAATATTTGGCAACGGCCGCAGATGCCACGACCTCCACAAACAGAGTCAATATCAACATTTAAATAGCGGGCTGCCTGCAACAATGGTGTACCCACAGGGAATCGGCCGCGTTTACCAGAAGGAGTAAAGACTACAAGTGCTTCTTTGGCATGATCTGTCATAACACTAATCTCAATTTGTAAATCGAGCAAAGATGAGTCTGCTCTTGGGGTTTTATAACCACTTTTTTTATAAGTCTATTTTTCAAAATCAAAAATGGGGCCATATAAGCCCCGTATTGTAAATCTATTTGTCTCTATTAACCACGACGACGACGACGACCACCGCGAGCACCTTCGCCTGCAGCGCTCGGCTCACGATAAGCCTTGATCCAATTTTTACATTCTGGATCATGGCCCATCATCAGGTCACCACCACGAATGCCCAGCATCACTTCTTCATGCATTGGGTTGACAATTGCGGAAGTCATACCAGCACCGATGGCACAAGCAATGAAAGTACAGTTTACACCGTTGCGATTAGGCAAACCAAAGCTAAAATTAGACGCTCCACAAGTGGTGTTTACTTTCAGCTCAGTTCGCAAACGATGCACCAACTCCATAACCTGACGACCCGAGGTGTTAACCGCACCAACGGGCATTACTAGGGGGTCTACCACAACATCCGAAGCTGGAATACCATAGTCCGCAGCTCGCTGCACAATCTTCTTGGCCACATCAAAGCGCACATTGATGTCTTGTGAGATGCCAGTCTCATCATTAGAGATGGCTACTACCGCGGCTCCGTATTTTTTAACCAGCGGTAACACACGATCAAGAGATTCATCTTCGCCAGTAACGGAGTTTAATAATGCCTTACCCTTATAGACTTTCAAACCGGCTTCTAAAGCGTCGATGATAGAAGAATCAATACATAGGGGGACGTCAACTAGGCTTTGCACCAACTGAATGGTTTGCGCTAAAATGGCAGGTTCATCCGCCAAAGGGATACCCGCATTAACATCGAGAATCGTGGCGCCAGCCGCTACCTGTGCCAAAGCATCTGCTTCAACTCGGCTAAAATCACCATTTTTCATCTCTTCTGCCAGTAACTTACGGCCAGTAGGATTAATACGCTCGCCAATTACGGCAAATGGGCGATCAAAGCCTATAGCGACTTCTTTTGTGGCAGAACTGATAATAGTATCGGTCATGATGGGTTCCTGTTAAGGGTTAAGGCCGCTGGGTTACAGCGACGGGTATATACTAAATAAATCTTAGCTGCTGTTTAGCGAACGGTGAAGCCTTTTCCGTTCAAATCAAATTCACCGTCTTGCACCTTGTACATCCATTCTGCTGACTTCTTTAAGCCGCCTAAAGGATAAAGGTGACACTGCTGAATCAAACACTTAGGGTCGGCATCTATGCCGGTCACTAGGTCACACATCAATTGGCTCGGTTCTGAGGATGGAGCATTTACATATTTGCCTAAGAAAGAGTCTTTTAAGGTAAGCTTTAGAACATTGACGGGGTTGCGCGTTAAAAACCTTACGGAAGCGCCGACACCGCAATGAGCCGAATGACGCATCAAGGTCTTGATAGTGGCCAAACCTGGCACACCTATATGCACTGGCAGTTCATTGCCTGCCTCACGAATACTTTTTTCCCAAGCAAATATAGGAGCGGCTTCAAAAGCAAACTGGGTGGCAAGATAGAGGCCCATATCTGTTTGTTTGGCATAGTCATTTTTTTCTTTGATAGCCAAAGCACAGTCAGCCGGAGAAATATCTGGACTACCTTCAGGGTGCCCGGCCAGCCCCATTTTTACAATGCCGTACTTTTCAAACAAACCGGTCTGCAGCACTTCCATAGAGGAGGCAAAATCGCCTACCGGAACATCAACGCCGCCACCAATCAACAAACCTTCCGTAACACCAGTTTCCCCCTGTAACGAGGCCAAATTTTCTTCTAAAAACTTGGCGTTAGGGATGGAGCGAGCGGCAAAGTGAGGTACAGGGTTAAAGCCTTCATCTTTTAATCGCCGCACAGTTTTAACCGTATCAGCAAAATCAGAGCCCGGCAGGAATGTGACATACACAGTACAGCCTGGACGGAGCATAGTACCAAAGTCGGCTACTTTAGCAGCCCCACCCGGAGTCACTTCAACGGTGGTTGTTTGCATCAAGTCGACAATTGCCTGTTTTTCAGCCGCAGCAGATAAAGCCATGGTTGAGACCTCCAAATTAGCCTATTTAGGCTTGTTGATGTCCGCTAGCATTAACCAATTGGGCTAGCACTTCGTCTGTAAATTCTTGCTCTAAACGAGCCACTGTATTCTCTAGAATCGCTTGGATATCATCACCACAGGGTTGATTATCGCGCCGCCACTCAGACAAATAACCATCAGTACCATGCAAACCGGCACGCATGGCAGCTTTATCAACAGCCTTCTCAAAACGCTCTGACAATGGTTGCTTAGCCGCCTTGCGCCCCTGTTTAACAATGACTTGGGCTGGAATATCACGCCACATCACAATAGTTAGTGTTGCCATTTAATTACCTTTGTCTCGTAATGGTGCATGAACTGCCCTAATTCTGAGGACAATTGCCCATATCCAGTTACTATTTTTTCATAGCTCAAACCTAAATCCTTGGCCGCCGCTTCGGCAAAATGATCTAGCTGGCGAGTTTCGTCCTGAGCCATATAGACCAATTTTTTGTAATGACCAAAAATCAAAGGCATAAGCTTTGGTTTATCTCTCAACCCCATACCTTGCATAACCAAGCTTTCAAAATGCTTGGCCAAATAATCAGTCAGGTAAAAGGTACCCAGTTCAGCCTCGGCCAACCTGGCAAAAGCCTCACTACCCGCATAAAACTCGTAGCAATGGGCGCCACTTAATCTTTGCACTTGGTACTGTTCTATAACCTTGTCTAACCGGCCACCTGTTCCACAGTCAGCAAAGCCTACAAAAACATGGTCATACTCCCCAGCATAATCTTGCAAGCGTTGCTCTACGGCCGCAGGTATCTGCTCCGGCCGATTGTGCAAAGCAGCCGGTATTTGGGAGACTTTTATGTTTTTCCAACCATTAATGCGGGCTACCGCAGAGACCTCTCTAGCGATGGCGCCACACGCTATAATGAGCAACTGAGGAGATTGTTGCATGGTAGCGAAGGTGTCAGCTAACACTATTAAGCGTTAGCTCGGCGCTCTGCGATCAGCTGTTTAGCCGTTTCTACGGCAACAGCGGCATCACGGCAATAGGCATCAGCACCGATAGCTTCACCGAACTCCTCGTTCAGCGGTGCTCCGCCCACCAATACCAGATAATCATCACGAATACCCTGCTCTTGTAACGTATCAATCACCACTTTCATGTAAGGCATAGTGGTCGTCAACAAGGCGGACATTCCCAGTATATCCGGCTTATGCTCTTCTAACGCAGCTAGATAGTCTTCTACTGGACAGTTAATACCCAGATCCACTACTTCAAAGCCAGCCCCTTCCCACATCATAGAAACAAGGTTCTTACCGATATCGTGAATATCGCCTTTCACTGTGCCAATAACCGCTTTACCTATGGGTTGAGCTCCGGTTTCAGCCAATAAAGGTCGCAATATAGACATGCCTGATTTCATAGCGTTGGCGGCCATCAATACTTCAGGCACAAACAAGATACCATCACGGAAGTCAATGCCAACGATATTCATACCGCCCACTAGCGCCTCATTAAGCACCTTGTCAGGAGTCCAGCCTCGATCTAGCAGAATTTGCGTGCCTTCACCGATCTCATCTTCCATGCCATCGTAAAGGTCATCGTGCATTTGTTCCACGAGCTCTTCATCGCTCAAAGTACTTAAATCTAAATCATCTTCATATTGATCGTCGGACATGCGTACCACTCCTACAGGAATTAACACCCTTACTTAAAACACAGGGCATGGATATTGGCGGGTAGATTATCAGGCTGGGGTTTCTGCGCTGCCTTTTCTACGACCACACATTACCGGAAAGCGACCAACAGGCGACAATTTGTAACAAACCCTAACTCCAATCATAACATCTTGTCTTATCAACCATCTTGAATATCTTGACGGGGTAATGAGCCAGCTTCAAGCATAATGTGTTTTAGTTATATGCTTATAATATTTTGGCTTAGCATGTCGCATATAAATAGCCTTGTATGTCTCATTCAGGCCTGCCAACCTATGCCACATTCCGGTAAAATTCGCCACCATTACACAAGCAATCACTTCATTAAAGCCTGATCTACAGAGGTTAACTAACATGGCAAAGATTATTGACGGTAAGCAATTCGCCGCCGATTTACGTGGCAAAATGACCACCCAAATTGCGTCACTTAAAGAACAAAACAATATTATTCCTGGCCTGGCAGTGGTGTTGGTTGGTGAAGATCCAGCCAGCCAAGTATACGTTCGCAACAAGGGTAAGCAAGCCACTGAATGTGGCATTCGCTCCATTGAACATAGACTAGACGAAACAACTAGTGAATCATTTTTGCTAAACTTGATTCAAGAAATGAATCAAGATCCCACGATTAACGGGATTTTGGTACAGCTACCGTTACCTAAGCACATTGATTCGGATAAAGTGCTAAACGCCATTGATCCTGCCAAAGATGTAGATGGATTCCATCCTATTAACGTGGGCCTACTATCGACAGGTGGTAAGGGTATGATTCCATGCACACCACTGGGTAGCCTGATGATGCTACAAGATTACTTGGGTGATCTAACCGGCATGAACGCTGTTGTTGTTGGCCGTTCCAATATTGTAGGCAAGCCCATGTTCAACCTTTTGTTGCAACAAAGTTGCACAGTGACTGTTGCCCACTCCCGCACCAAAGGCATTGAGCAAGTGGTGCGCGAAGCTGACATTGTAGTCGCAGCTGTGGGTGTGCCAGAACTCGTTAAAGGCTCTTGGATTAAACCCGGCGCCACAGTCATCGATGTGGGCATTAACCGTATTGATGTCGGTGATGGAAAAACAAAACTAGTAGGTGACGTTGAGTTTGCCAGTGCAGTTGAGGTGGCTGGCGCCATTACCCCAGTGCCAGGCGGCGTAGGTCCTATGACCATCGCATGCCTACTGTACAATACAATGGTAGCCGCATGCCGTCATAATAGCGTTGATATACCAACAGCTTAGGATAGGCACAAAACGCTCCCAAATGGGGGAAGTAAAGCAAAAAGCCCGCCAATTGGCGGGCTTTTTCTTAGGTCGTTATTTCTTACTTATATACAGGGAAGCGAGCGCACAGTTTTGCGACCTTGCCACGCACTTCAGCAATTACGTCTTGGTTATCGATATTATCCATTACATCACACATCCAAGCAGTCATTTCACGTACTTCTTGTGTGCCAAAACCACGGCTGGTGACAGCTGGTGTACCCACACGAATACCGGATGTCACAAATGGCGATTGTGGGTCATTTGGAACCGAGTTTTTGTTGACCGTAATATGGGCGGCTCCTAATGCTGCATCAGCCGCTTTGCCAGTGATACCTTTGGCGATTAGATCGACCAACATCAAGTGGTTTTCAGTGCCACCAGAAACAATTTTAAAACCACGGGATTGAAAGACTTCTGCCATGACTTTGGCATTGTCTACCACCTTCTGCTGGTAGTCTTTAAAACCTGGCTCCAAAGCTTCCTTAAAAGCCACAGCCTTGGCGGCAATGACATGCATCAAAGGACCACCTTGTTGACCCGGAAAGACCGCCGAATTGAGCTTCTTCTCAATATCTTCATTAGCGCGAGCCAAGATCAAACCTCCACGTGGGCCACGTAAGGTTTTATGGGTTGTCGTGGTACAAACATCAGCAAATGGTAACGGGTTTGGATAGTGGCCAGTGGCGACTAAACCCGCAACGTGAGCCATATCAACAAACAGGTAAGCACCAACAGAGTCAGCAATTTCACGGAATTTGGCCCAATCCATTATTTGAGAATAGGCTGAAAAACCAGCAACAATCATTTTTGGCTGGTGCTCATTCGCTAAACGTTGAATCTCATCATAGTCTAACGTACCTTGATCATTCAAACCGTACTGAACAGCATTGTAATTCTTGCCGGAGAAATTGACGTGGGAGCCGTGGGTCAAGTGCCCGCCATGAGCCAAACTCATCCCCATCACCGTATCACCAGGGCTAACCAACGCTTGATAAACCGCCGCATTTGCTTGTGAACCAGAGTGAGGTTGAACGTTAACGTAGTGGGCACCAAACAACTCTTTGGCACGCTCCATAGCTAACACTTCTACCTTATCAACATACTCACAACCGCCATAGTAGCGCTTATGTGGATAACCTTCGGCATATTTATTAGTTAGGCCAGTTCCCTGAGCCTGCATAACACGCTGACTGGTATAGTTTTCAGACGCAATAAGCTCAATATGCTGTTCTTGACGCAGTTCTTCTTCCTGAATGCCAACCCATAGTTCTGGGTCGAAATCCTGTACATTATCAGTTTTGTTAAACATCGATAGGCTCCAAACTTAATTCCTTACGGAATGCTATAAAATAAAAAGAGTTGCTTAGGCAACCCCTGAAAAATCCATGTTTTGAATGTTAACGCTTAGCTAGCTTACTGATTGCTTGATAACGACATTGCGTTAATCATTCTCACTGAGCTTGATCTAAAAAGTCGCAAGCGACGAAAAAATGGTCGTTTTACGTGATCTTTTTAAAGCTTTGCCTCGTGCCCAATCCGCCCTAATTTCTTTATCCATGCGCGCGTTAAATTAGCCGGCTATTATGCCACGCATCGCGGCACATACCAAAAAATATTATTTCAATTGTATTGAATTAGGTTCAAGTTGAGTCAATGTTAGCTTTCTGCACCAGCGAATCATCTGAAAGGCATGTATTTGCGCCCTAAATACGCTGTCAGTCCATCTATAGATTTAACCCAAACAGAGTTTGTGAGACAATAACTGCTACTTTTTCACTATTATCTGGAACAGACAATATAATGAAGAACAGCTTAACAGTTGACGCTAGGCATCATCATTTAACGGCTAATTATGCCAAAGGAGCCGCTCAAGCATTACTTGCTCTTAGTCACAAACGGCCGCGCGTGCATTGCATCACCAGCACCATTGCCCAGGATATATCTTCGGATGTTATTCTTGCCGTGGGCGCCACCTCTTCATTTACCATCAGTGTTGAGGAAATCAGTGAGCTAGTTGCGGCCACTAATTCCTTGGTAGTGAATATTGGCACCTTGGACAATAACCGTCGCGCGGCCATCACACCCGCCATTCAAACGGCTACAGAATACGCAAAACCCTGGATTCTAGATCCGGTATCAGTGCATGCATCCAATACGCGCCTTGAATATGCCCGTGGCCTAATGGAGTATCATCCGTCTATCGTTCGCGGTAACGCCTTAGAGATACAAAAACTAGCCAATAGTAACAGCCCAATGGCGGCGCAAGAACTGGCCTTGCGGTATGGTTGTGTTGTTGCCCAAACGGGTGAAACAGACATTATCACTAATGGCGTAAAAACTCTGATGATCGCCAATGGTCACTCTATGCAGACACGCATTTCTGCAATGGGGTGCGCTACCACGGCTTTTATTGCTTGTTTTATGGCCATTGACCACGATGCCTTTGATGCCGCGGTGCAGGCGCTTCTGATCATGGGGGTAGGTGCGGAACTGGCCGCGACCAAATCCTTTGGTCCAGGGAGCATGCACATGAACCTGCTGGACTCCATATACACCATTAACGAGCAAACGCTGGCACGCTACGGGCACGTGGTTGAGTTAGGAAAATAGCCCATTGGGTAAGCTGCCAACCGTCAGCTTAATAGAGATCGATATAAACCCAGCACCTAGCTGGGTTTTTTCTGTCTGGCGGTTTATGACAACAGGGTCGCTAAGTTACCATTTACCACCCGTCGATTAAAATCACAACCAGTGCGAACATGGCCTAAATGATGAGACATTAAACGCCTACTCGAAGCCAAATCTCCTTGTTGTAAAGCACGCAGTAAATTCAAATGTTCATCACGGGCACAGCTATTGCCACCCTGACCGTACATGGTGATGATCAATGAAGTTTGCGAGATGAGCCCCCTTAACATATGCACATATGGTTGATTACCCGCGGCTTCTGCCAAGCGTAGGTGAAATTCCCCCGAACGCCGCAATGCGGTACCGGTATCGCCCAAATCAAGAGCCTGCTGCTCCATATCAATCATCAATTGCAACTGTTGCACGGTTTGGGAGGTTAAAGAACCACAGGCCAAGTCAATCACAGCCATTTCTATTAGCTCACGAGCCTCAAGAATTTGTTTTGCCAGCACGCTATCAGGGGCCGCGACGAAGGCCCCACGATTCTTTTGCATTACCACTACCTGTTCAGCAGCTAAACGCTGTAATGCTTGGCGAATCAAGGTGCGGCTAACACCGAACACGATAGCAAGATCCTGTTCATTTAATTTAGTATTGGGTGCTAATCGTTGCTCTAAGATACTATCAAATAACTGCCGATAAATATCAAGGCTTGGCGTCGACTCCCTAATATTGCTAGTCGCTAAACTGACTGCTGTGGTTTCCATAGCTAACTACCCCGGTAAGTTGAAAAGCTATAGGGTGAAACCAACAAAGGCACATGGTAATGAGAGTGACCATCGGCCATACCAAATCGAATTGGAATAGTGTCTAAAAAAGCCGGCTTCGGTAAACTAATACCAGCATTACGAAAATAGTCACCCGCTTCGAATTCCAGCTCATATAGGCCAATAGTGAATGCTCCATTTGACAGTATAGGAGCGTCACAGCGACCGTCTTCATTAGTCACGGTCTCGACCAATAACTTTTTTGACAAGCCATCTAGTGAGAAGCCGTACAGACGAATCACCATGCCCTGTGCGGGTCTACCTGAAGCTGTATCGAGTACATGTGTCGTTAAAATTCCCATAATCAAGTCTCCCGCTTTTACCTATTGGTTCTGCAATTGCAGCCATTGTCCCAGTCGCTGCCGCTCTAATTCGGTCATTTTAGTGGTATTACCTAACGGCATAACTTGGGTGACGACAGCTTGCTGATAGATGCGTTGGCTGTATGTTTTCGATTGCGTCAAGTCATCTAAAACCACACCAGCTGGCGCCGTTACAAAAGCAACGTGGCTAGGTTGAGCTGCATGACAAGCGCCACAATGTGTGCTAATTATAGCCTGGGCCTGGGCATCAGATAATGGCCCCTGCTCGGTTTTAGCAACAGCTACCGGCGTAGGCGCTGTCACATAGGCCATTACTATCATAGCAACGACCGCGGCAGGTATCACCCATACGAACTGCTGGCCATTGTGACGCGTATTGAAATAATGCCTAACCGCCACACTGATAATGGCCAAAGCCAACAGGATCAACCAGTTCAAACCGTTACCATAGGTACTTGGAAAATGATTGCTGATCATGATAAACAAGACTGGCAAAGTCAGATAATTATTGTGGCGCGAGCGCAATAATGCATTTGTTGGTTTGCTTGGATCCGGTTCATCACCCGCTTCCACAGCCGCAACCAAAGAGCGTTGAGCTGGCATAATGACAAAAAACACATTGCCGACCATCATGGTGCCGATGATCGCACCAAGGTGAATATAAGCAGCTCGACCTGACATGTACAAAGACAAACCCCAAGCGGTGGCTGTTAATGCCAGCAGCAACACCAGACCCAGAATAGCCGGCTGATGACGCAAAGGACTTTTACACAATACGTCATAGCCCAACCAACCACCAATCAGCCCTGCCACTCCCAAAGCCACAGTTTCAGTGGCCGACAATGGCGCATCATTGGCGAGCAAATAAATATCCGCATTAAGGTAAAAAACCACAATCAATAACAAAACACCACTTAACCAAGTGCTGTAGGCTTCCCACTTAAACCAGTGCAAATGCTTCGGCATGGTTTCAGGTGCCAGCTTGTATTTTTGTAAATGGTAAATGCCACCACCATGAATGGCCCACAATTCGCCAGCTAATTGCGGATTCTTCACCCGGCGATCTAAGTTATTTTCCAACCAGACAAAATAAAAGGACGCACCAATCCAAGCAATACCAACAATTACATGAACCCATCGTACGGTAAGATTTAACCATTCAATAATATGAGCTTCCACGATTACGCCTCCAAATGGTCGCTAAAGAGAGTTTGTAGATCAAGTTGTGCCTGCCGTTTTGGTGGTATATCAACCTCGATCAGATTATTACCTGCACCAAAACGGTCTACGACTAAAAAATCCTGCTCTGGTGCTAGAATAAGTAGCGGGTGATGCCACACGCCAGGACTATAGTTAACCCCTTGTTTGCCATTGGTAACAAAAGCATGCAGTGTTTCAGGGTTGCCCTGCTGGTCTTTACTTGCTACGACCACAAGAAATGGTCGCTCATCCATCGGCATAAAGGCCTGACTGCCAAGAGGGTGCTGCTCCACCATGGTCAAGTGGATGGGGTGTGCCCAACGTCGAGACCGAAACAAATTAATGATCGCCTGATCTTCACTAAAAGCCAGTTCCACACCAGCTAAATGATCATAGCGTTCCGTGTAACCTTGATTAATAGAGAAATGGTCAGCTCCGGCTAGTTCAATCACTTCCCCAAATGACGCAAAACTAGCTTTGCTTAGAGGAGCAACCTTCAACCAGGGTAACGAGGCCGACATTACACCACCGCCTTGCCGCGGATTCGTAATCGAGACACACCGCCATCAGGGAAAATATTCAAGCGCACATGGGTTATCGGCCCCACTGGAATCAACTCCTCAGAAAAGTGATGTATATGATCCATTTGTAATTTTTGTGAAGGTAAAATTTCAGACCAATAAAGACTTTGCGCCGCCATTTGTTCATCACTGCCACCCTCTACATAGGCCCCTTGTATACTACACGAATCAGGAAAATTACCTTTGAAATGCGCGGTATCTACTTCGATCTCACTAACTTCACCAGGCACGCCCAAGGCTATAATCACCCAATCAAAGCCGGGTTCTCGGCGACGAGCAGTCTCCCAGCCATCACCCATATTAATGCCACGACCCGGTGCTAACAGATTTTCCATGCGTCCAAAGTGCTCATCAGAACACAGCAAAGCCCGGCCACCATTCTCCATAGCTGCTAGATCAATAGTTTGCCCATCCAACTGCTGCCAGTCTTTAATTACTTCGCCATAAACACGTAGACGAGCCACCCCACCATCGGGATAAATATTTAAACGCACGTGACTATAGATACTGTCATCTTCAACCTTATAAATATGTTGGCTATCGCCCTGTAGGCCCTGGGAGCTCAAGATCTCATGCCACTGGGTAGATTCCTTCGGGTCACCCTCTTCAACGTGACAAGCCATCACAGAAACACTTGGGGCGTAGTTGCCAGTGAACAAGCGAGTATCCACATTCAAACCTCTTATACGGCCAGGCAATGCCAAACGCACTGTGCAGTGATCATGGCCTGGGCCTCGCTTACGACGAGACTCCCAGCCGTCCATCCACTTGCCGTTATCATCATAAACCCCTTCTTTCCATACTGGATCATGGTGCTGCAACATGCGATTCATATCAGCGAAAAAATCATCCGTACAGGCAATAGCCAAAGCCCCAAGTCGCGCATCTGCCAAATTGGTCATGCGGACATATGGATTAGCAACGGTATTTTCTAAAGTCATTTTCATACTCTCTTACATATCGGCTAAACGAAAGCCGGCAATTTTGTTAATCTCTAGTAGAGCCTGGTTAAATTCCCGCTCATGACTGTTGTTGATACGTTGTCGAAAGGCGGCCAAAATTTCATATCGGTTACTGCCTTTTACGGCTTTAATAAACGGAAAACCAAACTTAGCTTTGTAATTGGCATTAAGCTCAGTAAATTCAGCAAACTCTTCGGCATTACATTGTTGTATACCCGCTCCTGACTGCTCTGCCGTCGAAGCGGCTGTTAATTTGCCACTAATGGCAGCCTTACCCGCCAAGTCAGGATGGGCATTGATTAAAGCCACTTGCTGCGTTGCATCGGCACTTAACATCACCGCGCTAAATGCTTGGTGCATCACTTCGCGTTGCTGATGCTGTTGGTTTATACCCAAATCAAAAACCCTTTCTGCAACCCAAGCAGAATGCTCATACAAATCTTTAAAATGATCAACAAATGCCGACTTAGTCATTGTTGTCGGCACACAAGATGTCAGCTCAGACATGATGGTCCTCCTGATAAGGATGCTCAGCGTGCCAGTGGTGGGCTATATCAACCCGGCGTGCGTACCAAACATCGTCAAACTGTTTGGTATAAGCCAAGAAACGTTGTATGGCGCGCAAACGAGCGGGCCGCCCCAACAAACGGCAATGCATACCTATGGACAACATTTTAGGTGCGTGTGCACCCTCCTCATAAAGCACGTCAAACGCATCTTTCAAATACTGATAAAATTGATCACTATTATGAAAACCCTGGGGCGTAGCAAAGCGCATATCATTGGTATCCAAAGTGTAGGGAATCACTAAGTGTGGTTTGCCATGCTCTGTATTCCAATATGGCAAGTCATCGCTATAGTCATCACTGTCATACAGAAATCCCCCCTCTTCAACCACTAGTGCTCGGGTATTTGGGCTATCACGCCCGGTATACCAGCCTAAGGGCCTCTCACCGGTAATACTTCGCAAAATAGTGACAGCCTTGTGAAGATGTTCCCGTTCTTCTTCCTTTTCCATGTATTGGTAATCAATCCAGCGATAACCGTGGCTACAGATCTCATGACCGGCTGCATGCATATGTTGAATTACATCAGGGTGCCGCTGCGCTGCCATTGCTACAGCAAAGATAGTCAGTGGTATATTATGCTGCTGAAACAATTCTAAAATACGCCATACGCCAGCCCGGCTTCCATACTCATATAGTGATTCCATGCTGCGGTGACGCACCCCAGGATAAGGCTGCACACCAATAATTTCAGATAAAAAGGCTTCAGACTCCTGATCTCCGTGTAAAACACAGCGTTCACCGCCCTCCTCGTAATTAAGAACAAATGACAAGGCAATACGTGCTTGGTTAGGCCACGAGGGTTGGGGTGGTTGACCATTGTAGCCAATCAAATCACGTGGGTAGGAACCTGTAGCAGCCAACATAATGACACCCTTGGAATAAAATACAATATTGTATACAATGTTATAACAAACATACTCAAGTGCCAAGACATCAGTCTACGCTTTCGTTAAAATAGGCTCCTATCATAAGGATATAATCCTATTTTCTGCTCTGGAAACGCATTTTATGGCTATTGAATGCCCACTATTTACAGTCGAAGGGTCAAGCCAACAATGGATCAAAACCTTTAACCGGTATTACCCTCACCTATCGGTCAAAGACTGGCAAGATATCGACCACCCTGAAGCTGTAGAGTACGCCATTGTGTGGCAACCTGATGCCCGGCTATTTTCTACTTTTCCCAACCTCAAAGCGCTATTCAATATGGGAGCTGGTGTTGACGGTATTTTGGACCATCCTCAACTGCCTGATGACGTTCACATAGTGCGTTTAGAAAATGCGGGGATGGCCGAGCAAATGAATGAGTATTTTGCCTACCACGTGATGCACTTTCACCGGCACATGGATCACTACCAACAACAACAATCACAAGCCAAGTGGCGAGTATTGGCGGGCACACAAGCTAAAGACTTCCGTGTAGGCATTCTCGGTCTAGGTCAACTCGGCTCAAGCGTCGCTAGTTGTTTGCGTAGCTTCGGTTACCAAATGTCAGGCTGGAGCCGCTCTTGCAAATCTATTGAAGGCGTAAAATGCTATACTGGGGCGGATCAACTAGGCAGTTTTCTGCAGCACGTAGACGCCCTGTGTTGTTTATTACCGCTCACTGACAATACTAGAGATATTTTGAATAAAGACAATATGCTGCTATTACCAAAAGGAGCTATCGTCATCAACGCTGCCCGTGGTGGCCACCTAGTAGAACAAGACTTAGTGGATCTATTAAACCAAGGCCATTTGCGCGGTGCCGTATTAGATACCGTGCGCACGGAACCCCTGCCATTAGATAATCCCCTATGGCACCAGAAAGGACTAATCTTGACTCCCCATTGTGCTGCTCAGTCTTGGATAGAACCCAGTGTAAAACAGATTGGACGCAGTATTGACGCCATGTTAGCTGGCCAGAAACCTGCTGGCTTGGTAGAACGTGAGCGGGGCTATTAAACACGATGTCTGAATTTTCGCCTCGGTCAACCGACCGTCAAGATATAGCTCGATCACGACGTTTTAGTATTGCTCCGATGATTGATTTTACTGATCGTCACTATCGCTATATGGCTCGTCTAGCTACACAACGGGCCATTCTGTTCACGGAAATGATCACCACAGGTGCCATTTTAAATGGTAACCAAGGCTTCTTATTAGGTCACAGTACTAAGGAACATCCCGTAGTTTTACAGCTCGGTGGAAGTAGCCCCACTGAGTTAGCACGCTGCACAGCTATTGGCGATCAATTTGGTTACGACGAAATCAATCTTAACGTTGGCTGCCCAAGTGATAAGGTTCAGCACCACAAGATTGGCGCCTGCTTAATGGCCGAACCCAGCCTAGTTCGTGAGTGCTTAGAGGCAATGGCTCAGCAAACCAGTAAACCTGTCACTATCAAACATCGCATTGGCCTTGATGACGACGATAGCTATGACACCCTCGCCCGCTTTGTAGAACAGGTTGCCGGTGCACACTGCCAAGTATTTTATGTGCATGCTAGAAATGCCATATTACAGGGCCTATCACCTAAACAGAATCGCGACATACCGCCCCTACAATATGACAAGGTGTACCGCCTAAAACAGGACTTTCCAGACTTGCAGATTATCATTAATGGAGGCATTGATAGCGTTACTGCTTGTCAAACACATCTACAACATGTCGATGGCGTTATGCTGGGCAGAGCAGCCTACCATAATAGTGCCTTATTACTAGATGTTGATGAGCGTATTTATGGGTCTGACTCATCTACTTGCCGCCAATCCGTGGTGACTGGCTACCTCTCCTACATGCAAGAACAGCACGCCCAAGGTACGGCCTGGCACCACATGTCAAAACATCTGATGGGGCTCTTTCACGGCTTGTCTGGAGCGCGCAACATGCGCCGCCACTTAAGTGAGAATATACATACCCCAAACGCTAGCCTTGGCGTTATCGAAGATGCGCTAAGTCTGGTAGACTATTAACCCCCATTATATGAACGAAACCAACATGAACAAACTTGACCAATTAAAAGCCATTACCAAAGTCGTCGCTGATACAGGAGACCTAACGGCCGTTCAGAGTTTTCAACCTGAAGATGCTACCACCAATCCCTCTTTGGTGCTTAAAGCGGCTCAACTGGATGCATACCAACACTTAATTGACCAAGCCAAAACTTGGGCACAATCCCAAGGTGGGACATCGCAGGAAATCATGGACAATACCTGCGACTATTTAGCGGTAGCCATTGGTAAAGAAATACTAAGCGCCATACCAGGTCGCATATCAACAGAAGTTGACTCCCGCCTTTCTTTTAATACTAGAGCTACCGTAGCACGTGCCAAACGCATTATAGATCTGTATGGGCAACAAGGCATCGATAAAAATCGGGTGCTCATCAAGATTGCCGCCACATGGGAAGGCATTCAGGCGGCACGCGAGCTGGAACAACAAGGCATCAATTGTAACTTGACCTTGTTATTTAGCTTCGCCCAGGCCGTTGCTTGCGCGCAAGCTGGAGCTTACTTGATATCGCCATTTGTGGGCCGTATTCTCGATTGGCACAAAAAGGCCAATAACGTAGAGGGTTATGCGGCGACTGAAGACCCTGGCGTATTGTCCGTAACACGCATCTTTAACTTCTACAAACACTATGATTATAAAACTATCGTTATGGGGGCCAGTTTCCGCAATACAGGAGAAATTGAGCAGTTAGCCGGCTGTGACCGACTCACTATCAGTCCTGACTTGATGCAACAATTAGCCGCCGATGAGGGCCATTTACCGCAAGTGTTAAATGCCCAGCAAGTAATCTGCAATGAAGCAAAATTGGACCTTGATGAGGGGGCTTTTCGCTGGCTGCATAACGAGGATGCCATGGCGACAGAAAAATTGGCAGAAGGAATTCGTAATTTCACCCGAGACCAAGAGAAGCTTGAAGCCATGCTGGCAAGCTAAATAGAGACGCCTAACCCACCAACTGCCAGCATTGGCGGTTGGTTAGTTGCTTATGCAGACAGAGTGTAAATTAAAGATCAAATCCTATAGCTGACATTGACTTTCTAATACATCAACGAGGCTTTTGAATTCTTGTTGGTTTTTTTCGTTCAGGGCCATCAAGGTTCTATGCGCCTCCAACACTTTTTCTTGCATTTCTTGCTCTGTACAATTGGTATTTATCAGTTGCTCACAAGGATCAAGATTGGCATCCAACTTATTTACCAAGGCGAATACTTTATCAAAGCCCATGCTTAACAAAATACGCGTGATGTTATTATTGATGGAGACGAGGGTTGGCACCCCAGACATTTGTTTTCGCATACGCACGGCAAGTTTAGCCAAGATGCCCAAAGATGTAGAATCTATGCCTTGCGTTTCCGTTAGGTCGATTAATACATTGCGAAAATGACTACTATGCATCGCGTTATCTAAATAGAGATCCAAGGATGGGCACAAGTTCAGCCTAACGTCACCCAGAAACTTGAGAACGTGCACACCATCTTGTTCTGCCACAAGAATTCGGCCTTCAGCCATTACCACTACCTGCTATGCTTAATACAGCTATATCATCAGGCACATGCTGGCATTTGTCCAGCTGTAAACCTGAAATTAAGCCTGAAATATTACACCCATGTGACCGTAAAAGATCTAAAAACAAAGTCTGCTGGTCAACCTCACTGCCATTCGGCAATACTTCTAGGACACCGTCAGAGCAAAGTAATAAATCAAATTCAGCCGCCAAGGAAAGCTGGTACTGTTGATACTCAGCACCTTCAAACAAACCCAATGGAAAACCTGAACCAAGCCCAGGCAGATACTCTAAAGTGGATTTCTGATAAAGAACAGGCATAGGATAATGGCCACCAACACAGTAGCTTAAACTCCGGCGATCGCTACTAATCACACCCATAAACATCGTCAAATGCTTATCCACATCAGAATCTAAAATTTCTTGATTTAGTCGAGCCATAATACCGTCAATAGCTATAACTGCAGCGCCTTCTACATGCTCATCTGAGAGTATTCGGCGAGTCAAAAATTTCAATAAGATAGTGAGAATAGCTGAAGATGCGCCGTGCCCAGATACATCAGCCAAATAAAACAACACACGCCCATCTGGCAAGCTGACATGATCAACAAAATCGCCACTTAGATAGAGAGACGACTGCATATGGCGTTTTATTAAAAGCCCATCAAGCTGGGTTCGCTCAGCGGGCATTAAACTTTGTTGCATTAAGCGCCCGGCCTGCTGATCTCTTTCCAGTTCGGCTAAAGACTCATTGAGCTGTAAGTTGGCTTGTTCTAATTGCTGTCGATAACGAAGATTATCCAAAAACAATTTTGCATGACGCACATGCCGGGCGACACACTGATCTAGTTCTGTCTGGCTATCTAGGGGCAAACTAAACACGGCCGTGGCGCCTAATCTTAGTAAGGTTGTTACGTCTAGAGCCGTGACCACATGGGTGATCACTACCAAGGGAATCTCTTCTGATTTGTCAATAATATCCTGCAACAATGCCGTGTGGGTGGGCACCTTGCCATCATAAAAAAACAGAATCAAATGAATCGGGCAATCAGTGAGCAAGTGCAACGCATGCATGGGCGATTCTGCCACTTTTACCTGATACTCTAAGTGATCGTAATGAGCAGCCATTTGCTGTGCGACATGTCGCTCATCAGCGATCAAGAGAAGCTGACTAAAGTCAGATTCCATACATGACTCCATAAACAAAATAAGTCATCAATACTATTTACCTTAGGCCTATCAGCCAACATATACAAGAGCGACTTTCGTCGCACAATCTACGAGGGCCCATAGGCTATGTTTTTCTAATTAAATTCATCTACTTCGTCAAAACCTTCATCACCATGAGTCGCTGGAGCGCCATCACGAATTTGCATAGCACGCCTAGCCAGGTAGGCCTCACGAACAAATGTGTATTCATCCCCTATCATCAGTTGTTGAACATCTTGTAACTGATAACGAGTATCTAGCAACTTTAGAGCCTGCAATGCAGCGCGATGATCTGCAGGTTGATAACTTGCTAGTGGGTCCAATTTATTGTCTACCGCCAAACTTACACTATCACGCAGATTACTGGGTCCTAACAATGGTAGTACCACATACGGTCCAGACTCTACCCCCCAGTACCCCAGAGTTTGGCCAAAATCTTCGGCCTGTGAATACATGCCAAAATACGCCGCCACATCAAATAGACCATAAACACCTACCGTCGAATTAACTACCAATCGGCCGGCATCATTGATCGCTTGTGCCGGCTTTCCTTGTAGCAGATGATTAGCGAAATTGCCTATTTCAGAAAGATTATTAAAAAAGTTTTCCACACCCTGTTCTACTGGATCAGGCGTAACCGCAGCGTAAGCAAGGCTAGCTGGCGACAGTACGGCATTGTCAATGACCTTATTAAATGCATAAACCTTACGGTTGACGTTGTGCCAAGGATCCTCAGCAGCGGGCTCAATTTGTGCCTGCGGGGGCACACTAGAGCAGGCTGAGAGGTGGAGAATCAAAAACAAAACCAAACCTTTAAAAAATACGTCCATAGTGTCTTTTGCCTGTATCCTTACCAATGCATAAATTGTTTAACAAAGGGTATAGTGAGTTTGCGTTTTGCCTGCCAGGAAGCCGCATCCAAGACTTGCAGTGCCGCCATGATAGATCCCATATTACGCTCACTATGTAAACATATATACTGCGCCACTTCGATGCTCATACTTAAGCCTAGCTGATGGGCTCGCACAAGAAGTTGTTGCATTTGCTGAGTTTCATCTAATTCTTGTAAAGAGAACATCAGCGCAAGTTGGAGGCGAGACTGCAAATCAGCCAGTACACAAGTCATATTGTGTGCCGTTTTCGCACTACTAAAAAGCAACAGACGGCCTAATTGTTGGTTCGTGTTATAAAGGTGAAACAAGGCTTCACACCAATCGTTATCATGACACAGTAAATCAATATCATCGATGCAAAGTAGCTCATACTGTTCAAGTCCACGCAGCAGTTCGGCTCCCATACTAACGCCCATTGCCAGTAATTCGGAAGCGGCAAAATAAGCTCCTCGGCGATTATGATCAATGACAGTTTGAGCCGTCGCCTGAAGTAAATGAGTTTTACCCGTTCCAGTACTGCCTTGCAGCAATAGCACCTGGGAAGTAGGTGCTTGCACAAAATTTTGCAGCGTCATGAATATTTCTGGGTTAGCGACAAAATCAAAGTTCTGCCAGTTCGCATAACTGGGCAGACGCATATTTAAAGTTAACTGCTGATCAAGGGGATCAGTTGCTAATTGATTCATGGGTAGCTCAATTTCACTGCTCATAAAGAGAACTGTTTTTATAACCTTCATGCAAGTGGCGCAACAATACCATAATTACAGCGGCAAGGGGTAACGCCAACAACATGCCAGTAAAGCCAAATAACTGTCCACCCGCCATTACCGCAAAGATCACGGCTACGGGATGAAGACCAATACGATCACCGATTAGCAAAGGTGTCAGTAGCATACTTTCTAAAGCCTGACCAACAACGAACACACTGGTCACGGCCAACAGCACCAAATAGGAATCAAACTGAAATAACGCCACAATAATAGCTGCCAAAAAGCCGACCGCAAAACCTAGGTAGGGCACAATACTGGCCAAGCCGCCGATTAAGCCGATTAACATGGCATATTTAAGGCCGACAAATGACAAACCTATGCCGTAGATTAACCCCAGAGCCAACATGACGATTAATTGTCCACGCACAAAGGCTCCCAACACCTCATCACATTCGCTAGCCCATAAACATATTTTGGGCTCAATATTACGTGGCAGAATTTCGCGTATGCGAGTCATCAACAAATCAAAATCACGTAGCAGATAAAAACTAACCACGGGGACCAAAAACATTGAAGCCACAAAACCAAGTAATCCCATGGTTGATGTGGTGACATAATTTATTGCCTGCGAAGCCATGCCACCAGCTTGCTGCCACTCAGCAGTCAATGTACGAACCAATAAATCCAATTCCAAACTTTGTAAATCTATATCCAAACGTGTTTGCAAGTATGGCAACATCACTGTATTGAGCCAAGATTGAACATCGGGTATTAACATCACCAAAGACTGAGCTTGTTTAAAAAACATAGGCAGAAAAACCAGCAGAGCCATTACCAATACCAACGCAAAAGCTAAAAACACCAACACAACTGCCAAAGTTCGGCTATGGCCCCTAGCCTCTAACCTATCCGCAAATGGATCCGCCATGTAAGCAATGCCAATGCCTAACAAAAAGGGGCCTAGAATAGGTTGCAAAAGGTACACCATCAAGCCTATTAACAGTGTCAAAATAAGGAATAACCAAGTTTGCGATTGGGTCATGGAAATCTCCATTCATGAGGTTTAGCGCCATTGGTAGTAAGCCAAAATGGGATTAGAGGCACTGTAGGGTGTCTGTACTTGGTCGTCAAGTAAATATAATTGTGATTGTAAACCTAAACTGATTAATAAATTTTCAACACTGCCCTGATGAAATACAGAAATTAGTAATTGCTCTGCGTGCAAACTCTCTAGTGCCACATCACTGATATTGGCTACTTCAAGCAAAGCACGCTGCAGTTGTGCATAAGCGGCAATGTTTTTCACACCACTCACATGTAATAGGGATTGTTTTGGGCCATTAACATCGGTGATTAGCGCGAAGCGCTGACCTAATTCTTGACCTAGATTTTCAACAATAATAGTCATTAATTGCGCTTGGCTTTGGGCAGCTAACTTCCATTCGATATTTTTTTCCGAAAGCGTGATTCGACCTTGCCCTTGCCATAACTCATCTGAATTCTTAAAGATTCTCCCTAGCAACATACCGTGAGGCTGATAGCGTTGCGAGGCTATTTTTATAGGCGCTTGAAAATCTCCCCAAACATCCCCTGGACCGATAACCAGCTGATCTGTTAGATCCATCAATGGTAAAATAATCGGCAGCCCTCTTTGCGCGGCCTCGTCTAGTAATTGATCACCAATGGGCTCGTAACCATCGGCGATTATTTCCTGGATTCCTTGTTGTTCAATCACTAACCAAACCAGAACATTGGCCCTGCCAGATGCCCAGATGGGTAATTGGGAACGGTCTAATAATTGTTGTACCGGCACTTTATCAAAACCGAACTTAAGCATCACTTGCTGTGTCAGCGAATCAGTTTCTCTGGAAATTTGGCTAATATAAGAGTCTGGTTCCTTAAGAGCAACTTGCACCTGTTTTGAATTTAGACTTGCAGCTTGCCCAGTAAGACGAGTAATCATCAAGGCCATGGCTTGCGTCTTAGCCTGCTGAAGCCCCGCTTCACTATCTTCCACCAAAGGAATTGTCGCCGTATAAAGCTCAGCAGCAGACAACGGGCTAGAAGCCATAGTAAATGCCAGCCACAGGACAATAACAATTGTCTTCAATTGGCAGGCAGTAGGCTTAATAAGGGTGTGCATGAACGGAATCCGCAAAAAAATAACGACGTAAAACGAGATGTTAAGCGCAAATCACCTCTCCAGATCGTCACTATAGTCAAATGCTTCAGATATGGCCACTTTGATAGCTAAAAAATACACCATATATAGCAAACTAATTGTATTTTCTAAGGGTCAACTGATTGTTTGAAGAGCCCTAAAAATGGTAAAATTCGGTCTCTATTTTTGACACATCCTAACCTTATCATTCCAACACGGACACCATCCATGAGCGAAAATAACTCCCCTGTTTCCCTAAGCTATAAAGATGCAGGTGTCGATATCGATGCTGGTAACGAACTTATCGATCGCATTAAAGGGGTCGCCAAGCGCACTCGACGTCCTGAGGTAATGGCTGGCCTAGGTGGTTTTGGCGCACTGTTTGAGCTGCCTAGCGGATACCAGCAACCCGTTCTAGTATCTGGCACAGATGGTGTCGGCACCAAATTAAAGTTAGCCATGGACCTCAATCGTCATGATTTTATTGGCATTGATTTAGTGGCTATGTGTGTTAACGATCTCATTGTTGCCGGTGCCGAGCCGCTTTTTTTCTTGGATTACTACGCCACAGGCAAACTGGATGTTGACATAGCAGCCCGCGTGGTTGACGGTATTGGCATTGGCTGTGAACAGGCTGGCGCTTCCCTAGTAGGAGGGGAAACCGCCGAAATGCCAGGCATGTATGATGGAGAGGATTATGATCTTGCCGGTTTCTGTGTTGGCATCGTTGAAAAAGCTGACATCATTGATGGTAGCAAAGTAGGCCCTACAGATGTACTCATTGGCCTACCGTCTTCTGGCCCCCACTCCAATGGTTATTCATTAATTCGCAAAATCATTGAGGTATCCGGCGCCGATCTTAATCAACCTATGGGCGAAAGCACCTTGGGTGAAGCCCTCATGCAACCAACACGCATCTATGTCAAAGCCCTATTGAATTTGTTTAAACAAGTTCCGGTGCATGCTTTGTCCCATATTACTGGTGGTGGTTTACTGGAAAATTTGCCGCGTGTCATGCCAGAAACTTGTGCCGCTAGCATCGACATGTCTTCGTGGCAACGTGCTGCTGTCTTTGACTGGCTGCAAGAAGCCGGTGGGGTTGATGAAGTCGAAATGCACCGCACATTCAATTGTGGCGTAGGCATGGTCATTGTAGTACCCGCTGAGTCAGCTCAACAAACTATGAATTGCCTGCAAGAACAAGGTGAACATCCATGGGTTCTTGGCCACATCAACAGCCGCCAAGAGGGTCAAGAACAGGTCACTTTGGCTTAAGGCCAACAAACCATGGATACGTCTAACAACCAAGATAAGCCAAAAATAGTAGTGCTGATATCCGGTGGCGGCAGCAATTTGCAAGCCATTATAGATCAAGTAGGTGCGGGTACTATTGATGCCTCCATCAACCTAATAATCAGTAACAATCCTGACGCCAAAGGCTTACAAAGGGCAGCAACCGCTGGCATTGAAACGGCGGTTATTGACCATCGTGATTACGATAGTCGCGAGAGCTTTGACCGAGAACTTATGCGGCACATTGATGCTGAGCAACCACAACTTGTCATATTGGCTGGTTTCATGCGTATTTTTACGCCACATTTTACCAATCATTATGCTGGACGTATGCTCAACATCCACCCTTCATTGCTGCCTAAGTTCAAGGGCACCAATACCCATGCCAGAGCGATCGAAGCTGGTGTTGCACAACACGGTGCCAGTGTCCATTTTGTTACCAGTGAACTAGATGGCGGTCCTCTTGTCATACAAGCTATCGTTGACGTAAAAAAGGCCGACAGTCCAGACCAATTAGCCAGTCGAGTACTACAGCAAGAGCATATTATTTATCCCATTGCTGTTAAATGGTTTTGCGAAGGTCGTTTGAGCCTCGATGGTAGTTTGGTTCGTTTGGATAAAAAAACACTGCCAGTAGAAGGAATTGCCTATCAGGCTTCACCATAGATAGTTTAAAAAGGAGATAAAATGCATGTCTAGCAAACTGACAGACCTTTTACGATGGCCATTGGCTATTGGCCTAACTTTTCTATCTATTGGCGCAACAGGTTCACAAACCCCTGCTCTGCGACCCTTTCTTGCGCACTACATCAGCTCTTGGGATGTTGGCCTGAAAGTAGAGGGCAATGCCTCTCGCCAACTACAGCAAACGGATGAGGGAAAGTGGCTTTTTTCACTTAAAGCTAAAGCCCTAGTTGCAAAATTGTCAGAATCCAGCGTAATGTCTATCGAAGGCGGCCACATTACGCCCTACGAATACCAATATCAGCGCAAAGTCCTCAACCGCAATAAGCAGGTTCACATCCAGTTTGATTGGCTCAAGAAACAAGCAACTACGACTACCAGTAACAGCTGGACTATGCCTATTCAAGCGCCCCTGCAGGATAAGTTGTCCGTGCAGTTACAATTGCAAAAAGACCTTAGCATGCAAGCTAGTGACGACTATACCTATCAAGTGGCAGCCGGGGGCCAAATTGAAACATTTCAATATAAGGTACACCATACGGAACAGTTGTCTTTGCCTATTGGGCTATACGAGGGCATTAAGGTAGAGCGCCTGCGCAACGAAAGTAACCAACGCCAAACTTTTATTTGGTTTGCACCAGAGTTAAATTTTCAACCAGCTCGAATTGTACAAATAGAACCCGATGGCAAACAATATCAGATGGATTTAGAACGGCTTGAGCAGTAACGCCCTAATTATCCATTCTGCCAACAACGGCAACTTGACGCAGCACCAGCTTGCTCCACGTAAATAATCGTAAAGCGCATAGCCAAGCAGTTTAGACTTGGCTAGAATGATCCTCTCATTAAAACAACCGTATGATGTCGCGACTATGCGTATACCAGCAAAAACCAAAACCATTAGTTTGGCTCTGGGCCTTTTTTTTAGCTCATCTGTGTGGGCACAAGCCCTGCAATTGCAGCACCAATTGGCCCTCGCTAATGATGCCAGCCTGCAGGCAAAGCTGCATAGTCACCAAGCCACCAAGGAACAAGAGAAGATCGCCAATATGGCCTTCATTCCAGTGCTTTCGGCCAATGCGAACAAAACATATGATATCGAACAGGGCGCTCATTCAGACTCATACAGTGCTACCTTGGCCCTCAATCTGAATCTAGAAGCCTTATACGCCATCGACAGTGCAAGGGCATCGATACAACAGTCCAGTTTGAATTTACAAGCCGATAAACAACAACTGCGGGCGGATATAATAAGCGCCTATTTCAATGTTGTTAAGCACCAAGCCCAACTGGATTCGATCAATGCGCAGATTAAATCAGCCAATCAAAGCCTAGCAACGATTCAAAAACAGCGCCAGTTGGGTCTAGCCACATCATTACAAGCAAGTAAAGTAGACAATAATGTACAAGAGTTACAATTAAGCCTTCTCAAAGCACAGCAAGCGTTGCAGCAAGCCCGTAACACCCTCACCCTCAGCACCAATGAAACAATTAACGATGATTTTCCAGGCATTAGCTTGGCCACCTCGTTACCCGTATTGGACAGTCTAGAGCTGGACTTTTGGTGGGATATTGCACAACAACATAGCCTAAGCTTATTGGCCGCTAAAGCCGGTGTGCAGAAATCCTATCATGATTACCAACAAACCGATGCGCAAAAATACCCAACTGGGAGTATTTCTGCAAAGCATGACTCGGCTTTAAGCGACATGATCATGTTTAGCATCACCGGGAAGCTTTATGATGCTGGCCTCAATCAATCACAAACTCAAATTGCCCGACTCAACTGGCTGGCCAACCAACAAGCATTGACCGCTAATCAGCGTACGACCAAACAAGCACTAAGCAATGTTTTGTATAACTTACGCAATAATAAGCAGCAAATACAGTTGCAAGAAAATCTGCTGGCGACAGCCATAACATCCCTAGCCGCAACCCATAAAGAATACGAACTTGGGGTTACCGATTTGGTGGCCGTGCTCGAAGCTGAACAAAATGTGGCCACTAACGAAGTGGACCTTATCCAAGCACGTTATGACCAGATAATATATCAAAGTGATTTAAAACGACTGACTGGCCGCCTGAAGCAGGGTGATCTGCAACAATATGATGCCTTGCTGAACTAACTGTGTGGCCAAATAAAGCCGAGCATAGGCTCGGCTTTTTAATGTACGTTACGACAATTAAGCCTTAAGCCCCGCTACTATAAGGTTGAAATCTGCATTAGGGTTTTGTTCAATGATGGCCAATAAATCTAAAAAACTCTTAATTGCAAGCCTAGGGTTCAAATAATACGCATCACCAAACACCTCGCGGCAATGGAATAAAAACTGCCACATCTGCCCATCATTAAGCTGGTAATTAACAACGTCACCGTAAGCATAGAGATAGCGCAACTTCTGCAATAGCTCATCCATTTCCATTTCCTGCAAGGGCAACAAGGCAATCACTGGCCCTGAGACATCTTGCAACCCTTCTTGTGCCAGTCGATTTGGTGCTAGTCGACTTTTCAGGGCTGGTAGGCTGTACAAGCCACGTTGGGGATCATGGATAAATTCAGGTGTTCCCAAAAATACAAAGCCCATGCCGCGTATTTGCCCTTGCAGGCAATCATTTACAATATTGAGTATTTCATTAAAATTATTAATCCGCGCCTGCTTATTAGTCAGTTCGTGTAGGGCCACCATTTCATCAAGACAGATGAGCAGGCCCTGGTAGCCTGCCAACTGCACAAACTGACATAGCATTTTCAAACTGCTTAAAAAGTTACGGTAGTTAATAATACTGCGCACGCCAAGTGCCTTTTTGGCATCGGTTAAGGTTGCATATTCACCTCGCAACCAGCGCAACGCTTCACTCTTTAACCTGTCGTCATTGTCATTAAGGCCACGCCAGTAGTGCTGAACAACCTTGATAAAATCGAAACCAGACGCCATCTCTTCGAATTCTCTAAGGCGCTCAGATATTTTTTCGTGTGCAGTTATCTCATCCCGGTGGGCATCGCGCAGAGTTGAAAGGATAAAGCGCTCCACAATGTTAACTAGGGCACTGCCCTGCCCACGAGCCTTGGTACTCAAGGAGCGCACTAATGCAGAGTACAAATTACGTGTCTCTCCACCTCGAGCTTGCAAGCGCTTATCGGGTGCTAATGCGGTGCTTGCTACTACCAAACCACTTTTGATACCTTCCTGACGGAGCATTTCACCCATAAAGGTTTTACCGCTACCGTACTCTCCAGTAACAAAACGCACACACGAACCCCCTTGGGCAATGTGCGATACATCTTTATCCAAAGTGGCCTTTTCAGCCACTCGCCCAACCTGGACCAAATCAATGTGCTCGACCGGCACTACACCAGATCGCAAAGATTTGATTATCTGATCACATTGTTTGGGGTTGAGAGCTGACATAAATAAATCTAGTTATCTTGGTCTATGCGGCTCGCCACCGCGCCCTGTTGATTTTTATACTTGGCATTATCGCGTTTGTTATAAGGGCGCATCGCAGGGCTTGATAAGGTCTCAAAATTAATGGCGCCGATCGTCATATCCGGCTTCAACGCTAGAGGCAGCTTACCACTATTAAAACATTCAAGCACAATGGCGCCACTCCAGCCCGGATCGATACGATGGGCCGTAACATGGACCATTAAACCCAAACGCGCCAAAGAGGAGCGACCGTCCAGCCAACCCACCATGTCAGAAGGAATAGTGATGGACTCCTTGGTCACAGCTAACGCCAATTCGCCAGGATGCAAAAAAAATGCTTCGTCATGCGCAACAACGATTTCATCGCTCATGATAGCTTCAAGAGTTTCATTAATTTCGTTACGGCTGGCACTAACATCAACAAATGCTCGCGCATGGTCTTTGAAAACGCGAAAACTACTGCCCAAACGTAAATCCACACTAACACCACTGATCACCGCATTACTGGGGCGAGGCTCAATAACAATATGGCCACTATCTAGGTTACTAATGATGTCTTGATCACTTAATCGCATAATGCTTATCCAGTTTGATATTGCTTATTCTTCAATGCTGATGCTTGGGCCATTTTGAACATGACCAATCTTAGCTTCAAGAGCACTAGCAAGCTCTGCGTAAACGCTTGCTGCAGAACTATGAGGTTCAGCAACGATACTCGGATTGCCAGCATCAGCTTGCTGCCGAATAGCCATACTTAAAGGCAAGCTCGCCAGCAGCTCAGTGCCATAATCAGATGCCAATTTAGCTCCCCCATCAGCGCCAAAAATAGACTCTTCGTGGCCACATTGACTGCATACATGGGTGCTCATATTCTCCACGATACCGAGCACTGGCACCTGCACCTTGGCGAACATTTCAATACCTTTACGGGCATCAAGTAAAGCCAAATCTTGTGGCGTTGTAACAACAACAGCGCCAGATAGTTTGGCTTTTTGACTGATGGTTAATTGAATGTCCCCTGTGCCCGGCGGCATATCAACAAATAGGTAATCCAATTCACCCCAATGAGTTTGCAATAGCATCTGTTGTAAAGCACCGGCAGCCATAGGCCCACGCCATACCATAGGCGCATTTTCATCGACCAAAAAGGCCATAGACATTACCTTAATGCCGTGGGCGACTATGGGTACAAACCATTTTCCATCTATGGTCTCAGGATGACTACCCGGCGCCACACCTAACATCAAACCCTGGCTGGGACCGTAGATATCAGCATCCAATACGCCCACTTTATGGCCCGCTGCGGCCATAGCCAAAGCCACATTGGCAGTGGTGGTTGATTTACCCACTCCCCCTTTGCCTGACGCTACGGCAACAATGTGTTTTACAGCAGACAATCCCATATTATCAATATCTTGCATATTAAATCCTCGTGCTTAGATTCGTGTCAATACTACACCCGTTTCCACATGATCCGTATAGGGAAACTGATCGAACATGGCTTTTGCCTGTAGACGGTGAGTTTGTTTTAAGTGTTGTAAATTGGCCATTAGCGTTACCGGATTGCAAGAAATGTAAATAATACAATCAAACTGCTGCACCAAATTCAACGTACCTTCATCAAGGCCCGCACGCGGCGGATCCACCAAAACAGTGCCAAATTCATATTCTTGTAAATCAATATCACGTAAGCGTCGAAAGGCTCTTACGCCATTGAGCGCCGCCGTCATTTCTTCGCTGGAAAGGCGCGCAATAACCACATTATCAACGTCGTTAACCTGTAAGTTAAACTGCGCTGAGTTGACTGAAGACTTGGCTATTTCAGTGGCCATAACTTGACGGTAATGGCCAGCTAAAGGAATTGTAAAATTACCGTTGCCACAATACAACTCTAACAAATCAGGTTTGGTTGTTGGCTTATGTTGTATGCCTTGTGCACAAGCCCAAGCCAACATTTGTTCATTGATACCGGCATTGGGTTGAGTAAAAGCATTTTCAACTTGTTGGTAATGATAGGCGCGTCCCCCTACCTGTAATGTCTCCATGATATGATCGCCACCAATAACCAACTTTTGCTTACGCGCTCGTCCTACAACTTTTATATCAAATTGCTTAGCTATAACATTGGCGGCGTCTTCCCACTGCGCATCCAATTGACGATGGTATAACATACTGACCACTGCCTCTCCTGTTTGGCTGGTCAAAAAATCCATTTGAAACAGTTTCAGGCGCAGGCTGGAGCTTTCTTTAATCGCCTCAAGCAAAGGCAGCATGAGTTCATTAATACGAATACTGCCAGGCTGAAAGCTCTCAATCTTAATCGGGTTAAATTTTTGCCCCTTAGGAAACATGGCATAAAAAAGATCATCGTCTGTGTGCCACAAACGAAATTCAGCTCGCATCCGATAGTGTTCCGGTGCAGATTCAAATACGGTCAAATCACCCTCACTAGCCCAGTCACCAAGTTCAGCAAAGCCTTGCTTGAGGCGTGATGTTTTGTTGGCCAGTTGTTGTGAATAGTGCTCCACCACCGCTGTTTCTATGGCCATGCTTTGGTTCCTTATAGCAACTTGATTAGCTTCTTGGGCCCTAGCCTAAGCCGCCATATTTACGTCAGAGAAAATTGTAGGTCGGCAATTATAGCAGGGCAGCACCTAAATTATAGATTTTTGTTAGTGATTAAGCGCCATTTTGAGTACAATGGTGCCACCTCATCGTGACTGTTTATCTAGCCAAAGATAAAATGTCACCAAACCCAATACCGATACTGTCTAGTTACCATATGACCACCAACACTCAACGTGAAATCCTTGTTACCAGCGCCCTTCCTTATGCCAATGGCTCTATCCACCTAGGCCATATGTTAGAGTACATCCAAACCGATATTTGGGCCCGTTATCAGCGACTGACTGGCAATCGCTGTCACTATGTTTGTGCCGATGATGCCCATGGTACGGCCATAATGTTGCGCGCTGAGGTAGAAGGTATTACACCTGAACAATTAATCGCCAAGGTGCAAGCAGAACATGAAGCTGATTTTGCCGGTTTCAATATTTCTTTTGATAATTACCATTCAACTCATTCACCAGAAAATCAATATTTTGCTGAGCACATATTTAATGCTTGTGATAAAAAGGGCCACATTGCACGACGCACCATCACCCAAGCCTTCGACCCGGAAAAACAACTATTTCTCGCAGATCGTTTCATTAAAGGCACCTGCCCTAAATGCAAAACCGATGATCAATATGGTGATAACTGTGAAGCCTGCGGTGCAACCTACTCGCCCAATGATCTAATTAACCCTAAATCAGCCATTTCTGGTGCCGCACCGGTTCAAAAAGACTCTGTGCATCTATTTTTCAAGCTACCTGATTTTCAAGCCATGCTCAGTCAATGGACACGTGGTGGCAGTTTGCAAACAGAAATTGCCAATAAACTTGCTGAATGGTTAGATGCCGGTTTACAAGAGTGGGATATTAGCCGTGACTCTCCCTACTTTGGCTTCCAGATTCCTGGTGAAGAAAACAAGTTCTTTTATGTTTGGTTAGACGCCCCCATTGGCTATATGGCGAGCTTCAAGAATCTGTGTGACCGGACTGACGATTTGGACTTTGATCACTATTTTAACAAGGACTCTAGCACCGAACTTTACCACTTTATTGGCAAGGATATTATTAACTTTCATGGTTTATTCTGGCCGGCCATGCTGCACTGTGCCGACTACCGCACTCCCACCGCCGTTTATGCCCATGGCTTCTTAACCGTTAACGGTAAAAAGATGTCGAAGTCCCGTGGCACTTTTATAAAAGCGGGTACGTACCTGCGCCATCTCCAGCCAGAATACCTGCGTTACTACTTTGCTGCCAAACTTCATAACCGTGTTGAAGATTTGGACTTAAACCTTGAAGATTTTGTGCAAAGAGTAAACTCGGACCTGGTGGGCAAGGTTGTGAACATTGCCAGTCGTAGTGCCGGCTTTATCACTAAAAAACATGACGGCATGTTGAGCCAGCAAATAAGTGAGCCTGAATTAATTGCCCAATTCCGCGTGGCACAAGTAGAAATTGGCCAGCTGTATGAGAATCGTGAATTTGGCAAGGCTGTCAAAGCAATCATGGCGCTTGCCGACATTGCCAACCAGTACATAGCTGATAAGGAGCCATGGGCCCTAGCCAAGCAGGTTGGCACTGAGCAAGCCGTGCAGGATATTTGTTCTACGGGTCTTAACCTGTTCCGTATGCTCATGATATACCTGCAACCAATTGTGCCGGAAATGGCCGCCGCCGCCGGTCAGTTTCTGAATACTGAAATGAGCTGGGCCGCTCTGGATACACCATTAATCGATCATCAGATTAACAAATTCAAGCCGTTGATGACCCGCATAGACAATGACACCATTGCTACAATGCTAGAAGACTCTAAGCAGGAACTGGCTAAAGAGCAGGCACTCAAGCAAACGCGACAGCAACCAGCAAGCCCATTACAGAACGATCCAATATCCGAGCAAATTCAATTTCCCGATTTTGCCAAACTTGATCTCCGTGTGGTGCAAATCATCAATGCTGAAGAGGTCAAAGGGGCAGACAAGCTATTGCGTTTAGAACTGGATATTGGTGGTGAAACCCGCCAAGTATTGTCTGGCATCAAGTCGGCTTACCAGCCACAAGATTTAATTGGTAAATTAACTATTTGGGTTGCCAACCTGGCACCACGTAAGATGAAGTTTGGTGTTTCTGAAGGCATGATCTTAGCGGCAGGAGATGGCGAAAGCATCTACCTTCTAGCTCCCGATGCCGGTGCCAAACCGGGCTTGCGCGTCAGCTAGCCGGCAGTCTACACAACAAGGGCAACCTAGTGTGGTTGCCCTTGAGTGCATTTTTGCATATGTTGTGAAACAAATTGATAAACGCGTTGCAATGGTCACATGGCGTTGGATTGATGCCTTAAACCCTTAAACAACCATTCTTACTTATGCGTAAACTGGACCGAGACCATCGCTGCTAAGTTGGTATTTGACTTTTACATGGCCTAGCAAACGCGGCAATAAAGTCGCTTCCTCGCCATCTTTTAACTCAATAGCATCAAAACCAACACGCTGCATATAAGCAACACGATCCACAGCCACATCACCAACCGCACGAATAACACCGCCATAACCGGCGCGACGTAATATGCGTGCAATACTAAATCCACGCCCATCAGCAAAAGCCGAGAACTCTATCTGAATTTCATCAGTGCGGGTAATTAAGTTTAACAACTGAGCAATATCAACAGAAGCAATCACCTTCACAGCTTCGACCTGTGGAGCGTCAATGGCTAACCAGTCGTCATAGTCAATAACAATACTAGGCTGCGGTTTTTTGAGCAGTTCCATAAACAGCCTCCTTAAACGGTAATAATCCAATACGCTGAACTACTTGAGCAAAGGTCTCATCATTACCATGACGCAAAGCCAGGTAGGTGTTAAGTATAATGGTGATAGTGGCTACGACCTGATCTTGAGCAATAGAGCGACCTAAAGTCTTACCTAGCTGAGCCGCTTCACTATCACTGCCCCCTAAGGTGAATTGGTAAACTTGCTTACCGCCCTTTTCAACTCCCAAAATACCAATATGACCTATATGATGATGACCACAAGCATTGATACAACCAGAAATCTTTAATTCAATTGGACCAAGATCATAGAGATAATCCAAATCGTCAAAAGCCTCATTGATACGCTCTGACAGCACCAACGTTTCAGCATTAGCTAAGCTACAGTAATCCAAGCCAGGACAGTTAATCATGTCTGTTAAAGTACCGTGATTAGCCCTGCCTAGGCTTAAATCTGTCAGACCATGCCACAGTTCATAGAGGTCTTTTTCAGCCACATAAGCCAAAACCAAATTTTGATCATGAGTAGAGCGGACGTTACCAAAACTATATTGGTCGGCAAGATCAGCCAGACCATCCATTTGCTGATGGGTAATATCCCCCGGTGGTGACAATGGGTTTTTCAAAGGCACCATAACAATACGATAACCAGGTTGTTGATGAGGCAGCACGTTATGGGTTAACCAACGCTGAAAATCGCCATCTACTATGCTGTTAACTTGAGTAAACCCAGCTTCTTGTTCAGACAAGTAGTAAGGTTTTGCAAAATGGCTACTTACACGCTTTATCTCAGCTTCTGGTAGTTGTAAATCAGTATCTTTAATTTGTTGCCACTCGGCCTCTACCAACTGAGCGAAAGCGTCCACACCCATTGCTTTCACTAAAATTTTGATACGAGCCTTGTATTTATTGTCACGCCGGCCATGTAAATTATAAATACGCAAAATAGCTTCTAAATAGGATAGCAGGTGTTTAGCGGGTAAGTATTTTCTAATGACTTGACCAATAATGGGCGTGCGACCAAGGCCGCCACCAACCAAAACCTCAAAACCCAGTTCACCTTGAATGTTATGCACGATTCGCAAACCGATATCATGAACCTGAACAGCTGCTCGGTCGGCCTTGGACCCAGTCACTGCAATTTTGAATTTACGCGGCAAGTAAGCAAACTCTGGATGCAAGCTACTCCATTGACGGATGATTTCACACCAAGGCCGTGAATCGGCCAGTTCGTCAGCCGCTACGCCCGCCAGAGGATCGCTGGTGACACTTCGTATGCATGCCCCACTGGTTTGTATAGCATGCATTTGTACCTGTGCCAGGTCGGCAAGAATATCAGGAATTTGAGCCAATTCTGGCCAATTAAATTGAATATTCTGACGTGTTGTAAAATGGCCATAGCCTTTGTCATAAGTACGTGAAACCTTTGCTAAGGCACGCAATTGAACACTGGTCATTTGTCCATAAGGAACAGCTACCCGCAGCATGGGGGCATGACGCTGAATATATATACCGTTCATCAATCGTAACATACGGTATTCATCATCAGCTATTTCGCCTTTTAAAAAGCGCTGAGTCTGATCGCGAAACTGGTTCACACGTTCATCAACCAACTGCTGGTCAATTTCGTTGTATATGTACATAGGTATTGTTGATCCGGCTACCCACTAGGTGGCTTTAGTGCATTGAAGCCCTATAATAACGCCATTTCCTTATAACTAGAAATAATATTATACAATTTGCTTATCTCTTTATGGCATATATAATAGGCACTTATTCTGCAACAAACTATGCACTGAAATTGACTTGGGCTATAGTCGTAAACGATTTCCTAAGTTACAATATAAGTTGTTGTTAATTGTAGGTATTCATTTTTCACAGGAAACCATACGTGACCGAATACATTCTCATTTTGGTTAGCACCGTACTGGTGAATAACTTCGTCTTAGTGCAGTTTTTAGGCCTATGCCCGTTTATGGGGGTATCCTCTAAGCTAGATACCGCCATGGGCATGTCACTGGCCACCACCTTTGTACTAACACTCGCCTCGTTATGTAGTTATCTAACTTACACCTTTGTACTGCAACCTTTAGGGCTAGAGTTTCTGCGCACCATCAGCTTTATTTTAGTGATCGCCTTTGTCGTGCAATTTACGGAAATGCTTGTGCACAAAACCAGTCCCATGCTGCATAAAGTATTAGGCATATTTTTACCGTTAATAACTACTAACTGTGCGGTGCTTGGTGTCGCGCTACTCAACGTCAACAAAGCCAATGGCTTTGTTGAATCGTTGTTGTACGGTATGGGTGCAGCCATTGGCTTTTCTTTGGTACTGGTTTTATTTGCCGCCTTACGGGAGCGCATTAACCTAGCTGACATTCCTACGCCTTTTCAGGGGCCCGCCATAGCAATGATTAGCGCCGGCATTATGTCCTTAGCATTTATGGGTTTCGCAGGTTTGGTAAGCATTTAATATGGATATTATCATCTTTGCTATCGTCTCTTTGACTCTAATGGCTCTGCTTTTTGGTGGTATTTTAGGCTACGCCGCCAAACGTTTAAAGGTAGAAGGCGACCCTATTGTTGATCAGATTAATGCGCTTTTGCCACAAACCCAGTGCGGCCAGTGTGGCCACCCAGGGTGTCGCCCTTATGCCGAGGCTATTGCTCAACAAGCAGACCCGATTAACCTCTGCCCTCCAGGCGGTGAAACCACCATTAAGGCCTTGGCTGATTTACTGGACGTTGAAGTCTTGTCATTGGACGCCGAAGCTGGAGTTGATAGTGTTCCCAAGATTGCCTACATTCGCGAAGACGAGTGCATAGGTTGCACGAAATGTATTCAAGCCTGCCCAGTAGACGCTATCCTCGGGGCGGCCAAATTAATGCACACAGTAATTGTTAACGAATGCACTGGTTGTGACCTTTGCGTAGAGCCCTGCCCCGTTGATTGCATAGACATGTTACCGATACCAATAACCAGCCAAACTTGGCATTGGCAAAAACCCCAACAACTCATCGCTACCGACCGCCAACTCGAGCAGGAAATAGTGGGGGATCCATCCCTATGAAGACGTTATTTGATTTTCCTGGCGGCGTTCACCCGCCGCAACACAAACAACAGTCAAACCCCGGTAAGTTAATGGATTTACCTTTACCACAAAGGTTGCTGATTCCATTGTCACAGCACATCGGCGCACCAGCCAAACCATTGGTTAAAGTCGGCGATCAAGTCTACAAGGGCCAACTCATCGCTCTAGCAACCGGTGCCATTAGTGCCAACGTACATGCCACAAGTTCAGGCCTAGTAAGTGCCATTGCTAGTTTTCCCGTAGCCCATGCTTCGGGTTTAGATGCAATGTGTATTGAACTTGAGACCGATGGCCAAGATACCTGGCATCCGGATATTACTACTGCTAATCCAGGGCAGCTTGATGAACAAGAAATTCGACAACGTGTATTAGCAGCAGGCATTGTTGGTATGGGGGGTGCCGGATTCTCAAGCGCCGCTAAATTGGCTACAGACACACCCATTCACACCCTATTAGTCAATGGTGTCGAGTGCGAACCCTACATCACTGCTGACGACACCGTTATGCAGATCTATAGCCATGAAATTATTTTGGGTACCAAACTTGCATTAGGCTTATTGAAGCAATCTACATGCAAACTCGTTATTGAGGATAATAAGCCTCAAGCTATTGCTGCCATGCTTCAAGCCAGTGCCGGCCACGATGACATTGAAGTTATCGTTATTCCCACCAAATATCCCTCCGGTGGTGAAAAGCAACTTATTCAAAACGTTACCGGCCAACAGGTACCCAGAGGTAAAATACCAGCAAATCTTGGCATTCTTTGCCAAAATGTAGCCACCATGAAAGCTATATATGATGCGGTATACCTTGGACAACCCTCCATAGAGCGCATCATTACCGTAACCGGGGATGGTGTAAAACAAGCAGGCAACTACCGACTGCGTATTGGCACCTGTGCGGACTACGTATTGCAACAATGCCAAGCTGAGCAACCAAATAGCCAGGTAATCATCGGCGGTCCAATGATGGGCTTCCAACTACCTAATACTCATGTGCCTTTAATCAAAACCAGCAACTGTCTACTCGTACCAAGTGCCAAAGCTCTCTCTGATGCGAGCCCAGCCATGGCCTGTATACGGTGCGGGCAATGTGAAATTGCCTGCCCGGCCCAACTTCTACCTCAACAACTTTATTGGCTAGCCAAATCTGATGCATTTGACAAAATAGAGCAATACAATCTCATGGACTGCATCGAATGTGGAGCTTGCGCTTACGTTTGTCCTAGTCAGATCCCATTGGTACAGCATTATCGCTACGCTAAAGGCATGCTTCGCCAAAAAGCCACCGAGGCTCGCCAAGCAGAACTTTCCAAACAGCGCTTTGAAGCTCGGGAGCAACGCCTGCTGGACGAAGTTACTGCTAAGGAAGAGCGTCGTAAAACGCGGGCGGCAGCAGCAGCAGCGGCACAAGCAGCCAAACAAAAAACACCAGCCCACGACACTGCGCACCAAGCCACGCTAGCAAACAATAGCGCAACGAACGAAGTCAGTCATAAAGACCTGAAAACGGCCGCTGCCATCGCTCGCACCAAACTTAAGAAAGCCAACAAAGCCTACGAAGACGCCAAAGCTGCGGATCACGAAGACACCGACAAACTCCAAACCATGGTGCATGATTTACAGCAACGGTCTGAGCAAACCGCGCAAGCCTTAGCCGAATTTGAAAGTCAGGTGCAGGTTGATCCAGAAGCCGAAAAACAAGCCCAGATAACCTGGGCCAAGGCTAATGCACAAGTGCGCAAGTTAAATAAATCGGCACCTGACAGCTCAACACCAGACGATGAGAAAGCGGCCCATAAAGAGGCCCTACAAGTCGCCCAAAAAAATCTTGAGCAAGCGCAAGCCAAACTAGACCATATCAAAAATTCCTCCAAGGAAGCTCAATCATGATGGCGCTTTTTTCTTCACCTCACTTGCATGGCGGGAATCATAGTCAACGACTTATGTTATTGGTGTTGGCGGCTGCAGTACCGGGCCTGGTGGCCCAGATATACTGGTTTGGCTTTGGTACTCTTTTAAACGTCATATGGGCCATTACCCTAGGCCTCGCGCTAGAAGCCAGCGTTTTATTGATGCGCAAGCGTCCACTTGGTTTCTTCCTTAAAGATGGCAGCGTGATCGTTACGGGCTTGTTGTTGGCCCTTGCCCTTCCCCCCATGGCGCCATGGTGGCTAGTAAGTGTCGCCACCCTGTTCGCCGTAGTTTTTGCCAAGCATTTATACGGTGGGTTAGGTAACAACCCTTTTAATCCTGCCATGGCGGGCTACGCCATTTGCCTCATTGCCTTCCCAACCAGCATGACTCTTTGGACTAGCTCTGGCGAATACTTCAACCTGCCAGACCAATGGCTATGGTTTTGGACAGAGCAAGGCAATGTTGATGCCATTACTCAGGCGACGCCTCTAGATGCCATGAAACATTTGCAAGGTAATACTATTAAGGAAATGTTAGCTGCAAATCCGACCATAGTTAATTATGCCGATGCTATGTTTTGGATTAACCTAGCCTACCTTGCCGGAGGGCTTGGCCTAATGCTCTTAAAGGTATTTACCTGGCACGCGCCGGTGGCCATGTTAAGTAGCTTATCCATAATGGCTTTTCTATTTGGTACAGGTGAACCTGACCTGTACGCTGGACCCAGTGAGCACCTGTTGTTAGGGGCCACCATGCTTGGCGCCTTCTTTATCATCACCGATCCTGTTAGCAGTGCTACTAGTCGCAGTGGCAAGCTCGTATTTGGTGTTGGTATTGGTGTATTAATATATATCATTCGCACTTGGGGTGCCTATCCTGATGCCGTCGCTTTTGCTGTATTGTTGATGAACCTTTGCGCGCCATTAATCGATCAATACACAAAACCGAAAGCTTACGGCCAACAACATTGAGGCAACAACGATGACTGAGAACACAGAGTCCGGTTTGTGGCAAAATATTCGTAACAATGCGCTCAATCTAGGGCTCATAGCTATCCTTGCCGCTGCCGCGTTAGCCGCCGTTTACGTGGCCACCAAACCGTCTATCATCGCTAATCAAAGGGCAGCCCAGTTAGCCGCCCTTACGCAAGTTATGCCTACAGAATATTTCGATGAAGAACTATTAAAGCACCCCATTACCCTGCCCGCTCCTGAGCAACTTAATTTGGAACCGGCTACCATCGCTTATGCTGCCATGCTTAAAGGCCAGTTAAATGGTTGGGTGCTGCCAGTTATCAGTCTTGATGGTTACAGTGGGCGTATACATATGCTAGTAGGTATCGATATACATGGCCAAGTCACTGGCGTGCGTATTACCAGCCATAAAGAAACACCAGGGCTAGGTGATAAAGTGGATTATCAAAAGTCAACTTGGGTAGATGGATTCATCGGTAGCAGTCTCAGCAGCCACCGCTGGGCCGTTAAGAAAGATCAGGGCGACTTTGACCAGTTTACCGGCGCCACCATTACACCCCGCGCCGTTGTTCAGGCGGTACAATCGAGTTTAATTTACTATAAACAATACCAAGATGAGTTGCTAGCGGCCCTTAATACAAACGTAAACATAGCATCAGCGGAGGACGAATAGCATGCAAGTAGAAACTCGGCATATACTGCATCAAGGCCTGTGGCAAAGTAACCCAGCCCTAGTCCAGTTATTAGGTCTATGTCCCCTATTGGCCGTCACTAATAGTGTGGCAAACGCGTTAGGCCTAGCTATTGTAACGACCTTGGTATTAGTGGCTTCTAACGCCTTGGTCTCACTGACCCGCAACAAGGTGAACAAAGACGTTCGCTTGCCAACTTTCGTGATGATTATTGCGGCCTTGGTAACCGTCGCTGAATTGCTAATGCAAGCTTTAACTTATGAGTTATACCAAATACTCGGCATTTTTATCCCATTAATAGTTACCAACTGCGCCATTTTGGGTCGTGCTGAGGCCTACGCCTGCAAAAATTCCTTAGCATTATCCATACTTGATGGTCTTGCCATGGGAGTTGGGTTCAGTTTGGTATTGGTATTATTGGGAGCGATGCGAGAGGTACTTGGCCAAGGCACTTTATTTACCGACATGCACTTGCTTTTTGGTGAATCGGCTAGGCTCTGGGAGCTCACTATTATCGATGACTACCGGGGTTTTTTGTTTGCTATTTTGCCCCCCGGTGCATTTATCGGTATGGGCCTGCTTATCGCCATGAAGAACGTGATTGACCAACGCCAAGCCATGAGCCAGCTCTCGCTCGACGAGCCCAGCTCGAAATCACGTCGTGTGCGAGTAACTGGCATCATTACCTGATTAGGCAGTGGCTTATGAATAATAATAAACGAAAAGAAATATTCACTCGCCTTAGAACTGACAACCCCAATCCCCAAACTGAGCTTAACTATAACAGTCACTATGAATTACTGGTGGCTGTTGCCTTATCAGCCCAAGCAACCGATGTCAGTGTAAACAAAGCTACTGCTAAATTATTCCCGGTTGCCAATACACCACAACAAATGTTGGATCTTGGTGTTGATGGCTTAAAGCAATACATTAAAACCATCGGTTTATACAACAGTAAAGCTGAAAATGTTATCCAAGCGGCTCACATACTAGTGCACCAGCACCAAAGCCAGGTTCCTGATAATCGAACCGATCTTGAGGCTCTACCTGGGGTGGGTCGAAAAACAGCCAATGTGGTGCTTAACACAGCTTTTCGTCAAATTGCTATGGCCGTAGACACCCATATATTTCGTTGGAGCAACCGCACTAAAGTAGCCCCGGGAAAAGATGTTTTGGCAGTAGAGAAAAAGCTGCTAAAATTTGTACCTAAGGAGTTCTTACTGGATGCTCACCACTGGATGATCCTTCATGGAAGGTATATCTGCCTAGCCCGCAAGCCACGGTGTGGTGCCTGTATCATTGAGGACCTATGCGAATATAAACAAAAGACCAGCAGTTGACCAGCCAGTACCAAATAAAAATAACGAGCCTTTAATATGCTTCACACTCTGTTACGTTACATCCTCTTACCAGTGCTGGCCCTATTTTTGCTGACTTATGCGGCTTTCCCTTGGTGGCTACCTCTAGCAGCACAACTCATTGAACCCGCTAAAGGATTGGAGATACAGGAACTGAATGTCGGCTATCCTAATTATAATCGATGGCAAATACATAATCTTAAAGTCCTACAAACCTCTCCAACTCAGGATACACAACTGCAGTTTGAGAATATGCAATTGTCATACAACCTAGTTGATTTGTGGCACGGTGGACTACCCAATATTGATATTGCTAAGGCCACATTTGAAACCCAGTTGGCACAATCCAGCCTTGATACAACCCCCATCATGATATTACTTCCGCAGCGCTGGTTACAAAATATGCCAGAACAGGTCAATATTGAACGGGTCATAGGTAACATCAGCTCACCAAATACACCCTTGGGTGGAGATTTTGATGTCATTGGCAAGTTTGACGCTTCCCCAAAACAAGCCCATGCAGTAGCCAAACTCATGTCGCGTAATGCTGCCGATCTATTTTTTGAAGCCACGCTAGCTGATGATAATGCCATAGCTGCTACCTTGTTTACCAAGCAACAAAGTGCCCCTATTGCTAAATTGACATCACAAATGCGCCAGGCTGGAGAAGAATTAAATTGGCAAGGGCAAATGGCTTTAAATGTGCCAGTAATGCAAAAACTTTTCGCCAATCTGATTCCTCCACGCTTTGCCCTGCCCGTTGAGCAAGGCCGTCTCATGAGCCATTGGCAAGTCAATGTTCCTACCGATCAACGACTAAGCGTGCAGCGTTGGTTACAGTCAGCCTATGGTGAACATCAGATCCAATTGCAACTTCAGACTAATTCTACCGTAGCCAAAGATATAGTTCTGGACACGAATATTACCCACTATCTTGGTAACGGCACACGTAATCACTGGCAAATCAATGCTGGGAGTCAACTTTCATTAAAGCCTAATTGGACAAACCTAAACCTGCAATCCTCAACCATAGACAGTTTGGCCCTTAACAACCTAGAAATGCGGGTCACTGCACAGGGGCCTATTGGCTTAGCTTTTGAAAAACACGCAAGCAACCTATTTGAGAGTGAGGAAACTCTAGTTCTGGACGGTATTCTCAACGCCACCTTGCAGTCCCCTGAAGCCCAATATCAAGTTTTTAGTCAGCTCTCTGAACTTCGTTACAACAATACCGACGCGTGGCGTGGCAAAGCTGATCTAAGTGGTTACTACATGTTGCCACAACAACACCCATTATTGCAGCAGATCCCGTTGGGCATGCAGCAAGTGCAGGCTCTGGCCCAATTTGATTTCACCATGGCACCCAATACCTGGCACATTGACTTGGCCCCAAATAGCAAATTATCGGCCAACCAGGTAGAAAGCCAACTGCAACAAAGCCAAGTATTATTATTTGCCAGTGACCGACTTAACCTCGTCAATAGTGAAAACCTGCAACTCACTTATCATACAACTGACAACCAGTGGCAATGGAATAACATCAAACTGTCTTTACATCCACAAACATCAACAGGCACAGAACAAGCTAAAAGCCGTGCTTTGGGCCTACAAATTCAATTACCAGCTGGTCGCAGCCAATTTAACAACCGACCCAGTGAAGGTTTTTTCCAGCTCCATGCCAAGGACACCAGATTACGTGGATGGCCTGAGTTTGATCTTCTAGGAGAAGGCAGTTTTACCTTCGGCAATGATGAACTAGCGGTTGACTTTACGGGTCAAGCACAGCCTTTTGCAGACGTATTGAATGGCCAACTAGCTTGGGACCTTGTCCAACATCAAGGCAGGTTAGACGCCATTGCACGTGACATAGACCTAGTCACCCTGCAACAACGCCATCCCATCAACTGGCCTTTACAGGTATCGACAGGTAGCTTTGACTATGAAGGCACTTGGCAATGGCAAACGCAACAAAAGGAGAACAGTCAACACCTGTTTGACCTGCACGATATTGACGGTATAGGCCAGTCTTTCGATGTGCGGGGCATGAGTGGCCAAATTGAGGTTCAAACCAAGCCTGAAACAATTGACACTCACTACGAATTACAAGTGCAAGAGCTGCAGCCCAAGGTCTTCCGACCCGAGCTAGAAGTTCTGTCTGCCCAAATTAAACTTCATACAAGCAGCCCTGCTAATAAGGGTATCGCCAAGGCCATGAATGCACCGAGCCAATGGACCCTGGACCAAGCACAGGGCCAACTGCTGCAAGGGCACATTCAATATCAGCAAGATAGTTGGCAAGTTCGCGATATGGATTTAGCTAGACTCGCCCCGCTACTCTGGCCTAACCTACATGCCAAGGGTTCTTTATCTGGGGACTTGCAGTTCAATCAACAATGGTTGCTACAAGGCATGAACCTCTCCAACGATAAGCCGATAGAACTGCACCTACAGCAGCCAATACCTCTGGACACTCCCGGTGCCGATACTTTCAATCAGCTATTACAAAACATGCAAGTGTCAAATTTAACTATCACCAGTGAAGAATCCGAACAACAATATCAAATCCCCGCCAATGTGCGTTTGCAAGGCAGTAGCGCCACATTTAACGATAACCAGGCGGTAGATTTGAACCTGACAGTATTGGCCAATCTGAAGCACTTATACCAAGTGCCTTAGGCAGCGATTATTGACTATTGGTGCTGTTCAGCAATTGGTGTAAATAATGCAAAGGATGCAATACCACCTTACTGCCCTCTTGCACCTTGGTTTGTGAACGGCAAGAATAGCCGCTGGCCAATACAATACTGGCATTAGTGACAGGCTGTTTCCAACTCATATCATAGAGAGTTTGAGACACCTTTTTATTAGCGGTTTCATGACCAAAAGTACCGGCCATACCACAGCATCCTGCTGCTGGAGTGTCAACGGAGATACCAAATTTAGCAAAAATCTGTTGCCAAAGTTGATTACTGTTTGGCAACATGGCCTTTTCGCTACAATGTGCCAATAAGTTCACAGTCACATTATCATGAGCAGAAAGGTCCGCACATTGGACATCTTGCAAAGCCTGCGCCATCCATTCATGTAACAATAGCACTTCAGGCATTTGCTCCACCACATGTGTGTACTCATCGCGATATATCAAACCTACACTAGGATCAATGGCCACCAATGGTATGCCTGCCTTGCTGGCTTTCTGTAAACGCTGGGCCTGTGCCTTGGCTTGTTTTTCAAAAGCCTTATTGAAGCCTTTAACATGGCGCGCTTTGCCTGAAGCACTTAATGGCATTACCACGGGCACAAAGCCGAGGGCCACCAAGGCCTTCAATATTGCTTGCATAGTGGGCAAGTCAAAACAACTCGTAAACGCATCTTGCACAATTATGACATGCTGTGACCGATTAGCTTTGTTAAGTTTATTTAAAGCAGCTTTATGGTATTCCTTGACACCATTAATAGACGTTAATTTACGCAAATTATAGGCATGAACTGCTGGTAAATTCCGCATACCCAGCAACCGGGCACTGATGGTCTTGGCAAAGCCAGTTTGCATAAGTGGATTAAGCACAGCGGATAGACGGCTAGCCAACATACCGAATTCTTCTACCCCAGCGATCATGTAATCACTAAGAGGGCGTTTACGCGTCATAAAGTAAGCTTCTAAAAACCGACTGCGGTAAGTAGGTATATCAACCTTAATTGGACATTGAGTAGCACAAGCTTTACAAGCCAGACACGTGTTTAAAGAGGCATACAATTGGTCTTCTAGCTCGGCATCAACCTGGCCTGTATGTTGTTGACGCAACCACTCTCTCAACAAGGTAGCCCTACCTTTAGGCGATTGCACACGATCACCTGTGGCCTTGTAAGAAGGACACATCTCAGCTTCTGGCTGGTAATTAAAACAAGCGCCATTGCCGTTACAGGCAACAATAGGTTCCCATTGTTCAATAACCGCCTCTGGAATTTGCCTATCCATGGCGCCTCGGGTACGCGGGTCGTCCACCTGCACAAGCTCATGATCGCAATGACTTGGTGTACATAACTTTCCCGGATTAAGCTGATTGTGCGGATCAAACCAGGCTTTAATGTGGCGCATGTCTTGGTACAATTCTTTACCAATAACAACTGGCGTATATTCACTACGGAAGCCTTTGCCGTGCTCTCCCCACATCACACCACCGTACTTGCGTACTAACTGCTCTACTGCGTCGGATATGTGGCGCATTAATTTAGCATCTTTAGGATCCCGCATATTTAAAGCTGGCCGAACGTGCAAACAGCCAGCATCCACATGGCCAAACATGCCATAGGCAATATCAAGGTCATCCAACAAACGTCTAAACTCAACAATATATTCAGCCAAGTGTTCTGGCGGCACAGCGGTATCTTCAACAAAAGGGATAGGACGGCGCTTACCTTGAACGTTGCCTAACAAGCCAACCCCTTTTTTACGTAAATCCCACAGGGCCGACATGTGATCCGTGTCGGCTGTACTGTAGTAGCCTAAAAAAGATCCCTCTTGGGGCCCTTCTAAATCAGCACAGATGGCATTCACTTTTGCTGCCAAGGGTGCTGCTTCCATTGCGCTAAACTCCACAAGATTTACTGCTTTGACGTCAGTTGCCTGCTCGCCACCAAGAAAATGACCAACACGATGCCAAATGACATCATTCTTAGCTAAGTTAATAATCGTGTCATCAATGGTCTCAATAGCATCCGGATCGCGCTGCACCAATCGGTTGGCATCACGCAAGGCGCCATCAAAACTATTGTATCGTAGGGCCAATAAGTGCTTAAATTTGGGCACTGGCGTTAGTTTTAATGTCAGTTCAGACACCATAGCAAGAGTACCTTCACTGCCACATATTAAGGCGCTTAAGTCAAAAGCATCTTGGTTTTTAACATGGGCAAGATTGTAACCGGTCATAAAACGATTAAGCTTAGGAAAAACCTGCTCTATAAGATCGGCCTTAGCTTGTACTAGCTGATCTAGCTTCTGGTATAGCTCCCCTTTTCGTCCGCCTTGACCTATCACTTCAGCCAGCGCTTGGGGTGCCATCGGTTGGCAACTAACCTGCTCACCATCGGCCAAGATAATCTGCATAGCCAATATATGATTACTGGTACGCCCATAGATTCGAGAGCCTTGGCCACAAGCATCCGTACTCGCCATACCACCAACAGTTGCACGATTACTGGTAGACAGGCTGGGTGCAAAAAACACCCCATGGGGCCGTAATACATCATTCAACTGATCACGAATAATGCCTGGCTGCACACGCACATAACCTTGTTCAACATTAAGTTCTAACACGCTACGCATATGACGTGAACAATCGACCACCAAACCCGTATTTAAGGACTGACCATTGGTGCCAGTACCTCCACCTCGAGGGGCAAATTGTATAGTCTGGAATCGAGTTTTTCCTGCCATTTCAAATAAAGCCAGCAAATCGGCTTGGTGTTTTGGAAAAACAGCGCCCTGAGGCATGATTTGGTACACGCTATTGTCTGTTGCTAAACTCAAACGAGTGGCCTTATCTGGACTCATTTCTCCTTCAAAACCTTCATCTTCGATGGCTTGAAGGAAACTAAGATAAAGCGCATTAGAGGCGGTTGCGGCAGATTGGGACATGAAATATATTTCTTAATATGCATAGGAAAAGCGGAAGCTTATTTTACCTGAGAGCGACACAAAAACCCATCAAAACGTCAAAGGAGCTTATTCTTCTTTGTACAATAAATAGCCAAAGATGAGTAAATACTGTATCCTTGCCAGCTTATTTTCAGAGCCTCACTATTATGCCTTTTTCTCAGCTTGGTTTAAGCCAACCGCTTAGCGACCATCTTGTTTCCCATGGATATGTCACACCCACCCCCATTCAGGCTAAGGCTATCCCAGCAATTCTTGCTGGACGCGATGTCATGGCGGCCGCCCAGACAGGCACCGGCAAGACGGCGGCGTTTAGCCTGCCCATGCTGCAACGGTTGGCGAAAGGCCCTAAAGCTAGAAATAACCAAGCGCGTGCATTGGTGCTAACGCCCACTCGGGAGCTGGCTGCTCAAGTACACGATAGCACCACTCGCTACGGCAAACCCTTGGGTGTTAGTAGTGAGGTTGTGTATGGTGGCGTAAAGATCAATCCACAAATGCAACGTCTACGCAGTGGCGTAGACATTCTGGTGGCTACTCCTGGTCGACTACTCGATTTGTATCAACAAAAAGCCATTGCCTTTGATCACCTAGAAATTCTGGTTCTGGATGAAGCTGACCGCATGTTGGACATGGGCTTCATCCATGACCTTAAAAAAATCATGGCGTTATTACCACGCCAACGCCAAAACCTTATGTTTTCAGCAACCTTTGCCAATCATATCCGGGATTTGGCACGCGGATTGATGGCCAAACCTGAACAAATTGATGTTACTCCCCCTAACAGCACTGCAAAAAATGTTAAACAGTGGTTAATTCCGGTTGATAAGAAAACCAAACCAGCACTTTTAATACATTTGATTAAGCAACATAACTGGCATCAGGTATTGGTGTTTAGCCGCACCAAACATGGTGCTAACAAATTGGTAAAATTATTAGATACAGCGGGCATTAGTGCGGCTGCTATTCATGGCAACAAGAGTCAATCAGCTCGCATGAGTGCTCTGGCCCAATTTAAAACTAATCAAATACAAGTGCTAGTAGCTACGGATATCGCCGCTAGAGGTTTAGATATCAGTCAACTACCTATGGTAATCAACCTTGATCTACCCAATGTAGCCGAAGACTATGTGCATCGCATTGGGCGAACCGGGCGCGCTGAACTAAGTGGTGAAGCCTTGTCATTAGTTAGCGCAGATGAGATCGAATACCTTTATGACATAGAACGATTAATTCAAAACCACATTGAACGCGAATACGAATCCGGTTTTGAGCCCAACCATGAACTGCCCTACTCCAAACCTATTTTGCCTATCAAAGCAAAACGGCCCAAAAAGAACAAAGTAAAATCACAGGGCCAGCAGCAAGTGGATGCTAATAACAACCGTGCAAAAGAAGGCGGCAATTCAAAACTGGCTCCACGCAGAAAAACGCAACAGAACCCAGGAAAAAATTCCAAACCGGCGGCTAAGTCTCAAACTAGTAACAAGCCCCATGCCGACTCTAGAAGAAGCAAAAACACTGGCAGTTCCAGCCAATCTAAGAGCCAGAGCCCCTGGCAAAAAGTCACCAAAAAAGCCAATTACTAGCCCCATAAATAAATCAGGGCGTTATATAAAGTCAAAAAAAATGCCCTGTATAGGTTAACTCGAAGGGGAAGCGGTTAACTTATAAGGGCATGGTATCTTGCTTACATACTACTTTGAGCAAGGTAACTTCCAAAAGTTCAAAACTATTTACAAAACTTTTAGTTTTTCTTTGCCAGCAAAACCTGTGCTATCCATATTGGCGGCTTCGGCTGGCGTTAATACCTCAAATTTCATCGTGTAATCCATGAAATCTTCACAATAAGGTACCAAACTGGCTTCCTTGAGCTCAGGGTATTGCTCTACCAGCTCCTCAGAAAAAGGAATAAAACATTGCATAAGTGGCTCCTTCTCACTATTAGTTACTATTAAAGAACCAGAAGATGGAAAAACAATGCACTAAAAATGGAGAAAGAGTGGAAATACGCCATATTTGGGTAATTAATAGGTGTTTTCTACTACTTACCGACTCTGATAATAGAGCTAATGGCTGACAATACGCAACAGGCATGCCCGTCACGATGCTTCTGGGTTGGCTCGAAAGCCAACCCTATGGCACCGGCGCCGTCTATTTTAGTAGATCGCGACCTTTACTTGCTTCAATCCGCATACGCAGTGCATTGAGCTTAATAAAACCAGCCGCGTCCTGCTGATCATAAGCACCTGCGTCGTCTTCCATGGTCGCCATGGCTTCATCAAACAAGCTATCTGCCGACTTGCGACCTACCACATCAACGTTACCCTTATAGAGCTTTAAGCGAACCACACCGCTCACATACTCTTGCGAACGGTCTATCATTGCTTGCATCATTTGACGCTCTTCAGACCACCAGTAGCCGTTGTAAACAACCTTTGCATACTTAGGCATAATTTCATCTTTCAGATGGGCGGCTTCTCGATCTAACGTAATAGATTCGATAGCGCGATGGGCGCGTAACATAATAGTGCCACCCGGTGTTTCATAACAGCCACGCGACTTCATGCCTACATAACGGTTTTCAACAATGTCTAAGCGGCCAATACCGTTAGCACCACCAATCGCATTAAGCGTTTCCAGCACCGTTGCCGGGCTCATGGACTCGCCATCAATCGCTACGATGTCGCCTTTTTCGTATGTTAGTTCAATATAAGTTGCTGTATCTGGGGCCGCTTCTGGTGAAACACTCCAACGCCACATTTCTTCTTCAGCTTCAGCCCAAGGATCTTCTAACAGACCACTTTCATAAGAAATGTGTAACAAGTTAGCATCCATTGAGTATGGAGAGCTTTTCTTCTTTTTGAAATCAACATCAATACCGTGAGTTTCACAATAGTTGACTAAGCTCTCACGAGAATTAAGGTCCCATTCCCGCCAAGGTGCTATCACTTGCACCCCAGGTTTCAGAGCATAAGCCCCTAATTCAAACCGAACCTGATCGTTCCCTTTACCGGTGGCACCGTGAGAAATGGCATCGGCCCCAGTCTGATTGGCAATTTCAATCAAACGCTTGGCAATTAATGGGCGAGCTATAGAAGTACCTAGCAAATACTCCCCCTCATAGACAGCATTGGCACGAAACATGGGATAGACGAAATCGCGAACAAATTCTTCTCGCAGATCTTCAATGTATATTTCTTTCACGCCCAAGGCTTCTGCTTTCGCTCGAGCTGGCTCAACTTCTTCACCTTGACCCAAGTCCGCCGTGAAGGTAACCACTTCACAGTTATAGGTTTCCTGTAACCACTTCACGATAACTGAAGTATCCAGTCCACCTGAATAAGCAAGTACAACTTTGTTAATGTCCGACATGAATTCCATCCTAATAGCGTGCTAAAAGCATACAGCCAATTCTACATACAAAAAATCAAGGCCGAATTATACTCTTTTTGAGGCTAATAAGTAATGTCATGCCGGGTTTTAATTCTTCTACGACTAGCGATAAACCTTGATATCAGAAAATCTATGTTAATCAAGTGCCAAGCAAGCCTAAAGCAAGGGACAAAGTGCTCCCTTTACTGGTAAAATAGCCGCCTTAATCATTCACCACTCGCTTCATGACAGGCAATCCATGACAGTTCAATCACTAACCTTGGTCCAACCTGACGATTGGCACCTTCATCTCCGCGATGGTTCGGTCTTATCCCGCACTGTACAGGATTCGGCTCGCCAGTTCGGCCGTGCCATCATTATGCCAAACCTGACACCGCCGGTAACTACGACAGCCATGGCACGAGAGTATAAAGCGCGCCTGGATGCCCAAAATACCAGCTTACAAGCACTCATGACGCTGTATTTGACTGACCACACGAGCGCCGAAGATATTCGCCAAGCCCATGCCTCAGGTATCGTCTTGGCAGCAAAGTTATACCCAGCTGGTGCCACCACCAACTCAGCGGCTGGTGTGACGGCTATGGAAAAAGTATATGAAGCCATCGCTACGATGGAAGCAATAGGCATGCCGCTTCTCTTACACGGTGAAATCACCCACGACAATGTAGATATTTTTGACCGAGAAAAAGGTTTCATTGACACCCAGTTAATACCGTTGCTTGATCGATTCCCAGGCTTACGGCTAGTATTCGAGCACATTACTACCCAACAAGCGGCTGAATTCGTGCAACAAGCTGACGCCAATGTGGGGGCCACCATTACGCCACAACATCTAATGTACAATCGCAATCACTTATTGGTTGGTGGCATTAAACCCCACCTATACTGTTTGCCAGTGCTCAAACGCAACATACATCAACAGGCATTGCAAGATGCCGTAGCCAGTGGCAATCCACGGTTTTTCTTGGGCACTGATTCAGCGCCACATGCGCTAGGGGCCAAACAAAGTGCCTGCGGATGTGCCGGATGTTATTCATCTCCTGCCGCCATTGAATTGTACGCTCAAACCTTTGAAGAGCTGGGCATCCTGGACAAACTAGAAGCCTTTGCCAGCTTCAATGGTGCTGATTTTTATGGCCTGCCTTACAACGAAAAAACCATTACCTTGGTAAGAGAAGACTGGCAGATTCCCCATAGTCTCGACTATGCCGGCGATATTATTATCCCTCTAGCCGCAGGTGAAACCCTGCGCTGGAAACAGAAAGTCTAAGGATTATTTAGCATGATTTCTGAACGTTTTCGCGGCTACCTACCCATCATTGTCGATGTAGAAACCGCTGGCTTTAATAGTGCTACAGATGCCCTTTTAGAAATAGCCGCTGTCATTATTGACATGGACGATAATGGCTTGTTGTATGTGCGCGATTCAGTGCAAGCCAATGTCCACCCCTTTGAGGGCGCCAATCTGGAACCTGCCGCGCTCGAGTTTACTGGCATTGATCCTTTTGACCCTGAGCGCGAAGCAATGCATGAAAGAGACGCTTTAGATAAAATTTTTAAGCCTATTCGCAAGGCCGTCAAGTCGACTTCCTGTAAACGCGCCATTTTAGTGGGCCACAATGCGGCCTTTGATATTGGCTTTGTTAATGCGGCAGCTACCCGCAGCCAACACAAACGCAACCCCTTCCACCCTTTCTCCACCTTTGACACGGCCACATTGGCTGGCTTGGCATACGGCCAAACAGTGTTAGCCAAAGCCTGTCTGGCCGCTGAAATAGCTTTCAGTAATAGTGAAGCCCACAGTGCCTTATACGATGCTGAAAAGACCGCCGAGCTGTTTTGTCATATTGTCAATCGCTGGAATGAACTAGGGGGCTGGCAAGTAGAAAAATTTCCATTTGCCGACTAGAAACCAGTTTAAATTAATCCATAGGAAGCTGCTCACTGCCGGGCACAGGATCATAGCCACCTTTAGAAAACGGATTACACCGTATAATCCGCCATATAGACATTGCACTTCCCTTAAGCGGACCATGCAAGCTAATGGCCTCAATGGCATAACTGGAACAAGTAGGTATATAACGGCAATTTGCCCCTAACATAGGGCTAATTACTAGGCGATAGAGTTTAACAAAACCGATCAAGCCACGGCTAAGCCACCCTTTTGGCTTTGGCAATGCAGCCTGCTGCGGGCCGTGTTTACACATGATATAGCCTTGACCAAATCATTTTAAATGCCCTTGATAACAGTGGTTTATAATAACAACAAGGGAAGCCGCACTCTAAACATAACCCCCTGAGGCGTCATTAAATTGTGTGCTGAAACTTCGCCGTCATGATATAAAGCAATCATACGGACAACATAAAGACCCAAACCAAAGTGCGCTTGTCCGCTGCCGCCTTGACGAGCACTTACCATAGAGGTAAACAGATTACCCTGCATGCTCTCTGGAATGTGGGGGCCCTGGTTCTCAACTTCCAAAAAGCAGTAAAGGTCCTGCTGATATAAGCGGATCACCACAGCACTGCCTGAATCTCGAAAGTCCCTCGCATTGTCAAGCAACTTATCCAGCAACTGCTCTATTCGATAGTCAACCCCAGCTACAGCCACCTGATCATCATCACAAGCAAATATTACATCGGGTTTTTCTATGTTAATACTGCGTTGTTGGTGGTTAACATAGGTCTCTACTAGGTAGGCCAGATTCATGGGTTCTAATTCATCTTCCTGCAACGCTTCTTCAAGGTTAGCCGCATCGGCCAATTTTTCCACAATGGCACTAATTTTTACCAATCCACGCTGCGCTATTTCCAAATAGCGCTGTTGTTCATCGGCAACCCCATGTCGTTGCAAATTTTCTAGAGATGTCATGGTGGCGTTCAGGGGGTTGTTGATTTCATGCCGCAGGGTTCGTGGCATGGTGGAAATAAACTGTTGATGTTCATGCAGGCGTTCCACCACATTGGAAAAACTCCGCGCCAACCCCCCTATACGATCAGTTGACCGAACCTCACTTTGTAGTTGATTTGTACGCAAGCGACCACTAGGGTCAACTATTTCTTGAGCTTCACGGCCTAAACGTTGTACTCGGTATGCCTGCCGCCAGGAAAACGCCAACAACACCAATAGGATAACCACCATCGTGGCAAAACTTAGCATCGTGATGCTTTCCATGGCCTGACGCTGCAGCTTGAGTATTTGTGCTGTTGACTGTTTGATCATCACCACACCCAACAAAGACCCTTCCTGGTCGGTAATTGGTGCTGCCACAGCCAATACTTCTTCGCCAGGGTCTCGATGCCAGCGCCCGCTAGCAAACTCAAGGCCTAAAGCTTGATTTAATAGTTGACGTTCCTGGCTAGCTTCTTGCGAAGTACTAAGATAAGCAGGTATCGCGACAAACCAGTCAAGCGCATCATTTAGCCATATTTGCATTTGTTCGATAATACTTTTGGCTTGCCCTAACTCCGGTACATCAGTGGCTAACTTGCCGACACTAGCTCGCACTTGCAGTTGCTTATCATAAATGACAATCTGAGAATTGGCTCGATCTAAACTGGCTAGAATTTTATTGGCTTCCGGCGAGCGCATGGCCAATAAGTTATAGTGACTTTCTATATTTGTATCTGAACTAACTAGGGTTTTAAGGTGGCGCATACTGCCATCTTCAGAGTCAACATCGGCAACGGCTAAACCAAATTCTTGACGCTCGTTAAGAAAATACCGAGGCAAGGCAAATTCAACAAGATACCCATCAACTAGTGGCCGCATTACTGCCTGAATAATAAAAGATGATGAGGGGCTGCTATAGCGAGGAGTAGCCCAGTCTTCTTTGACATACCAAACTTCCATATTTCCAGGCTTTGTCGCCACAATAATCAATCGTCGCTCATTGCCATTACGGTCTGGTAAAGACAAACGCAAGTGATCACTGCGATCCAACTGGTTACTACCCCGAACACGCAACTTGGTAATATTGTCCTGAATTCTTACCAAACCATAGATACGATCTTCATATTCACCTAACAGTAAACTATAGCCATCACCGTCCTCAGCTTCACCGTTACCAAAGTGATTAGCAAATAACTGAAAATCCAACCACTCTCCGGTATAACCATCTACCTTTACCTTGTCACTTAACGGATGGCTAAACACCACTTGTTGACTATCCAAATAGGGGAGCTCTTGGAGCAAATCCTCGCGCCCTTGAAACAAGGTCACCACACCCTGAGCTAACTGCTCCTGAGCTTGGGATTGGCCTTCAATCATAAAGACACGGGTTTCTGCCAAAAAACGGTACGATAACAACGGCATACTCAGCAACACCAACAAAAACAGCATGGCTTGACCGCTCGGCCGCCAACGTCGCTGCTTAGTTTGTTTGGCTAATTGCGGTGTGTTCATTAGCTATGATCCGGCCAGCGATAACCCAATCCGTATTCAGACTTGATCGAATCAAAGTGATTATCCAGTTTTTTGATCTTGCGTTTGATATTTCGAATATGGGTACTAATGGTATTATTGGACACATAGTGTTGATGAGTCGCTTGCGCTAAAACATCATAGGTTACAATATGGCCAGGTCGGCGTGTTAAGGCTTCTAGCATACGAAATTCTGTTAACGTCAATCCTTCAATATCCTGACCATTCCACTGCGCCAGTCGGCTTTCTTCTAACAAACGCAAAGCCCCCACCTCACGCACCCGCTGCTCAACTTCTGCAGGTGCATCACGAATATCACTAAGGCGTAATAAGGTGGCCACCTTCTCAGCTAGAAAGCCTAGTGATACCGGCTTTGGTTGGTAATCCCAAGCTCCCATACGCAGGCCAATAATACGATCGATTTCTTCCACCCGCTCTGTCAGAAAAAGCACTGGGATGTGCGGAAATCGTTTTAGAATATCACTGCATAGTTGAAAGCCAGCATCAATGTTATCCTGCATAATAATATCCAGAATTACCAGGTCTGGCTTAATTTGCATTAGACCTTCCTGTGCCGACTCTTTGCTGGCATAGGCTGTCACTTGATAACCACGTTGTTCCAAGGCAACTTGGTAATTCTCTCGCTGGTCAGCATCGTCTTCGACGATCACAATATGCTTTGCCATTTCCATCTCCTAACTAAAACACGAACTACGTTCTAGCTCCTTTGTGCCGTTTTAGGCCAAAGCTTGCACCGCCTGCAACACCTGTTGCAATTGCTTGCGAGCCTTTTTCTTGGCCTGGCTAATTTCTTGTTCCAGTTGCAAGCAGTATTCAGCTAAAGACTCAGGCGTTCCACCATCTGCCTGCCACTGACCTTGAATTGCTGCAACTCGTTGACTAACGAGCGCTTGTTCTTGCGCTTCACGCTCTTTTGCGATGGCCAAAGCCTTCGCTTTGCCAGCATCCGCTTTGGCTTGCTCTTCTGAGCTTAGTTGCTTTTTCGCTTTACTGACAGCGGTGCTCACCTGAACATTATCATTCAAGGGCATGATCCCCACAGCAGCCCGCAGTCGGTCCATAAAAGGAACAGTGTATTCACGGGCCTTAGCTGCACCCTTTTGCAGCTCAGCCTCAATAAATCCTGGGTCAGCAATGATGCGATTATAATTATCACGGGCTCCATGTAAGTGATCATTTAAGAATTCAAAAAGTTCCCGTTTCATATCACCCCATGCAATCCCCTCTGCATAACGTTGACGTATCGCTTTAGTTTGCTGAGCTGTGGCAAAAGCCGCATACGTTTCAAATAAAGTACATGTATCTGGATCTTTGGGTTCACCCGGCATGAGGCTATTAGTTTTAATCTGGCCAATTAGGCGTTGTAACTCGTCAGCTGGAGCCAGCAACGGAATGATATTACCGTAACTTTTGCTCATCTTGCGTCCATCGAGGCCAGACAGCACCTTAGCATCACCTTCGAACACCATGGCTTCGGGCAATACAAAATGTTCACCAAAGGTGTGATTAAAACGAGCTGCAATATCACGGCACATCTCAATGTGTTGAATTTGGTCTTTACCAACAGGAATCTGATGGGCATTAAACATCAAAATATCAGCCGACATTAGAATTGGGTAACTAAACAGCCCCATACTCACACCATCATCAATATCCACTTTGCCTTGTCGAGTATTTTCATCAACAGAGGCTTTGTATGCGTGGGCCCGATTCATCATGCCTTTAGGCGTCATGCATGTCAGCAACCACGCCAACTGGGGAATTTCTGGGATGTCGGACTGGCGGTAAAAGGTGGCACTATCCGTATTCAAGCCCAAAGCTAACCATATAGACGCAATATCACGGCACGAGCGATGTACCGTTTGTGGATCCTGACATTTAATTAGGGCATGGTAATCTGCCATAAAATAAAAACTGTCGTTTTGGTCCTGCTGACTCGCTTCAATGGCAGGTTTGAGAGCACCCAAGTAATTACCCAAATGAGGTGTGCCTGTGGTAGTGATACCGGTTAATACACGTTGCTTAGCTGGCATATAGATAGTTCTTGCTAATTATTAATAAGAGGTTAGAGGCGCCATTATACACAGCCCTATAGCTTGGCATAAGCCCTGTAAACCAGGCGATTGATCTGAGCCTTAAACAATTAATAAAAGCAACTCACCATGTACAGTCCGCATTCCCCACCATCCTTTGCTGTGCTAATATCATGGGCACTAAAGCATGACACAGGAGCTTGAAAGATGACGCAACTCGCCACCTTTGGTGCTGGCTGTTTTTGGGGCATACAAGCCCTGTTTGAGCAGCAAGCGGGTATAGATAAAACCAGTGTTGGGTATATGGGAGGCCTGTTGCAAAACCCCTCTTATGAAGATGTATGCACTGGGCGCAGCCAACATGTAGAAGTCGTTCAATTAGAGTTTGATAACAGCGTAATCAGCTTCCCACAGCTGTTGCAGTTATTTTGGTCCAATCACGACCCTACCACCCTTAACCGTCAAGGGCCTGACAGGGGCACACAATACCGCTCAGTGGTGTTTTTCCATTCGCCACAACAACAAGCCCAAGCACTAACACTAATGTCAGAAATGCAAACTAGTGGTATTTTTTCGGCTCCTATTGTTACCGCCATTGAGCCAGCGCAGGAATATTGGCCAGCAGAAGAGTATCATCAACATTATTTGGCTAAACGGCAGTTACACTCGTGTCGTATATAGACTCAGGCATCCATAAGACAGTGGCCAGCAGTCTGTTTCTGAGGTACGTCACGTGAACTGTGACTGAGCGTCGTATACGGATAAGCCTCGTCACCCCCTGCCCTGTAGCATTCCTGCTTTCAATATCGCGCTAGCTGTTAACATTGACAGCTAGTCTATTAATCTATTTCTGGAGAAAGCAATCCATGAAAACGTCTGCAAAAGTTGTCGTCATTGGTGGCGGCGCCGTAGGTGCTGGCACTCTATATCACCTAGCCAAAAAAGGTTGGAGCGATGTAGTAATGGTTGAGCGTAAAGAATTAACTTCTGGTTCCACTTGGCATGCTGCCGGCCTTCTGCCGCTGTTTAACATGAGCTACTCCGTCGGTAAGCTACACCAGTACTCTGTAGACTTCTATCATGAACTTCAAGAAGAAACCGGCATGAATGTTGGTTTTTCCGTAGTCTCCAACATCCGCTTAGCCAACTGCGAATACCGCATGGATGAGTATAAGTATTACTCTGGAGTTGCCAAAACTGTCGGTGTTGATGCGAAGTTTCTAACTCCTGAAGAAATTAAGGAAGCATGGCCTTTATGCAATACAGAAGGCTTGCTAGGTGCTATTCAGCACCCCGATGACGGTTACATTCAGCCAGCTGATCTGACGCAAGCCTTGTGCGCAGGTGCGCGCAAACATGGCGCTGAAATCTACCGTTATACCACTGTAACTGCCATAGAACAGCAAGTTGATGGCTCTTGGATTGTAAAGACTGACAAGGGCGACATTGCTTGTGAACACGTTGTATCTTGTACTGGCTCTTTTGCTCGCAAGACTGGTGAAATGGTTGGTTTGGATATTCCGGTAATCCCTGTCGAACACCAGTTTATCGTTACTGAACCCCACCCTGAAATTTTAGAACGCAAAAAACAAGGCCTACCTGAAATGGGTGTTCTGCGTGAATCCGATGGCGGTTACTACCTGCGCGAAGAAGCTGGCGGCTTACTACTTGGGCCCTACGAAAAAGGCGCGCCTGTGTGCTACGTCGACGGCCCTGCAGATGACTGTGAATATGAGCTATTTAACCAAGAGCTAGATCGCTTAATGCCACATATCGAGTTCTGCATGAATCGTGTGCCTGCCTTCGCCGAAGTCGGTGTTAAAGAAGTGTACAATGGTGCCATCGCCTATACCCCCGATGGCAACCCCATTGTCGGCCCCGCTCCAGGTCTGAAAAACTTTTGGCTAAACGAAGGCCATTCATTTGGCATCACCGCGGCAGGTGGTGCTGGCTGGCAATTAGCTGAGTGGATGGTAGATGGTGAGCCCACCGTTGACATGATGGGCGTGGATCCTCGTCGTTTTGGCCCATACGCTACCCGAGGCTACCTCAAGGAAAAGAATGAAGAAGCCTATGCCAACGTATTTACCACACACTATCCCGATGAAGAGCGCGAAAGCTGTCGTCCGCTGAAGACCACACCATGCTATGAACGTATGAAAGAACTAGGCGCTGTATTTGGTTCCGTTTATGGCTGGGAACGCCCCAATTGGTTTATGCCCAACAAGGACTACGCCCTAGGCACCGAAGACTTGCAGACCGAAGACGAGGCTAACGTACTGTGGAATAAAAATTTCTCTGACCCATTGGAAGATGGCCGCATCGTCGAGAAAAATTCTTTCCGTCGTTCTAACTACCACGAATTTGTAGGTAATGAGTGTAAGCACGTGGCCGAGCATGTGGGTATGCTAGACATGTCAGCATTTGCTAAAGCGACCGTTAAAGGGCCTGGCGCAGAAGCTTGGTTAGAATCTATTTTTGCCAACAAGATGCCTAAAACCATAGGGCGTATTTCACTCGTTCATATGCTAACCCTTAATGGTGGTGTACGAGCGGAATTTACGGTCTATAAAACAGGCCCTCAAAGCTACTACCTGGTATCGGCAGGCGCCTTTGAAACCCACGATCACGATTACTTGTTCAAATTGAAGCCAACCGACGGTAGTGTAGACGTGCAGCGGGTAACTACCCAGACTGGCGTATTAGTGGTTGCAGGTCCTAAATCTCGCGACCTACTGCAAAAACTCACTGACACTAATTTATCTAACGACAGCTTCAAGTGGTTAACGGGCAAAAAAATCAACATCGGTTATGCTACCGCCGAAGCCTTGCGCGTTAACTTTGTTGGCGAACTAGGCTGGGAACTTCACCACCCTATCGAGATGCAAAACTACATTTTCGACGAAGTCATGAAAGCCGGTGAAGAATTCAATATAAAGCCGTTTGGTATAAGGGCCATGGACAGCATGCGCCTAGAAAAATCTTACCGTTTGATCCCACGTGAAATGTCCATCGAATACTCAGCCATGGAGTCTGCCCTAGATCGTTTTGTGCGTCTAGACAAAGAAACTGACTTTATCGGCAAACAAGCATTGATTGATTGGCAAGCTCGAGGTGCCAAAAACGCCTTTGTAACGCTGGAAGTGCATGGTGTGACTGATGCAGACGCCCGAGGCTCCGAAGCCATTTACCAAGATGGCGAACTGGTAGGCCGAGCAACATCTGGTGGTTTTGGCTGGCGCGTCAACAAGTCCCTTGCTTTAGGCATGGTGACGCCAGAGCTGGCAGCTATTGGCACACAACTACAAATAGAAATTCTAGGTGAACAGTATCAAGCAACCGTGGTTGATGAGTCACCATACGACTCTACGAATACCAAATTGCGTGCCTAAGCGTTTGCCGGCATAATGTTCGGCGTTGGCGCTAGCCGTCTATGGAATTATATTTTGTAATGTCAGGATAGTTAAAGAACGTATTTGCAAGACCATTAGCTAATATGTTAATCATTAATACTAATACGCATTGTGGGATTACATTTTTTCACCTATAGATGACTAATATTTGTTTGAGTGAAAGTACATAACACGGCACAATTAGGCCGCTTTGTAGAGACTGGCAAAGAATGACCACTTCGCCAGTCAAGAAATTTAGGGTTGGTTTTAAAACTAATTAAAACTGATCAGTATACTAACTAAGTAAGTGAGATCACGTCCATGAAAGTACTAGTTGGCGTAAAACGGGTCCTAGACCCTCAGGTAAAGGCCCGTGTCAATGCGGACAAAACCGGCATCGACCTAACCAATGCCAAAATGACCATGAACCCATTTTGCGAAAACGCTGTTGAAGAAGCAATTCGCCTTAAGGAAGCTGGCACAGCAGAAGAGATTATTGCGTTATCCATTGGCCCCGCCAAAGCTGAAGAAACCCTGCGTAACGCTTTAGCGCTAGGTGCCGACCGAGCCATCTTGGTACACACGGAAGAAACGCTTGAGCCATTGGCTATTGCAAAAGTATTCAAAGCCATCATTGACGCGGAACAACCACAACTAGTTATGGTTGGTAAGCAAGCTATCGACGATGATTGTAACCAAACCGGCCAAATGCTTTCTGCCCTGCTAGATTGGCCACAAGCCACTTTTGCTTCCAAGCTGGAAATCAACGGCGATACAGCCAAGGTTACCCGTGAAGTTGACGCCGGCCTAGAAACTATAAACGTCAATATGCCTGCCGTTGTCACAGTCGACCTGCGTCTTAACGAGCCTCGCTATGCTTCTTTGCCTAACGTAATGAAAGCAAAACGCAAGCCATTAGACAAAAAAGACTTGGCTGATCTTGGTTTGGACACAGCCAACCGCATGACCACTCTGGAAGTTATGGAACCACCTGCCCGCGCTGCTGGCATTATCGTTGAGTCCGTATCCGAGCTGGTTAACAAGTTGAAAAACGAAGCTAAGGTTATCTAAAGGAGCCCAACATGACTGTATTAGTAATTGCAGAACACGAAAATGGCGCCCTAGCAGGTGCCACTCTTCACACCATCACCGCCGCACAGCAGATCGGTGGTGATCTTGACGTACTGGTTGCAGGTAATGGTTGTGATGCCGCCGCTCAAGCCGCCGCCGCTATCGCCGGTATAAATCGCGTACGTGTGGCTGATGACGCTTCTCTGGAAGGTCAACTGGCAGAAAACATGGCTGACTTGATTGTTAGCTTAGCGTCTGATTATAGCCACGTACTGGCACCGGCCACGACCTTTGGCAAAAACTTTATGCCACGCGCTTCGGCACTGTTGGACGTTAGTCAAATTTCTGAAATCAGTGCGGTTATTTCGGCTGATACTTTCGAGCGTCCTATCTATGCCGGCAACGCCCTAGCCAAAGTACAATCGGCTGATAACATCAAGCTGATCACCGTTCGTACCACCAAATTTGATGCGGCGAATGCTGAAGGTGGCTCGGCCGCTATTGAAACGGTAGCAGCTGCGCCAGACACCGGCAAATCTCGCTTTGAAGGTGTTGCTGCATCGGAGTCTGATCGTGTTGAACTCACCTCCGCCAGCATCGTTATCTCTGGTGGACGTGGTATGCAAAGTGGCGACAACTTCCCTATGTTGGAGCGTGTTGCAGATAAGCTCGGCGCCGCCGTGGGCGCGTCTCGTGCGGCCGTTGACGCTGGTTTTGTTCCCAACGATTATCAAGTAGGCCAAACCGGTAAAGTAATTGCTCCAGACCTGTACATTGCCGTTGGCATTTCTGGTGCAATTCAGCACTTAGCTGGCATGAAGGACTCCAAGACCATTGTCGCTATCAACAAGGATAGCGAAGCACCAATTTTTCAAGTTGCTGACTATGGTTTGGTAGCTGACTTGTTCGATGCGGTACCGGAACTAGAAAGCGAATTGTAAGTACAAAGCTAGCTTACCCCATAATAAGCCCAGCAATCGCTGGGCTTATTTGTATGGACATAAATAGATCTTATGTGCGCTCCATTATGGCCGCAGTTAAATTAGGCTCTGCAAACTGACTATTGTCGGCTGAGCAAAACCACCTTAATATAGTATTTATTTCCCACCCTGCCATAAATTGCTGACACCATGAAACAACTGTTGCTTGTTTGTCATACGCCATCCACCAATACCCAGTCCATGGCCAGCCAACTTCTAGCTGGCGCTCAGGCTGAGGCCGATGGTCAAGGGCAGGTATTGTCACTCGAACCGGGACAATGCACGGCACAGGACATTATGGCCGCCGATGCTGTAGTGATATTAACCACAGAAAACTTAGGCTACATGGCTGGCACCACCAAAGATCTGTTTGATCGCATCTTTTATGATTTAGAAACCCAAACTGAAGGCCTAAGCTATGCGCTCATCGTAAGGGCCGGCCTTGATGGAACCGGCTGCACAAAGGCCGTAGAGTCAATATGTGGAGGCCTCAACTGGCGTCCAGTACGGCCAAGGCTCTTGTGTAAAGGTGATTGGAAGCCAGCGTTTTCCAAGCAATGTTATGAGCTAGGACAGCTGATGATGAGCAGCTTGATTATGGGCATCATTTAGTTTCAAATACAGATTCCGCCTGGGTTTTAGACAACACCCTGTAACTCCCAATAGATAAACTCTTAGGTAAGGCCAAGCCACCTATGCGCCATCTGTGCAGGCTCAAAACTGGATTACGAAAACGTCCAAACATGCGCTTTATTTGATGATACTTGCCCTCTGTAAGAACCACTTCAGCCGTATATTCATCCACGATATCTAGTAGTGCTGGTGCGGTGATTATATCTTCATAGGCAAAGTACATACCCTGAGCAAAAGCTTCAATACAGTCATCATCAATAGCATTTTGTAGAGTCACACGATAATATTTATCAAGTTTCTTGGTTGGGCATGTAATGCGACGTGACCATTCACCATCATTGGTCAATAATAACAAACCCGTAGATTGTCGATCCAATCTACCGGCAATATGCAAATTACTAAAACAGCTAGGTAATAGATCTACTACAGTTTGGTGATTGGGGTCTTTGGTTGCACTCACCGCGCCCTTTGGCTTATTCAACAACACATACACAGGCTTGGCGTCTTGAATAATCTGATCTTCAACTACGACCTTGGTGAACTGGCCAATCAATCTATCAGCTTCGGTACAAATAGTATCGTCGACCCATACCTGCTGTCGCGCTAAAGTAAGCTTAATTTCACGCTTATTCATGCCCGTATGCTGGCTTATTAACTTGTCTAATCTACTAGAATGTGAACCCATGACGATTGGTAATATCCGTGACTACGCAGGCAGCATTAACCACTGTTGTTGGGGTGAAACCGAAGAATCACCCCCATTTATCAAGTTACAAGACCTTATCAAGGGCCGCTTCTAAAGAAGCCACGCTACGCTCAATATTGTGTAGCTTATCAAGACCAAATAAACCAAGACGAAAAGTCTTATAGCCAGCTGGCTCATTGCAAACTAGCGGCACGCCCGCTGCGATTTGCATACCCTCGGCAACAAACTTGGAGCCATTATGGATACCATCATCTGAGGTGTAGCTTACCACCACGCCTGGGGCACCAAAACCTGTCGCCGCCACACTCTTGATACCACGACCGGCTAGCATCGTGCGTACGGCATCGCCTAGGTCCTGTTGCTCTTGCTTTACTTTGGCAAAACCATACTCTTCCGTTTCGCGCATAACCTCCGCAAATTGTGCGATAGCATCGGTTGGCATGGTCGCGTGATAAGCATGGCCACCATTTACATAGGCCATCATGATGTCGCGCCATTTCTTCAGGTCAGCAGCAAAACTGGTACTAGTAGTGTTTTCTAACATGGCAGCACCACGCTCTCCCAACATAATCAAACCACCAAATGGCGAGCCGCTCCATCCCTTTTGAGGGGCACTAACTAACACATCTACACCCAGTTGTTGCATGTCTACCCATAAACAACCAGAGGCAATACAATCCAACACCAACAAACCGCCCACGGCATGCACCGCTTCAGCCATGGCTTGAATATAGCCATCAGGCAAAATGATACCTGATGAAGTTTCCACGTGAGGTGCAAATACCACTTCGGGCTTTTCTCGGGCAATCGTGTCTAATACGTCGTTGATGGGAGCAGGTGCAAAAGGTTCCGTATCGCCGACTTGCCCCTGGCGGGCCATCAAAACGGTAGAACTGAAAGCGATATTGCCTACCTCCAATATTTGGGTCCATCGAAAACTGAAGAAACCATTACGGATGACCAGTGTCTTTTTTCCAGTAGCAAATTGACGCGCTACGGCTTCCATACCGAAGGTACCACTACCGGGTACAATGGCAATTTGCTCAGCGTTATACACTGACTTCAAGGTTTGATTGATATATCGCATGTCAGCTTGGAAGGCCTGGGACATATGATTCAAAGCGCGATCCGTGTAAACAACGGAATACTCTAGCAATCCATCCGGATCAACATTGGGCAATAATGCAGTCATGGTTTTTCCTATTATTAATTGTGAATTCTTGTATCGGTAGGCCGATTTGTACTGTCAAATGTAGCGATACATTGCAGCCTACACGCTAAATTGATGTAATATTTTGAGTTTGGCTAATTAACATGGGCACCGCAAGTACCTATCATTAATTGTCACTATACAAGAGCCCATATAACTAACGTAGAGTCGCTGCTGAGTCGGTTAAGAACTCCATCAAAGAAACAGCAAAGCCACGCATCACCCATAACTCAAACACCGGTTGATTCTGTTCATCCGGCAGACGTAGGATACTGACGCCTATATGGTTAATATGCGTCATTTTTATCTCACCAACGACCAGTGCTTTAGCGTCCAAGTCAATAGCAATGCCTCTGGCCAGCAGAGCGCGAGCGTCGGCACCTGTTATTTGTAGCTGCGTTTTGCTTTGTGACTGATCGGTAATGTAGAGGCCATCAATAGCCTCTGTGTCAGTCTGACTGGTTAGCCAAAAATAACGATCCTTGCCTTGCCAAACCAAACGCTGATTGTCCAATTCCGTAAACTGGCCCTGTCCTGGGATGGCCATATTGGTCAACCTAGCCACCTGCCCATCGACTGACTCAAAGCCTTCAAGCTGCCACATTTTGGGTGCGGCTACTTGTTTAATGGATACCGCAGTAAACACCTGTGGCATTGTAAAATGTTGTTCCAGTGCACTAGCCATTAGCCTTTCACCCTGTCATTAGTTGGATCTACAAAATGGTTACTCACCACTTCCACTTCCACATGTATTCCCTTTAAAGGGTAAGCGGCATAAATTCTCTCACCATGTCGGCTAGGGCCGTTGGCCAAGAACCCTAAGGCTATATAGTTGTTAAGCTCGGGGCTATAAGTCATAGAACTTACCCACCCTTGTTTATCAACCCCGGCTTTGGCTTGCGTTTCTGTAACCAAAATGGAACCTGTTTGGATAGCCTCACTTGGGTTAACGGCCTTTAGACCAACTAGTTTTGGTCTAGCATCATCCTGCAGACCTTCACGCTGCATTAGGTTTTTACCAATAAACCATTTCTTCTTGGATGCCATACCTGCCATATTCACATCACCTACAGTCACTCGCCCATCGAGTTCTGCTCCGGTTACATGACCTTTTTCAATGCGCAAAGCACCCAAGGCTTCCAAACCGTAGGGGATAATGTCAAATTCCTCCCCACTATCCATGATATGCTGCCAAACCGCTTCACCATGGTCGGCTTCGGTATACACTTCGTAGGCCATTTCACCAGAAAAGCTCAAGCGTAATATTCGCAGTGTAGCGCCATGATGTTGACCATGAACTACACCCATAAAAGGAAAGCTTTCGTTACTAAAATCAATATCTGCAAAAGCTTTTTGCAAAGTAGCCCTAGCATCGGGACCGGCTATCGCCATAGCGGCCCAACGTTCACTGATTGAACTCACCCTAACCCGCAGTTCTGGCCAGTCTATTTCTAGACAGCGTTCCAGATGCGCCAATGCAGGGCCAGCCTTAGCGGTTGTGGTCGTCATGAAATAACGGTCTTCCGCCAAACGTGACGTCGTACCATCGTCGAATATGTGGCCATCTTCTCGTAACATAAGGCCATAGCGGGCCTTGTTGACTGGTAAACTACTAAACATGTTGATATAAACACGATCTAATAGTTCAGCGGCATCGGGGCCTACAATTTCAATTTTTCCCAAGGTGCTAACATCACACATAGCAACCTTGGAGCGAACATGAGCCGTTTCTCGCACATAGGCTTCATTAATGCCCTCGCCGGCCAGTGGATAATATTGTGCACGTCGGAATAATCCGGTTTCAACAAACACCGCTCCTTGACGTTCATGCCACTCCTGCATAGGCGTGCGACGTAAAGGTTTAAAGTGAGCTCCTATTTCACGACCACCGATGCCGCCCATAGAAACAGGCGCAATAGGTGAACGAAAACGGGTGGTACCTGTTTCAGCAATGCTTTGGCCTTGGCATTGCGCCATGATGGCTAAAGCATTGACGTTAGAAGTACGGCCTTGGTCATTGGCCATACCAAGTGTTGTGTAACGCTTCATATGTTCAACAGAAACAAACCCTTCCAGGTGAGACTGAACAACATCAGCGGCCGTCACGTCATGCTGAATATCAACTAATTGCTTACCCTTAGATGGCACTCGCCATAAAGGCTCGATATGCAAATCACCTATCAAATCATGACTAGGTTTAACGATATCGTTAGCATCAGAATCTAATTCCTGACAGGCCGCTTTAGCAGCCATAACAGCTTGGTCTATGCCCTCATGTAAGCCAAATTCACCCTCTGCAGCAGCGACAGACCAGGTATCCTCGGCTTGCTTGTCAACGACAAAAGCCGCAATTTGATTGTCATAAACAGGCGGCGTTCCACCGTGTGCCGCCATTTGCACTTGTGGCGTCCAACCACCAGAGTGCAGCAAGGCATCACACTCAATAATGCGTGTTTGACCAACACCTTGGCCATTCGCGGCCAAATCAGCTATAGCTACTTTACGTACCCCATGCCAACCCTTAGCCTTGGTTACAACACACTGAACATGCACAGGAATACCGCGCTCCATACAGCCTTTAAGCAGCGCTGCAGGCGGTTTTTGGCGACTATCTACTAAGGCACTTACCTGCACACCTTGATCGTGATAATCGAATGCCACTTGATAGGCACTGTCATTATTAGTGAAAACCACCAACTTATTACCCGCTGCAACACCATAATGATTAAGCATTTTGCGCGCACCTGAGGCCAACATAACACCAGGCTTATCATTGTTGGCAAACACCAATGGCCGCTCAATAGCGCCTGTAGCAATGATAATTTTCTTGGCTTGAATCTTGTGATAGTTATGACGAACTTTACCATCGACCACTTCATGCGCCGCTAGGGTATTGCCATCAAAGCGCCCCCAGCAAACAGTTTTGCACAATAAAGTCACATTATCAGCAGCGTGTAAGGCGGCAATAGTATCCAAACGCCACTGTTCCAATTGGCCGTCTTTTAGGTTCCTTGGTTCATTAAGAAGCTGACCACCGAACTCGTCATGTTCATCCATCAATAGGACTCGCAGGCCACTATTGGCCGCACTAAGAGCGGCCGCTAAACCCGCGGAGCCTCCACCAATAATGGCCACATCCGTGAAACTGTTAACTCGGTCGTAAACATCTGGATCTGCTTCTGTCGGCACCTTTCCCATGCCCGCCGCGCGACGAATGGAAGGTTCATAAAAGCTGTACCAAAGTTTAGCTGGCCACATAAATGTCTTATAGTAAAAACCGGCAGAAAATGGCGAGCCAGGTAATAAAGAACCTACCACATTGTTAATGGATAACAAGTCCAATTTAGGTGAAGGCCAGCAGTTTTGCGAGCTGACTTCCATACCAGAGGTGACCTGATGCATGGTCGCTCGAGCATTGGGTTCGGAACATGCTCCGCTCCCAATAGTTACTAATGCACCAGTTTCTTCGGGACCACAAGATGTAATACCACGTGCCCGGTGATATTTAAAGCTTCGGCCGACAACCTCGATGCCATTAGCCATAAGTGCCGAGGCAATAGTGTCTCCTTCGCGAGCCGCAAGCATGCGGCCATCAAAACTAAATTGCAGTTCCTTCTCGCCGACTCGGCCGGCACCATGTCTAAATCCACTCATGACTTCACCTCCCCTTGTGCTGGAGGAGTATCATGGGGAAAGCCGACCCAACTAATATCATGGGTTAATGTATTTCGCTGTACTTTTAACCAGCTACGACAACCCAATGCATGGTGCCAATATTCTAGGTGTTCACCAGCCACGTTATCTCGTTCAAATACATATTCGTTCCAGGTTTCAAGATTGGCATCGTTAGCAGGCAAAAGCCGGCTTGCGTCTTCACCATAAGTGAATTCGGCGTGCTCGCGCTCGCCACAATGAGGACAGTTAATTCGTATCATACTGATAGTCCCTTTAATGTGCTTTTGGATAAGGGCCAGCGCCCTTTTCATCAATGGTGTAACCCTTGGCAAACCGGTCAAGGGTATAGGCTTCATTTAACGCATGGGCTTTATCATTAGCCATGGTGTGGGCAAAACACCAACCGGAAGCTGGGGTGGCTTTAAAACCTCCATAACACCAGCCTGTGTTGAGATATAAACCATCAATAGGGCCGACATCGATAATAGGTGAACCATCCATAGACATGTCCATTATGCCCCCCCAGTTACGCAGTAGTTTTAAGCGTGACAGACTGGGCATGATAGAAAGCCCACCTGATATGACATCTTCAAATACTGGTAAATTGCCGCGTTGTGCATAAGTATTGTAGCCATCAATGTCCCCACCAAACACTAGGCCACCTTTGTCCGACTGAGAAATATAAAAATGACCAGCACCAAACGTAACCACACCATTAATCACAGGTTTATAAGGTTCGGTAACAAAAGCTTGTAGAACATGACTTTCAACGGGTAAACGTATACCGAGTTTACTAGCCAGGCGACTGGAGTTACCCGCTACGGCTAAGCCAATTTTATCAGCGCGGATGTCGCCACGAGAGGTTTTAACCCCCACGACCTTTTCGCCCTGATGGATAAAATCAACCACTTCACAATTTTGAATAATATCAACACCAAGCTGATCGGCAGCTCGAGCATAACCCCAAGCTACAGCATCGTGTCGGGCATTACCTGCGTCAGGCTGCAATAAGCCGCCAAATATCGGGAACCGTTCACTATTGGCTGCTGCCAATGTCGGTTCACGCTGTAAGACTTCATCACGAGAGAGAATTTCGGCCTTTATGCCATTTAATCGCATGGAGTTGCCGCGACGGGCAAATACATCATATTGAGACTTAGTATGGGCTAGGTTCAAAACACCACGGGGTGAAAACATGGCGTTGTAATTTAAATCCAATGCCATATCCCGCCACAAATCCATTCCATGCTCATAAAATGGTGCATTGCCATCAAGCATATAATTAGAACGGACAATCGTGGTGTTGCGACCTACATTACCGCCACCAATCCAGCCTTTTTCCAACACGGCGACCTTGGTAATACCATGTATTTTGGCCAAATAGTAAGCCGTTGCCAAACCATGACCACCCCCACCAACAACAATAGCCTCATAGTGAGACTTAGGTTCAGGATCGCGCCATGCTCTTTGCCAGTTTTTATTACCCGTCAGGGCCTGCCATGCAATATTCAGGGCGTTGTAGTTGCCCATATAGCCTCCAGTATTTTCTTTAGGGACTCCACACCCAACAATGGGTGCGAGCCAAAATCATTATGCAAAGGTACTGAAAGAGATAGTCGATAACTAAGTTAAATTCGACAATAATAGTCGAATTTAATAAAATTACAGGTGTTTATTTACTATTTTCGACGTGACTGATGGATGGAAAGCCAATAAATTAGGCCCAACATGACCCTAAAGTCACCACTAGAGGCTACAATTAAGTTATCCGATATGGACAGATATAAGTGGTGGGTGATGACGGGATCGAACCGCCGACCCTCTGCTTGTAAGGCAGATGCTCTCCCAGCTGAGCTAATCACCCACTTTGAGGTATTCGATCAACGGCGTGACCGAATGAGCTGCGTATTATATAGATAAAATCATCTTGGTCAATCCAAAAAACCATTAAATTCAAGGTATTTGTAATTTACTTCAGGCTGTAAATATAACGTTATACGGCTATAATAGCGTCAACGAATCAATAACAAGGGAATATCATGGTTATTAAACCCCGTGTACGCGGCTTTATGTGCATCACAACCCACCCTACTGGTTGTGAAGCCAATGTCAAAAATCAGATCGAATACGTTACTAATAATGGCAAAATCGACAACGGGCCTAAAAAAGTACTCATAATTGGCGCATCGACAGGCTATGGTTTGGCTTCGCGTATCACCGCAGCCTTTGGCAGTGGTGCCGACACCTTAGGCTTGTTTTTTGAAAAGCCGGGGACTGAAAAGAAACCTGGCACGGCTGGCTGGTATAACTCTGCCGCTTTCCATAAGCATGCTGAAGCCCAAGGGTTATACGCCAAAAGCATCAACGGTGATGCATTTTCTAATGAAATTAAGCAAGTCACCATTGACACTATCAAGGCTGACCTAGGCCAAGTAGACATGGTTGTATATAGCCTAGCGTCGCCTCGTCGCCAACATCCAATAAGTGGAGAAATTTATACTTCAACTCTCAAGCCAATTGGCAAGGATGTTGTTCAACAAGGTGTTGATACAGACAAAAACACCATCAAAGAATTCACTATCGAAGCAGCTTCGCAAGAAGAAATAGATAATACAGTAGCGGTAATGGGAGGTGAAGACTGGCAGATGTGGATAGATGCCCTAAGTGAAGCAGATGTCCTTGCCCCAGGTTGCAAAACCACTGCCTATACATACATCGGTGAAACCGTAACACGGGATATCTATTGGGATGGTACTATCGGTGCTGCTAAGAAAGACCTAGATAAGAAAGTCACCAACCTCCGTCAAACCATGAACAACATCGGTGGCGATGCGCGGGTCTCCGTGCTCAAAGCTGTCGTTACTCAAGCTAGTGCGGCAATTCCAGTAATGCCTCTGTATCTTGGTCTACTATTTAAGGTTATGAAAGCTGAGGGCACCCATGAGGGTTGCATTGAACAAATCGATCTATTATTTCGGGAAAGCTTATACGGCAAAGCACCCCACATGGATGAAGAGGGTCGCCTGCGTGCTGATTACAAGGAAATAAAACCCCATGTACAACATGAAGTTGAGGCTTTGTGGGCACAGATAACGGATGATAATTTGGAACAAATTAGCGATATGCAAGGGTACAAGGAAGAATTCCTGCGCTTGTTTGGTTTTGGTCTTGATGGCGTTGACTATGATGCTGATGTTAGCCCAATTGCTGATATTAAAGCCCTAATTAGCTCCTAACCCCCATGCCCTCCAGTAGTAAGCTTGGTATTCGCAACAACATTTGGGTTATGCAAATGTTACTTGCCGGTGGTCTGGTCACCCTATCCAATGTTTACTACTGGTTTATCCTTGATGAGGCCCTAGTCTCAGCATCATCAGTCAATTTATGCACTATTATTGGGCTGGTCTATTTACTACCAGCCAGTGCTTGGCGCCACACACTGCCGACCATAACTGTCGCTCATCTAGTTTCTTATAGCTTATTTTCACAAAGCACGGCTTCGCCATTATTAGGCCTAGCTATCCTCGCCGGCGGCTTCCTTGGCGGTTACATTGGCAAACACTTAACCAATGTATGGAGCGCTAATGAATTTAGTGGTTACTTTGCTACTTACCTTCCTACGGCACCACCTACTATTATCGCTTATTTATTCATCGTTTGTGCACTCAACCTACTGCATTACGGTAATGATTTTTTAATGTATTTTAAAACAACGGACGAAATCTTCTTTCACTTACATTTACTGGAATTTACTGTGCTTGGTGGCGTTGTATTTGCCATTTTGCAACTATTGCAACAGTCACAACCCGCAAAAAACTGGCCTCGGGTGATTATGGGTGCCGCACTTTCAGCAATGACTCACCTAGTTATTATTTATCTATTTCCAAACAATTATTGGTTACTCGGTTGTACTTTACTCGCCTCCGCATACTTGGTCGGTTCAATAGGCACGGCCACTGCTATCGCCTGCGCAGCTGGCTTCGCTCCTTTTAAATGGGGCCTAGACGGGAACGCTCTGATCGCGAGTACAGAATATACTAACTACGCCTTGCTTGGCTTTGTTATGAACATACTAGCCCTCATGCGTGACGGTTTTGCTAATGCTGCTAGACAGGGAAAGCCATACAGCTTTTCACTATCTCCAACAAATAGTATCAAACTGACAATGGAGGCCCCAGAAGTAGAATCTCTGCGTCTACAGCTAGAACAACAAAGCGTAGAAATAATTAACGCTAACAGAAATTTAGAAGAAAAAAATGCTGAGCTTCACAGACTCACAACACATTTAGAACTACAAAAACAGATTTACAAACATTTGGTTGAAATTGACGAATTAACCAACCTTAAATCAAGGCGCTTTTTTTCCAATCAAATAGCCGATGGCGTGCGTAATAGGGATTACTGTATCTTAATGATTGATATGGATAATTTTAAGAGCGTAAACGACATCTACGGCCATCATGCTGGGGATCTGCTGCTTATCGCCTGTGCCAAAGTTTTTCATCGCGAATGCAGTGGCAATACATTCGCTGCTCGACTGGGTGGTGAGGAATTTTGTATAGCGCTAGACACCAATGAATTACAAGACGCTTTAAAATTTGCCGAGCAAATACGTCAGCAAATCGCCAATACCAGCATAAAACTTCATAATATTGCCATCAAACGTAGCATCAGTGTGGGCTTGGCCAAACTCAAAGTTGATGACATGCTCAAGGACATAATGAGCCAAGCAGATGCCGCCCTTTATGAAGCCAAGCAGGCAGGTAAAAACTGTGTGCGAGCAGCTGATCAACAGTTTATAGAGAGTTGGCTCCAAGGCCGCAAAGCCCCAAAACTGGAAGCCATTATAAAGGGCATTGATAATAACGAATTCGTATTTCACCTGCAGCCCATATGCAAAATAGACAATGGTGATATCGTAGGGTTTGAAGCACTCATGCGCTGGGAGCGCACAGATGGCAGTATCTTGGCCCCTAGTCACTTTTTAGAATTGGCATTGTCTCGCCCTGCTTACAGTAAGTTTAGAAAAAAGGTTATGCTGCAAATAATTCCCATCATGCAGAAACTGCATGAGCTGAATGACACTTATTACTTATCGGTCAACGCGGACAGTGCCTTTTTCCATACTTCGCGCTACGTGGGGGACATCATCACTCAACTCAAAAAAGCTGGTTCCAATACAACTAAACTTGTCTTTGAACTGCCAGAAACAGCCCAGATTCACGACCACGAAATGGTGTTAAAAAATGTGAATTACTTGCGACAAAATGGCGTCCATATTGCGCTGGATGACTTTGGTATGGAACACTCCAACATGGACCGAATTCGCGATTTCCCCGTTGACTATGTAAAAATAGATCGCAGTTTTATTAGGGATCTGCAACTAAACCCTCGTTCCATTGCTATTGTTTCAGCTTTGGTGACCATGTCAAAAGAGCTACACTTTGACATTATTGCTGAAGGTATCGAAGACAAAGGGCAAGCTGAGATGCTCATAGATGCCGGTGTAACACGCGTACAAGGCTATTATTACGGCAAACCCAAACCGCTGCTTCACTGGTTAAAAAATGACAAGCATAGAGACATTCAACTATAAATTCCCACCCACTGCTACTAGGCATACCCCCCTGGCTAAACCAAATTTAATAAAAGTAGCGCCTATCACCAAGGTCCGGATATAAATAAGCCACTTCATCTGCATAACCATTAAACAGCAAGGTCTTTTGGCGTCCAAACCCACCAACAACCCGCTCAGTCGCCTGTGACCATCGAGGGTGATCAAATTGTGGGTTTACATTGGCATAAAAACCATATTCATTGGGATTTTGTCGCCACCAGGTATTGCGCGGCATACGCTCAACCAAATCAATACGCACTATCGATTTAGCATACTTAAAACCGTACTTCCAGGGCACCACCAAACGGACTGGTGCACCCGTTTGTTGTTCTAGTGGCTTATCGTATATGCCGGTGGCGAGCATCGCTAAAGGATGTATAGCTTCAGCAATAGTTAAACCCTCAATATAAGGGCCACCAGCCCAGTTTGCATTTGGCATTTGCTGCTCATCATGCAGGGTTTCGAAACGCACATATTTGGCCTTACTATTAGGTTGCGCCGCCTTAATTACTTTCGCTAAAGCAATACCGTTCCATGGCACCACCATAGACCATGCTTCCACACAACGAAAACGGCGTATATGGTTTTCAATTCCGTATTCACCATGTAACTCCGCAATATCATAGATACCCGGTTTATCGGCACCAATACCGCCAACTTCAACGCTCCAAGGGGAAGTAATAAGTGTTTTCTCAGCGCCTGAAGGGGCTTCTTTTGAAAAACCAAACTCATAATAGTTGTTGTAACTATTGATTATCTTTAACTCCGTCGCCTTAAGTTCGGGTTGCACAATCGCACCGGGAGTTACATTGTCTATGTTATTATTTAACTCTTCAGTGTCACCAAACCAATTCCCCGCTAAGGGCAATGACAGGCTAGCCAACCCTATACCAAGCATACGTCGACGCTGTCGAAATAGAACCTCGGGGGTTATATCTGAGCTCTTAATCGGCATACTTGAACCTCCAAAACATCAACAATAGTAACACCAACAACAATACGATCGGTTCGCCAGACGCCACTTTTTGTGCCATAAAATAGTGACCTAAGGACAAGGGCACAATAAGATAGGCTACGCTGTGTAGCCCTTGCCAGCGGCGAAAACCTAGCCTACGCACCGCTTTGTTGTTGGACGTGACTGCCATGGGTAACAACAAAATCAGTGCCACTAAACCAAGCCAAATAAACAGGTTGTCATTAACTTCCTGCCACATAAGAGACCAATCAAATGCAAACTCTAGGCTAACCCATACAATCACGTGTATTAAGACCATGCAAAAGCCCCATAGTCCCAAATATCGTCTAACCTTGATATACAAGCGTAAACGCGGCCACAAGCGGCTCAAGGGAGCAAATAGCAAAGTTCCTAATAGTAAATAACTAGCTGTGCGCCCACTCACATCTCGTAAATAGGTAACTAGATCTGCAGCCTGCATAGCCATCACACCTTGCCAGCCAACAAATATAATCATCCCTAAATGAATCAACCAAAGTACACGTCTTAGATCCACTTATGCTCCTTGCCATTAATCGATTTCACTATATAGTGTATATGCTATTGGAAAAAAACATTCACCGTTTTATCTACATGGAAATAGTATGTGGCAAAACATCATCAGCTTTTGGTTTACCGAACTAAGCCCCAAACAATGGTTTATGAAAGACCCACAAATAGATGAATTAATACGACAGCGTTTTTTCTCCCTGCACCAGCAAGCCATCACCGGCGAACTATATAGCTGGCGCAACAAACCACTTGGAAGACTAGCAGAAATTATTGTCCTAGATCAATTTTCACGCAATTTTTATCGTGATTCCCATCTCGCCTTTGCTCATGACAGCATGGCCCTTGTGCTCGCTCAGGTAGCCGTGCAACAAGGTGATGACCTACTATTAAACAAACCACAACGGCAATTCTTATATATGCCATACATGCACAGCGAGTCTCCTCTGGTACATGAGCAAGCAGAAGGGTTGTTCGCTGCATTAGGTGAGCCTTATGGAAAGGCACATGCCAAGCAACATCGTGACATCATTGATCGATTTGGCCGCTACCCTCATAGAAATACCCTACTTGGGCGCACTTCCAACGCCGAAGAACTAGCCTTTTTGAAGCAGCCCGGTTCTAGCTTTTAAGCATCAATAATATTATTGTTAATAGCAACACTGATGTTTTAATACAAAACTACAATTTAAGGACTACTAAGAGGGTTGTGGCTCGCTAGGACATGCCGATAAAATGCGCATTGAGCGAGCAAAATATGCTATCTCAGGACTGAAATTGGAACTAACATTTTTTAGAGGCATAAAAAAACCGCATTTAAGCGGCTGCCAAAGAAAAATGGCGGAACGGACGGGATTCGAACCCGCGACCCCCGGCGTGACAGGCCGGTATTCTAACCAGCTGAACTACCGCTCCGCAACAGGTGTACACGTGGTGGGTGATGACGGGATCGAACCGCCGACCCTCTGCTTGTAAGGCAGATGCTCTCCCAGCTGAGCTAATCACCCAGTGTACGTATTGACAATTTCAGGTCAGTTCAAGGGGACCTGAAAAAATGGCGGAACGGACGGGATTCGAACCCGCGACCCCCGGCGTGACAGGCCGGTATTCTAACCAGCTGAACTACCGCTCCGCATTCCTGAATGCTTCGTCGTGTTGACGTTGCGTTCAAGTGCTGCGCATTTTAATGATTTTGGCAGGCATGTCAAACGTTTAGATAAAAAAAACCTGTTTTTTTTCAACTTTTTAGAAATTGGTTAATCAACCATCAGTTTTCACATAATGCCCAAGCAATAGTACCAAAATACCCCCCTTGCAGAACCTTTATCATTTGTTAAACTCAAGTCTAGAAACAAAGGATCGCCAAATAGGAGTTTTCATGTCACGTTTAATTTCTACGCTAATTATCAGCTTTAGTCTATTAACTGGTTGTGCCTTGAGCCCGCAAACCATTGATATTTACCCTCAAGCTAAGGTTTCCGGACCCGCCTACGGTCAAGGCCGACAGATAAGCGTGGAAGTCGTCGACCTTCGCGCCAATAAAACTCTGGGTAGCCGAGGCGGCATATACGATGATACCAGCACCATAACCATTAATAACGATTTATCAGAAGCAGTAAAAGCAACGGCCACAAATGCCCTCGGGCAGCTTGGCTTTAACGGCAAGAGTTCCGCAAAACCTGCACAAATGACCATCTCTATTAAGATCCTAAGTTACCAAACTCGGCAAAAAAATCTAATCTATCATGTCGACCTAGAAACAGAATTAAGCGTTACAACCACCATCAACGGCAGTGTGCACGAGGGCCACTACAAAACCCAGGGCAACCACCAATTTGGTCAGGCACCGAATGCTAATAAGAATGCTAGCATCATTAACGCTATTTTCAGCAAGACCATTGATCGCGCTTTCTCAGACCCCAATCTGGCCCGATTCATGCTCAAGAACTAAACTATTCGCCCTTGAAATCCAAGGCCACGGAGTTAATGCAATAACGCAACCCCGTGGCGGTTGGTCCATCATCGAAAAGATGCCCCAAATGAGCACCACAATTGTCACAAGTTACCTCAGTACGTACCATTCCATGACTGGTATCAGCTTCCTTAGCCACCTTACCTATTTGTAATTCAGCATCAAAGCTTGGCCAACCGCAGCCAGCATCAAACTTACTCTCACTATCGAACAGTACCTCTCCACAACAATGACAAGCATAAACACCTTGGGCAAAGTGTTGATCATAGGTTCCACTATAGGGACGCTCCGTGCCCTTTAGCCGGCACACTCTATAAGCTTCGGGACTTAACCTTTGCCGCCACTGTTCATCTGATAATTGCACCCAATTAGTGACCATTTCCAACTCTGTCATAACACTCCCTCTAGAGCTACATCCACTTGTAAAATAGACTATTTGGCCATGGTTAACAAATAATAAGCTCAAAAAGCTAAAATAGAGAACAATTGGTCTCATTTTGGAATTGAATAATTTTTTCTTCAACGTATGATTGGTTTTAATTATCAGTTAGTCGCGGAACACAGTATGTCTCAAGTAAGAAAATCCCATAAACTGAACAACGTTTGCTACGACATTCGCGGCCCAGTTCTAGAGGAAGCCAAGCGCCTCGAAGATGAGGGCAGCCGTATTCTTAAGCTGAACATTGGCAACCCAGCCCCGTTCGGCTTTGATGCACCGGAGGAAATTTTACAAGACGTTATTCACAACCTGCCACAGGCGCAGGGTTATTGTGACTCGAAAGGCTTATTTGCGGCACGCAAAGCCATCATGCATGAATGCCAGCGCAAACATATCGCAAATGTGACCATTGAAGACATATATATTGGTAATGGCGTCAGTGAACTTATCGTCATGACCATGCAGGCACTGCTCAACGAAGGTGATGAAATACTCATTCCATCGCCTGACTACCCCTTATGGACAGCCGCTGTAGCCCTTTCTGGAGGCAGCCCAGTACATTATCGCTGCGACGAAGATAATGAATGGCAGCCCGACCTAGAAGACATTGAAAGTAAAATCAGTCCGCGCACCAAAGGTATAGTGGTCATCAACCCCAATAACCCTACGGGGGCATTATATAGCCCTGAAATGCTGGAGGCCATTATCGAATTGGCGCGCCAACATAACCTGATTATCTATGCCGATGAAATCTACGACAAAATCGTTTATGACGGTTGCGTCGCTACCCCTATGTCGAGTTTAGCTGACGATGTATTTTTTGTTAGCTTCAACGGTTTATCAAAGGCCTACCGCGCAGCTGGTTTTCGCTCTGGATGGATGGTCTTGTCAGGTGCCAAGCATCGCGCCAAAGATTACATACAGGGTATAGACATGTTGGCCAGCATGCGTTTATGTGCCAACGTGCCCTCTATGCATGCCATTCAAACGGCCCTAGGAGGCTATCAGAGCATAAACGAGTTAATCGAGAAGGATGGCCGCCTGGTGCGCCAAAGAGACCTTGCTTGGCAAATGCTGACCGCCCTGCCCGGGGTCACCTGCCATAAGCCCAAAGGGGCTTTGTACCTGTTTCCTCGTCTGGATCCGGAAATATATCCTATTGAAAATGATGAGCAATTTGCTTTCGGGTTGTTATCACAGCAAAAAGTACTGGTCGTACAAGGTAGCGGTTTTAATCTTAACGATAACAACCACTTCCGAGTAGTATTTTTGCCTCACGAGGAACAACTCATAGAAGCCGTTGGCCGCATTGCTACCTACTTAGCGACCTTACGTAATGACCCCTCTGCATTGTTAATTGATTAACGACCGCTCAGCCTGATAATGATAGACCAGCCCCTTTAGGGGGGCTTCACCTTGTTCGGCAAAATCTGGATTATTCGGCAAACGCTCAACAAATGTGGCTTGTGGCAAGTTTTGCGCAATCATATCCTGAAAGGCTTGTTGACTGACTCTGGGACTATTGCAGCATAATAACAATGTAGCCTGTTTAGCCAACAAACGTGGCATGCTGCGCAGCAAGCGTGCGTAATCTTTATCAAATTCAAAGCTACCACGCTGAAATGTTGGCGGATCTGCAATCACCAAATCAAAAGGCCCCTTGCGTGCTAGCTTGCCAATACTACTGAGTACTTTGTGCGGTAAGTACTCAACGTTAGCCAATTGCTGTTCATTCAGATGCTGGTTTTCACGGCCTCGTTTTAATACCCCACCGTTCATATCGATATTTATCACTCTTTTTGCACCTCCAGCAATTGCCGCCACGGACAAGCTACAGGTAAAAGCAAAAGTGTTGAGCACATGACACCCTTGGGTGTGATTAAGCAACCACTGCCGCCCAGGTGCCATATCCATGAATAAACCACTATTTTGACGCTGCATATCAACCCAAAAAGCCAACTTGCCTTCATTGACGATGAGCTTTGCTGGCACATCTCCCCATAACACCGCCATTGTGGCTGGTTTTTGATAACGGTGTTGACTACAAACGCCAATTAGTAGGCCATCACAATGTTGTTTAAAAGCTACTAGCAAGGCGCCTAACAAGGCGACTTCTTCTCCTGGTTTGGGCTCACTAAACCAAGTCAGTAATAGGACACCCGCATAATAATCCATATTCAGATGTTGCCATCCCGAAAAACATCCCCCACGGCCATGCAATAGGCGTTTGGCCTGCTTAGGGTGCAATTCCAATGACGAGGAAACCACCTGCTTTATCAATTCATCGACACTTAGCTCATCGACCATGGGGATTGCCTATAGGGTATAAAACCTGATCATTGTAGCCACATGTAACCGGCACCACACCTTGCAATTCAGCATCCAATACAGGATCCCCTGTATCTACCAAAAGAGGCCGATTATGTAGGGCTTTGAGCTTAGTTTTAGTGGCTAGAATATGAATATTCTGTAAGCCAATCTGGCGAATTAATGGGGCACTTAGCTGTTGATTACCGCGCCCAAAAACATGCCCCTGGCCACCGATTAGCGTAATAATCATTTCACAGCTGTGGCCATGACAAAGCCGTAACAAGGCTTCTGCACCCACATCCTTGGCAAGTAATTGCCCATTTTCCACCACATCGACACCGAGCAAGGTATTTTCCAAGCCAAGCACTTGCATAACGGCAGCGATGGTGGAACCAGAACCCATGATATAGCGCGTATCATCTTGCATGTTGTCAATTATAAAATCAGCAATATCCTGTAATACCAGTTCTTCTACTTCTACTCCGCTGGACTTGGTCGCTTGCATATACTGATGTTCCTCCGGCACCAGCAATTCCCCATAGTACTGCGATTTTACGCGCCCTTGGCGAAACACCACCTCATCAATATCCCTTACCTCTTGACTGCGCAGGCTGACTAGCTCACCCCGCACTAATTGAGCAACAACTTCTCCAGCTGCTTTCGGTGTAATACCATAGACACCAGAATGAATTTTCACACCAGCGGGCACGCCAACCACCGGCACCTGCTCACCAATTGCTTGCAACAGGTCTCTGGCGGTGCCATCACCACCAGCAAACATAACAACGTCAACATCGGCGGCGAGCAAGCCTTGAGCTGCGGCTAAAGTATCGGCTGCCGTTGAGGGCTGCGTTGCTGCTTTGCCTAGTACCCTAACTGGCAAACCTGCACTTCGTGCACAACTTTCACCCATATCATTAGCCCAGCAAAAAACCTCTACACCCATATTTGATAAGGCTTTCAAAGCAATCTGACAGCGTTCATTGGCGCGTGGCACAGCCCCCTTTGCTAAGGCTTCCTTAGCTATCCCGTCAGTTCCTTTTAGCCCCACACTGCCACCTAACCCTGCCAAAGGATTAACAATTAAACCTAACTTAAACGTCATGTTAAACTACCTTAAATCCGAGTCCAGATAACAACCTTCGAGACTCTTGCTGCCTCACCCCAACTACCTTTAATGTGCTAAATTCTCGTCTCACTGGATAGGATTTACGCAACTTATCGAAAGCTAGCGCAACCTGATCACCATGCTGTAGTGCCAATTCTTGGCGTGTCCGCGCATCATCCTGATTAAGGTTATACACACTACTGCAGGCGGCATTTAACACCCCTTTCACATCGGCTCCTCTATCGACCTCAATGCTTTGTACTAAGGCTGCAGGCATTAATGACGCTAAGCTTTTATCAATGGGTAAATCAAACTGTCGACACAAAGCCTGATAGATCATTTCTGTGCCACGCATCTTGCCTTCTAATGAATGGCCAGCAATATGCGGCGTGACAATCTGACAATGAGGAATAATACGGGGATCTACATTCGGTTCGTGCCGCCAAACATCAAGGTAAACATACAGGTCTGCTTGCTCTTGCAAACGTTTAAGTAGAGCAGATTGATCAACCACTTCTCCGCGACCTGCGCTAATGAGCACGCTCTGTGGGCCCAGTTGTTGGATAATGTCGGCACTGATCAAATCCTGTGTTGCGTGCTCTGAATGCTTTATCAAAGGCGTATGAAGGCAAACGATATTGGCCCTATGGATCAACTCTTGCAAGCTAACATAAGGCAAGTCTGGCTCATCTCCAACAGCCTCTAGTGGCGGATCAGAGCAGATCACTTTAAAACCGGCGGCTTGTAGGCGCTTAATCAGTCGCCCCCCAACATTGCCAGCCCCAACCACACCAACAGTGGACGCCCATGGGTCTACACCATGCACTTGCCAGGCATGATTTATCCCATTGATCGCGTAATCCACCACACCCTCGGCATTACAGCCCGGCGCGTTGCTCCAAGTGATTTTTTGAGCATCCATATAAGCCGTATCTAAATGATCGACACCAATGGTACAAGTGCCGACAAACTGGACGGCACTGCCGGCCAATAACTGTTCATTAACTTTTGCCGTAGTGCGCAGTACCAGTGCATCAGCATCAGCAACCTGTGCAGCACTAATGTGACGTCCATCCACTTTAACAATATCGGCAATGGAAGCAAAAAAGGCCTCTAATAGTAGAATGTTTTCGTCGGCCACGATTTTCAGCTTAGGCATGTCTAGGTCTCTCAAGATAGTTAGCGGTTGGCAATGTTCCGTCTAGCGTCAGCATACCATTGGCTTAAGTTGGGTACTTCGCCCTGTTCATCTAATCGCGGGTAGGCTAATTCATAGTGCTGACAATAATCAGCAATGGCAGGATGACACCAGCGAAACAGTGTATCTTCATAAGCTTGACCTGTCAGTAGAGCGCGCCCATACATTCCTTCAAATTGCCTTTGGCGCTGTGCTTCTAGCAGAATAACAGCCCCAGCAACAGACACATTAAATGAGTGGGTCATACCCAACATGGGAATAGTCACATGATAATCGGCCGCCTTCGTTGCGGCTGGACTAACACCCTCCATTTCGGCACCTAAAATAAGCGCTGTCGGACGAGTGTAGTCAACGTTTTTAAAATCCACAGCTCTATCGCTAAAATGTGCTGCAACCAACTGCATCCCATGCTGCCTTGCGACAAACAAAGCGTCATCAATCTGTTCATACTGCCGAACATTGACCCATTGCTGACTACCACGGGCGGTACCGCCATAATTTCGATAACTACCTAGGGGCAAAACAGCATGGGCTTCATGGATGCCCACTGCATCACAGGTGCGCAATAGGGCAGCGATATTTTGTCCTTTATTGACCTGATCGGTAATAATTGTGAGATCAGGTTGACGCTGCGCAAGGGTCGCTTGAAACTTAGCTAAACGTGATGGAGTCATGGCAAAAATAAGTCTAAGATATAAAACCTCAATAATACCAACTTAAGGCCAGTATTTGTTACACTAGGGCCTGATTTGATTTGATTATTTATGTTAATAATGAACAACCCACCCACCGTATTAGCCTTTCAAGGTCATGAAGGCGCCTATTCTCACCTTGCCTGTACGAAAGTTTTTCCAGGCATACCCACCCAAGCATGCCTCACCTTTGCTGATGCCATGGAAACGGTAGAACGAGGTGAAGCCGACATGGCTATGATTCCTGTGGAGAATTCTACTGCTGGGCGAGTAGAAGAAATTTACCGACAGCTTCCCAAAACGTCTCTCCACATTATCGGTGAACACTTCGAGCCTGTTAATCATTGCCTTATGTCCATCAAAGGCAGTCAGATTGGCAACATCAAAACTGTAGCTTCACACCCCCAAGCACTAGCTCAGTGTAGCCTTCATACCAAACAGTTAGGCATGCAGCCACAGGCCACTCTTGATACCGCAGGTGCAGCCTTGGAGGTAAGCCAACGTCGTGACCCAAATCATGGCGCCATCGCTTCCAGCTTAGCGGCCGAGCTCTATGATTTGGCCATTCTGCAAGATAACTTTCAGGATGTGGACGGCAATACCACCCGTTTCTTAATTCTGTCTAGAGAACACACCATACCTGTTCGCGAGGTAGGTAAAAAATACATAACATCGTTTTTATTTACCGTGCGCAACATACCTTCCGCCCTCTACAAAGGTATGGGCGGATTTGCCACTAACGGCGTTAACATGGTCAAACTAGAAAGTTACACCCCTGGCGGGCGCATGATTGCTACTCAGTTCCATGTGGACTGCGAAGCCCACCCTGATGATCAAAACATGATATTGGCCATGGAAGAATTAGCCTATTTTGCCAAAGACATCCGCATGCTAGGCACCTATTTAGCTAGCCCATACCGAGACTTAGACTGATCTTAAGAATTATGAGCCTAATTACCAAATTACGCCTTGCCATCATTGCGGTCTTGGTCACATTGATCGGTCTAATGATCGGGCTTCAATGGCAGCAACGTCAAACGGCTAAAACCTCTGATGAAGTTTGTGATGCTAGTAATCAATGGTGTCAAGGTGAGGTATCCGGTGCCACCGTAGACATACGGATAAAGAGTCCACAGGAAGACCAAATTATCACCCCCACACCCATTAGCATCCAATTATCCGGTTTAGCCAACGCCGATACCGTAAAAGTGCGTTTAAGCGGCTACAATATGTATATGGGACAATTCGACATAGAATTGCGTAAATTCAGTAACAATCAAGACTATAACTGGCAGGCAGACACACCTTTACCCAACTGCACACCCGATCACGATATGATTTGGCGGGTCGATTTTGTGCCGCCTCATCAAGGCACCTTCTATTTTACCTCTACGGAATACGAAGCAACCACATTGCCTGCCAGCAAAGCCAATTAAGGAAAAATGGACATGACTCTAAAAGCCAAACTCTCATATCTATTGGGCCTTGTGCTACTATTTTGTGCCGGCATGTGGGCTGCTAGTGAAGATTTTTTTCAAAATAACCAACCCAATACCTATACAACTTTGGGCGGTGACTTCACACTCAACAGTCATACTGGCGAGGTGAATCTTAAGGATTTTAGAGGCAAACTGGTGGCCCTCTACTTTGGATTTATGTCTTGTCCCGATGTTTGCCCAACGGCCCTGTCATCATTGTCTGCCGCCCTCCGTAGCCTAAACACCAAACAACAAAATCAAATCCAACCTCTTTTTATTAGTGTTGACCCGGCTCGAGATACGTTGGAAAACATCGCCGCCTTTAGCACTTACTTTCACCCCTCCATGAAGGGGCTATCGGGAGACCTGGATTATTTGGAAAAGCTGACTCGCCAATACGGCGCCTATTTTCGTCATATTCCTTTAGAAGACTCAGCCTTAGGTTATACCGTAGATCACACTTCACGCATTTACATAATCAATCAAGACGGCGTTTTGATTGAGACTATCCCCCATGCCACCCCGGTCACTAAGATAGTGACCATTTTAGAGAAATATTTATAGCCAGACACGGCTTTACTGGATAAGTGCCAGCACGAAATTATTTTTGATCAGGCCAAAAGAAATCAGACTCATGTAAGCTGCCACCAAACTCCTTTTGCAACGCATAGGACCACTGGGCTGCTCGTGACGGCAACCCCCTGCGTATATATATCCTTGCCTGGTTGGCTACAGCAAACCGAAACTCACGATCATCATGTGCCTGGCCATTTAAGTTATCGGCGCTAGCATGAAACTTACGCTGACAGGCCTGAGAAAACACCCACTCCATGGCTTGAGGCTTCACTTCTACCTGCTCAAATTCTGTCTGTTGTGCACTGGTTCTGCCATCAGGCCGATACCAATAACCAAAATCTTCTAACAAACGACGTTCATCGCCAGCCACGCACCAGTGGGCCACTTCGTGCATGACGCTGGCAAAATAGCCATGGGCAAAAACAATCCGGTGATAAGGCGTTTGTCTGTCGGCGGGTAAGTAGATAGGCTCTTCTTTTCCAGCCATCAAACGCGTATTTTGTGACTCTGAGAATAACTCATTGAATAGCACAATGAGCCGCTTAACGGTCTCTTCCATTTTGTAAATTCTAATGCATCATTGAACACTTGGAGTTATTATAGCGCATTCAATTTATACACGCCCTTACCCATGTCAATTATCATACAAACCTTCCAATCCTGGCAACCGTGGCGGCAATTTATAAAACTGGCCACACCAATTTTAGTCGCTGAGATATTACACTTAAGCTCGACAGTGGTAGATACCATTATGGCCGGCCAATATTCATCTACTGATCTGGCGGGTGTATCAATTGGAGGTAGCACTCTATTTCCCATAATGATCCTTCTCATTGGCATACTGATGGCGACCACGCCCACCGTGGCACAAGCCTTTGGAGCCAATAAACTGCATCAAATTGGTCCGACTGTGCAACAATCCATCTGGTTGGCTATTAGCTTGGGAATAGTGGGTGTCATATTATTACAACAATCTCACGTTGTATTTGACCTACTCGATATCCATGGTTCTATTCGCAGCATTGCCTTTGATTATCTGCAAATCGCCGCCTTCTGCTTGCCTGCTATAGCATTGATGCAATCTCTGCGCAGCTTTAGTGAAGGTTTGGGTATTACCAAACCAATGGTGTATTTCACTTTATTGGGCGCTCTGGTTAACATTCCTATGAATTACATTTTTATCTATGGCAAGCTTGGTTTGCCAGCCATGGGGGGTGTTGGCTGTGCCTGGGCGACCGTGATTAGTGCCTGGGTGACAACTATTGGTATGGCTTGTTACATATACTTGCGCCCTATCTATCACCAGTGCGGCTTTTTTGACCAGCTCAACCTACCGCATTGGTCTAGCATCAAACAACTTCTAAAATTAGGCATCCCCATCGGCATATCAATTTTTATTGAGGCCACCATGTTTGCCATTATAGCCCTATTTTTGGCCCCGTTGGGACCAACCATCGTAGCCAGTCATCAACTAGTTCTGAACTTCTCATCCTTGAGTTTTATGATTCCTATGAGCATTGGAATTGCCCTAACCATTAGTGTTGGTCAGGCCGTAGGCGCAGGCAGGTCCGATGCCGCAAAGCAAACTATGGTGATTGGCTTAACGCTGGCTCTAACTATGGCTCTAGCTACCTGTACTTTAATGCTAAGCATGCCAGAATTGATTGCTCGTGTTTATACCAGTGATTCTGAAGTTATTCACTTTGCCGTCAGTTTGTTTTTACTTGCGGGTTTATTCCAGCTATCCGACGCTGTGCAGGTTGCGGCGGCTGGAATACTGCGCGGATACAAAGACACGCGCTGGCCTATGGTGATGATTATATTATCTTATTGGTGCCTCGGCCTGCCCCTTGGCTATATACTGGGCTTAACTGATCTACTAACCCCACGAATGGGTGCTGAGGGCTTTTGGATTGGTATTATTCTAGGTCTCACCTGCGCGGCTATTCTACTATGCGCCAGATTACTGCGAGTAATTAACAAACCGTTGCCAACAACAGTCTAAAATTAACTCAATAAATGAACGCCAGAGCTTGAATAATTGGTCCGAAACCTTATATCAGTAGTACTTTGTACAAATACCCTGATTCAACAGATTAGGGCTGAGTTTTAACGCAAAAACACGTATCATAGAACCCATTAATGACCTAGTGGCAAACATGCCTGGAGAAATTACCATGAGCGAAAACACCGTAGCTGTTACCGACGCATCATTTGATCTGGACGTCATCAATTCCGATGTCCCTGTATTATTAGATTTTTGGGCACCATGGTGCGGCCCATGCAAAATGATCGCGCCTGTATTGGAGCAGGTCGGTGCCGAATTTGCGGGTAGCGTTAAGGTTTGTAAGCTCAATGTTGACGACAATACTGAAGTAGCCGGTCGGTTTGGTGTTCGCGGTATCCCAACCTTAATGCTGTTCAAGGATGGCGAGGTAGCTGGCACGAAAGTGGGTGCAATGTCCAAATCTGACCTATTGGCCTTCATTTCAGATAACACCTAATAAGCAGTATCAGCTCAAGCTTGAGCTTGACACCCTAACGAATAAGGCGACCCTCGGGTCGCCTTATTCATAAGCCCCATATTAAAAGGCTTTTATACATACCAACTTAACACTTATTTGTGTTTACTTAGCAGCATGTCGAGTTTACTGGCCATCCGCTGGTTGTCATCCAAGCCCTGAAACGCCTTGTCGGTTTTTTCTACCTTGGCCTGGCCTAGCACGGCTCCTTTTTTGCTTTGATGTGAGGTCTGCTTGGTTGGCTTATTGGGCCGGCGGGCACCACGCTTATAAGCCTCTTTTGTGCTCTTACCACGAGGCTTAGACTCTCGCCGAGCAGGCAGTTTACCGGCAGCATGGGCGGCCTCACTGGCGGTCACCGCCCCATCAGCTTCACCCTTAAGATTGACACGGTCTGCCCCATCCGTTTGCGAGCGCAGGTAGGCATAGGCTCTCACATAACTTGCCAGACCACGCTTAATCTTATTTTGACTTAACTTACCGTCAGCTATCAGCTCCTCTTGAATACCCACCTTCAGTGGCTTCGGTTCAGTAATGGAGAAAGTTTGCGGGTAAGTCTCGCACAACAAGCGCACGGCCGCTCGATTTGCAGCTCGGCTTTTGGCTTTCTTTCTTTCTGCAGCCGCGGTATCGGCAATCGCAGATGCCGCCGAGTCATCCGTTGTTGCGGACGTTGCAGTCGTGGTAGCTTCGGTAGTTGAGGCTTCTGAATTATTTTGAGAGGTATGTTCGGAGTGTTGAGTCATGCTGTAAGTCGGTTTCTTGTGAGGATTCCGCGCCGAGTGATGGCGCTTCTTGTTCTCGCGTAGTTGGTACTTCTGCCCCAAGCGTAGTTGCTTGCTGAGCAGATCCTGGCTGTTGCTCGACTAGACTATCAGTCATAGCTTCAGCAGCCTTTGAGGTTTTGGTAATAAGTGAATGCGTTACTTGCTGCTTCTTACTGGTTAAAGCAGTTTCATTTTCTTTGAGTGATTGGTACTGGTTTCTTAACTCACCCACACGTTCTCGCCCCTGCAACAAATCCTGTTCGGTTTGTTCTACGAACTCCTGCATTTGCGATAACATATGAGTTACGCTTGTGAAATCTTCTCCACTCATAAACGCATCCATCTTGCACATTAGTCTCATTGACACCTGAATTGTACCCATTAAACCACAACCCCGCCACACTCTTAGTGTTAAAAACTCATAATAAATAGATATGTACCCAATATTTTGTTACAACTAACATCATACGCCTTTGACATTACCCACTTGTTTTTTATGCATATCTCTGTCTATACTGTGACTACCCATTGTCAAATCATGAAAGTAAATTTTCCTTAATGTGATGACAGGAGCAGGCTATGAGTAATACACGAGTACCTCCCAAGGGACCAAACAAGGCCGCCAGCAGTGATGTTATAGACTTATTTAGCGGCAAGACATATGAGTCGGATAAGCAACTCCCAATTGTCCGCCTAGCCTCCGAATTAGATGGCTTCGAAGCACTTTATTCTGACACCCACGGCACCCCCTCTCCCGGACAAGAAGTACATAGTGTCAATATTCTATTTTGGGCACTGCTCAGCGACGGTTCCGTAGTAGGCATGATCCCGTGGTTTGACAAGCTAATTCGCTGCGCCGATCTCAATCACCCTGAATCAGGCTTCTTCTTAGGCTATTTCGACCCTGGTCTAGAAGAATTAGTAGCAAGTGCGCCAGAACACAAGCGCTTAGAACTGCAATCTGCCGCTAATTACTTTCACTTTGAACCTAGCGACGAAAATGTCATTATTCAGGAATTGCCCGATACCTGTGGCACCCATGCCATCTTCTCGAGCGATAATTTGAAGACTTTCAGTATGACAGAAGTGTTTAGCTGGTGCTTATTGAGTAATGGCCAGGTTCAGGCCATGGTGGTCAATCTACACGATGTCAAACGTTGGCCCGTACTGCTTGGCGATGACGCCTTGATGGCCTGCGAAGACAGTGAAGATTTTTGCTGCTTCTTTCAATATCGAATTGCTATCAAACTGAAAGAAAACGACAAAGATTTACAGGAGCTATTAGCCAGCTTTACCTCCACCTAAGCATTATCCTATGGCCGTGCATTACCCTTTGCGGATCAAATAATGATATTGGTCACCCACTTTTTCATGGCTTAGCAGCTCATGACCTAAAAATAGGCAAAACTTGGGAATGTCTCGTTCAGTGGAAGAGTCTGTGGCTAATACTTTCAACATCTGACCAGATTCAATATCGCGAATTTTACTATGCATCAGCATCACCGGTTCTGGGCAAAAAAGTCCCACAGCATCAAGCACAAGGTCTGGAGTTAAAGTAGTAATCATGGTGGCCGTAGTATTAAGCAAAGATGGCGGCATTCTACATCTAATCATATTCAGATTCGACTGTTAATAGCTCTAAATTTGCGCCTGTGACCACTGCTTGAACCAAATAGCACTTTGCTTAATTGCTTGCTGTAAAGTCAATGGTGCCTGTTTATATGGCTTGAAGCTATGGTCCATATGTGACAACCAGTGCAATTTTATTGAATTTGGGAGTTGGTAAAGTTCAACTTCCTGCTGATTTCCCAGTGCATCACGGCTACCTTGAATAATCAGGCCAGGTAAACGATTACCCATTAAATGCTCAACACGCAGTTGGTGCGGCTTTTTAACTGGATGAAATGGGTACCCTAGAGCACACCAGCCCTGCACCTGTGATGGCAAAACATCCTGGGCTAATAAGCTACTTAAACGCCCACCCATGGACTTGCCCATTAACCACACATAATCATCCTGGGCCAAAAAGTTAATCCACTGATAATGCTCCAACATCAATTCCGACACACGTGTTGGTGGTCGACGTTTCCCCGTGGCAGTTATGGTCTGCATATAGGCGTATTCAAACAAACTCACCTTGAAGCCCTGCGAGATGAGCGCTTCAGCCTGTCGCTGCATAAACTCATGATGCATACCAGCGCCCGCACCATGAGCCAAAATGACATGCTGATGGCCCACACCACCTTGTAGATAGGTACCTAAAGAAAATGTTTTTACAAACAAATGTTCAGAGCTGTATTTTTTTGACATAAGTCACTTATCGATCAAGACCGGTTTGATAAACTGGCCGTGTTAGGCTAATTTTAGTCCATTTTAGGCTAGCCTACCTTAACTATAGGGTAGAAATCAAAACCCAAAATCAGGTATAACGAATGAGCATATAATGCAATAGAATATCAAGCCTATATTTATGATTTATACTGAAAATTTCGCCACCAATCAGATTGAATAGTGATGTAAATTAAAGGATAATTAGCACCATAAATTGGCCCAAATCTTGGGTGTGCTCTGCCCTATACGGAGCTGCAATAACTAAATAATCCTGAGTTCTGGCTAGCGAGCTAGGTCAGGGGATCTTTTATTTTTTAGCACTTGATGAGAAACTACTATGAGTGAAACCACTCCCGACACTTATAACTATAAGGTCGTGCGCCAGTTCGCAATCATGACAGTTATTTGGGGTATCGTCGGTATGGCCGTCGGTGTCTTAATTGCTGCCCAATTGGTCTGGCCCGCTTTGAATTTTGATACTGCTTGGTTAAGCTTTGGTCGCTTGCGCCCCTTGCACACCAATGCTGTTATCTTTGCATTTGGAGGCTGCGCTTTATTCGCTACTTCCTACTACGTAGTGCAACGTACCTGTCAGGTACGTTTATTTGCTGAACCACTGGTGAAATTCACCTTTTGGGGTTGGCAAGCCGTTATCGTACTAGCGGCAATTACCCTTCCTATGGGGCTGACAACATCCAAAGAGTACGCAGAACTAGAATGGCCAATTGATATTTTGATTACGCTGGTATGGGTATCCTACGCCATCGTTTTCCTTGGCACCGTTGCCAAACGTAAAACTTCTCACATATATGTGGGTAACTGGTTTTATATGGCCTTTATTATCACTGTCGCTGTTTTGCATGTGGTGAATAGTGCGGCCATCCCTGTAACACTAACCAAATCCTACTCTGCCTATGCAGGCACGGTTGATGCCATGGTGCAATGGTGGTACGGCCACAACGCGGTTGGCTTCTTCCTAACAGCTGGTTTCTTGGGCATAATGTACTACTTCGTACCTAAGCAGGCTGAGCGTCCAATATACTCCTATCGCCTTTCGGTAGTGCATTTTTGGGCCCTAATCGCTACCTACATGTGGGCTGGCGGTCACCACTTACACTATTCCGCCCTACCTGACTGGACGCAATCTGTAGGCATGGTCATGTCCCTGATACTATTGGCACCTTCTTGGGGTGGCATGATCAACGGCATGATGACCCTATCTGGTGCCTGGCATAAGCTCCGTACTGATCCAATTTTACGTTTCTTGGTGGTATCTTTGTCCTTCTACGGCATGTCCACCTTTGAAGGCCCAATGATGGCTATTAAGACCGTCAATGCCCTGTCTCATAACACTGACTGGACCATCGGCCACGTCCACGCCGGCGCTTTGGGCTGGGTGGCTATGATCTCCATTGGCGCGGTTTACCACATGATTCCAAAGCTATGGGGCAAAGCCTCCATGTACAGTGTTCAGCTAATTAACACCCATTTCTGGCTTGCCACAATTGGTGTTGTGCTTTACATCGCTGCTATGTGGGTCAACGGTATTCTACAAGGCCTAATGTGGCGTGCAGTTAACCAAGACGGAACCCTAACATACAGCTTTGTAGAAGCATTGGAAGCTAGCTATATGGGTTATGTAGTGAGAGTAATTGGTGGCATCTTCTTCCTGTCGGGCATGCTGGTTATGGCCTACAACGTATGGCAAACAGTCCGTAGCAGCTCTTCTGCTCCGAGCCTTGCTTCATCTGCTGCTTAAGGAATCGCCATCATGATCAAACACGACACTATTGAAAAGAACATCAGCTTGATGATTCTATTGATCGTCATCACCATTAGCGGTGGTGGCTTAGCTGAAATCGTTCCTCTATTTTTCCAAAAGGAAACCACAGTACCTGTTGAAGGTCTGCGCGTACTAACTCCTCTGGAATTAGAAGGACGTGATATTTACATCCGCGAAGGCTGTAGCGTTTGTCACACCCAACAAATTCGTCCGTTCCGTGCTGAAACAGAGCGCTATGGTCACTACTCTGTTGCTGGCGAATTCGTTTACGACCACCCATTTCTATGGGGCTCAAAGCGCACAGGTCCAGACTTGGCTCGCGTAGGCGGCCGTTACTCTGATGATTGGCACCGTGCTCACCTGTACAACCCACGTGACGTTGTGCCTGAATCAATCATGCCCTCTTACCCTTGGTTGTTTAGCGATAAGCTGAACGGCGAAGACACAGCGGCCAAGATGGAAGCACTACGCGTAGTAGGTGTCCCCTTTACCGACGAATCCATTGTCAATGCCGAAGCTGAAGTCAAAGGTAAAACCGAGATTACCGCTCTGGTTGCGTACCTACAACAGCTTGGCACTGTGATGTCAAATAGGCGTTAATTATGTCCTACGATAGCTACGGCCCATACATAGTTGTAATCATGCTGGTGACCTTCATCGCCCTCTATGCATGGGTGCTCAGCCCAAAACGCTCAAAAGGCTTCAATGAAGCTGCCAACCTGCCCTTCGCTGATGAAGAGAAGGCCAAGGAATCCAATGGAGACATCAAACATGACTAGTTTTTGGAGTATGTGGATCACAGTTTTTACTTTGGCGGTAATTATAGGCTGCCTGATCCTAGTCTACCGCACTCGCAAGAGCGAAGTGTATAAAGAAAGCACCACGGAAACCATGCACCATTCCTTTGATGGAATTGAAGAACTGGACAACCCCCTACCTCGCTGGTGGTTCAACATGTTCATCATTACCATTATTTTCGGTGTAATCTACCTGTTTCTGTACCCAGGTCTAGGCAACTACAAGGGTTACTTAAACTGGACTAGTTACAACCAGTGGGAAGAGGAAATGGCGCATGCTGAAGAACATTACAAACCTGTGTTTGCCAAGTTCGCCACACTAACCGTTGAAGAAATCTCAACCAATGATAATGCTCGTCTGATGGGGCAGCGCATGTTCAATAACAACTGCGCCCTATGTCACGGTCAAGGCGGCGCCGGTGCATACGGCTTCCCCAACCTATCTGACAATGACTGGTTATATGGCAACACAGGTGACACCATCAAGACCTCAATTACTAATGGTCGCACCGGTGCTATGCCACCTTGGGGCGCCGTTATTGGTGAAGATGGTGTTCGTAATGTTACCTCTTATGTTTTAAGCCTAAGTGGACAGCAAGCAGACGACAGCGCGGTAGCTCAAGGTAAAACTACCTATCAAGCTATGTGTGTTGCTTGTCACGGTGCTGATGGCAAAGGTAACCAAATGCTGGGGGCACCAAACTTGACTGATGACGTTTGGCTTTATGGAGCCAGCTTTGAAAAAGTTGCCCACACCATTCGTCAAGGCCGTAATGGCGTGATGCCAGCTCATGGTTCCCTGTTGAGCAAAAATAAGATCCATTTAATCTCCGGCTATGTATACAGCCTGTCAAACTAATGGCTACAAGGTTTGTCTATTGCAGGTAAATAGGCAAACCTCAAGACAACCGTATTATAATCATTACAAAAGCGGATTCAGGACTCTCTGAGTCCGCTTTTTTAGCTGTTATAGCGGCTTAATTGCAGGATCTAAAATGGAAAAAATCCCAACCCAGCAAGTCGATACCAAACCCCAAAAAATGGTCGTTAACCTCTATGCTAAGAGCGAGCGCATTTACGTAAGAGCTTATAAGGGTATATATCGTAGCCTGCGCAACTACATGGCTTGGGTCTTATTATTGATCTATTACGTTACACCATGGTTAACTTGGGATGATAGGCAAGCGATTTTGTTCGACCTACCTGCCCGTCAATTCCATATACTCTCCTTGACCTTTTGGCCCCAAGACTTTGCACTGTTAAGTGGTTTGCTCATCCTCTTCACCTTTATCTTATTCTTTGTGACCGTATTCGCCGGCCGCGCCTGGTGTGGTTATGCTTGTTTCCAGACCGTATGGACTTATTTTTTCATGTGGGCCGAAGAGTTTGCCGAGGGCAGTCGTAATGCGCGCACAAAACTCGATAAACAGCCCATGAGTGTGACTAAGTTCCGTAAAAAGTTTGTGAAGCACACTCTTTGGAGTGCGATATCTGTTGCTACGGCTATTACCTTCGTAGGCTACTTTACCCCTATCACAGATCTACTAAATAAGTTTTCCACCTTCGAGTTTGGTCCATGGGAATCCTGGTGGTTGCTATTTTTCACTGTTGCCACCTACTTAAATTCCGGCTACATGCGTGAGCAAGTGTGCAAGTACATGTGTCCCTACGCACGCTTTCAAAGTGTTATGTTTGATCCTAATACGCTCATTATTACCTACGACAAAGCGCGCGGTGAGCCACGAGGCAAAGGTTCACGTAAGCAATCTACTTCAGACGATCTAGGGGATTGTGTGGATTGCAACGTCTGTGTGGCCGTATGCCCTGTTGGCATCGATATCCGTGATGGCTTGCAGTATGAGTGCATTTCTTGTGCCGCCTGCATTGACGGCTGTAACGAGGTAATGGAACGCCTGGGCAAGCCAAAAGGACTCGTGCGCTACGCCACCGAAAATGTATTAGAGGGTCAATCTTATCATCTATTACGTTCGCGATTTATCGGTTATGGCCTTGCTGTATTGGTTATCAGCGCCTTTATTGGTGCCCAATTGCTAACTCGTGTACCGATCGAAGTCGACCTGATACGCGATCGCCAAACACTATTTCACGACCTAGGAGACGGGGTGATTGAGAACACCTATCACTTAAAGGTGTCCAATAAGAGTCAAGAGACCATTACCATTAGTGTCGCCCTTAACGATGTTGTAGATTATAAGTATATAGGTCAACAGCGCCTACTAATTGCCCCCAATGCCACCATTGAGCAAATGCTACGTATCCAAATCCATACGGATAATCTGATAAGCCCTAAAACTGACATCACATTTGATGTAAAATCCATCAATGACAAATCCATTCGAATGGAACAGGAATCTCGCTTCCTAGCTCCAGCTGAACAAGTATTATAATGGGAGTAACTATGCCTAGCACTAACAATGCTAACCACGAAGCCACCCGCCCTTGGTACCAACAACCATGGTTGTGGTTCATTTTGACTCCATTGATTGCTGTCTTTATTGTCGGCACCAGCTTTGCCTATCTATCAGTGGTGACTTTTGACGGCATGGTAAAAGGTGATTATGCAAAATCAGCCAAGAGCTTTAACATCGATACTAGTCGCTTGCGCCAAGCCACTGTCTTAGGCTTGCAGGGAGAATTACGAGTTGACGACATTACCGGAGACCTACGTCTAACTTTAGCTAGTACGTCGCCATTACCTGAGCAACCATTGCTCTTGCAAGTCATTCACCCAACCATCGAGGGCCTTGACCAGGACCTTATGTTAGCCCAACGTCCAGACGGTAACTTTTACGGTACCCTCAGTAAAAACATCGATGGCAAACGTTATCTGCACCTTATGGATCAAGACAATACCTGGCGCATGATGATTGAAGTTAACACCCCTTGGCCTGCTACCCTTAGCTTCACACCTAATCAATAGCCCTAATGAGCGTCGACTGTTTTCACTGTAGTGAGCCGGTGCCCCCTGATACCAATTATCAGGTGAAACTTGATGACCAGACTTATGCCGTGTGCTGTATTGGCTGCCAAATGGTAGCCAATACCATTATTGATCAAGGTTTGGCTGACTATTATCGTCATCGAAAATTGAGCCAAGGCTCAGGCCCCAGCCTGCCAGCCAATATAAATATTACGGTTACTGGCATTAGTCATTGGCAAGCCTATGATGACTCTGATGTACAAAGTGCTTTTGTCCGTAATAGAGACAATGATGAAAAAGAAACCGAATTGGTTATTGACGGTTTGACCTGTGCTGCCTGCGTATGGTTATTAAACCAACATGTAGGCAAACAACCTGGGGTGCTTCACTTCAATGTAAACCTTACAACACAGCGGGCCTACGTGCACTGGGATGCAACTCAGATCAAACTCAGCCAAATCCTTGCAGCTATTGATACCATTGGTTACCAACCAAGTCCCTATCAAGCCAGTGCCGCCGCGCAACGCAAGGCCAAGGACAAACGCCAAACAATCTTGCGCCTAGGTATTGCTGGCCTCGGTGCCGCCCAAGTCATGATGCTGTCATTTGGCATGTACGCTGGCATGGCCCAGGGCATGGCTCTAAACTATCTACACTTTATTCAATGGGCTGCTCTGGTCATCGCCACACCGGTTGTACTTTACTCGGCTACCCCGTTTTTCCGAGCCGCCTACCGAGCATTAAAAAACCGACATCTAGTCATGGATGTGCCTGTAGCGCTGGCCATCGGAGCCGCTTATATTGCCAGTATATGGGCAACAGTAATGCAAACCGGTGAAGTGTATTACGACTCCGTAACCATGTTTACCTTTTTGCTATTATTAGGTCGTTTTGTCGAAACCACAGCACGTTATCATGCTGGACATGCTGGCAACGAACTCGATCAACTGTTGCCGCCAGTTTGTGAACGTGTAATGGGGAAAACTATAGAACAAATAGCTATTAACAAGCTTGTTGAAGGTGATCTAGTAAGAGTTTTACCAGGAGCGACCATACCCGCTGATGGCGTTCTAGAAGAGGGGCATAGCAGTATCAATGAAGCCGCGCTGACCGGAGAATTCATGCCCATTAACAAGGGCCAAGGGGACATACTTACCGCTGGCACTATTAATGTATCCAGCAAATTACTAATGCGTGTGAGCAAAACCCAAGACGATAGCCGCCTGCAACAAATATTAAGTATGGTACAACAGGCTCATGGCTTCCGTCCTAAACTTTCAAAGAGTGCTGATCAGGTAGCCCACTATTTCGTCTTTGCCGTGTTAATGATAGCCGCCACTGTATATATCAGCTGGCACTATATTGACCCACAACGTGCTTTTTGGATCACCCTTTCAGTACTTGTCATTACCTGTCCATGCGCCTTGTCTCTTGCTGCACCCACATCTACAGCGGTGGCTACCGCCAGCTTGCGGCGCCAAGGCATACTCATGACCCGAGAAGATTCCCTGGAGCAAATCGCCAAGGTCGACACTATTGTGTTCGATAAAACAGGCACCCTAACAACTGGCGCTATGTCTTTACAAGACACAAGAGCCCTAGGCGATTTAAGCGAATTGGATTGCCGCCTACTAGCAGCGCGTCTAGAGCAAGAATCAGAACACCCAATAAGTAGGGCCTTTCGCCACCTAGATGGCAATGCCTTTAGCCTTACTAATATTGTTAACCACCCTTCCCAAGGCATCAGCGCCAACTGGCTTGCTATGCCTTCGAAAGATAGCCAGCAAATTCGCCTAGGCAAGCCCGAATTTGTAGCAAAAGGGTTTCAGTGGTTAGCTCCTGAACGCCCATCTGGCGAAGGCGTCTGGCTATTGCTGGGTTGTGAAAAACAAGCCTTGGCTTGGCTACACATTACTGATGCCAAGAGGCCACATTTGAATCAAGTTATGCAACAACTAAAAACCATGGGCATGGAGTTGTGTATCCTATCTGGTGACCATCAGGACAATATCAAAGAACTCGCTATAGAATTAGACATGGATGACTGGCAAGCTGGCCAAACGCCAGCACAAAAACTCACCTACATACAAAACAAACAGTCACAGGGCAAAACAGTGCTCATGATAGGTGATGGTATCAACGATGCGCCTGTTATGGCCGCGGCTGACGCTTCCTTAGCTATGGCTTCTGGCACAGACCTAAGTAAAGCCAGCGCCCCCGCACTGTTACTACGTGATCATTTGGGGCTTATTTCAGTACTGATCAAAAAAGCCCGTCAAACCCGCCGCATCATGGTGCAAAATTTAGCTTGGGCATTGCTCTACAACCTAGTGGCACTGCCCTTAGCCGCCATGGGTTTGGTACCGCCATGGGGCGCCGCCACGGGCATGTCATTTAGTTCGTTGTTCGTCGTCCTCAACGCCACCCGTTTGCGTCGTATCAAGCATGACGTACAATAGACCCATTGTTTTCCAATAAGGCTTCTCATGGAAATTATATTTTTACTCATACCAGTTGCCATTATACTTGTCGCTGTCGCCGTCTATGCCCTGCACTGGTCTCTCAAAAATGGCCAGTTTGACGACATGGACTCCCCAGCTAGTAAAATATTGTTTGACGACGATGATGATCTTATTCCCGATGATGCCAAGCCCAAAAGCAAATCATGAGCGCAGAACTATTAGCTGCTGTGGCAATCGGGTTTGCCGGCGCTGGTCATTGTATTGGCATGTGCGGAGGCATCAGCGCGGCACTTACTCTAGGTGTAAAACATGATGATAGCCGAGCTATCACCTTTAGCCTCGCCTTCAACCTAGGTCGCCTGCTGAGCTATACTTTTATTGGTGCTTTAGTAGGTAGCATAGCTGCGCTCATAGGGCTCAATAGTTACTTGCAAGAAAGCCTTTTCTTGGCAGGGTTCATGCTCATTCTGATGGGTTTATCCATTGCCCAGATTTGGCAAGGTGTGCGCCGCATTGAAGTTATTGGCAAAGGCATCTGGCAATATATTCAACCCCTAACCAAACGCTTAATGCCGATAAAAAATCTGACTCAAGCTCTGGCCTTGGGAATGCTTTGGGGCTGGTTGCCTTGCGGGCTCATATACTCCAGCCTCATCTGGGCATCAAGTGCTGGCAGTTGGCAAGAAAGTGCCATGCTAATGCTCGCTTTTGGGGTGGGGACATTACCTGCCAACCTTGCCAGTGGTATACTGGCACAACAAATGAAAGCCCTTTTACGCAATACCATAAGCCAACGTATATTGGGTCTGAGCATGATAGCATTGGGGTTGTACACCCTGCCAATATGGTCCTAGTTTCTGGAGTAGAACATGAGTCAAGATATCGATTTACGCAACGTCATCCGCGCCGTCCAAGATTGGCCAGAAGCGGGTGTCACCTTTCGTGACATCACCCCTCTTTTCAAGGATCCGAAAGTGCTTCACTACCTGGTAGATGAACTTTGCTCGCGCTTCAAGAATACCCAGATCAGCCATATAGCATGTATTGATGCACGTGGCTTTTTAGCCGCTTCTATCGTAGCTTATCAGCTCAACATCCCTCTTATTCTGGTTCGTAAAAAAGGCAAGTTGCCTGGTGCTTGCATTAGCGAAGACTACACCCTTGAGTACGGCACCACCACCGTCGAGATGCAAACTGATTCCTGCGGTCCGGGAGACAAGGTATTATTATTTGATGACCTTATTGCTACGGGCGGCACTTTAATGGCGGCTATCAGTTTGATTAAACGTCTTGGCGCCGAAGTAACAGAGGTGGCTGCTATTGTGGACCTACCTGATTTAGGTGGCAGTGCTCGTGTTGCGGAAGTTGGCATACCCTGCTTCAGTTTATGTGCTTTCTAAAAAGTACACAAATTCGATTAAACCACAGTTCAAATTTAATTCTGATACACCAATATAAAACGGCCTATAAACTCAACACATCTAAACCAACAGCTTGATCTTTGGCTTTGTCAGTAGCAGTAAAATCATGTTGTTGGCGATCCATTAAATGTGAGGGCACCACATTTTGCAGGGCCGTGGCCATATTCTCAATACGCCCGGGGTACCTAGCTTGCCAGTCCTGCAACATACCTTTGATATGCTGGCGTTGCAAATTTTCCTGCGAACCACAAAGGTTACAAGGAATGATAGGAAACTGTTTTAGTTCAGCATAGGCCGCGATATCATCTTCACGAGCGTAAGCCAGAGGACGAATTACCGTGTGTTTACCATCATCACTTAGCAGGCGAGCCGGCATGGCTTTTAGCTTACCGCCATGGAACATATTCAAAAACAGAGTTTGCAGAATGTCATCCCGGTGATGGCCAAGCGCAATTTTGGTAATGGCGTTTTCTTCGGCCCAGCGATACAGGGTACCGCGTCGCATACGTGAGCATAAACCACAAGTGGTCTTACCTTCAGGTACCACAGCCTTTACAACACTGTAGGTATCACGCTCAATAACATGGTAATCAACGCCTAAGCTGCGCAAATATTCAGGTAATACCTGTGCCGGAAAACCTGGTTGTTTTTGGTCTAAATTGACAGCCACTATATCAAATGACAGCGGCGCGCTTTTTTGTAAGTTGAGCAGAATATCCAGCATAGTGTAGGAGTCTTTACCACCTGACAAACACACCATCACCTTATCTCCTGCTTCAATCATGGCGTAGTGCTCAATGGCTTTACCCACATCACGTCGCAAGCGCTTTTGTAGCTTATTCAAACGTTGTTTAACGGTTTTGGCTTGCTCAACCTCAACAACACCTGAAACCTTGTCTATGGGCCTCTCAGACTCTTGCTCTGATTTGGGGCTATAAATATCAACCATGGCCTTGCTTACCACATTAAGTCATCTGGAATAACATAATCCGCATAGGGATCATTGTCATCGACTAGCTGCTCGGCGTTATCAGCCTTTACCACCAATACCTGCTCGGTACGTTGCAGTGCTCGCTCACCCACATTAGTGGGTACCACACTGTACTCACCACCGATACCGACAATCACTAGATGGCCGCGGCTCAAAGAGGCCTGTTGTTCTTTGCTAACGTAAAGTTTCTTAATAGCTTTACCGTCGACAAAGTTATAGGCTTGCTCGCCATCACTAATATCCAAACGGCAGCCTTCTACCATTTGTTTTACCTGAGCCACCTTTTCTTTGGCTTGTTGTTCGGCATCACGTTGCGCATTCAATTGCTTAGATCGAGCAACCTTGGCTTGCTTCTCACGAACTGCACGATCAGTCGCTGATTCACCAGTATCAACGCCTTTACGCTGATCCCTAGATTTCTTCTTCTTGGCCTTGGTAGCCTGCTTAGCCTGTTTTTCGTTGGCCAAACCAGCTTTGAGTAATTGCTCTTGTAAACTTGCCATGGGGTTCTTTAAAGTGGGCTAATTTGAATGAAATTTTAACATAAAAACGGGTTCTATTGCTTCCGCAAAACTTGGGGGTTGCAGAAATAATCGTCTTTGAAGTTCCTGTCCGAGTGTTTAAGAAAGGGCTAGGCTTTGGCGACTAGGCAAGCGCTCGCTCATGTTCTGCAAGCACACCCAAAAAGGTATCTCCGTAACGATCCAACTTCTTTTCGCCCACACCCGGCACGTGACTCATTTGCGCAAGATTTATGGGCTTCATCTCGATCATGGCTAATAAGGTCGCATCACTGAAAATAACATAAGGCGGCACTGACTGCTCTTGAGCCAAGGCCATACGTTGGTCGCGTAAGCTTTGCCACAAACCCAGGTCTTCTGCCGCTACTGGTGTACGTTGCTTTTTACCAGCCTTGCTAGATACCTTGCGATCCAAACGCAGCTGAATGCTTTGTTCCCCCTTCAGCAATGGCCGGCATTGTGGCATGAGTTTGATACCGCCATATACTGTAGGGTCGCTGGCAATCATTCCCTGAGCTAACAACTGGCGAAATACGGATCGCCATTGTTTTTGATCCAGTTCCTGACCAATAGCAAAAGTGCTCAGTTTATCGTGGCTGGCCTGTTTAATCTTGTCCGTTGGTTTACCTAATAGAATATCGACTAGATGACTAACCCCAAAGCGTTGACCACTACGATACACACATGAGAGTGCTTTACGCGCCACTTCTGTGCCATCAAAGGTCGCCACAGGTTCCAAGCAATTGTCACAGTTACCGCAGGCGTCTTTTAAATTTTCACCAAAATAAGCCAGCAAAACCTGCCGCCGACATGAGGTCACTTCACACAAGCCAAGCATGGCGTCTAATTTGCCTTGTTCAGAGCGCTTGATGGCTTCGTCCATTTCCGATTCAAGTAAACGCTGACGCAACCAAACTACATCCTGTAAGCCATAGATCATCCATGCATCAGCAGGCAAGCCATCGCGCCCAGCTCGGCCCGTTTCCTGATAGTAAGACTCAATACTCTTAGGCAAGTCTGTATGGGCCACAAAGCGTACGTTAGGTTTATCGATACCCATGCCAAAAGCGATGGTAGCCACCATCACCAAACCATCTTCTTGCAGAAAACGCGTTTGATTCTGATTGCGATGATCAGCGCTCATGCCAGCATGATAAGGTAAAGCGGTAACCCCAGATTGGCTCAACCAGTGTGCCAGCTCATCCACCTTTTTACGTGAACCACAGTATACAATGCCTGCACTGTCTTGATGCTGAGACTGAATAAAGTGCAATAGCTGCTGCTTTCCCTTTTGTTTTTGCAGAACACGATAACGAATGTTAGGACGATCAAAACTGCTAATAAACTGTTGGGCCTGCTGTAAGTGCAAACGCTTAACCATTTCCGCCTGAGTAGGTCCATCGGCAGTCGCCGTTAAGGCAACTCTTGGTACTTTTGGAAATGACTGCTGCAGGCAATCTAGTTGCAAGTATTCAGGTCGAAAGTCATGTCCCCATTGAGACACGCAATGGGCTTCATCAATTGCAAACAGACTGATGGGAACGGCCTTGAGCATATCTAAGCAACGTTGACTCAATAGCCTTTCAGGCGAAACATATAGCATCTGCAACTCACCATTGAGTGCTTGTTGCTCAATATGCTGTTGGGTTTGCCAGTCCATAGCCGAATGCAAAGTCTGGGCTTTAACACCCAACTGTTGCAAAGCCATTACTTGATCCTGCATTAGTGCAATCAGCGGCGAAATCACCACCCCCATGCCAGGACGTATTAAAGCAGGTATCTGAAAACACAGTGATTTACCACCACCAGTTGGCATTAATACCAAAGCATCACCACCATCAACGAGGTGATTAATTATAGCCGCTTGTTGACCACGAAATTGTTCGTAACCAAATAAATTGAGCAATAGTGTTTGAGGACTGTCATACATGGCGCGCTATTATCCTTGAGGCCGCAGTGTAAGTCATTAGATAATGCCCAAATAAGCCAAATTGAGGTACAATGAGCGTTCTTACCCGCTGCGAGACAATTGGTCATGCCATACTCATGTGAACCTTTAACAGACGAGCAATTAGATCTACTTGACGAGTATTTACTGTCAGACAATCTAAAAGAGGAGGCGCTGGACTATATCGCCCTTCATGGCTATCTGTGTGCTCTCAATGTGAGCCCTAAACCCATGACGGAAACGGAATGGTTGACCAATGTGTTAGCTGAAAATCCGCTATCCAGTGCCTGTCACATAGACCCCGCCATGCTGGACTTAATGCGCCAGGAAAATAACTATATTCGTAACTGCTTAGAATCCGATATCATTGTCGACCTGCCCTGTGACCTAACCCTAGAGCTAGATGAAGAAGGTGACTGTCTGCTGGAATATTGGGCGCAAGGTTTTATGGAAGTGGTATTCAGCCAAGAGGACGCTTGGTTTGAGCAACACGAAGACATTGTTGCAGAAAGCTTGCTGCCTTTTATGTTGACTGCCAACTTAGATGAGGATAAGGAATTGGCTGAACTACGCAGCGAGCCCAAGTTTTGCCAGCAATTATGTGAGCAAATTCCTGAGCTAGTACAAGACTTATTTCTACTGTTTCGTGTACCCGGTGACAAGCCTAAATTTCAAAAAGGGTTCAATGGTAAAAGTGGGCCAAAAAAAGGCTTCAAAAAACGTCACCATTAACTAACTTCGCCACAGCGGGCCCTAATCCAGCCCGTTATAAACAATTCTAATCAACAACCAACTGATTTTCGCTCAAGTACCAATTTTGATCACAGTACTGGCCCATCAGGTTTTTCTGGTGACAGGCCAATAGATAACCGGCACCGCGGTTTTTTAGATCAGCCAACATTTCCTGAATGCGCTCTATAGATGCGGCATCTAGATTACTACTGGGTTCATCCAGAAGAATAATCTGAGGATTCAATACCAGAGCCCTTGCCAAGGCTAGACGCTGACGCTCTCCGCCAGAGAGGTGATAAGCGGCTCGGTCTTGAATATGATCAAGGCGCGCCCAAGTCAGTGCCTCATCCACCTTGCGCGGATTCTTCTCGCCGCGCAGTTTCAAACCGTATTCCACATTGGCACGCACATCGGTATCAAATAGATAGGTTTGTTGATGCAAATAGATGACCGCTTGTCGGTTGGTTTTTTCACCCATTTCGAACAACCTATCTACTTTACCCGTAGTGGGTGTCTGTAGACCGGCTATAATTTTCATTAAAGTAGATTTACCCGCACCATTAGCACCATGCAAATGAACCGCTTGACCACTATGCAAAGTGGCACTAGGGATACTAAATAGGCGTTCAGCACCGTATTTCTGACTGACATTGGTAAGCTGCAAACGCATCAGGAAACCTGCCTTAACACGCGGCTATTACTTTGCATCCAGCCCAAAGTTACGTTCATAAACAAGGCCATACTCAACAAAACAATACCCAAAGCCACGCCCTGAACAAATTCGCCTTTGCCAGTTTCTAAGGCAATAGCAGTGGTAATATTACGGGTATAATGAAGGATATTACCCCCCACCATCATGGCACAACCCACTTCGGCAATGATACGCCCAAAGGCGGTCACGACAGCGGCCATAAGAGCAAACCGAACCTCAAACAATAAAGTGGTAAATGCCTGCCAACGATTGGCGCCTAAAGTACGCGCTGTTTCCAAAACTCGATGATCAGCAGCCTGAAAAGCACTTAAGCTCATGGATACCAATAACGGAAAACACAATAGAATTTGACCAATCACCATCGCTGGCTGAGTAAACAGTAAATGGTAATCACCTAAAGGGCCAGCCCGCGACAGCAACATGTACAAGACCAACCCTACTACGACCGTCGGCACCGCTAGTAGGCTATTAAGCAAACTAATGGCTACCCATCGCCCGGGAAAACGATAATAAGCTAGAATAAAACCTAAGCTCAACGCGGGTAACAACGCAATCAAGAGCGCTGACAGAGACACACTAAATGAAACGCCAACAATACCCCATAACTGGCTGTCTCCACTGGCTAGCTGTGCTAGCGCTTGCATTAATGTATGCCAAATGTCAGTCATAGTCGATCTCGATTATCGCGCCGATGGCACAAACAGAGCTTCACCATTGATACGGAAGGCGCCAATCGCCGCCTGCCCCACTTCACTCACCATCCAATGTTGGAACTGACGCCCAAGGTCAGCTTGGACGTGAGGATGGTGTTGCGGATTGATCAGGATTATTTGGTATGGATTTAATAATCGAGGATCAGACTGCAGTAAAACTTGTAAGTCCAGTTTATCCTTCATGGCCAACCAGGTGCCACGATCGCTCAAAGTATACCCTTGTAGTTCTGAAGCCATTTGCAAAGTATGTCCCATACCACGGCCAGACTCGAGATAGCCCGAAAATCCTGGCTTAGCTTCTATGCTTTGCCATAATTGCAATTCTTTCTTGTGGGTACCCGAATCATCTCCACGGGACAAGAAACGCTGTTCAGAAATAGCCAAAGCCTGCAAGCCTTCACTTACACTATGTAAACTGCTCAGTGAAGCTGGATCAGATTGTGGACCTACTATTATAAAGTCATTGTACATTACCCCTAGGGGTTCAATACCATGACCATCGGCAACAAATTTAGCTTCCGCATCTGGGGCATGAGTCATGACCACATCCACATCACCATTTTGACCCATGCGTAACGCTTTGCCAGTGCCAACCGCAATAACTTGCACTTCAATACCCTCCGCTGACTGAAACTCAGCCAACAAGTAATCCAGCAGACCAGAATTGTAAGTACTGGTCGTGGTTGCCAAACGAATACTCGGGTTTTGTGCAAATACAGAAATGGAAAGCAAACTCCATAGGGCAAAACCAATTCCCAACAAGGGCTTTTTCATTACAGGTTAGCTCTCTTAACTAAATTCGCGGCACATCATTAGCCTGACAGCCTTGCTGGCCCCGTTGCCGTAGAAAATGATCCATGATGGTCAATGCCACCATGGCTTCCGCTATCGGTGTAGCACGAATACCAACACATGGGTCATGGCGACCTTTAGTAACAACTTCTACAGGGTTGCCATGCACATCAATAGACTGTCCGGGCAGGTGCAGACTCGAGGTAGGCTTGAGCGCGATACGCGTGATAATGTCTTGACCACTACTAATACCCCCTAAAATGCCACCGGCATGATTAGAAAGAAAACCATCGGGTGCCATTTCGTCTCGATGGGCACTACCGTATTGGTTCACAGAGGCAAAGCCATCACCAACTTCAACGCCTTTGACAGCATTGATACTCATTAAACCATGGGCTAATTCGGCATCTAAGCGGTCAAATACCGGCTCCCCAAGACCCGGAGCAACGCCCGTGGCGACCACCGTTACGGCGGCACCTATTGAGTCGCCTGACTTGCGCAAAGCATCCATAAAGTCTTCTAACTGCTTCACCTTTTGCGGTTCTCCACAAAAGAAGGCATTGTCATTAATGGTTTCTGGCTGCGAACAAGCTAGTTCAATAGGCCCTAGTTGTGAAAGATAACCATAGATAGCGATGCCCTGAGAGGCCAAGAATTTCTTGGCAATGCCCCCTGCAGCAACACGCATGGCAGTTTCACGAGCCGAAGATCGACCACCACCGCGATAATCGCGAATTCCGTACTTATGTAAATAGGTGTAATCCGCATGAGCGGGACGGAATTGATCCTTAATGTTGCCATAATCTTTGGATCGCTGGTCGGTATTTTCAATCATCAAACCGATAGGCGTACCCGTAGTCACGCCTTCAAATACTCCTGACATAATTTTTACTGCATCGGCTTCACGCCGTTGGGTCGTATGTCGAGAAGTACCAGGTTTACGACGATCTAAGTCCACCTGTAGGTCAGCTTCTGTTAATGGAATACCCGCAGGACAGCCATCCACAATGGCGCCTAACGCGGGTCCGTGACTTTCGCCAAAAGTAGTTACCGTAAACAATTTGCCGAAACTATTACCGGCCATAATATATCCTAGAAATTGAGCAGCTCAGTAACACCGTGAAGACGTTTACCGACTGCAATAAATAAAGCCATACGAATACACCAAATTATAACTGAACAAGGCTTAGCCTGTCAGCCACATTCGCGCAGTTAAGCACCTAAACGGTCTTGTTGCCAAACCATAAATACCTCTTGCCATTGCCGGCATTGGGCCGCCGTCAAAGCGAATATACCATTACCGCCGTTGCTTAAATCCAGCCACAGAAATGGCACCATTGGTAGTTGCTCTTGCAAGGCTACTTCACTATTGCCGACCTCTACGACCAATAAACCGTCATCACTCAACCAGTTGGCCGCCTCAGCTAAAATAGTGGCGGTTAGATCAAGACCATCGACACCGGAAACCAATGCCATCTCAGGTTCATGTCCAAATTCTTGCGGCATGCTAGCAAAGTCATTGACATCTACATATGGCGGATTACTGACAATCAAATCATAACGACTATCCGTTGGTAAACCTTCATATAGGCTGGCATCGTAAACTTTCACCCTTTGCTGCAGCTCATAGGCTGCTATATTCTGTTCTGCCAAGGCAATAGCCGGTGCCGAAATGTCCACCATATCTACCTGCGCAATATCCATTTGCAAGGCCATAGCAATACCGATACAACCACTACCACAGCACAAGTCTAATGCCCTTTGAGGTTGGCACTGTAAGACGGGAGAAAATTGCGTTAATATCAATTCAGCCATCGGTGAACGCGGAATAATAACCTCTTCAGCAACAGCAAACTGCACACCGGCAAACCAGGTATAACCCAATAAATAGGCCAGAGGCATTCGATTATCAATGCGCTGAACTAACCACTGCTGTATAACTGCCTGTTGCGTCTCGTTCACCTCTGTGGTCAGCACATCAGTACTGCTGTCCAAAGACAAACCACAGGCACCTAGGGTCAAATAAACCGCTTCATCCCATGCATTGTCTGTACCATGACCAAAAAATACATCGCCTTGGAGCAAGGCCTGTTCGGTATCTTTTATTACCTGTTCTAGGGTAATTGGCATAATAGCTATTTTTCCTTAACACTCTATTTGTGGGCTATATCATAAGACCTCTGGACCATCGCCAAGGCCTTTCATTTGTAGGCGGGTATTGTAAGCTATGCTCTGTCTAGATACCATTGGGCCATTGTAATGAACCATTACCGATCATGACTAATAAAGACAAATTCAGCACCTTACTTGGGCAAGATATAGAGCCCTTAAAAAAAAGTGGGCGAACGCATCACCAGCCAGTTGCGAAAGTAGATACCCATAGCCTAGCAGCGCGGCGAGAAGCAGCTATAACACAACCTGAAACCCTAGCCGCGCTAGGGGATGAAGGTTTTGAGCTACTTGGCTCGGAACAAAGCTTAAGTTATTCACGCCCAGGCCTGGACAAGGCTAGTCTAAAACGTTTAACTCATGGCCACCTGCGCCCCTCTATCACCATTGATTTGCACGGCCATGACCTCGATCGCGCCCGAGCATTGGTGTGGCGCGCTTTACGCGAAGCCCAAATACATAAAGATCGCTGCATTTTGATTGTCCATGGCAAAGCGGGAACGGGCTATCGTGATGACAAGGGGGACCTTCAAGATACAGGTAAAGCCCTAATAAAGTCTCACGTCAATCATTGGTTACAACAAGTGGAAGAAGTGCTAGCATTTTGCTCAGCTCAACCCCGAGATGGTGGTACCGGTGCCATATATGTGCTGTTGAGAAATAAGGCCAAGCAGAAAAAACGCTAATGTAATGCCAGCTAAGACTAGCTACACAAACTAGCCTATAGGTGCATGACTGCACCCTTACTCACCTCTAATACAGACTCTATAACAATAGAAAAGCTAAGCGATTATTGTATAAAACCGCCAAAAAGTGTGTAACAAGCTTTACCTTTTGCCTTAGTTGCAGTATCGTGCGCCCCTCATTTTGAGGAATTTTCTGTAGGTATTATCATGGAAAAAGCATTTGCAAAAATCATTGCATCTATTGGCGAAGACTTAGACCGCCCAGGCCTGAAGGATACACCAAAGCGCGCAGCTAAAGCCTTTCAATTCCTCAATAATGGTTATGAAAAGGATCTGGATGAGGTGATTAATGGTGCCCTATTCCCTTCTGATAACGAAGAAATGGTGATCGTCAAAGACATTGAGCTGTATTCGTTGTGTGAACACCACCTATTGCCCTTTATAGGCAAATGCCATGTGGCATACCTGCCTTCTGGTAAGGTTCTGGGCCTGTCCAAGGTAGCCCGTATCGTTGATATGTTTGCCCGTCGCTTACAAATACAGGAAAACATGACCAAGCAAATTGCTGATACCATTATGGAAGTAACAGACGCAAAGGGTGTTGGCGTGGTAATAGAAGCACAGCATATGTGTATGATGATGCGTGGTGTGCAAAAGCAAAATGCGAATATGAAAACGTCGGTATTGCTTGGCAAGATGCGTGAAGACGCTCGTACGCGTTCAGAGTTCCTAACCCTAATTACTTCTTAATACCTATATGGACAGGCTTTGAGCCTGTCCCAGTCACCCCTATACCAAACTCTCAAATTGTAACGCCTGCAACGTCGCAGTTCGCCCCACTTTAATCAATTCCTGAGCCCGAAAAAACTCTTGCGAGCCACAGGAACTGCTATCTATGTTAATTTCCACATCTGCATCATAGCCCGCACTCTTGTATTTAGCCAAGGTGGCCTGCATTGTTTCAAAACAACGATCTATCATGTCGACTTTATTCCATTTCAAGTGATTACCGACCAATTTGGGCACGTCACCAGCTTCAGGGTATACCCAGTGGTCACTGGTACCATCTCTATTCAAATCTGGGCGTTGCACGCTGCGGCGATGGTGAGTTTGTGCATTCAAATTAACAGCCAAAATCAAATCGGCTTGATCGGCAACGGTCGGGCTAATGGGCACTGGATTTAACAGACCGCCATCAACCAAAAAACGGTGCTCATCTCGCACTGGCATGATCAGCCCTGGCACAGCAACACTAGCGCGGATGGCATCCATTAAAATACCACTTTGAAACCAAACTTCTTGTTGTTTAACCAAATCGGTTGCAACGGCAGTGTAACGAATGGGCAGTTCCTCGATTAGCACATCACCCACCATGTCATGGAGTTTAGAGAATACCTTTTCACCTCGCACTATGCCCATTGAGAGCAATGACATATCAACCAAACGCAGTACATCGAATCGTGACAAACCCGTCATCCATTCACTGAATTCGTCCAATTTACCCGCAGCAAACATGCCACCCACAGCGGCTCCCATAGAGCAACCTGAGATACTTACAATATCAAAGCCCTGCTCTTGCAGAACTTGGATTACACCAATATGGGCGTTGCCTCTGGCCCCGCCGCTTCCCAATACTAATGCTACCGTTGGCATTCCATTATGTCCTTTTATGAATCAATCGTAAGCAATTCTATAATGGCATCGGCACAGGCCGACACCTGATTTTCCATGTGTAAATGATGGCCTCCCGATAGCCGCCTCCACTGTATGTGCGGTATGCGCTTGGCCCGTTTACTCAAACCTACATCTTGCTGCAAAGCATCACCAACGACTAAAGTAACTGGCATTGAAAGACCATCTAACACGGCCCATATTTGGTCTTCACTATAACGCACGGGCGATGGCAAGGTGACACGGCGGTCTGAACGCCACACAAAGCCGCCTTCTTTAGCAAGCAAGTTACGCTCCACCAATAAACGAGCTGCAGGTTCCTGCAAGGTCATTTTTGAGCCCAAACGAGCTAACAGGGCATCCTCGGCCGTGGCAAACACGTTGCTAGCGCGTTGTTGCTGCTGCCCCTGACGCACAATGGCTTTTTGCAGTTGCCGTGGTGTTTCTGACGCCACCGTAGTGACAGGCCCCAAACCTTCAATTGCACATATGCCTTGTACTTTCGCAGGCAACATTGCGGCTATTAAAGGCGCCACACATGCACCCATGGAGTGGCCTAACAACCAGACTTCATGCAGCTCTTTTGCCTGAATAAACTGTACCACATCGATAGCATAATCCCAGATGGTATAAAAGCAGCCTTGAGGGCGGTGGAAACTATGACCGTGACCGGCAAAATCCAAAGCATAAACGTTGACTCGAGGCAGGTCAGACTGTGATAGCAAATGTTCTAACATAGGGGTAAAGCTAGCACTATTATCAAGCCAACCATGCAAAGCAATGACCGCAGCAGCAGGTCCACTGGTGTGGTCCTCTGGATCGTGACCAGCTCCATTAACCTCTCCCAGCTCCCAAAACTGGTAACTCATTGGCCCCTGAGCCACATTCTGCCAACAGTATTCCTGCCATAGTGTTTTATTCGGCATGATGCAGGCTCTCCAACTGCATACACCCTCTGGCACAGATCTCACCGGATAGTACCGCTACAGAAGCCGGCATCATAGGTTCACCTGCATAGATATCGGCATGACAGAAGTAACCAATCAAGCAACTTACCAAGGGTTGGTGAGTCACCAAAACACAATTGCTCTGAGGCTGCTCCAACAGCAGCTCCTGCACAGCCTCACAAGCGCCATCAGGAGTGATCAAGCCGCTATTCGTTTGCGGCCAGTTAAGATTCAAAGTTTGCTGTAAAATCTGACTGGTTTGCTGCGTACGCAAATAGGGACTAGCAAACAATTGCTCATAAATCGACCAATCAATACTGGTATCTTGGGCTTGTTTTTGAACCTGTTGCCGCCCTTTTTCTGATAAGGCCCGTTGACTATCTTTTGCAGCCTGCCAACTGGCATCGCCATGACGCATGAGTAACAGACGCATAATTAATCCTATGGCTCGGCATCCTCATCTGGCATCGCTTTTGCCTTTGGCCAATCATTAAAGGGGAAAGGTTTTTCTTCTACTTGATATATTAGAAATTGATAGGACTGGTGGATAAACGCTGACAAGCTACTGCTAAAAGCATAAATCTCTGCCTGCAATTTACCCATAAATAAACGGTAAACGAATTGCACCATAATCAGCAGTAGCATTACCGATAGTGCCACTTCAACACCAATAAGAAATAACAGCATAAATGCTAATCGCAACCAAAAATCTTCAGATTTGAGATTTTCAAAAAAAGCTTGCATAGAGAAACTTCCTGTCAATTTGCTTTATTTAAGCATAGGCCTTATGGCCAATACTGGCAAGTTTGATACCGCTAAGTATTAGCCTTAGCGCGTGACCGCAGCCGCTTCATTTTCGTGAACGGATTAATAACGTTGCAAAACGAATTCAACATCAGAGTTTTGATCACGTCCCATTAAGGATGCGGCCATGCCAGAAGCATCAGCCCCTTGGTAGACCAATGAATACAAAGCATCAACCAGTGGCATACTTACGCCCAACTTATCAGACTGCTGCTTTACTAAAGCCAAGGTATTCACCCCTTCTGCTACCTCACCCAACTCGGCAACGGCCGCTTCTAGACATTTACCTTGCCCTAAGGCAAAACCAACACGGTAGTTTCGACTAAGAGGCGAATTACAGGTAACGATCAAGTCACCGACACCTGACAAACCTAAAAATGTCATGGGATTAGCTCCCATTTGTACAGCCAAACGACTCATCTCTGCCAAACTGCGAGTCATCAACATACTGCGGGTATTTTCCCCCATATCCATAGCTGCACTTAAACCAGCAGCAATGGCATAGATGTTTTTCAGGGCCCCGCCTAACTCAACACCATAACGATCGTTACTCGCATAAACCCGAAAAAACGCACATTGTAATAGGTCCTGCATACGCTGACGGAGGTCTTCATGGTCACTGGCGACGACCGTTCCCGCCAAGTGCCTAGCCGCTATCTCCTTGGCCAAATTAGGGCCCGATATAACACCTATGGGGTTGTTAGGAAAATACACTTCCAACACTTGGCTCATTAGCAAAAAATGTTCTGGTTCAATACCTTTGGTTGTGGTCACCAAATACTGTTCAGGTCGAACAAAATCTCTAACCTGATCCAAAACATCCCGAAAGACCTTGCTGGGTACAGAAAACAGGATAGTATCCGCTTCCGCAATTGCTGTTTCTAGGTGTGTACTGATTTGCAAGTCAGGATGTAAGCGAAAATCTGGCAGGTAGCGTTCATTAATTCGGCTATTGCGTATCTTTGTAGCCCGATCTTCATCACGCATCCATAAACAGCTTGCGTAGCCATTATTGGCAACGATATCTGCCAATACGGTACCAAAACTGCCACCACCAATCACCAACACGCGATGATCATTATTCATACTAACCTTCCAGCAGTTCCTGAGGTACAGGTTCACAGGTAATGGGCTTACCCAATAAGGTTTCTAAATCAGGTAACAAAAAAGCATCATCTTCAGAGGCAAAGCTGATCGCTAAACCACTAGCACCGGCCCGACCCGTGCGGCCAATACGATGTACGTAGTCTTCCAACTCTTCTGGTAAATCATAGTTAAATACATGGCTCACACCATCGACATGAATGCCTCGGCCAGCCACGTCTGTAGCAACCATAACCGGAGTTTCTCCCGTCCGAAAACGCTCTAGGGTCTTGACGCGTTTTTGTTGAGCTACTTCACCCGATAACAAAGCACTAGAGACGCCGTCTCGCTGCAGACGCTCAGCCAGCTCTCGGGTGACATGACGACGGTTAGCAAAGACAATAGCACGCTCAACATCACCATTTCTTAAGCTGTTCAGCAACACACGGTATTTATCAAAACTTGAGACCGACAAAAAGCGTTGTTCTACGGATTCCGCTGCTAGGTTTTCTGGTTCAATTTCAATGTGTATGGGTTCAAATGTCCACTGCTCTGCGAGGCGCAATATCTGCTCCGAAAAAGTTGCACTAAACAACAAAGTTTGACGATCTTGTTTCTTTGGCGTTTGGCGAATGATGGCGCGTACATCTGGAATGAACCCCATACTTAGCATCCGATCCGCTTCGTCCAATACCAGCACTTCAACCTCTCGCAGGTTGACATACCCACGGCGACAGAAATCAAGCAAGCGACCTGGCGTAGCAACTAGAATATCCACATGGCTTTTTTGCAACTGTTTTTGTTGCACTTCAAAGTCCATGCCACCAACTAGTTGACGTACACGACAATCTGTAAAGCGAGTTAACTGATCAGCATCACTGGCGATTTGCATCACCAGTTCGCGCGTCGGCGCGACAATCAAAGCACGAGGCGTGCCCAAGCGTCTGGGGCCTTCAATGGGATAATCCAGTAGGTCTGTAATGATAGAGATCAAAAAAGCGGCCGTCTTGCCAGAGCCCGTTTGTGCTTTGCCGGTAATGTCCATGCCCTGCAAGGATTCAGGCAGAGTTAGTGCTTGGATAGGGCTACAATATTGATATTCTTGCGCCTGAATACCCTGCATCACTTCATCAGGCAAGTCCAAATCATGAAACCGCAATTTGCCCTCGGCCTCTGGTACCTGAAAACTATCGATAGACCAGTTTTCTTGGCGAGTTTTAGCTTGCCTATTAGATGTTTTGGCTTTTTTGGCGTTACTTTCTGTGGTTTCTTGTGATTGCAATGTCGAAATCCAAATTGGTGGCTTTTAGCGTCTATTGGCGAGGGAGTATAGAGCCTTTAGGGCTTAGGCACAAATCCCCGATACTGACCTAGGCCAAGTGTTGTTGATATGGCGGTAAAGCCTGCAACAATTGTTTACCATAGCGCTTACTTACCAAACGTTTATCGAGCACTGTAATACGCCCTACGTCATCTTCTTTCCGCAACAAACGACCCGTAGACTGAATAAGTCTAACACTGGCTTCTGGTACGGATATTTCCATAAAGGCATTCCCACCTCGTGCTTCTATCCACTCAGCCAAGGCTGCTGGAACGGGACGATCGGGCACAGTGAAAGGCAAGCGAGTAATGACCACGTGAGTCAGGTAATTACCAGGCAAATCGATACCTTCTGCAAAACTGGCCAAGCCAAATAATATACTACCCTCGCCATCATCAAGTCGCTGTTTATGCTGTTCTAACAGGCGCTGCTTGGAGGAGCCACCCTGTTGCAAAATTAAATCTTGCCAGTTGGCCGGCAAACCATCAAACACCTGATGCATAACACGCCTGGAGGTAAATAAGACTAAGCTAGCTTCTTGTTTGTTAAGGTTTAGCGGCAAAGCTTCAATAAGTGCTGCCACAAATCGCTCTTCTGGCCCAGGTTCTACGGCTTGCTTTGGGACCGTAAGCGATGAAGCGCTAAAATTGAATGGGCTAGCCAGTGCTAACATGTTGCTCTTCTCACTAAGGCCGGTATGCATCAACAGCTGGTCAAAACGTCCTACGGCTAACAAGGTGGCTGAAGTGATTACGGCAGCGAAACATTTTTGCCACAAGTTTTGCTGCAATATTTTATTAGCCAAAATCGGACTGGATACCAACTCCACATCGACTCGCTCTGGTGTTTGCCAATGCTGGATCCAACGGGCCGTAGGCACTTCTCCTGGCTCATCCACATGGGCATAGGATTGCCATAGACCACCTTGTGCCATGCTTGCTTGCGCCCATGCGCCAGTCACAGCCAAATAAGTTTCGGCCAGTTCGCGCTCTAGACCTTGCTGCTCTCCCTTCGCCACATCATCAAGCAAACTATATAGAGCATCAAATTCTCGGCTCAAGCGAGTAGTCAACAAGGCCAGTTGTGCTGCCTGAGCACGCAATGCATCGGGTATTAGGCCATTTGTAAAGCGATAGCTAGCCACTTGTTGGTAATCATCCTGAGGCTGCAAGGCCGGCTGATCCAGTAACTGCTCCAGACTAACCATTTCTTGCTCAAGGCCTTGCAAGTGTTCTTGAATTTGCACACTTAACTGGGCGCCACGACCACCGCCCTGCCAGTCTTTAGCAAAACGTTTGACACTAGTACGAACTTGACCATACCAACGGTGTAACTGACGCACACCTTGTTGGTGAGTAAACTGACGCAATGTTTTATCGGCTAGGTGATGGCCCTCGTCGAATACATAGATGGTCTCTTCTGGTGCGGGTAAAATGGCGCCACCACCAAGCTGCAGGTCTGCTAGTACCAAATCATGATTGGTAATAATACAATCCGCCTGCTCCAAGCCAGCTCTGGCTTTGTAAAATGGGCATTCGTTAAAGTGGGCACAACGTCGATTAGTACAACCTTTGTGATCCGTCGTCACCGGACGCCAATGGTCTTCAGAAATAGCGTCAAACCAAGCATCTCGGTCACCATCCCAGCGCCCAGCACCAAGTTCTTTGAGCAAATGCTGATACAGGTCCTGCTGCTCGGTATCCAACTGCATCGCTAACTCGTCTTCGAACAGCGCTTGTGTTGGATCAACTGCAGCGTGGTTTGATAAGGCCGAGTCCAAGCGTGAGACACAAAGATAACGACGCCGACCTTTAGCTAATTGAAAGTCAAAATCTAGATTGCCCTTAGCCTTCATAGCGGGCAAATCCTTTTCCATTATCTGTTCTTGTAAGGCAATGGTTGCCGTACTTATTACCAGTTTCTTATCTAGCGCCTGAGCAACCGGTAAACAAGCCACCATATAAGCAAGGGTCTTACCAGTGCCCGTGCCAGCCTCTACGATACAAGCCGGATTTTCTCCTAAGCGAGAGCCATCACTGTCCTGACGAATGGCCAATAGATGGTTGGCTATGGCAGCAATCATCTGTTTTTGCCCCCAGCGAGGAGTGAGTTCCAAAGCAGCCAGTAGGTCGCGGTAAAATGTTTGTATTGACGATTTTATCTGTTCTGCTTGCGCCACGAAATAGTCCATAATTAGCTAGCTGCATCTAGCTTATTGATAAAGGCCAAAGTAGAGGGGCCAAAAAAACACTTGCCAGCCCAAATATAACTGGTATTATATACAGTACCTGTATAAATAAACAGTTTATCACAGGAACTGAATATATGTCGTCACTTATACCAACTGATTTCAGTTATCCGTGTTCGTGTCGCTACCCTCGTCGACACCGATGGGCGCCCCCAACTGTCGCCGACAACCATGCAGCATTATAGCGAGAGGCCGTTATGTTAAAATTGACTCCCCGCCAAGATCAGGTTCTTAGCTGTATTCGTGAGCACATCACTGATACGGGCTACCCACCAACACGGGCTGAGATTGCCCAAGAACTAGGTTTTAGATCTCCTAATGCCGCTGAAGATCACCTCAAGGCACTGGCTCGTAAAGGCGCCATTGAAATCATTCCTGGAGCTTCCCGTGGTATTCGTGTGCCCGACATGGATGCTGAAGACAAAGGTTTGCCTATTATTGGCATGGTAGCCGCTGGTAGCCCGATGTTGGCCGCTGAGCATATCAGTGACTATTGCGCCCTACCTGACGGGTTGTTTTATCCAAAAGCTGATTATCTACTGCAAGTCAGTGGCATGTCCATGAAAGATATTGGTATTTTTGATGGCGACCTATTGGCTGTGCACAAAACTGATCAAGCACGCAACGGACAAATCGTAGTCGCAAGGGTCGATGATGAGGTTACCGTTAAACGCTTTCAACGAGTTGGCAACAAGGTGTTGTTAATTGCAGAGAATGAAGACTACTCGCCCATTGAAGTTGACCTTAATCGTCAGCGCTTAAGCATCGAGGGCCTCAGTGTTGGAGTTATCCGCCGCGGTAGCTAATACCCTGTTATAGCCGCTCTAGTATGGAGCCTGTTCTTGCTGATAGGCATGTCTATGTGTGGTCTAAGCGACAACCACATTAGACACCCCCTAATATTCCAATAATTCAGCTTGGGTGGACTCTTGTAGTTCTTTTAGATCCCTTAGCCACTGACCTATAGGCCAATTATCTGGTTCCTCAAGGTTATCACTGGCGAGCAACCCAATAGTTTGCCCTTCATCAGCCCCAACGGTTGACGATTGGCCGCTTACACCCTTAGCAAATACTTTTTGCGCCGTTTGTAACTGACCCATATGCCCCTCTAGTAAGGCCGACAACAGACCCTGTGCTGGCGACGATAAATAATCTTGCTCTTGCAATAGGGAAGAAATATCACACAGCGCAAGAGCACCTGTATCGACAAACCTTGTTTCTGCCTGTTGTTTAAGTATCGCTTGGGCCAAACTGCGAGCGGCACCCAACAGATGCTCAATTATGGCACCTTGGTACGCTCGACGCTGCATGCGCTGTCGCCAGTAGTTAGGATTGTCCGTTTCGCCGTAACGGGTTTGCATGTCTTGCCACAAGACTTCCCCATAGGCTCGTTGCTGGAAACTTAAACGTAAAGCAACTTGCATTAGGCCGTTTTGCGCTTTGTTTTACTCAAAGCCTTAGCCGGTTTGCTCGCTTTTTCTGTCTCGATCCAACGCCCGCCTTGATAGGTAGCACGCCAGCCACTGGCTTTTTTGTCGACCTCTGTCATCACATACTGTTCTTTTGTCTTGCGGCTGTAACGCACAATACTAGGGTTGCCACTGGGATCTTGCACCGGCGCAGACAACAAAAAACTGTATTTGGGATCTAGATCATCCTTTACCGACAAAAGTTCGGCAATAAGTGGCGCTCTGGTTTCGCGGTTTTTTGGAAATTTACTGGCAGCCAAAAACAGACCAGCCGCTCCATCACGCAATATATAATGGTCATCAACCTTTTCACAGGCCAACTCCGGCATAGGAATAGGGTCCATCTTCGGTGGTGCTGGTTCACCGCCTCGCAATAACTTGCGAGTGTTTTTACAATCGCTTGCTGAGCAATCAAAGTATTTACCAAAGCGCCCATTTTTTAAATGCATATCAGCGCTACACTTATCACATTCGAGCATGGGGCCATCATAGCCTTTAATACGAAACTCGCCCTGCTCGACTTCAAAACCGGAGCAATCCGGATTGTTACCACACACATGCAACTTACGCTGGCTATCCACCAAATAACTATCCATTGCCGTATCGCAAATTCCGCAGCGCCGCTTTTTAATTAATAAACGGGATTCGGCCTCATCATCAGCGTCCACCGCGACCACTTCATCACCGGATGTTAGATTGATAGTTTCCTTACAACGTTCCTTAGGAGGCAAAGCATAACCAGAACAGCCTAGAAACACCCCTGTTGAGGCCGTTCTAATGGTCATAGGTCGAGCACAGGCCGGACAGCTTACGTCTGTTGTAGTGGGGTCGTTGGCACGCATACCATCAACAGACTCAGCCGCACTTAGTTTGCGAGTGAAAGCTTTGTAGAATACGTTGAGTAGTCGCTTCCATTCGGTATTGCCGTTGGCCACGCTATCCAAGCGTTTTTCCATATTCGCCGTAAAGTCATAGTTCATCAACTGAGCGAAACTTTCATCTAGACGATCGGTAACAATGTCACCCATTTTTTCCGAATAGAAGCGGCGATTTTGGACACTAACATAACCTCGGTCTTGGATAGTGGAGATAATCGCTGCATAAGTCGATGGTCGACCAATACCTTTCTTTTCCAGCTCCTTCACCAAACTGGCCTCAGAAAAACGCGGTGCCGGTTTGGTGAAATGTTGCTTTGGGTTAAGCTGCTGTAGATTGACGCTATCACCCTCTTTTAAATCCGGCAATAACAAATCATCTTCTTTATTGCTAGCACTAGGCTGCACCTTGGTGTATCCATCAAAGCGCATAATTCGGCCACGGGTGCGCAAAGAAAACTCACCAGCCGCTATAGTAATTCCGGTGCTAGTAAATTGAGCAGGCATCATCTGGCAAGCTACAAACTGACGCCAAATCAGCTCATACAAGCGTTCGGCATCGCGCTCCATTCCATTAAGCTGCGTAGATTTAACACCTACCTCCGATGGACGAATAGCTTCGTGTGCTTCTTGTGCACCCTCTTTGCTGGAGTAGCTATTGGCTTCTTTGGGTAAATATTTACCACCAAATTGGTCACTGATATAGTCTCGACAGTTGCTGACAGCCTCCTGACTTAGGTTCGTCGAATCCGTGCGCATATAGGTAATGTAACCGGCTTCGTAGAGGCGTTGGGCCATCATCATGGTTTTCTTAACACCAAACCCCAAGCGTGTGCTAGCCGCTTGCTGGAGTGTCGATGTAATGTATGGCGCTGATGGTCGACTAGATGTTGCTTTGTCTGTCCGGCGCTGTACCACATAGGGTTGTTGTTGTAGATCTGCCAAGGCCAACTGGGTCTGAGCTTCACTATTAGGGCGAAAATCACCGCCTTTATGTTTAAATACTTGAGCACCAAATGCCTGCTTTTCGGTGGTACTTAAATCCGCCTTTACTTCCCAATATTCTTCCGGATTAAAAGCCCGGATCTCACGTTCGCGTTCTACCACCAGTTTGACGGCAACGGACTGTACTCGGCCTGCCGACAAACCGCGAGCAATCTTGGCCCACAGCAAAGGCGAGATCATGAATCCCACAACTCGGTCAAGGAAACGACGCGCTTGTTGGGCATCCACTTGATCCATATTCAGATGTGATGGGGCAGCAAATGCCTGCTCAATAGCGGATTTGGTAATTTCGTTAAACACCACACGTTGATAACGACTTTCGTCACCACCAATGGCTTCTCGCAAGTGCCAAGCGATGGCTTCTCCCTCGCGATCCAAATCCGTTGCCAAATAAATAGTGTCGGCATCTTTCGCTAAACGCTTTAGTTCTTCGACTACTTTTTCTTTGCCGGGTAATACCTGGTAGTCAGCTTTCCAATCATTCCCAGGATCAATACCCATGCGCCTCACTAGCTGGCGTCGTGAACGAGCAGCTTTGTATATCTCCTTATCTTCTGGGGCCATCTTACGAACTTTTGCCGCTTCTGCTGCTCGCGCTTTAGGATCATTACTCGATGCAGGGGCTTTGGTTGGCAAGTCACGAATATGACCAACACTAGATTTGACAATAAAACTATTGCCAAGGTATTTATTGATCGTTTTCGCTTTGGCTGGCGATTCGACTATAACAAGGGATTTACCCATCAAACTAGTTCCAAATATGCTGACCGAATGTAGCCAGGGCAGCCCGTCGTAGACGGTTTTAGGTTTTATAACAAAAGAAGATAATATACAGCGGCCTAAGTTTAGACTGCACAAGCCTTAGGTCAAGCTCTTTTCTGTCTTATTACCCTAATCTATTTTTAAAATTCCATTATTTGACAAAAAAATCAACCTTTTATGACAATAAATAAAAAAGGGCAGTGATTTATCATCACTACCCTTTTATAAAATTACCAATTCCAACTGCTTTCAACAGTTAGAAAATAGCCAATTAGACACGTTCAAATACAGTGGCAATGCCTTGGCCCATACCGATACACATGGTCGCTAAACCAAGTTCTGCATCCTCTTTATGCATGCGGGTAAGGCAGCTTAAAGAAATACGTGTACCTGAACAACCCAGTGGGTGACCCAAGGCAATTGCGCCACCGTGCAAATTAACCTTATCATCCACACTGTCTAGCAATTTTAGATCTTTAAGCACAGGCAAAGCCTGAGCAGCAAAGGCTTCATTGAGTTCAACAACACCAATATCACCAATGCTTAAACCAGCACGTTTTAGGGCTTTTTTGGTGGCTGGCACCGGACCATATCCCATAATGGAGGGATCGCAGCCTGAAACGGCCATAGATTTGACTTTAGCCAGAGGTTGCAGACCTAATTCCGCAGCCTTAGCACCGGACATCATCAACAAAGCCGACGCACCATCAGATATTGCTGAAGAAGTGGCCGCCGTTACAGTACCGTTTTTAGGGTCAAAAACAGGTCTTAATGAAGCCAATGATTGCATACTGGTTTCAGGGCGAATCACTTCGTCTTTGGCGATCATTTGCAGCTGGCCCTTAGCATCATGGCCTTGAATGGCAACAATTTCACCACTAAAGTCCCCATTTTCGCTAGCGGCATGGGCTAGTGCATGAGAGCGTACAGCAAACTCATCTTGCATTTCCCTGCTAATGCCATGCATCTTACCGAGCAACTCCGCCGTCAATCCCATCATCATCGCCGCTTTGGCGGCATATTTGCTGGCTCCGGGGTTAATATCTACCCCGTGATTCATGGCTACGTGGCCCATGTGCTCAACACCACCAACCATGAAGACATCACCATTTTGTGTAGCAATAGCCTGGGCAGCAGTGTGTAATGCCGCCATGGAAGAGCCGCATAAACGGTTCACTGTTTGCGCGGCAACAGTATGCGGTATTCCACTCATTAACGCGGCTTGACGAGCAACATTAAAGCCTTGTTCCAAGGTTTGGTTCACACACCCCCATATTACATCTTCAATATGAGAAGGTTTCAGCGCCTCATTACGAGCTAAAATACCGTTAATAACGGCGGCTGAAAGGTTTTCGGCACGGACATTACGAAATGCCCCACCCTTAGAGCGCCCCATTGCAGAACGGGCGCCATCTACGATTACTACATCATTTGCTTGAAAACTCATGTTTATCTCCCGCTTTTAGCCCTTGGCCTGCATGTTGCCATAATAAGTTTCGCCTGCGGCGGCCATTGCACGCATGGACTCAGGCACGAGATACAATGGACTTTGCGCTACTAAAGCGTCTGCACGTTCACATATATTGGCTATACCAATGGTATCCATATACTTACAGGCACCGCCCATAAATGGAGGGAAGCCAAGGCCATATACCAGAGCCAAGTCAGCTTCAGCCGGCGACGCAATGATACCCTCTTCCAGACAACGCGCGACTTCTAAGCAAAGAGGCAGCATCATATAATCAATGATATCTTGGTCTTCCATTACCGCAGGTTCAGGGCACAAATCACTTAGACTAGCCAACATATCAGCGTCTACGACCTTTACTGGCCGACCTTTTTTATCCGTTTCATATTGGTAGAAACCGGCCCCATTTTTTTGGCCAAAGCGTTGTTTTTCGTACATCAAGCTAACTACAGCCTCACCTTGTCCAGCCATGCGTTCAGGAAATCCTTCAGCCATGACTGCTTGGGCATGGTGCGCTGTATCAATACCAACAACATCTAACAGGTAAGCAGGCCCCATAGGCCAGCCAAAACCTTCCATGATTTTATCCATACGCAAGATATCAATCCCCTTTTCTACCAAGAGGCCGAAGCCACCAAAATAGGGGAATAATACGCGATTCACATAAAAACCAGGACAATCATTAACTACCACAGGCTTTTTGCCCATAGCATTGGCGTAAGCCACAGTGGTGGCCACAGTTTCATCACTGGAATTCTCACCACGAATTACTTCAACCAAAGGCATGCGGTGCACCGGATTAAAGAAGTGCATGCCACAGAATCGGCTTGGGTCTTTTAACGACTTGGCCAAATGGTTAATTGAAATAGTGGAGGTGTTAGAGGTGATTACCGTGTGCTCTGCCACCTGCTGCTCAACATCCGCCAACACCATTGATTTGATCTTTGGGTTTTCCACCACGGCCTCAACCACGATATCAACATTGGCCAAATCAGCCGAACTTAAGGTCGGACGAATCTGGTTCAACACCTTGGCCATCTTACGGTTATCTAAGCGACCGCGGGAGACTAGCTTTTGCAAAATATTGGCGGCTTCATCCAGACCCAGTTGCAAGGCTTGATCATTAATGTCTTTCATGACAATTGGGATGCCTTTCGAGGCCGATTGATAGGCAATCCCACCGCCCATAATACCAGCACCCAATACAGCTGCTTGCTTTACTTTCGCCGCTTTACCAGCATGAGACTTCACCGTACGTTTTAAGTACTGGTCAGCTAAGAAGATACCCACCAAATTAGTGGCGACATCAGTTTTGCATAGTTCTGCAAATGCTTTCGCTTCAACCAATTGGGCTTTGTCTCGGCCCATGCCAGCATGTTTTTGAATGGTTTTGATAGCCCTAACCGGTGCTGGATAATTGGGTCCAGCCTTTCCTGCGACAAAACCTTTCGCTGTCTCAAATGCCATCATTTGTTCAATTGGACCCAGAGGCAACTTGCTTTGCTTTTCCACTTTGCGTTGTTGGTAATCCAATTCACCGGCAATACAACGTTCAAGCAAGTTGATACCCGCCGCCACCAAATCTTGCTCAGCGACGACAGCGTCTGCAGCACCTTCTTTTAATGCTACTACCGCTTTTTTAGTACCACCAGAACAAATCCACTCAATGGCATTATCAATACCAATCAAACGTGGCAGGCGCACACTGCCCCCCCAACCTGGCATGATACCAAGCTTTACTTCTGGCAAGGCCACACTGCCTTGCTCAGACATAATTCGATAATCCGTCGCCAGACAAACTTCAAAACCACCACCAAAGGCCATACCGTTGATCAAGGAAACACTGGGGATGGGTAAGTCTTCTATAGCATTAAACATAGCATTAATTTGCATGTTTTGTGCCATTAATTCTTCAGTACTGTACTGAAAGAATTCCAGAAATTCAGTAATATCAGCACCCACGATAAAAACAGATTTGGCACTACTTAGCATAAGGCCCTTGATCTGCTCTTCAGCCGCTATCGCCGCAATCGCTTCGCCCAGTTCGGCTAATGTTGCCCCATTGAACTTGTTCACTGACTCACCAACAAGATCAAAGGTCAAGTTAGCAATTTGTTCATCGTGCATTACAACCTGCACGGCATTGCCCGCATATATCATGCATGGACTCCTTTTTTATTAAGTACGTGGCTCGTGAAATGTCAGTACAAAGACAAATTTCATACAAGCGTTTTAATTTTCGAGTACCAACTTAAATTTTGCTCCTATTAAAGTCAACCATGACCGACTAGACACATTTGAACCGTGCAGCCAAGAACATGGGTTAAAGACGCTATTGAAGGCCTAAAGCGAGTGCTCCAATAAGCCTTGCAATGCGGTTATAAGATCATCCAACTCCTTTGGTGTACCCACTTCGTGCCAATAAGCAACGACCCCGATAGGGGAGGCTCCAATAGCGTAAACGTCTTTTGGCAACCTCCCAATTAGTTGGGCAAGATCTTGCAATTGTTTATCTGTCAGGGCCCCCTCTCCGCGGTTCCAGCACCAACCCCTAGGCAATCCGGTTTTATGTAAACCATTAGCACGAAAAACTTCCCAATTATGAGTTTTTGCCATATGTTTCGCAGTTTCAGAAGGCCGTGGTAAGTTGTAGCCAGTGGCAAGATGCCCCTCTGGTGTCATCTCCCCCTCCTCCCGAGGGCCTTGTAATTTGCCAACCCGTATCTGGACTCCCTTCGCCATAGCCAACTTGCGAATTTTCGCCTGTGCACGCTGCATGGGTGTTGGCATTGCCCAAGAAATAGACCCCAATAAAGACAACACCACCAACACTACAATTAACCACTTGTATTCCATGAAATCACTTCCCTAAATAATATAAAGCTCATTGACCATCGTCAGTTTAACACTTGCCACTACTGATGTACCTTGTGCTAAACTAAAATAGATCAGCCGCAATAAGGAAGATATTTTATGCTTACTTACAGCAATATTTTAGTAGCCATAGATCTAAACGAAGAAGCAGAGCCCGTCAGCAAAAAGGCGTGTGCCATTGCTGATTTGATGGGCGCAAAACTTCACTTTATGCATGTCACTGAACCCCTAAGTTATGCCTATGGTGGCGATGTACCTATGGACCTGAGTGCGATTCAAGAACAGTTGCATGAGCATGCCGAGCAACGCCTGTCACAATTTATGGAATCTCATAATCTGCAGGAAAGTGAAAAAATCTTATGCAGCGGCCACATAGAAAGTGAAGTACATCGCGTTGCCGAAGAAATAGGCGCTGACCTGATCATTGTGGGCAGTCACGGTCGCCACGGATTGGCACTGTTACTCGGATCCACCTCCAATAGTGTATTGCATGGTGCAACCTGTGATGTATTAGCGGTAAGAATATAGACGAAGAAAATCAACACCTAGCCCCCACATCTTCGTACCTGCTAGGTCATCATTTCTTCGATTTCCATCCACCGTTCCATGGCTGCCTCAAGCTCGGATTCCTTCGTTTCAAGCTGTGCTAATGTAGCCGCCACCTTCGCATGGTCTTGGCCGTAAAAATCACCATGACTAACCTGCCCTTGCAACGCCTCCAGCTCAGTTTCTAGTTGTTCAATGAGACTAGGCAACTGATCAAGTTCTCGCTGCACTTTATAACTCAATTTTTTGGTTTTCTTTTCTTCTGCAGGTTTTACCGCACCGGCCTGACCCAGCGCTGGAGCCGCAGCAGCCGCTTTATCACTTAGAGCAATGGCACTTTCTAGGCGCCCACCACGACCATACCAATCGCTATAGCCACCTACAGATTCTTCAACATGGCCTTTGCCATCAAATACCAAACAAGTGGTTACCACTTGATCCAAAAACACACGGTCGTGGCTCACTAACAATACGGTGCCTGCGTATTCTGACAACAATTCTTCAAGTAATTCCAGCGTTTCAATATCCAAATCGTTGGTGGGTTCATCCAATACCAATACGTTGGCTGGTTTACTGAAAAGTTTGGCTAATAATAGGCGGTTTCGTTCGCCGCCAGACAGGCTGCTAACGGGGCTGCGAACACGCTCAGGGGAAAACAAAAAGTCCTGTAAATAACCCATAACATGCTTATGTTTGCCATTAATTTCGATACTTTCTCGACCCTCAGCCAAATTATCCATAACGGTTTTACTGAGATTAAGTTGTTCACGCAACTGATCAAAATAAGCCACTTGAATCCGAGTTCCCATCTTCACCTTGCCCATTTGCGGGGTCAATTCACCCAACAAAATACGCAATAGTGTAGACTTGCCCACGCCGTTGGCTCCAACCAATCCAACGCGATCACCCTTAATCAAGGTGAAGTCAAAATTATTTAACAATCGCTGAGCGCCATATCCATGACTCACATTCTGCATCTCACACACCAGCTTACCAGAATCCAACCCAGTGGCCACTTCCATACGGGTTAAACCTTGACGCTCACGGCGCTGACTGCGCTGTTTACGCAAATCTTGCAGCGCTCTCACCCGCCCTTCATTACGGGTACGCCGGGCCTTGATCCCTTGGCGAATCCAAACTTCTTCTTGTGCTAACTTTTTATCAAATAGCGCATTATGACGCTCTTCTTCAATCAACTGCTGTTCTCTATAAGCTAGAAAACGTTGGTAGCCACCAGGAAAATAATGTAATTGGCCACGATCCAACTCCATAATACGATTCGCCAATGCCTGCAGGAATCGGCGGTCATGGGTTATAAATACAATGGCCCCCTTGTATCCTAATAATTGTTGCTCTAGCCACTCTATGGCCAACAAGTCCAAATGGTTGGTTGGTTCATCCAACAATAATAGGGTTGGTTCTGAAACCAGTGCTCGAGCTAGGCTTACGCGCCGCCGCCAACCACCAGATAGCTCACTCAATTGACGGTCACCAGCCAATTGCAAGCGCGAAAGAATACGCTCGACCTTATTTTCCATCTGCCAACCATCAAGCTCATCCAACTTATGACTGATGTGCTCCAATTCCTGCAACTTAGTTTCATCAAGGTGTTGGCTAGTTAACGCCGCGTGCTTCGCTCGCAAGTCATACACATCAGCAAGCCCCATCGCTACCACTTCGGCAACAGTAAGATCTTCACGCTGAGGCAATTCCTGTTCAAGATAACCAATTCGACAAGCAGGGCTGCGCCATACAACACCCCCATCAGGCAATTGCTCACCAGACAGCACTTTCATTAAACTTGATTTGCCTGCGCCGTTGCGGCCAATGAGGCAAATTCGATCACCCATATCAATTTGTAAATCAACGCCATCTAACAAAGGTGCCGAACCATATGCCAAATACATCTGTTCCAGACGCAATAAATTCATAATTTGACCTTACTCACAACCGCCAACCACCGTCTTCAAATGACCCAGATTGACCTATATTAATAACGAACAGCATTATACCCAATCTTATGGCCTTTCAGGGACTTGCTAATACATATTTATACAAAGCGGCCCATGGCAGTTGCATATAGGGTGCATATACCGATAATATAATTACAGACGGCTCGGTTTATCTAGCTCACAGACCATGCATGGAGCAGCACAGTACAGCCAGTGGGGCAAAATGGACTAAAAATGACAAAATCAACACCCACACCGGTCAATAACGAAAGCCACATTGACCAGACGTTAACTATGCTGGAAATAGCTATTGCTCAAATTCGAGCTAGCCTCTACGAGAGCAATGCTGATGTTGACATGCTAACCCGCAACTGTTCCAGCATTGCCAACAATATACGCAGCATTAACAACTCTGTTAACAGTCTAAGTGATAGCCATCTTGATACCAACGCCGAAGTGGCGCTATTAAACACTGAAGCCCAAAAAGCCCACGCAAAAATAAGTCAGGCGGTGGTGGGCTTCCAGTTTTTCGACCGCATGTCTCAGCGCCTATCTCACGTCATGGAAAGCTTGGAGCAAGTGTCTTCACTACTTAAAGATCCTCTGCGTATTCAAGACCCTGCAGCATGGATGCAATTACAATCTGACCTGCACGACTCCTACTCTATGGAAACAGAAAGAGTCATTTTCGAATCCATCGTCAATGGTGCCAGCACCGAAGAAACTATCGCCCTCTATCATGAAGCATCTGACCAAGAGCACGTGAAAGCTGACGAAGAAGCGGAACTGTTTTAGTGTTTATCGCCATATGCACCTTATAGACATCGGCGCTAACCTTACCAATTCGTGCTTTAATAAAGATCTAGACTCGGTCTTAGAACGCGCTCTTCAGCAAGGCGTACAACAGCAGATTGTTACCGGCACGGACCTTGAGTCAAGTCGGCATGCCATCCAGCTTAGTGAGCAACACCCCAAAGTTCTGTTTGCCACAGCTGGTTTCCATCCCCACCATGCCAAAGATAATACAGACCAAGCCTGGCAAGCACTACAAGCACTTTGGCAACGCCCCCAAGTGGTAGCAATTGGTGAAACTGGACTAGATTTCAATCGCAATTTTTCTACACCACAACAGCAGCTAGATAGTTTTGAGCGTCACTTACAAGCGGCTTGTGAGCAGGCTCTACCCCTATTCTTGCATGAACGTGATGCAGAGGATGCCTTTTATGAGCTACTTAGCCATTACCGCCCCAAACTGCAAGGTGCAGCGGTTCTGCATTGTTTTACTGGGTCTGCAAACTGGTTGAAGCGCCTGCTTGAACTGGATATATATTACGGCATTACCGGTTGGGCATGTGACGAACGCCGAGGTTTGGATTTAAGAGAAGCCATATCGCTGATTCCAGAACAGCGCCTACTAATCGAAACAGATGCCCCTTACTTGCTTCCAAGAGATATGCGTCCAAAGCCCAAATCAAGTCGAAATGAACCGTCCTATCTGCCCCATATTGCTCAAACCGTGGCTCATCTGCGTGGTGAAAGTGTCGCTCATATCGCCGCTGTTACGACTCGCAATTGCCAACGTATATTTCAAATTTAAGGCACCAACTAACGCAGACTCTCAACCCACCCAACAACCTCTTCTGCCCGAAAAGGCCAATCTAGGCAGTGACCCGATTCCCGGTGCCTTAACACGGGTATGCGCAGGGCGTAACTGTCCATCAATTCCTCAGACTCGGCGATATCAACCACCTCAACAGCAATACTCTGCATGTCCAAATTGGCAATTAACAGCTGCTCAGCGTCATCACAAAGATGACATCCTAAGGTACCAAGTAGTTCAAACTGTAGCATCAGCATTCAAAAGCGTGAGGTGTTATTGCTCGTCACCACGATACAGGCACGATCACTAACATTACGGAATCGGTAAGGTTGCGCTACGGTAATGTAAAAAGCATCGCCTTCTGTAAGCACTTGCGAGCGATTATCAACAGTCACTTCCAACTCACCGCTAATAATAATACCCGCCTGCTCACCGTCGCATACCAACAAACTAGGCCCCGTATCACAAGCAGGTGGATAAGTTTCATGCAATAAAGACAAAGCACGATGCTCATGGCTAAAGCCTACCAAGCGTTTGACAATACTGCCTTGCCCCATATCGGGCAACTCACCCGCTTTATAGAACACTTGTTGTTGCTGAGGCTCATCGCTGGCAAAAAAGGTCTCCATGGATACCGGCAATCCATCCAGAACCTTTTTAAGCGAAGCGACGGATGGACTAACCCGGTTTTGCTCAATTAAGGAGATGGTACTATTGGTCACGCCGGCACGTTTGGCTAACTCCCGCTGGGACAAGCCTCGTTTAGTGCGAACGTCCTTCAAACGGGCGCCAACATCAAAGTCAAAATTCAACTTTTTGACTCCTTATCAGTATTCGATTCTAGGGTCTCTTGGACACTGGAAAGCGCACTGTTTTCGGCTTCTACAGCTTGTTGAATGAGTTCATCAGGTAACGATTTTTTAGGCTTGATCCCACCTAGTTTGACGATGCTCTGGGCTCGGTTTATTAGGTTTCCTCGACCACTTTTAAGGCGATTGAAGGCGGTATCATAAGACTCTTGAGCGCGCTGCAACTGAGTACCCACGCTCGTCATTGCCGTGACAAAATCAACCAGTTTTTTGTGCATATCTTCGGCTTGTCTGGCGATTTCCTGCGCATTTTGGCTTTGATGTTCATAGCGCCAAATATTATGAATAGTTCGCAAGGCCATCAATAAAGTAGCAGGGCTTACCAACATGATATTGCGTTGCATTGCATCCAGAAATAGCGCCTCCCCCTTGTCACTTTGTAATGCCAACATATAGGCTGATTCTACTGGTATAAATAGCAACACATAATCTAGGCTACGCACCCCTTCGGCGTCCTCATAGGACTTACCACTCAAATTGGCGATATGGCCACGAATAGACTGGAGATGCTCATCCAATGACTGCTGACGAAGATCTTCATCTTCCGCACTATGATAGCGATCATAGGCAACTAAGGAAACCTTAGCATCAATGATCACATCCTTGTTGTCTGGCAGATGCACAATGACATCAGGTTGCAATCGCTTACCGCTGGTCTGGGTTAAGTTAACTTGGGTTTGGTATTCATGACCATTACGTAAGCCAGACTGTTCAAGTACCTTCTCTAATACCATCTCACCCCAGTTACCCTGAGCTTTATTGTCACCTTTAAGAGCTTTGGTGAGGTTAATCGCATCGGTACTCAAACGAGTATTAAGGTCTTTGAGCTGGCTAATCTGTTCAACTAAACTGCGCCGATCCTGAGCCTCTTGAGTATATACATGATCGACCCGTTTACGGAACTCACCCAACTGTTCCCGTAATGGCGTCAAAATAAGATCCAACTGCTGCTTATTACTAGTATTAAGCTGCTCGCTTTGTTTGCTCAGCGATGCTTGGGCAAATTGTTTCAAGTAGTCTTCAAATTCTTTTTTAGACTGCTGTAATTGATCTTTTTGTTGTGCACTCGCCTCTTGTTGGGCCTCCAATTGTGCCTTCAGAGTGGCTAGCTGTTCACGCTTATTACTATAATTTTGTTGCAGTTCGGAAAATTGGTTCTGCAATTCAGTGAGTTGCGTTTGCAGGTGATTTTGTTGCTCTTGTGCGTGTTGCACAAGGCCACCTAAGCGCGTGTTTTCGAGCTGCAATTCTTGCTGGGCCAACAAATCTGCAGCACTAACTCTGCCACTTTTGGCATCATGAGTGTAACGCACAAAAAACCACGTTGCTCCAACACAAATTACGGTTATTGCAACCCAAGGTAACCATTCAACAACCATATCAGTCAAACCAAGCAGTGATATAAGGCACCAAAGCAACCCATGCACCTGCTGTGTATATTAACGCACCACCTTTAGCTGTTAGCAGACGATTTAAAAACACATAATATAAAGCTGGAAATGTCACGATCAAGAAAGCAGCAGGGATCCACCAAACAAATGACTGCCAGCCATAAATCATAGCAACCACCAAACCAATTACCGCCAGATTGCCTGCTAAAAGGTAACGCTTAGCGACCTGCGATTGTTGAGATTGATCAAGATGTTCTGCGCCAGATAAGGCATCCTGCATGACTTGACGAGCACTTAGCGCACCAGCCATAGAAAGCGCACCAGCAATGGTGAAAAGATAAATGGGTTCCACGCAAAAGTATCCTATATGGGCAACGGTTGAGTGACCACATAATAGCATAAGTGAGGGCGTGGCGGCAGATTATTGCCTAATGCAAAAGCATACCGTAGTCGGCTTGTAACGGGCCACAGGAGTCATAATTGGATCGCAAATAACTAAGATTCTTAAGGCCGTGATCTTCGGGGTCTGCTGGCAGGTCGTGCCAATCGATACTGGCCATACAAGTCATTAAATCGTATTCGCCAATAATGGCTTCTAAGAACATCAATACGGCTTCCACTCGCAAGTCATCCTCATCACCACCCAGATCTTCCAAAAAAATGTCCAAATGCAGCTTTTGCTGTACCTTTCTCAGACTAAAATACACTTCCTCTATATGAACCAATAGCCCATTTAGCTCAATACCATCAGGAATATGGTTAGCGCGCGGACTAAATGCCACAGGCTTGACGCCCTCTATAACTGGAGCACCCGCCACTAACTCCAATACTTGATCAATACTCTGCTGATAGCCATCACAGCCAAAGACTAAATTCACCTGAGCCAGATCTTCTTCTGGTGAACAGAACACCGTTAAGCGCGGGTCGATAGCACTTAGACTATCCTGCAAAGCATCCAGAAAGTCAGACGACAAGGCAGCTTGCTCACTGATTAAGCTGCGTATTTCTGCCACATGATCACAAACCAAATGCCAAAACGCTTGAATGTTAGAGTTGTGAGTTGACATAATTTTCCATTACCGTCTGTGATTATTCAGACCAGTAGGCTAAAAAGTAAAAAAGGAGTGCCAAGCACTCCTTTTTTGTCTAGCTAGCAAAAGGGTTTACTGACCCATTTGCTGCTTGATCAAGTCACCAATGGTGGTTGGGCCTTTAGAATCAACGGACATATTCTTCACATCACGAATAGCCTGCTTTTCTTCCTCAACATCCTTGGCCTTAACGGACAGGTTGATGACGCGGTTACGACGATCAACACCTGTAATCTTAGCTTCTATGGAATCACCTTCCTTAAGCTCATTACGGGCATCTTCAACGCGGTCAATGCTGATTTCTGAAGCTTTCAGTACAGCTTCAATGCCTTCAGCCAGTTCTACCACGGCTTCTTTGGCTTCAACAGACTTAATAGTACCCGTTACCACAGTACCACGATCGTTAGCAGCGACATACTCACTAAATGGATCATTTTCTAGTTGCTTGATACCCAGAGAGATACGCTCTTTCTCAGAATCTACAGACAAGATAACAGCCGTCACTTGATCGCCCTTCTTGTAGTCACGTAGAGCGGCTTCACCGTCTACTTCCCAAGAAATATCGGACATGTGCACTAGGCCGTCCAGATCACCTTCTAAACCTACGAAAATACCGAAGTCAGTGATCGTCTTGATATTGCCAGTGATCTGATCACCAGCGGCATATTTTTCCGCGAATACAGCCCATGGGTTGCCTTGACACTGCTTGATACCCAAGGAGATACGACGACGCTCTTGGTCTACATCCAAAATCATGACTTCAACTTCGTCACCTAATTGAACAACCTTAGATGGGTGGATGTTCTTGTTGGTCCAAGACATTTCAGAAACGTGTACCAAACCTTCAACACCGTCTTCGATAGAGGCGAAGCAACCGTAGTCAGTTAAGTTCGTAATCTTGGCAGTCACCTTCATGCCATTAGGGTAGCGCGCCTTGATGGAAGCCCATGGATCTTCTTGCAGTTGCTTAAGACCCAAAGAAAGACGTCCACTTTCCTTATCAAACTTAATTACACGAACAGTGATTTCATCACCTGGATTCAGCATGTCACTTGGGTGTGCAATTCGCTTCCAAGCCATGTCGGTGATGTGTAGCAAACCGTCTACGCCACCTAGATCAACGAAAGCACCGTAGTTAGTTAGGTTCTTAACATAACCCTTAACATCCATGCCTTCTTCGATGTTAGCCAATAACTCTTCGCGCTGGGCGCTGTTGGCTTCTTGCATAACCGCACGACGGGATACAACCACGTTGTTGCGCTTTGGGTCCAGCTTAATCAGCTTGAACTCCAGTTCCTTGCCTTCAAGGTGATCAACGTCACGAACTGGACGCACATCAACCAGAGAACCAGGTAGGAAACCTTGAATATTGTTAACAGCAACGGTGAAGCCGCCCTTAACCTTACCATTGATAACACCAGTAACCGTCTCTTCAGCTTCAAAGGCTGCTTGCAGCACTTCCCAAGCTTCAGCACGCTTAGCCTTTTCACGGGACAAACGAGTTTCACCAGTACCATCTTCAACACTTTCAAGGGATACCTTAACTTCGTCACCAACCTTGACTTCAATTTCTTTGGTGTCGCTTAAGAACTGTTCAACAGGAATAATGGCTTCGGACTTAAGTCCAGCGTTAACGGTAACCCAGTCTCCGTCGATATCTAGAACGGTACCAACAACTAGGGCGCCAGGACGCATTTCAACAGCAATCAAGGATTCTTCAAATAATTCAGCAAAGCTTTCGCTCATGATATCTTCCACGCGTTGTGAATACTTAGAGTATTATTGGACAACGCTATTTTTTTGCCTGATGGTCAGCTACACCAGGGTAGTTAATAAAAGCGCAATGTGTCAGGAACTGACGCCTAGACAGGACACAATGAATTTGCGCGCGCGAATTATACAACTTATTGAGATCTGATGCTAGCCGAATGATTTCTTTAGTGTACGGAAAACTTATCGTTGCATATAGACACATGAGTAGCGCAATAAAGCCACTTTTTCAGTCTAATATTCATCTGTCAAACAATACCATTAATTGACGCAAGTCAATGTTTCAAAATCTTGGCTTGGATAAAGTGTCAACACATAAGAGACGAGGATTCACTTATGGGCACTCAAGATCGACTAGATGATCGCGTTAACCTTTTGGCTAAAATGATAATCGCCACTGATACAAATGATTCAAAAGCTTGTGGTTTGGGTAAATTAGGCAAGTTCAACAACTTGGTTAAAAATTGCCTAAATTGCCAATCATCAGAAGACTGCATAATTTGGTTAGAACAGTATCCTATATCTGCAAATGCCCCTAGTTTTTGCCCCAACGCCAAACTACTCAATAAAGAATAACAAGATAAATATTTAAGCATTTATTACGATCAAGCAATCACGGCAACTTAACAGTCAAAACATTGACTGCTTCCCTCCCCTTAATAGACAATTAACACATTCACTACTTGGCTGATTATAGAAATTCTGCCAACATAAAGGCCAATTCCATTGGCAACCCGAACAAAACACTTGTGTCCACTAACACCCCACTAACCGAGCAAGCCCCCCTGCCGCCCATCGCGATGTTTACTATCATGGCCATGGTAAGTCCCGTGGCACTCAACATTATACTGCCCGCTCTTCCCTCGATAGCCAGCAGTTTAGGCCTGACGACCAGCTCTGTTCAACTTAGTTTTAGTCTTTATTTACTAGCTCTCGCCATCGGTCAATTACTTTTAGGCCCCTTGGCCGACAGGTTTGGTCGTCGCCCCGTATTATTGGGGGGCATTATTGTTCATATGCTAGGTTGTCTTATGGCTGCCATGGCCCATGATCTTTTTATGCTATTAGTTGGACGGGCTTTGCAAGCATTGGGGGGCTGCACAGGCATAGCTTTAGCCCGAACCATCATGCTGGACCGCTACCCGCGTAATATAGCTGCTGGCAAGATTGGTTATATTACCCTGGCCATTGGTTTGGCGCAGGTTATTGCCCCCACCGCGGGGGGGTATCTGAATCTCGCTTATGGCTGGCAATCCCTATTCTACTTTTCCATGATACTGGGCAGTATTTCATGGGTCATCGTGCTCTTTCGATTGCCGGAAACAGGCCGCCAACAACCACTGCATTTAAGCCGTGTCTTGCACCACTACATGGCCGTAATAAAAAGTCCTGGATACGCTACTTATGCCCTGTCTACGGCGATTATTGCCTGTGGATTTTATTTGTTTATAGGCAGTGCACCCTATCTGGTTGCCGAACACTTACAAGGTTCCTCTGCAGACTATGGCAACTGGTTTTTGTGGGTTTCTGTTGGCCTTATGGCGGGTAGCTTCATAGCAGCCAAGATTTCTAGCAAGCTGGGTATCAACTACATGGTTTATTTGGGTCACAGTCTGGCCTTACTAGGCGGCCTGCTCATGCTATGGGGTTTAAGTAGTGGCTACAGCTACTGGGCCTTATTTTTGCCCATGACTCTATATACCTTCGGCCGCGGTTTTAGCCAACCCAATTCACAAAGTGCCGCCATTAGCAGCACCAACCTCGGCCCAAGCACAGCTTCTGGCATGATCGGTTTTCTACAGTTATTAGCAGGGGCCGGTGTGGCTCAACTAGCCCCAGCGATCATGACCTACCATGTTCTGCTAATACCACTATTGATCACCCTGGCCCCATGCATTGGTTTCGCACTGATACTAAGCAATAAAAAGCTTGGCGCTTAATCATCATCAGAACATTGTGATGGGCTAGTTTATTAGCGCTAAATCAACTAGCATGCGTAGCAAAGAATCTGCAAAAAAGGACGGGCATATGTCGCCACAGTCGTCGCAACACTGGCGCCAGGTGTTAGAAGACATATGGGGGTTACGCGGCTCTATTAGCCAACTAGATGGAGAATTTGACCTAAATTTCCTCCTCCAAACCAATCACAAAGCCTACATTTTTAAAGTCATGCGCGCTGACTGCGATGAAGCTTTGGTCGACATGCAGTGCTGCGCCTTTGCACATCTCAATCAAATCTCACCGTCGCTGCCCATGCCTAAGGTCATCAATACCCTAGCAAACCAGCCCTATATCCAAACCAAGGATGAAGCTGGTTGTAATCGTCTAGTATGGTTGTTACAGGCTCTACCAGGAACAACCTATGCCCACTTCACGCCTAAGTCACTACCACTAATTGGCCAACTAGGTCACTACCTTGGCCATATGGACAAGCAATTAGAGTCTTTTGCGCACCCTTATCTAGAGCGCGATTTTAAATGGAACCTAATGCAAGCTGACTGGGTTCATGAACAACTCCATTGCATCAAAGATGAATCCAAGCGCACCCTGCTCAAAAGCATTAGCATGGCATTTATTGCTGTCAAACCTCAGCTAGACGCCCTACCCCAAGTCGCCCTTCATAACGATGTTAATGACTACAACATATTAGCTCAAGGGAACTACCATGCCAGCGCCGCCATTACTGGCATTATCGACTTGGGGGACATGTGTCGAGGGGCCAAAGTCTGTGAGCTAGCCATCTGTGGTGCCTATATCGTCCTAGACCAAGCAGACCCTAGCGCCGCATTGTGCCAACTCGTGTCAAGCTACCATCAACAACATCTATTAAGCCAAAAAGAATTAAAACTTATTTGGCCTCTGCTGTTGATGCGGTTAGTCGTTAGTATTGTCAACTCAACCCAAATGGCAGCAACCAAACCCCACGACCCCTATATCACCATTTCACAAGCGTCTGCTTGGGATTTTTTGCTCAACAACTCAATTAGCGGCGATCTATTGACCTTAGAGCTGCTCGTTGCGTGCGATTACCCAGTAAACGACACCAGTGTGCGTCTCAAACACTGGTTGGCCCATCATCAAGGAGATTTTTTCCCTCTGCTAGGCTTGAAAGTCAATCTAAATTCAGCACCGATGATCCCCTTATCCGTGGAGCACAGTGCAATACCAGAAAACCCAATATCACTAGATGCTGAAGAAGCGATTAGTTTATCCCATGGTAGTGATTCAGCAATTAGTCTAGGTTATTACAATGAACCACGTTTAATTTACACAGAACAGGCGTTCAAAACTGACCAAACACCTATTAGCCGCCGGCGCACCGTGCACTTGGGTATTGATATTTTTGCCGCTGCAGGCCAAGACTTGCATGCCCCCATGGATGCCTATGTAGAAGCCATAGAGCCCTGCCCAGGCTATTTAGATTATGGCGCGATAGTTATTTTACGCCACCAAATAGACGATCAACATGTATTTTATAGCCTCTACGGGCACCTACAAGCCAATGCTTTAGACCATCTAAAAGTAGGGCAAAAACTGCAACGAGGCAGCATTTTTGCACAACTAGGCGAGCCTAGTCATAACGGCGGCTGGGACCCTCATGTGCATGTGCAGATTGCCACTAGCCTGCTGGGTATTGGTTATGACTGGCCTGGGGCAGCCGACCCCGACCAACTACCGTTTTGGCAACAAGTCCACCCAAACCCTGCCGCTTGGTTAAACTTAGACCCTCAAAAGGCTTGCTATCAAGGGCCAAATCACAATCAACTATTGGCCTACCGCCAACAGCACTTCGCGGCCAATCTAACACTCACCTATGACCAACCGATCATGTTCTTGCGTGGTTGGCAACATTATCTGTTTGATGAATCAGGTAGGCCCTATCTTGATGCCTATAACAACGTTCCCCATGTTGGCCACGCACACCCACGCATCCAACAGGTCGCAGCGCAACAGCTACGTCAAATTAATACTAACAGCCGCTACCTTCACCCTAGCCGCGGCCAATTAGCCAAGTCCCTACTGACTCATTGTCCAGATTCTCTGCAAGTCTGCTACCTTGTCAATTCCGGTTCTGAAGCCAACGAGTTGGCCTTACGCTTAGCACGTGCTCATACGGGTGCTAAACACATGATCACCTCTGACCATGGCTATCATGGCAATACCACTGGCGCTATTGATATATCAGCCTACAAATTTAACGCCCCAGGTGGCTCCGGCCAATCTGATTGGGTGCATCTGGTCGATTTAGCCGACACTTACCGAGGACCTTACCGCCTTTCAGAAGACACTACACACGCAGACTGTGCCCAACAATATGCCACGCAAATTGAAAAAACCATCGCCCAGTTGCAGCGCCAAGATGAGGCTTTAGCAGGCTTCATAGCTGAAACCTTCCCTAGCGTGGGTGGCCAGATTATTCCCCCACAAGGCTACCTACAACAAGTATATAAAAACGTTAGAGATGCTGGTGGTGTATGTATCGCTGATGAGGTCCAAACAGCCTTAGGCCGCCTGGGCGACTATTATTTTGCCTTTGAACAACAACAGGTAGTGCCTGATATTGTTGTATTAGGCAAACCTATCGGCAATGGTCAACCAATTGGCATAGTTGTCACTACCCAAGCTATCGCCAATAGCTTTGCTCAAGGGCCGGAGTTTTTTTCCACCTTTGGCGGCTCTAACTTGTCTTGTGTCATCGCCAACGAGGTGCTACAAATTGTGGAAGACGAACAGCTAATGAACAATGCAAAAATCATGGGAGAGCACCTAATTGCCGGCTTGCAATGGCTGCAAAAAAAACACAACAGTATTGGCGACGTGCGTGGGTGTGGCCTATTTATCGGTGTAGACCTCGTTACCGATAGACACACTCGAGAACCCGCGACTAAACTCACTACCTATATAAAAAATCGTATGCGCCAAGAGCGTATCCTCATGGGGAGCGAAGGCCCCAACGACAACATTTTAAAGATTCGCCCTCCACTAACCATCGGTCAAAGCGATGTCGATTACTTATTACATATACTGGATACAGTTTTAAGTGAAGCTAAACATATAGCAACTGACAATGATGAATGTTAAAACGGTGCACAAGATGACACAATGTAAAAATAATAAGGATAATTGACCTTTTTGATAGGCCACTTCTGGATTGGGTTTACTGCATGAAGGGGGCTTTGCTTCGCTGCCAACATGACAACCATACCAAGATTCTTGGCAAACACAGCGACTTAATGTAATAGGCAACACAAAGTTTTACCGGAATTTATCGCAAAAACAAACACCTTCTACTAAGCTTAGTGAACTGCAACTACTACCCCTTTTCTGACAAAATTCAACTACGTCATGCCCAGCAGACTAACCCACCCTACGGTATCTATCTCGCGGAACCACCTGCATAAGCGACCCGATATTTTTTCTGGACCCCCTAAACATTCTGATACATGAACTCCCGTTGCCGATAGTAGTTGTACAGCGCACCTAGCGCGTAGCTCTCTATATAACCTCTATTGATACTCAGCCTCTTATGCACAAGCATCACTGCCGCTGGTTACAAAAACACCACAAAACCACATTTTTTTACGGCCTTCCTCCTACCCAGGTTTGTAACACCTGTAGTTGCTCATTGAGAAGCGCAAAGTCAGCACGACAACCAACGGCGATACGCCCTAAGCTCTGGTCGCTGCCTAAAAATTGAGCGGGGTAAAGAGAGGCCATACGCAACGCTTCACTCAAATCCAAGCCTAAAATGTTCACCGTATTGCGCACAGCACTGGCCATATCCAAATTACTACCTGCCAAGGTACCATCTAAAGTCGTCACCCTACCATTGTTACTAACAATGGGGGCTCCCATGAGGTCAAACTCTCCCGCAGCAGCACCAACAGTATGCATAGCATCAGTAACTAACATCATTTTGCCGCGCGTCTTAGCCTTCAATGCCTGACGCAAGGTTACAGCATGAACGTGATAGTCATCGACGATAACACCACACCAACTATTTTGATCATCTAAGGCGGCCCCTACTACGCCAGGTTCTCGACTAGACATAGGTGTCATTGCATTAAATAAATGTGTAAAGCCAGAGACACCCTGCTCTAAGGCCTCTACCATTTGACTATAATTTGCGGCTGTATGGCCTGCGCTAACAATCACATTATGCCGCAGCAGTTGTTGAATAAAGCCTTGAGGAACCTGTTCCGGAGCCAGAGTCATCAGACGAATGGCTCCTGCAGCAAGAGGTGCGAATAAACGTGACAAGTCCTCATCACTAGCAGGTTGGCGAATACTGTCCTGAGAGTGCACACCTCTTCTTTCTATATTAAGGTAAGGCCCCTCCAGATGAATACCCAGAACACCATCTACACCTGCCTCCTGCGCAGCGGCAACAGCTAACACTGCATTGACCATCTGCTCCCAAGTATCTGTAATTAATGTTGGGATAAAAGAAGTAGTGCCAAACTGACGGTGAATTTTGCCAATGGCGTTTATAGACAGAGCATTTGGCTGGTGATTTAGCAATTCCCCTGCTCCACCATTCACATGTACGTCAATAAAACCAGGTACTAGCATCTCTCCCTGTAAGTCTATTTGCTCTCCTCCACGCGGTCGGTTTTTGGTTTCGACAATGTGGCTAACCACACCACCTTCGACCACAACAGATTGGTCTAACAACCATAAATCGCCTGTAAACACTGAGCTATTATTAAAAACGATCATGATAAAGCTCTCTTATTAATTTATGTTTAGGATGCTGCCTAGCTGGCACTTTGCCCTAATACGAACTCATTCAAGTTGGTGCGTTTCCTCACCTCTTCGACCCACTGGTAATACTCATATTGTTTGAGTAACCCCGCTGAATCAGCATCCAAAACTACCGTAGCACGCTCATGAAATTGCAAAATACTGGCTGGATCCTGCGCTGATACAGGGCCCTCAATCATCGCTTGCACCGCTTTCGCTTTGTGTGTCCCAGTTGCCAAAAGTACTACTTGCCTGGCACGCATGATGGTGCCAATACCCATGGTCAAAGCCAATTCAGGTTGATATTCATTTTTATCAAAAAAACGAGCATTGGCGGCCATGGTAGCCGGTGTAAGAGTCTTTACTCGGGTCTTAGATACAAGGCTAGAACTGGGTTCATTGAAACCAATATGACCATTAGCGCCAAGTCCTAGTATTTGCAAATCTATCCCACCAGCCTGAACAATGGCCTTTTCATAACGTATACATTCTTTGCTCGGTTCGACCTGACCTAAAGGCACTTCTGTCTGTTTAGCCCTAATATCGACATGATCAAACAAATGCTGTTGCATAAAATAGCGATAACTTTGTGGGTGTGTACCTGACAAGCCAACATACTCGTCAAGGTTAAAGCTTTTTACTCCGAGAAAGCTCATATTTCCAGCTTGATAGCGTGACACCAGCTGTTTATACAAAGCAATTGGCGTGGAGCCAGTCGCTAACCCCAACACTGAACACGGCTTTAATTGCAATTGCTCACTGATTAACTCAGCACAGGTTTGAGCTACATTTGCTGGATCGTGAGCAATGATCACTCGCATTCCTTGTCCCTTCTTAGTTTATCTAATCTCTAGCACACAGCAATACCAATATAATACATAAACAAAATAATTCCAAACCTTTTTATATCCAAACAACCATATTCACCGGTTTTTAACTTGCATTGGTTTTATATTGGCTATATATTGGTATTTGATTTGATAATTAAAATTACAACAAAGGCTATGTCGTGCACCCCAACAAACCGTCTTTAGTTCTGCACAGTAAAATCAGTGTGTCAGCTAAAATACATGCAAATCTAACCAACGTTGGTATCGATGTGGTAGACGATTTCTGCTTATGTTTTAGTTTACTAGCACCGCTAAAGGCCTTGCAAAATTGCATCATCGAAGACGTGAATGGTGGTTTTGTTCGCTTACGCCCCGATCAAAATCGGCAACTAAGACCTGGGGAAAGTTGGGCTTTCAGCTTTGCCTATGATCAACAACACGATGAGGTCAATGCGGACAATATTGCCTTTGGCCCTCAAGCTGCTTATATAGAAATGGGCGATCAAGTTTATGCGGTCAATACCCAACCCATGCGTTTTGAACACGTTAAGCCAAAAAAGCAGGAATATACCACTACAAAGGCCAGCGAGCTCACCGTTTCGAGTTTGCAGTTGATCCCTGCCCCCTCTAGTTGGCGACCCAGTAACGGACACTGCAAAGCCGAGAACCGTTTCACACCTATCAAAGAAGGCAGTGCTGTCAATGCCTGGCATGCCGTGCAAAATTTAAACAAACGTTTGAATCTTAATTCCTTTGCATCGGATAACCACCAAAGCGACATAGCGATACCGATCAATATTCTGCCCTTAGAAAGCACTACCGAAGATGCCTACGAATTGTGCATCGAAGCTAGCGCAATAAGCCTGCGGGCAAAAAGTGAAAGCGGCTATTTCTACGGTTTGGTTAGCTTACTGCAACTGCACTTCAACTATTCGGGACACTTACCCTGTGGTCTCATTATTGATCAACCACGATTCGAGTGGCGCGGGCAGCACCTAGACTGTGCCCGACAGTTTTTTAAGGTTGCTGATATATTACAATTACTGGACTTGATGGCACTGCTTAAACTCAACCGATTTCACTGGCACGCTATAAACGACGAAGCATTTCGCTTTGAGCTAGAATCAGCACCTCAACTTATGCGTACAGCCTGGCGCGGCCACCAGCAATGGTTGCCTGGCGTTTTTGGTGCCGGTATAGGTGCCAAAGGTGGCTTTTACTCAAAAGCAGACATGCAACATGTGGTACAACATGCCCGTGAACTACACATTGATGTGATGGCCGAAATCAGCATACCTGGCCACGCCCTAGCTTTGATCCACGGCCTCCCCCAACTGCATAACGCCAATGACTCAGATGCAAACATACGTTCGGTACAGGGTTATCGCAATAATACTATCAACCCTGGTTTATCCACTAGCCTAACAACACTTGAACCCATTCTAGCCGAGTTATGCAATCTATTTCCCACTGCACCATTGCACCTTGGTGGTGACGAAGTTCCGCTAGGTGTATGGGATCATTCTGCCGCCGTTACCGAGCTCAAACAAAAGTACCACTTAGAAAGCCAAGAAGATGTACAGGGCTGGTTTATGCACCAGCTTGCTACCAAGATAAAAGCCCAAGGTGGCTGTACCGCCGCATGGGAGGAAGCCGCTTCAGGACAGCATGATGGCATTGGTATTCAAACATTACTTTTTGCCTGGCGCAGTTTGGAATCTGGCCACGCTCTAGCGCGCGAGGGCAAAAAAGTTGTTTTATGCCCAGCACAGCATACCTACCTTGACATGAGTCTAGGCATACACTCACAAAGCTATGGCGCCAACTGGGCGGGAGACTTACCTTTGGAAAATACGACCAACTGGCAACCTGTACCGCCGGATGAGCCTGAATTGGAGAAGCAAATAAAGGGCATACAAGGTGCCCTTTGGAGTGAAAGCGTATTCGATACCGACATGTTGCAAAAAACCCTTGCTCCGCGCATATTGGGTATTGCCGAAGTGGCCTGGAGTAGTGATAAAAATAAACGTCAGGGCATTGCCTTATATCAGGCAGCTAAATCTTTTTATCCATTATTCAAAGCCATCGAGTGGCAATTTACCCACGTTTGAGGGCCACCTACATGATTTCCAATAAAACAAATCAAACCCAACGGAATTACTTAGTGAGACAGTTTATGGCATGGATTCGACCCACATCTGGCATAAATTCTACGCGCTTGTTTGCATGGGTTTTAATCGCTCCTGCAGCAGCTTACATGTGCCTAATTGTGGCCTGGCCGCTATTGGAAACCGTTCGCCTATCCTTTACCAATGCCGGAATAGGATCGGAAGAGTATGTTGGCTGGGCAAATTACGAAAAGCTCCTTAATAGTCGTAAATTCCCCGCCACAGTGGGCCGCACCTTCTATTGGATGTTTCTTTCCGTAGGCCTAAAACTCATTCTTGGCCTCATAGGTGCCTCTTTGTTAGCCGCTAACCTTAAGGGCAAGGCTGCTTTTCGAGTTTTGGTCATGCCCCCTTGGATTGTGCCCATCGCCATTGGTTGTATCGGCTGGTTATGGCTCTATAACGGTCACTTCGGCATCATTTCTGGTGTATTACAGCAGTTAGGCATTATCGACGGGCCATTTGAATTTTTAGCGTATAAGCGCAGCGCCTTTTACTCAGCCATCGTCACTGACGTGTGGATTGGCACGCCTATGATAACTATATTCTTACTGGCTGCTATGCAAAATGTACCCCGTGACTTATATGAGGCGGCATACGTAGACGGGGCTTCACGCTGGTACCGTTTTCGTCGTATTACCATGCCACAAATCATGCCGACTTTTGTATCTATGGCCTTACTGTCAGCTATCTGGACCTTCAACTCCTTTGAAATTATTTGGATATTAACGGAAGGCGGTCCACGAGGTGCTACGACCACACTGATTGTAGATACCTATAAAACGGCTATTGCGAACTATAAATATGGCCAAGGCGCTGCACGAGCAGTGCTTATCGTAGCCATACTCACAGTCTTTATGGTGCTTTATTTATGGCTAGTAAAAAAGGTGAATAGAAAATTTGGAGACAACAAATGATAGATAAATACTCATTGCTTGAAAAGCTTGGTCGCTATGCCGCAATCGGTATCTTTTTGACGTTCATGTTGCTTCCTTTCTTGGAAATGTTCCTAGCATCACTAAGGCCCCTCACTCATCTTTTCAGAACACCTTATCAGTTTTGGTCTGACGACATGTCATTGCAAGCCTACTCAGATATTTGGGTCACAGTACCGAAGTTGCCCCGCTATATCTTTAACAGCTTATTTTTAGCCACTATGACCACACTCCTATGCATGATTTTTGTGGTTCCTGCTGCATACGCTTACGCACGATTTGATTTTCGTGGCAAGGCCTTAAGTCTAGGTTTGTTTTTGGCCGTAAACATGTTTGCTGGCGCCGTGCTGTTGATTCCCCTATATAAGTTGTTGCGCAGCATGGGCTTGCTCAATACATACTGGGCTATGATCATTCCTGGCGCTGCATTTTTGGTTCCAACGGGGATTTACATGCTTAAATCTTTTCTTGAAAAAATTCCTAAAGAGCTTGAAGAGGCGGCCTATGTCGATGGTGCTTCACGGCTTTATACACTGCGGCGAGTCATCCTACCCCTAGCATTACCTGGCTTGATCGTGGTTGGCGTATATTCTTTTATCGGCGCCTATGCTCAACAGTTTTTATTCGCAATAACCTTTAATCAGGAACGCGACTATATGCCCCTACCAGCGGGCATCTTCGAATTTATCGGTTATCAGCAAGTCATTTGGAACGAAATGATGGCAGCTAGCATAATTGGTATTTTACCTGTTTTGTTTATCTTCTTGTTCTTGCAGAAATATCTCATGGCAGGGTTAACAGCAGGTGCAGTGAAATCATGACAGTTTTGTCACTTGGCGCTTTGCGCACTAATAATAAAGAGGAATAAGCTATGAAAAAGCTCTTAACCGCAGCCGCTGTCGGTGCAACCATCAGTATGATGATGGCACCCTCAGTGCAGGCTGAAGAACTGCACTTTGTCATGTGTGGAGGAGAAGTCCGAGAAGCTGATCAAAAAGTAATTGATACTTTTTTGGCCAATAACCCAGATGTTACCGTTAACATGGAAGCTGTGCCTTGGGGAACATGTCAGGATAAGTCAATGACCCTTGCGGCGGCCGGCGATCCCGTCAGCATAGCCTATATGGGCTCTCGAACCCTGAAACAACTGGCAAATAATGGCCTTATCGTGCCCGTGGAAATTTCTGAGGAAGATCAGGCTAAATACCAGCCTGGCATTCTCAACACTGTGAGCAACAATGGTAAATATTGGGGTTTCCCCCATGCCTTCTCAACCAAGGCTTTGTTTATCAACTGCGAGCTCATCGAGCAGGCAGGGTTGCCCTGTGTTGGCCCAAAGACATGGACCGGCCTATACAACATGGCTAAAGCTGTGAAAGACAATACTGGTGTTGCTGGCATAGGTTTAGCGGGCAAAGATTTTGATAATACCATGCATCAATTCTTTAACTACTTATACAGCAACGGTGGTTCTGTCATAAATGCAGACACGAATGAAATCACTCTGAACAGTCCACAGACTATTGAAACGCTAGAATTTTACGGCAAACTAATGGACGTTGCCCAGGAAGGTCCCACAGCCTTTGAACGATCACAAGTCAAAGCTCTATTCAATGACGGCCAGGTGGCCATGTACATTCAAGGTCCATGGGGTCGTGGTGTTCACAAAGAAGGCATGAAGACCATTACTGTTCCCGTTCCTGCAGGACCCTCTGGTGTGAGTGGAACTTTGTTAATTACCGACTCCATCGCTGTGTTTAATGGCACAGGTCATGAAGACACTGCTATGGAGTTAGCTCGTGCACTGGCGTCTGATGAAGCGCAATACGACTTAGATTCTAGCTGGGGCCTAACGCCTATTATGCAATACGAGAACGGTATCGTTGATAAGCCATATTATGAAAATGATGATTATTGGAAAGTGTTTGTCGATCCAATTGGTAGCGGTGGCCCAGAGCCAATGTTCGTTGACTTCAAGTCACTACAAACCGTCATCAACAGCATGATCCAAGGCATCTTATTAGGCGAAGACTCTGCTGAAAATCTAGTCGCCATTGCGGCTGAAGAACTGGAAGAGTTTAAGTAAACTCTATTAGCCAAGGTGGTATCCTGATAGGTGCCACCTATTTTTTCTTACTTACGTTAAACACCAGCTGCTGATAGCTGCCCTTTTCGGCAATGTAAATATTCATAGGTACATCTCATGGCAACCGTAGCTTTGCAAAACATCAACAAATGTTTCAATGAAACCCAGGTTCTGGACAACATTAACTTAGATATCAAAGACAAAGAATTTATAGTTTTTGTTGGCCCTTCCGGTTGCGGCAAAACCACCCTATTGCGCATCATTGCAGGCCTAGAAGAAGCCAGCGAAGGTGCTATTATCATAGATAACCAAGATGTTTCCAATTCCCATCCTATAGACCGTGGTATTTCAATGGTATTCCAATCATACGCTTTATACCCACATTTATCGGTATTCGAAAACATCGCCTTTCCATTGCGCGTTGCCAAATTACCAGAACCTGAGCTACGCCAAAGAGTGCAAGAAGCCGCTAGTGTATTGCAACTAGAAAATCGCTTAGATCACAAGCCTGGCGAACTCTCCGGTGGCCAGCGACAGCGTGTCGCCATTGGCCGCTCTATCGTACGTAACCCAAAAGTATTTCTTTTTGACGAGCCTCTATCCAACTTAGATGCTGCCTTACGCGGTGACATGCGCGTTGAACTTGCCAAGCTACACCATCGCCTAAATGCAACCATGATTTACGTTACCCATGATCAAGTTGAAGCGATGACCATGGCTGATCGTATTGTCGTACTTAATGACGGCAAAGTTGAGCAATATGGTTCACCCATGGAGTTATATCACCATCCAAAAACACTCTTTGTGGCTAATTTTATAGGCCAACCCAATATGAACTTCCTAACCTGCCAGCCTTTGCATCATATCGAGGACAGCCTAACCATTGATGTTAGTGGTTACGGTCATTTAACTCTACCAGTCCATACAACAGGCGCTAATTTGGGATCATCAATAGAACTAGGTATCCGCCCTGAAGATATACAGCTAACCGATCATGGTGAGGGTTTTACCATGCATATCGACGTAATCGAACAACTTGGCGGTTCAACTATTGCCCATGGCCAAGTTAATGATAAGGATTTTTGTGCAGTCCTGCCCGGTGACGCCAACATTAAACCCGGCGGGGAAATTAAACTCGCTATTAATGCCAGCAAATGCCATATTTTTGATGCCGATGGCAAAGCTATGCGGCGTTTACAAAGTGGTCATTAGGTAGCGTTTTAGGTTATGCTATCAGTATTACCACTGAAAAAAAATTCTATGCTACAAGAACCTATTCTGGCGCTATTTGGACATATGGACAAAAGCGCTAACAGCCCTCTCTATCTGCAACTTCAGGACAGCATCCGTAATGCTATCACCGAAGGTATATTACGCCCCGGTGAATATTTACCCCCTGAAAGAGAAATTGGCAAGCAGCTGGAAGTTTCTCGTGTCACGGTGCGCAAAGCCATAGATGTACTGGTACAGGAGGGACTGCTTGTGCAGCGCCAAGGGGCTGGCACCTATGTCGGAGATCGAGTCCAGCAACCGCTTAATTTCTTGAAGAGCTACTCAGAAATAATGGCTGAGCAAGGTAAACTACCTAGTAGTCGTTGGATTGACCGTTCCATGGGCTTAGCTAGCGTAGAAGAACTAGCTGCACTTAAGTTACAAGAAGGGGCCGAAGTAGTGCGCTTCTATCGTTTACGTTTGGCCGATAATAAACCTATGGCGCTTGAGATTGCCACTGTGCCTAGCAACTTCATCAGCAACCCCTTTGAAGTTAGCAACTCCCTTTACGATGCATTGCGCCAACATGGTTTACGCCCCGTTAAAGCACAACAAAGACTGCGTGCCATTACCATTGATGCTGAACGAGCGGCACACTTACAAATACCTGTAGACAGTGCCACCCTATATATCGAACGTATAGGGTTGCTTGATGATGACACCCCCGTAGAATATACCCGCTCCTATTTCCCAGGAGATAGTTACGACTTTGTCACCGAAATCAAAGCCCCATCCAATTCGATTGATTAGTTAAACTTTGTAAGATTTCCAGCGGCAATCGAACAAGCGGCTCATAAAGAGCCGCTTGATGGTGTTTAGGTAAGCAAAAAGTAATCACCTAGCCCGTACAAGAACCGCAACATGAACCCGCTTGTTGTGGCACAAACTTGCCTCGGGTAATTAGAAACTCTACCGCCTGCTCAGAATCCATACCATCAATTGAACAAGACCCAAAACGTGTTTCATCACCAAAGTGTGAAACAATAGCTGCTTGTAATTGTGGTTTAGTGTAAGCCACACCGGTTGTTTCTATCATGGTTAAAATATCGTGTACATGGGCAAAAGACATAATTTGGAATCCGTAAATAATAAAAGCCGCCATTTCACCACATGTCTCAAAGATAAGACTTGAGATTAGTCAAGACCCAGTCAATACGCCACCAATGGCCAGACATTTCTGGTACCAATACTACTAGCTTGATAGGGATGACATCATCGGTTGCGCATTGACTTCAATAATAATGGGGCTTGAAATTTGGGCATACTGTTCCAATGCCATACCAAAGGATGCAATATTATCAACATAAACATATGGCAGTGCGTAAGCTTGTGCCAAGGCCTGCAATTCAGGCGGTTTGGGGCTTACGCCCACTGGGGTTATGCCAACAGCAAGCATAGAGCTTTCGATTTCACCAAAGCCTTGGTTGTTCCAAACAATGAAGATAACCGGCAAACCAACATCCTGAGCCGTTGCCAACTCCGCTAAACAAAACTGTAGCCCCCCATCACCAGTAATCGCCACTATGGGCTTATGACCACCCTTATATTTCTGCCCCAAGGCCGCTCCCACAGCACCTGGCACAGCGTACCCTAAGGTGCCAAAACCGGTTGCGGAATTAAACCAAGCACATGGACCTGTGGCTTCAAAATACGTATTACCGGCATAAACTGGTTGTGTTGAATCACCTACAATTATGGCGCCCGGCAATGCACCAATAATATGTTGTAAAAAAGTATGTTGTTTTTGGTAATTGGCTGGTTGTTCAGAAAATGCCTGTTGACGCGCTGCTTTAGCACGTGCCTCGCCTTGGCTAAGTGAAGACCTTTTGGGCACCAGCAAAGGCAACAAAAACTTGAGCGCCAAACCAATGTCGGCATGAATGCCAAGCTGCTGTTCATTACATAACTGTTTGGGGTTAATATCAATACGTATGAGTTTTTTCAGATTAGGGAATTGATTATCCTGATACATATCAAAATCGGTTTCTCCCATTTCCGTACCCAAAGCAATCACACAATCGGCTGCTGACAGCAGGGCCCGAACGGCGCCGAGACTGGGGCTAGCTGGCACCGATAATGGCTGTTGACACATTAATCCTCGGCCATTAATTGTCGTTACCACCGGAGCATTCAGGCTTTTCGCCAACTGTTGGACTGGCATTTGGTATTTGGTTGCCCCACCGCCGGCAAGCACCACTATCTGTGGGCTTTGGTTAATGAGTTCGGCGGCTTTTTGTAAGCCCTGTAGGGCCACTTCATTGAGACTTAAGGTCAGAGGAGTTTTGTTCTGCCTCGCTAACGCAGACGGTATATCTTTGGCAGGCTGCCCTATTACATCCACAGAAACTTGCAGATGAACCGGGCCTAGCTGCTGATTATTTTCATAACTTAACGCCGCAAAAACTTGTGCCATAGTGGTATCAACACAGTCATCTTTATTAAGTTCAAAGGTCGCAATGGTCAGGGGCTTAATCATTGCCTGTTGATTAGGCATGGCGTGCAAACAACCTAGATTCTGCGTTCCCTGTGGATTCACTGTAGAGATAACCAACATAGGAATACTATCAGCCAAGGCTTGCCCCATGGCCGTGGCCATATTACTTAGGCCAGGTCCCGTAATTACAAAGCACACCCCAGGTTTGCCTGTGATGCGAGCATAGGCGTCGGCCATGAAACCAGCGCCCTGCTCATGACGCGGGGTAATATGTTGAATATCGGCTTCTGCCAAACCTCGGTATAACTCTATGGTATGGACACCAGGGATTCCAAATACGGTCTCTACACCATAGTCCTGTAACTGCCTAATAAGCCGCTGACCTGTGGTTATCATCTTGTTTATGCACTCACCCGTTGGTTCTGATCAATAAATTGGCGAATGCGAGCACAAGCTTCAAGCAATACACTGTCATCAACCGTATAAGAAATACGTACCCAACCATAAGCGGCCTTACCAAAAGCCCCTGCGTCCAACACAGCTACTCCTGTCGCCCGATATAGCGCACTGGCAAACTCAAAACCGTTCATACCTAAGGCACGTACATCCATCATGATAAACATGCCAGCCTGAGGTTTAAGCACAGGAATATGCGCGTTGCCGCTCAAAGCATCAAAAACCAAATCTCGACGCCTTTTAAAAGTGGTTCTAATGACCTCACTGGCGGCTTGGGATTCTTCAAGAGCCGTAATACCAGCGGCCTGAATGAAACCAGGTAGCCCATACAACATACACAGGCCTAAATTAGTAAAGTGCTCAATTAACGCAGCAGGAGCAATGGCCCAACCCAATCGCCAACCAGTCATGGCGTACGACTTGGATAAACTATTCAAGGTAACAGTTCGTTCAAACATGCCCGGCTGGTGGGCAATGCTAAGGTGTTCTCCCTCAAACACTAACTGCCCATATACTTCGTCAGCAATAACCCATAAATCATGAGCAATAGCCAAATCACAAACACCCTGTATTTCGTCTTTAGACATCATTACACCGGTAGGGTTATTGGGATTAGTAATTAAAATGGCTTTGGTTTTGGGAGTAATGGCCCGTTGACATGCTTGCGCATCAAAACGAAAACCACCCTCTGCACTTTGCGCTACAGCTATTAATTCAGCACCAGTAGCACAAAGTGTGGCTTCATAGGTGACATACATAGGGTCCAAGGCCAGAACCTGATCACCGGCATTAAGCAAACACAAGCTGGCAGCAAATAGTGCATTTTGGGCGCCCGCAAAAAGCATCACATTGTCAGCGTTCAAGGCCGGCATGTCGGGTCGTTGAAATTGGCTTGCAATAATCTGACGCAACTCTGGGCGGCCCGTTACCATTTGATAGTGTGTGTCCCCCGCTTGCAAAGCCTTGATGGCCGACTGGGTAATCGCGTCAGGGGTAGTAAAATCTGGATCACCTACGCTGAGAATAATCACATCATCTCCGGCCTCTGCCGCCAACACGGCCTCCTCATGCAGATCCCATGCTGCGGCACCTTCACCATTAATTCGATTGGTTAACTGAGAATATTGCATGGCGGTACAAGCCCTGTCTTAACATTACTATTGAACGATCGTACAATAGTATAAAGGGCTTGCTCAATAGTCAAATAAAGCCGACAATTAAGGTCCAATTGGTAAACAAAATGGAACGCAAGTGAAGAAAAAATCGGATCGTTTGCCATCTGAAGATCGTCGTAAACAACTCATTGAGGCGACCTTAGCCTGCTTGATGCAGGACGGCACAAGCGGATTATCATCACGAAAAATTTGTGCCCAAGCCGGCGTTTCACTCGGCTTACTCAACCATCATTTTGCCAACCAAGTAGATTTGCTAGCCGCTGCCTATGAAACGATTTCTGTGCGCTACCACCAAGACCTAAGAGCTCGTATTGCCAGCAACAAAGACAATCATAGCGCACCCGTTGAGACCTTGGTTGCCTGCGCTTTTGACGCCGATCTTATTTCCCCAGACCAACTGCGAGCCTGGATTGTATTTTGGTCTCAAGCTATTGATTCGCCTGTTATGCGCGCCATGCACGACACCATCAATGAGCGCTTTCAAACTTATCTAATTGAGATACTGAGCCAATCCTTCCCCCAATTAGATGCCGACCAGTTACGTGCGCTAGCCATCGAATACAGTGCCTTGGCTGACGGCCTCTGGCTTGACTGGAGCCTAAACAGCAAAAACCAAGATGCCCGCTCTTGGCAAGCCATTTTGGAACAATGGCTAGCCCGCACTTTGGCTTCTGCCTAACCATCAAAGTCAATGTGCCACTTTTGGGCGCAATTTCCCAGCCCAAAAAATAACACTAGAACAATTTCGGTAAAGCAAATTCAAACTCCCATTATCAGCAACATTGGTGAACCTACAAGGCTTTACATGAACTAAACAAGTTTGTAGCATCGCAACAATTGAACGAGCGTTTAATATTATCAGGAATATCACTATGCAAGAATATGGTTGCCAATCCATGTCATTACCCCTAAAGCGGGTGCTAATGCGCGCACCCAATGCCAGTCTATTACAAGCTGACCCTAAACAATGGCACTATGGCCCTAGCTTTGATGCTACCAGAGCGTTTGCACAGTTCCAAACCTTTCACTCATTGGTCGCAGCTAGTGGCAGTGAAATTATTTTCATGGAAGACCACAATGATGGTTTGGCTGATGCCATGTTTACCCACGATCCTTCATTGGTTAGTGACCATGGCGCTATCCTATTAAACATGGGCAAGCCCCTGCGTAAAGCTGAGCCCGCATTGCATGAGCAAGCATACATACAAGCTGGCATTCCCATATTAGGGCGTATTGAAGCACCAGGAAAAATTGAAGGCGGCGACTGCATATGGCTAGACGCACATACCTTGGTTGTGGGCCGTGGCTTTCGTTCTAATCAAACTGGCATAGAACAACTACAAACAATGCTTACCTGCCATGGTGTTACCGTGCTTGGTTTCGACCTACCGGTATGGAATGGCGCAGAGGCCTGCTTACATTTAATGTCTGTAATTTCCCCCTTAGCACCAGACCTGGCCTTGATCTACGCCCCCCTAGTGCCGACGGCCTTGTATCAGTTGCTGCAGACCAAGGGCATAACATTAATTGAAGCACCCAGTGAAGAGTTTGCCGCCAGTAGTGGTCTTAGCTTGAACGTTTTGCCGACCTCTCCCAAGGAATGCATTATGATCACCGGTTTCCCAGCCACCAAAGCCGCCATGGAAGCGGCTGGATGCCGAGTACAAACCTTTGATGGTGATGCCCTTTGTATCGCTTGTGAAGGTGGCCCAACCTGCCTAACCAGACCCATCTTGCGTAGTTAGCAACTGTGTCTTCTAGCCATTCAACAATCCATTGTCATGGCCTGCATATGGACTTCAATCCAAAACATAAGTCTGCAGATCAGCCTTAAGTACATTGCTAGTAACACAACAGACAAAGCTACTCAGGGGATAATCTTCAGAAGTTTCCGAATAGGCTGATCCAAAAACACCTCAAATTCATCAACGTAATCGCGGTAGGGCTTACCAAAATGCTTGATGAACGCTTTTTCAAAGTCCATACCATCAACATCGGCATAGAATTCATGGATCTGTGATTCACCCACTTGGCTTACCAGATAGGCAACAAACCAAGGCCCTACTGTATAGCCAAAACGACGATGCTCACCATAATCTATGTTGTAGAGCTTAGTACCAGTGCTAAAATATTCCTTGATAACAGGGGCGGAGCCTTGGCCATGGTAGCCAAGCAGATCACCCATTTTGTTTTTAAGGAATCTGGAACTCACATTCGGCTGGCGGGAATACAACAACAACCCCATGTATTCAGCCGTGCCCTCACTCCACCATGGCACGTCACGATCGTGATCACCAGTTCTTCGCCCAACCTTACGCTCATGCAAATCTCGGTTCTTGGTAGAGATTTGGGATAATTGGTAGATATGAAAGCTTTCATGAAGCACTACCGTTTTCCAATCAGGATGACTTGGGGGTGGATTCTTGCCACTCATGATCATCAAGAAGAAACCGTCATTCATGCGTGAAGAGGAAATCGATGCCCCACCCTCAATCGCATACTGGGCAATGTAACACCGCCCAACACGGCAGTTGGAGGGTTTATAATCGGCACGACATCGCGAGTGTTTCAGCGTTGCCTGATAGTCAGTCTGGATAAGTTCACAAAGCGCATCTTCCAGTTCTACTGCAGCCTTTTCATTGTTACCGACAATAGTTAGGATTATGGGGTAACGACGCTCGGATCCTGAAGGATATGCCTGAAACCAGTTTTTCTCAGCCACCTTTAGCCACTTACGTGTAATTTTGATCGCCCCATCCGAAACATCGGCTGCCGCCAGCACAGTGAGACCGCCCTCAACTTGCCGCTTTACTCCCTGCCTTGGCTCCAAAAACTCTTTACCGGAACCACAAGGTAGCCCACGAGCAACTGCTTCGGCCAGGTATGCCGCTGTGTCAGGTTGCTCCTCAACCAGCCGGCAAATAGTCTGATCAGACCAGGACTCAATTCCGGCATGGGCAACTGACACCCACAGGGTTGTTATCAACATTGCAACTAGCCGTCCCATAATCACCTCCTTACGAGTAAATCAATTGGCACTCTCACCCATGCCATAATATTAAATATGGAGATAAGGTCAAGTTCAGAGGGATATCTTTGAATTATTCAGGAAATTATATAAAACGAGAAAACACGGTATATGCGATTTTCAGGGATCACACTACTCATCTTCAATATAGAATTTAGTAGGCCTAGCGCTATTTAATAACGTATCTATTTCCAGGAGTTTTTATAAATCACACTAATCAGAAACTATTTATTCCCATATAAAACAAAGTTATAGCCTCAAACGAAATATGGTAACACCCAACAATTAGGGAACTTTTTTCACAAATTCTCCCTAATGCCCCCCGAGGGGCGAGATAACACCATTAGAACTGTCATCTTAGATTGATCACAATTGCCTTGCTGATCACGATTACTTTTCACATGTGCAATTTTTTACAGTCAGTGAAATTTATTTACTTTTGCTTTAATTTTGTTACTATGCTAAAGCCGCTCATTGCCAGACAATGACGAGCCATAAAAAAAGTAAAAATAACAAATCTATTATGAGAGTAATTTTATGAAACAGATATTATTTAAAGGGGCAATATCAATGGCGGTGATGGCCGCTTTTGTTAGTGCTCCAACACTTGCCTATGACTTAACCATCTTACATACCAATGATTTTCATGCTCGTTTTGAGCCAATTAGTAAGTATGACTCTGCCTGTAGTGCTGAAAAAAATGCGGAAGGAAAGTGCTTTGGCGGTTCTGCCCGTTTGTATACAGCAATAAACGAGTCCCGCAGCCGGTCGGCTAACTCTATTCTTGTGGATGGTGGTGACCAATTTCAAGGCTCTCTCTATTACACTTACTACAAGGGCCAACTAGCGGCCCAGATGATGAATAATTTAGGCTATGACGCAATGACCGTTGGTAACCACGAGTTTGATGATGGTCCAGAAGTATTGGCCGGTTTTATGCAGGCCGTTCATTTTCCCGTACTTATGTCCAACGCTGATGTGAGCTTGGAGCCTACTTTGTCCAAAAAGCTCGCCAAATCTGCGATCATTTGGCGTGGTGGTGAAGCCATTGGTTTGATAGGTGTAACACCAGAAGATAGCGACGAGATATCTAACCCGGGGCAGAATGTGAAGTTTTCTGATCCTGTAGCTGCTGTACAAACTGAAGTTGACAGCCTAACGGAGCGCGGTATTAACAAGATTGTTGTGCTGTCCCACAGTGGCTATCTCTTGGACCAAAAAATTGCAGCAAACACTACTGGTGTCGACGTAATTGTAGGGGGCCATTCCAACACCTACTTATCCAATGTTTCTGATCGTGCAGCGGGACCTTATCCGACTATGGTTAATGGTGTCGCAGTGGTACAAGCCTATGCTTATGGTAAGTTCTTGGGTGAGCTAAATGTTTCTTTTGATGCTCAGGGCAATCTTAGCTCTGCCACTGGTGAGCCTTTGATCATGGATTCTAGTGTCGAAGAAGACTCCATCACTAAGGCCAAAATCAGTGCTGCCAGTGTGCCTCTGGACATAATTCGTAACACCATTATTGGACAAACCAAATCAGCCATTGATGGTAGCCGCGAAAGCTGCCGGGTAAAAGCTTGTGAGATGGGACAATTGGTGACCACAGCCATGTTGGCAAAAGTAGCTGATCAGGGTGTCACGATTGCCTTGCAAAATGGTGGTGGTTTACGCACATCTCTGGATGCTGGAGACGTTTCCATGGGAGCGGTTTATACTGTCCTGCCATTCCAGAATACTCTAGCAACTTTTGAAGTTGATGGGGCCACTCTGATTGCCGCATTGGAGAACGGAGTTAGTAAGGTGGAAGAAGGCGCCGGCCGCTTCCCACAAGTAGCCGGAATTCGTTTTGCCTTTGATACCAGTAAGCCTGCTGGAGAAAGAGTCTCCGATGTGCAGGTGGAAGAAGAAGGCAGTTGGGTAGCGATTGAACTAGATAAAACTTACAAGGCTGTGAGCAATAACTACGTTCGCAGTGGCGGTGATGGCTACAAGATGTTGCGTAATGCGACAAATGCCTATGACTATGGTCCAGATGTTGCCGAAGTAGTGGCTGACTATATTGCGGCTAATAGTCCTTACTAACAGCTAGCAACAAGCTAATAGATTATATTGACTATATGATCCGTTACGTTGAGGGGCCGCCGCTATAAGGCGGCCCAATACTAGATTCAATAACCACTTAAAAAGCGGTATCAATATGCAACACAATAAATGGGCGTGCATGAGATGCGAAAACAAGGATTATGAGACTGGGGAAATTAGGGTTTCCGGCGGGTTTTGGTCAAGAATATTCGATGTTCAAAATAAGAAATATAGCGCAGTAACTTGTACCAAATGCGGTTACACCGAATTTTATAAGGGATCATCATCAACACTTGGAAATGTATTTGATTTCTTTACCTGATGGTAGGTTTAACAAGTACAAACATGTGATATATAACCGCTCACTCATGCCATATTTGTAAACTATGATTGGTAATGATTATATCAATAGTCAGTTCAAAAACTACGTTTTTACCTGTAGCTATCGCTCAGTTAGTAGCACAAGAGGTGGGCATAACATTTCTTGTTAAGTGATCAAGTTTACCCCAATACTGCAGTCAAAGATGAAGCCCTACGCTTCATCCCTCCTCTTATTTCCACTTAATCGAGCATCCCATCGAGGGGTTCTGCTTTTCTGAGAAAGCTTTATTAAGTGTCAAACATTCTATCGCTATTTTTAACTCTTCTTTGGTCACTTTTTGAGGTTCTTTCCAGCTATCATCCAGTCGACCATGATAAAAAAGGGTTTGATCTTTTTTTACAAGGTAAATATCTGGTGTACACTGAGCTTGGTATTGACGGGCAACTTCCTGAGTGCTATCAATAAGATAAGGAAAGGGAATTTGCCATTCTTTAATTTTATTTATCATCTCTTCAGGTGAGTCTTCAGGGTAGTTTGGGTGAATATTAGAGTTTATGGCTACGCTGTTTATTCCCTGGGTTTTGGCCCAAATAGATAAGGCAATAATCCTTTCCCAAACGGCTATTGCATAAGGACAGTGGTTACAGGTAAATACAACAAGTAATCCTTTGGAGCCGGT